>Ga0031656_10000041_pt1 | contig 30052 bp, 32 predicted proteins | sample FrelakmetDIP11DI_FD_55080 | JGI IMG/M metagenome (GOLD analysis project Ga0031656, IMG submission 55080) | Freshwater lake sediment microbial communities from the University of Notre Dame, USA, for methane emissions studies - DIP11 DI | ecosystem: Environmental > Aquatic > Freshwater > Lake >... | reverse complement strand
GGCGCTGGTGCCACTCGCGGAGCTGCAGGACTACCTGTCGCGCCTCAAGGCGCTCACCGGCGGCGAAGGCACGTACACGATGAACCTGAGCCACTACGACCCGGTGCCGCCGCGCCGGCAACAGGAACTGGTGGCGGCCTTCAAGCCCCAGGAGGACGTGGACTGAGCGGCGATCCGGCCGGGGGCGGAGCGTGTACGCGTTCGTGCACATCGACAAGACGGGCGGGCGGACCGTGCGCGCCGTGCTGCGCAACTCGCTCGGCGCTGGCCACTGCGAGATCCGCACGCCGTACGCCCGCCGGCCCGCCGACCCGAACGACCGCAGCGTCTGGGTGACCGCCGCCGACCTGCACCGCGTGCGGCGCATCTACCGCGGCCTGCGCGGCATCGCCGGGCACAACGTCAAGCCCTACTCCGACCTGCAGGCCGAGGCCCCGGAGCTGCGCTACTTCACCTTCCTGCGCGACCCGGTCAAGCGCTGGCTGTCGCACTACAAGAACAAGGCGGGCAGCTACGGCCGCGAGGACTTCGCACGCTGGGCCGACGGCGGCTGGACGCACGACTTCCAGACCCGGACGCTCGCCGGCGAGGCGGATGCCGACGAGGCCATCGCGCTGCTCGAGCGGCAGGTCGGCTTCGTCGGGCTCACCGAAGCGTTCGACGAGTCGCTGCTGATGCTGGGGCAATGGCTCGGCGAACCCGGCTACCGCCCCGAGTACCGCGCCGTGAACCAGCTGGCGGACAAGAGCCGCCGCCGCGACGAGGCGCGCGCCCACACCGACCTCGCCTACCTCGAGGAGCCCGCGGTACGGGCCCGGCTCGCCGAGATCAACGCCGTGGACCAGCAGGTGTACGACTGGGCGGTCCGCGAGCGCTTCGCGCGCCAACGCGCGGCCTACCGGGGCGACCTCGCGGCCGACGTCGCCGAACTGCGCCGGCGCAACGCCGCGCTCACCGAGTGGGACGAGCCGCTGTCGAGCCGGCTGCTGCGCAACTGGATCTACAAGCCGGCGCTGATCCTGCGCCTTGCCTGAGTCGGGTCAGCCCTCGTCTCGCTCGTCGGGGGCGCGCAGTTCCAGTCCGAGGCCGCGCTTGAGACGGCGCCACGCTGGCCGCCACGGCTTGTCGTGCGTGGTCCTGTTCGCGTGCGGCCACGGGCGTTCGGGGATCGGTGCGCCGAGGAACGCGCACAGCCGATCCCACTTGCCCTCGCGCGTCGGATCGAACTCGAAGTACTGATCGCCGCGTGCCGCAAAGAACTCGCGCACCGCCGCGTTGTGCGCGCGGTAGGCATCGAGCCAGGCCTGGCGGGACTCCGGGCTGCTCGCCGGNTTGGCGTGGCGNCCGAANATCCACTGNCGCATCGGGCGCATGCGGCGGTGACGGAAGAACTTCACGCAGCTGTCGATCCAGCGCTGCTCCTCACGCACCGTGAGGATGTACTTCGCATCCGGGTACAGCTCGTAGATCTGGCGCCAGATGCTGAAGTACGGGTTATCGGTGAACGCATCGAACATGTCGAAGGTCGGCAGGCGATAGTCGCCTGCGTCGATCTGCCGGATCAGCGTCGCGCCGTCGTCCGCGCCCGGGTAGCTGCCGAGCTTGTCGCCGTTCACCGTGTGGTAACCGAGGATGCGCAGTGCCTCGTAGAGCGTCGTCGTGCCGGTCTTGTAGAAGCCGATGCCGAAGATCTTGCCGTCGTGCTGCGCCATGTCGTGTTCCGTTCAGCCGCGCGGGCGGGCGAGGTCCTGCACCTCGTCGGCCAGCGCCAGCAGTTCNCGCCGGGCCGCGGCGCGCTGTTCCGGGCTGAGCGTCGCGTCGAGACCGGTCATGAGTTCCACCAGCTCGTAGCGGCGGCGCTCCACCGCGGCCCGGTATTGCGGGGTCCACAGCTCGTCGGGCCGCGCGACCAGCACCTGCATGCGCGAAGCGAACGCAGCGCCGTCGCCGCGATTCTCGAGTGCGTCGGCGAGCGCCTCGCGCCACGCGCGGCGGTTGTCGAGCCACTCGGGCACGAACGACGGCGAGGTGGCGACGTGCTCGCGCAGCAGCTCGCGTTGCGCGGGTGTCAACGGGCCCGTGAAGCGCTCGATCGCCCGGCGCAGCGACTTCTCGCGCCGCGCGTCGCGCTCGGCCGTGCTGCGGGATGCGTACCTGCGCCGTTCCTTCTCGTCGGCCCGCGCGAGGTTCGCGAGCAGCTCGCGGACCTGGGCGTCGGTGAAGGTGGCGGCGATCCGCGCGTACCCCGGCGCCGCCTGCTCGAACACCTCGCGCCAGTACTGCTCCGTGCGCCGCGTGGCGGCGAGCCAGTCCTCGCGCTCGCTGCCGCGCCCGACCGTGGCGGCGACCTCTCGCAGGAAGGCCGAGTAGTCGCCGAGCTCAGATCGACGGTGCCACTCGAGGTTGCCTGCGAGGATGCGCTTGAGCTCGGCGGACTGCTCCGGCTCGAGCGTGACGAGGCCCTCGAGGTAGAAGCCGACGACCGAGTCGAGCCGTGGGTATACGAGACCGAGGCCGCAGCCGGTGAGGCCGAGCCCCAGCAGCAGCGGCGCGACCCAGCGCAGCAGACGGGGGGCATGGCGGGCAGGCGTGGCGGCTCGGGTCATCTGCGTGTGGACTGCGGTGGCGCGAACGGCGTGGGACGGTACCCAACTCTAGCCCAGCGCGTCGGTCCCGTCCGTGTCCACCCGTTCGATGAGTTCGGGCCCCTGGTTGCGGGCGTCGTTCACGCGGCGGCTCACCGGACGGGCCGCGAGCCCCGGCAGTTCGCAGGGACCGAGCAGGCGCGCGAGGCGCGCGGTGTCGGGATTGCGAGGGTCGAGCCACTCGCCGTAGGCGTCGGGCGGCACGATCACTGGCATGCGGTCGTGCACCTGCGCGACGACCGCTGCCGGCACCGTGGTCACGATGCAGCAGGACTCGAGCGGCTCACCCGTGGCCGGGTCCCGCCAGCGCTCCCACAGGCCCGCCATGCCGAACGGCCGGCCGTCCTCGAAGCTCATGTAGTACGGCTGCTTCACCGCACCGGAGCGCTGCCACTCGTAGTAACCATCGGCGAGCACCAGGCAGCGGCGGCGCTGGAAGGCGCTGCGGAAGGAGGGTTTCTCGGTCAGCGTCTCGGAGCGCGCGTTGATCATGCGGGCGCCGATCGAGCGCTCCTTGGCCCACGACGGCACGAGGCCCCAGTGGAGCATCGCGAGCTCGCGCGGCCCGCCGGCTTCGCGCACCGTGGCGACGAACTGCGTGGGCGCGATGTTCCAGCGCGGCTCGACCGTTGGGCGTCGGGCAGGCCGAACAGCCGGACGACGGCCTCGTGGGGGGAGTAGAAGGCGAAGCGGCCGCACATGGGGAGGGAGGCTACATGCCCAGTGACTCGATGTCCGCGTCGTTGAGGTCGGGGCTCGCGCGGAAGCGTTCGCGGGCAGCGGCGTCGGAGGACTTGAGCTTGTCGATGACCGCCTTGAAGCGCGGATCGTCCCGGATGGCGTCGTAGGCCGGGTCCACCGCCATATATCGCCAGTCGATGTTGTATCGCTCCTTGACCAGAGCTTCGAGCTCCGTCAGCGAGTCGTCCTTGCGGCCGACGCAGGCGAGACTGCGCGCGAGAAAGTCCATGCGCGCCCGGTCCCAGATGAGTCCGAACGCGTGCCGCGATCTCCAGACAGGCTCCCAGCGTGCCAGTGCATGCAGGGCCGCCGTCTCGTCGCCCAGCCAGATGTTGAGACAAACCTGCGCGGCTGTTTCACGGCGCTGTCGAGCGACGCAGCGCGGTACTCGCCCCGCTACTCCCGCGTGCCGGTGCCCTTCTCCATCAGCCACACGCAGGCGCCGAACAACACAGCCGCGGCCACCACCATGAGCGCGAACGACAGCCCGAGGTTCACGTCGGAGTGCCCGAGGAAGCCGTAGCGGAAGGCGTTCACCATGTAGAGGATCGGGTTGGCCTTCGATATCTGCTGCGCCCACTCGGGCAGCATGGCGATGGAGTAGAACACGCCGCCGAGATAGGTCATCGGCGTGAGGATGAAAGTCGGCACAAAGCTGATCTGGTCGAAGTTCTTCGCGAACACGGCGTTCACGAACCCGAGCAGCGAGAAGATCACCGCCGTGAGAAGCACGGCCGCGAGCACCGCGCCGAGGTGCTCGACGTGCAGTCGCGTGAAGAACAGCGCGATCAACGTCACGACGAGCCCGACGAGCAGCCCGCGCACCAGCCCGCCCATCACGTACCCCGCGACGATCAGCCAGTTCGGCAGCGGCGCCACCAGCAGCTCCTCGATGTGCCGGCCGAACTTGGCGCCGAAGAACGACGAGACCACGTTGCCGTAGCTGTTGGTGATCACGGACATCATGATCAGCCCGGGCGCGATGTACTGCATGTAGGTCACGCCACCCATCTCGCCGATGCGCCGGCCGATCAGGCTGCCGAAGATCACGAAGTACAGCGTCGCGGTGATCGCGGGCGGCACGATCGTCTGGCCCCAGATGCGCATGATGCGGCTGAACTCGCGGATCACGATGGTGCGGAAGCCCACCCAGCGGTGGCCGCCGCGCTGCGCGCCCGCCGCCACCGCTTCGGCGCCCGCGCTCATGCCGTGGCCGCGGGCGTCGCGAGCCCGGTCTCCGCGTCGCGCCCCTCGACGAGGCGCATGAAGAGTTCCTCCAGGCGGTTCGCCTTGTTGCGCATGCTCACGACTTCGACGCCGCGGGCCGAAAGCGCGGCGAAGATCTCGTTGAGGTTCTGCGACTTGGTCACCTCCACCTCGATCGATCCATCGTCGGCGAGCTTCACCGCGTAGCCGGGCAGTTCCGGCACCACGGCCACCGGCTGGCGCGTGTTGAGCACGAACACCTCGCTGTGCAGCTTCCTGAGCACGGTCGCCATGCGGTCGTGCTCGATGATGCGGCCCTCGTCGATGATGGCGATGTGGCGGCAGAGGTTCTCGGCTTCCTCGAGGTAGTGCGTGGTGAGGATGATCGTCGTGCCGTCGTCGTTGAGCTGGCGCAGGAACTCCCACATCGAACGGCGCACCTCGATGTCCACGCCGGCCGTGGGCTCGTCGAGGATCAGGAGCCTCGGCTCGTGGATCAGCGCGCGCGCGATCATGAGCCGGCGCTTCATGCCGCCCGACAGCGTGCGCGACACCGCGTCGCGCTTCTCCCAAAGCTGCAGCCTCTTGAGCCAGACCTCCATGCGTTCCTTGGCCACGCGGCGCGGAATGCCGTAGAAGCCCGCCTGGTTCACGAGGATGGTCGAGACCTTCTCGAACTGGTTGAAGTTGATCTCCTGCGGCACGAGACCGAGACAGGCCTTCGCCGCCTCGAGCTGCGTGTCGGTGTCGTGGCCGAACACGAGCGCCTGGCCGGAGGTCTTGTTCACGAGCGAGGCGATGATGCCGATCGCCGTGGTCTTTCCTGCGCCGTTCGGTCCGAGCAGGGCGAAGAAGTCGCCCTGCTCCACGTCGAGATCGATGCCCTTCAGTGCCTGCACGCCGTTGCGGTAGGTCTTGGTGAGCTTGCGCAGCGACAGGGCCTGCATGAGGAACCGGCGGGCTGGAAGGGGAGCGCAGCGTACTGCCCCGCCCCGGGTGCAGCAAGGAAGTCAGCGACGTGGCCTGCGTCGCGCGACGGCCGGTTCCGGGGCAGCCGAACCATCGTCGTCGACGCCAAGCAGGCACACGCCCACGCAGTGCGCCCATTGCGTCGCGATGGCGGATTCGCTTCGCGCCGCGGCCTCCAGCATCTGCCAGAAACGCAGGTGGCGAGGCCAGCGAGGCCGCACGAATCCGGGGTGTGCCGCGAACGCCGCGAGCTGCGACGGGCGCAGGCTCGCGAGCACCGACTGCGATTCGGGCGTGAGGTCCAGGACTACGTTCGCCGCGAGCGGGGCGCCGTCGCAGAGCCGGCGCGCGAAGAAGGCCGCCTGGTGTGCGAAGGATGCACATCGAGCGGTCCAGCCCGCCTCGGGAAGGACCCAGGCGTGATCCGCGATCCCACCGACGGTCTCCGCGGTCTCCGGCGGAACCATCAACTGGAATAAGGCAAATGGGGCGGCGGCCACTCGCTGGCGAGCCGCGCCATCGAGATCGGCCAGCCGTATGCGAACTGGCTCGCTCCAGCCGAACCGATGGTCGCCGACCGAGTTGGTGGCTCCGCCGAGATCGAGGTACTGGGCGTTCAGGTCGGTCAAGTCACGCCTGAGGGCGGGCGACAGCAACCCACGGCAGGCCAGCGAGGACAGGTCCGCAGCCGGATCGGGGGGGTCGGAATTCATGGCCGCTGCTCCATATATGGTCCAAACGGACCACATATGGTTATAGACTGCCTTATGTGGTCCAGTTGGACCATATGTGGCAGGAATGACCGGATTGGGAGTGACGAAGATGCGTATCACGGATAGCCGCTACGACAGGGACCGTCAGCGACTGGCGGTGGCTCATAGGCTCATTACTCACGAGGCCCGGACCCAGACCATCCGCCAGGCGACGGGTCTGTCGGGGGATCGGATCCGCCGACTTTACCGAGATTATGTAAAGGGCCAGGCCGCCCGAGCGATCCGGCGGCGCCGCGGGAAGTCGCCCCGCCAGATGTCCTTTTTCCGTCGCAGCCCTGCCCACGAGCTGCAGGCTGCAACNNTGTGCGCACTGCTGCGCNAGTGCGGGTTCCTCAATCGCCCGCAGGTTCTGTTCCGGCCGACGCTCGACGAGATCGGCCGCTTCTGCGACGTCTACGAAACGTTCTGCATGCTGTGCCCCGGCACGCCGATCAGCTTCGAGCACGCCTGGCACCTGTTGCAGGTGATCGCGCGCCTCGATGAGTTTGTGCTGGCGCGTTGTCCCGATTGCCAGGCGCTGTGGATCCGCGACACGCTCGACCTGCTGCCGGACAACTGCGTGACCTGCCGGGCTGGCGCGCCGCCCGACTGAGGAAGCAGATTGCTAGACTGCCGCCCCGCTCGAGCGGAGGCCGTGGTGCGCCGCCCCAACGTCTTTTCGGGTTCCTATCTGGATCGCATTGCGCACCTGCGCAAGGACGTCGAATTCCTGGACGCGGCACTCACGGACCCCAGCTCGCTGATCGTGCCGCTGTGGCAGTCGCGCAGTCTCGTGCGCACCGAGGAGCATGGCCGTGCCGCCGCGTTTCTCGAGGCCACGGAGGTGATGGAAGGCTCGCTGCCGCACGGCGAGTTGCTGCTGCTGGGCCGCTTCCGCGGCCGTATCTGCTTCGCCGTGGAACTCGAGGGCGAGCCCCCTCCAACGCTGGCGCCCGATGCTCGTTTCGAGGACCTCCGCATCGCGGGTGGCCTGCTGCCGGAGGACGAGGCAGGACTCCTCGCGTACGCGCGTGCGCTGGTGCTCTGGCGGCAACGTCATCGGTGGTGCGGCCGCTGCGGCGCGCCGACCTGCGCCGCAAGTGCCGGGCACGTGATGAAGTGCACAGCAGAGTCCTGCGGCGTGGAGCATTTCCCGCGGCTCGACCCCGCGATCATCGTGCTCGTGACCGACGGCGAGCGGGCGCTGCTCGGGCGGCAGGCCGTCTGGCCGCCGGGTCGCTATTCGACGATTGCGGGTTTCGTCGAACCCGGNGAGAGCCTCGAGGACGCAGTGCTGCGTGAGGTACTCGAGGAGACGGGTGTCGCGGTNCTGGAGGCGAGCTATCACTCCTCGCAGCCCTGGCCGTTCCCTTCGTCGCTGATGATCGGCTTCATGGCGCGTGCATCGGCCGAGTCCGTGCCGCGCGCCGACGAGGAACTCGAGGACGTCCGCTGGTTCACGCGCGAGGCGGTCGCTTCGGGCACGCCGAAGCTCCCGCCGCCGCAGTCGGTGTCGTTCCGCCTGATCGAGGACTGGTTCGACGAGCGCTGGCCGATACCGCTGCGCCAGGTTCCGGGCGCGGGCCACTGGTAACTCGGCCGCACCACACGAGTCGAACCACTTGGGCTTCGAGATCCTGTTCGTGCTCGTTGCCGCCTTCGGCGCCGGTGTCATCGACGCGATGGCCGGCGGCGGCGGGCTCATTCAGCTTCCCGCGCTGTTCGCCGCCTACCCGGCGACGCCGCACACGACGCTCCTCGGGACCGGCAAGCTCGCAGGGCTCGCGGGCACCACGAGCGCTGTCTTCCGCTACCTCCGCCACGTGCGGCTCGACTGGCCGCTGGTGCTGCCCGCGGCCGCCGCGGCGTGCGGCATGGCGCTCGTCGGCGCGTGGATCGCGACGCAGATCGCGCCTGACCGCTTCCGCGCGATGGTACCGGTGCTGCTCACTCTGGTACTCGCCTACACGCTGCTCCATCGCGATTTCGGACTGCAGCATCGGCCGCTTGCGAGCGGCCGCCGCGTGCGCGCCCTGGCCGCGGCTGGCGCGGGCGTGATCGGTCTCTATGACGGTTTTTTCGGCCCGGGCACGGGCAGCTTCCTCGTGTTCCTGTTCGTGCGCGGATTCGGCCTCGATTTCCTGCACGCATCGGCCTCGGCGAAGGTCGTGAACGTCGCGGCGAACGCCGCTGCGATCATCCTCTTCGGCCTGACCGGCGACATCCTGTGGCTGCTTGGCCTGGCGATGGCGGCCTGCAACGTCACCGGCGCCCAGGTCGGCAGCCACCTCGCAATCCGCCACGGCAGCGGCTTCGTACGCGGGGTCTTCATCGCGGTGGTCGGTCTGCTCATCGCCAAGACGGCGTGGGACGTGCTCGGCAGCCGTGCATAGATTGTGGCGATTGGCATGATGCGGCACGATGCCGGCACCGGCCTGCGGGCTGTTGTCATCCCGGATTCCAAATGGATTTCTCCTGGCACTCGCTGATCGGCGTCGCACTCGGTATCGGGCTGGCGGCGGCGACCGGCTTCCGCATCTTCATCCCGCTGCTGNTCGCGGGACTGGCCGCGCGAATGGGCGTCGTGCCGCTGGGTGACAGCTTCCAGTGGCTGCAGAGCACACCCGCGCTGGTGATGCTCGGCACGGCGGCGATCGCCGAGACCCTCGCCTACTACATTCCCGGCGTGGACCATGCGCTCGATGTCGTGGCGAGCCCGGCAACGCTCGCGGCGGGCGTGGTGGCCAGCGCCGCGGTCATGACCGACATCCCGCCCGAGGTGATGTGGCCGGTCGCGGTGATTGCCGGAGGCGGTGTGGCCGGGCTCACCAAGGGCACGACNGCGCTGCTGCGCGCGAAATCGGGCGTGATGACCGGCGGGCTCGCCAATCCCGTCGTCTCCACGGTCGAGACCGTCGGCGCCACGGGTACCGCGGTGCTCGCCATCGCCGTGCCGCTGCTATGCCTGGTCGCCGTGGTCGCGTTGCTGTGGTGGGCGACACGCAAGGCGGGCCGGTTGCTGTTCGGGCGCCGCAAGCCCTCTTCTTCGGCTCCAGCCTGATCCACGTGCCGGCACCTGCGGGTACAGTCTTAGAATGTCAGAATGTGCCTGCTCGTCGTGGCCTGGATGTCGCACCCCCGCTACCGTCTCGTCGTCGCCGGTAACCGCGACGAGTTTCACGATCGGCCCGCGGCACCGCTCGGCTGGTGGAACGACACCCCTGGGGTCCTGGCGGGCCGCGACCTCCGCGCCGGCGGCACATGGCTCGGACTCTCGCGCGCAGGCCGCTTTGGCTGCCTGACGAATTTCCGTGACGCGGTCACGCCGCCTGTCGGTGCGCCGTCGCGCGGAGCGCTGGTGACGGACTACCTGCTGTCCGGCGCCGAACCCGCCACACAACTCGACCGGCTGCACGACGATGCGCCGCGCTACGCAGGCTTCAACCTGCTGCTCGCTGACCAACGCGCGCTTCACTATTACTCGAACGTCGGCAGCGGAGAGTCGCGTGCGCTCGCGCCGGGCCTCTACGGACTGAGCAACCACCGCCTCGATGAGCCCTGGCCCAAGCTGGTCCGCTCGCGCGAGCGGGTCGCCACGGTGCTCGCAGACGACGAGCCCGCCGCCGAGGCGCTGTTCGAGGTGCTCGCCGACGACACCCAGGACGCGAGGGGCATTCGTCCGGAGCGCGACCTGCCCGCAGACCTCGAGCGCGCTCTGACCGCAGCCTTCGTGCGGCACCCGCAATACGGCACCCGCAGCTCGACCGTGGTGCTCGTGACCCGTGACGGCAACAGCGTCGTGCACGAACGCCGTTACGATCCGGCCGGTACGCAGACCGGCGCGACTCGCATCGAGTTCCGGGACGCGGCCGCGTGACTCGGCCGATTCACCCCTTGCAGCGCGCGTTGGCGGCGATGCTCGCAGCCGCGCTTGCACTGACGGCGGCGTGGCCCGCCGTCGGCGCGTCAGTCGTCGAGCGGCTGAAGAATACCGATCGCGTGCGCATCGAGATTGACGGCGTGAGTCGCGAGATCGCCGACAACGTGCGCGGCCACCTGACCCTCGGTCGNTACGTCGAGCGCACCGATCTCACCGACTCGCAAGTGCGTCGCCTTGCCGATCGCGCGGTCGACGAGGCGGCCGACGCGCTGCGGCCTTTCGGCTACTACGCGCCGACAATCCGCAGCCGGACCAGTCGCGACGACGACAGGTGGATCGTGCGCCTGCGCATCACGCCGGGTGAACCGGTACGCATGGAGACGGTGGACGTGCAGATTGCGGGTCGCGGCGCCGACGAGGCCGAGTTGCTGGCAGTTCCGACCGCGAGCCCTCTGAAGCCCGGAACGCGCCTCGATCACCCGAGCTACGAGAAGCTCAAGACCGACCTGATGCGCACCGCGCTGTCGCGCGGCTACCTCGACGCCAAGCTCACCCGCCACGACCTCGTGGTCGATCCACCAGCGCTCGAGGCCTCGGCGTACCTGGCACTCGAAACCGGCGGCCGCTACCGCTTCGGCGAGGTCACCATCGAGCAGGACGTCATCGACGACGCGCTGCTGACGAGCTACGTGCGCTTCGCGCCCGGCAAGCCTTTCTCGAACGAGAGCATCCGCGCCACGCAGTACGCGCTCGAGGACAGCAACTACTTTTCGGATGTCACGATCGTCCCGGGCCAGCGCGACCCCGAAACACTGCTGGTGCCCGTGACAATCCGCGCTGAGCCGATCAAGCGTGACCGTTACACGGTCAGCTTCGGCTACGGCACCGATACGCAGGTGCGGGGCAGATTTGCCTGGGAAAACCGGCGCGTCAACACCCGGGGTCACCGTTCACGCGTCGAGCTCGTAGCCTCGGCCGTGAAGCAGGAGGCCCTGGCGCGCTACATCATTCCCGTCGGCGACCCGTCCCTCGAGAAGCTGGAGTTCGTCGGCGGCTACATCAACGAACAGCTCGGCGACGTCGACAGCGAACGGTGGGAGCTCACGGCCGGCCTCACGCAAGCCATGGGCAAGTGGCAGCGCGTGCTGTTCCTGAAACTGAACGACGAGCGCTCGACGTTCCCCGACGGGACCGAGGATCAAGCGCTGCTGCTGATCCCCGGCTTCAGCTACGCGAGCCAGCCGCCCAATTACCTCACCGGGTGGGTTCGGGATTCGGCTTACTACGGCGAGATCTCCGGGAGCCCGTCTTCGCTGGGTTCCGACTCTTCCTACCTGCGCTTCTACGGGCGCGCCGAGAGGGTCTGGTCGATCCGCGAGCCCTGGTACCTCCGGCTGCGTGGCGAGCTGGGCACGAGCTGGGTGGACGACTTCTCCTCGCTGCCGGCTTCGCAGCGGTTCTTCGCCGGCGGCGACCGAAGCGTGCGCGGCTTCGCGCTCGACTCGCTGAGCCCACCTGCCGATCCGCCTCCCGCCGACGGCGAGGATTCGAATAAAGGCGTCGGTGGCGAGCACAAGCTGGTGGCCTCGATCGAGCTCGAGCGGGATTTCCCGCGCAACATCCGTGGCGCCGTGTTCTTCGACGCGGGCAACGCGTTCAACGACTGGAGTACACCGCTCGAGTACTCGGTGGGCATAGGCGTGCGCTGGAGGCTGCCGATGCTGCTCATCGGTCTCGACGTGGCGCAGGCGCTCTCCGAAGANGGCGCGAACCCGCGTATCCACCTGAACATCACGCAGGTGATGTGATGCGCTGGCGCTGGGTGGTGCTGGGCGTCGTGCTGCTGGCGCTCGTTGGCCTGCTGCTCGGATCGCGGCTGCTGCACTCCGAGCACGGGTTGCGGCTTGCACTCGCACAGCTCGATCGAATCCCGAGCGNGCGGATCACGGTCATGGGCGCCAACGGCACGCTGGCCGGGCCGCTCCACATCGACCGGCTGGTGGTCGACCACGAAGCCGTGCGCATCGAGGCTCGGGACATTCATCTCGATGCGCGTCTACGCTCGCTGCTCGCCGGCGACATTCACCTCGACACGGCCTCGATGAGCGACGTCGAGGTCGTGCTGAAGGCACGCGAGGAGCAGCCGCCGAAGGCACCGCATTTCCTCCCGGCGTTCGTGAAGATCGTCGCGCCCGACCTGCGTCTCGAACGCGTCGCACTCACGCTCGCCGGCGGCAGACGCCTGCAGGTGGCCTCGATCCGTGGCGCGCTGGAGATGACGCGCTGGCGTATCGACCTCGCCGACATTGCGATCGAGGACCCGGACGGCCGCGTGGATGGCAACCTGACGCTGCGCGCCACGCTGCCGCTCGGACTGCGCGGAGCACTGAATGGCCGCTGGGTCCTGCCGGACGAGCGCACCTGGCGCTTCGCGGCGGCGGCGCGCGGCAATCTCGAGCGCCTGGGCACCACGGTCACGCTCGCCTCACCACTCAACCTGTCGTTCATCGGCAACGCGCTCGCGCTCACCGACGAGCCGCGTGCCGTGGGAACGCTGCGTATCACTGACTTCGATGGCTCCCCGTGGCTCGACCCGGGCAGGCTGCCCACGACGAGCGGCTCCCTCACTGTGGACGTGACGCGCGAAGCCGTCGGCCTCGACGGCACGCTCACCTCGCCGGTGCTCGGTGCTGAGCAGGCGCGGGTGACGGGCGCCGGCAGCTACTCGGAGCAGACACTCACGATCAGCTCGCTGCGCGCCTGGCTGCCTCGCTCGGCGGCCGATTTCACGACCGCGGGCACGATCCGCTTCGGCGGTGAGGTCCCCGAATTGAAGCTGAGCGGCGACTGGGCGCTGCTGCGATGGCCGCTCAACGCGGACCCCGTCGTGAGGAGTCCGTCGGGCGTCTACCGCATCGAGGGCGCGATGCCTCTTGCCTTCGACCTGCAGGCTCAGGCGCAGATGGCCGACCTGCCGGAAGCCGACTTCACGGCGAACGGCACGGTGGACCGCGAGCAGATCGTGCTCGCGCGCCTCGATGGCAGGGCGTTCAGGGGACGCGTGTCGGGCAGCGGACGTGCCTCGTGGCTCGGCGAGCAGCCCTGGAGCGTGCGCATCGACGCAAGGGATCTCGACATTTCGAGCCTTCGTCCCGATCTGCCTGGCCGCATGAGCGCGGTCGCGACCATCGAGGGCCGGGGATTTTCGGCCGAGGCGCCCTGGACCGCGACGCTCGACTCGTTGTCCGGAGTCCTCCTCGGTCGTGCACTCACCGGCCGTGGCGTCGTGTCGCATCGCGGCGGCGAATACCTGCTCGACAACCTGCGCGTTGCTGCCGGCAGTTCCTACGCAAAGATCGACGGCCGCTGGGGAAAGCTGGTGGACCTGCGATGGAACGCTGACCTGAGCGATCTCTCGATACTCCACCCGTCGCTTGCGGGCGGCCTCCTCTCGTCGGGCACGATGCGCGGTACGCCCGACCGGCCGGAGGTCGTCGCCGAGGCGCGCGGCCGGCGCATCGAGGTTGGTGGCGCCCGGATCGAGTCCCTCAGCGCGGACGTCGACGCCGATCTCAGCGACGCCCGCGAGTCGCACCTGGACGTGCGGGCGCTGTCCATCTCGCTGGGCCCCATTTCACTCGAAGAGGCGCGACTCGCAGCGAGCGGACTCGCACGCGACCACGTCGCGGAGCTCGAGTTCCGGACCGTGACGCCCGAGACCGAGCGTGCACCGAGCGTGCGCGGGTCCCTGAAAGCGACCGGCGGTTACGACGCCGAGAACTCGACCTGGCGCGGTCGACTCGAGCAGGCAACGGTCAAGTTCCCCGAGGATGCCGCGTCGCTGCTGCAACCCGCCGCGATCGAGTTCGGCGGCGGCGGCGGACGCGCAGATCCGATCTGCTTCACGAACGGCGACGCCCGCTTCTGTACTGAGGGCGAGTGGCGCAACGAACCGGCGTCCTGGCGGGTCCTTTACAGTGCGCACGACTGGCCGCTGCGCCGACTGCTGCGTTCGCTGCTCGGGTGGCGCGAATTCGACGGCAGGCTGCAGGCGAGCGGCTGGGCCGAGCAGCAGCCAGGCCAGGACTGGGTCGGCGGCACCACCATCCTGCTCGAGGATCCGGTGCTCGACATTCCGCGCAATCAGTTCCGCTCCGAGCGCATCCAGCTCGGCAATGGCCGCATCGACTTCTATGCCACGCCCGAAGAGTTGCGCGCCACCGTGGACGTTCTGGTTCGCGAAGGAACACGAATGGATGGCGAGATTTCCGCGCGCCGCGAGCCCGATCGCGAGCTGCTCGACTCTCCAGTCACCGGCCGGCTGCGCGTCGATGCCGCCGACCTCAACGGCCTTCCGCTGCTCGTTCCTGAAGTCGACCGCTCGGGGGGGCAGCTGGACGTGGAACTCACGGCCGGGGGAACGCTCGGCGACCCGAGCTTCACGGGCGAGTTCCACCTGCGCGACGGGCGCCTGGACATGTACCGCGTCAACCTTTCGCTCACGGACTTGACGCTCGACGGTCGTTTCGTCGGCGACGAGCTGCAATTCACGGGTCGCGGTGCAATGAAGCGCGGCGACGTCACGCTCGACGGGCGCTTCTCGTGGCCCAACGGGGTCATGACCGGCAGCATGCGCATGAAGGGGACCGACCTCATGTTCGCGGACACGCCCGAATTCCGCATCGTCGCCTCACCCGACCTCGTGCTCACCGCGGACGCCGACGGCTACGACGTGAGCGGCGAGATCAGGATCCCGTTGGCGCGCATCCGGCCGAAGGACCTGAGTACGACGGTCAGGACTTCCGCCGACGAGCGCATCGTCGGTGCCGAGGTCGAGCAGGAAGGACCCTCGACGCTCGATCGCGTTCGCAGCCGCGTGCGCGTCGAGCTCGGCGACGACGTGACGGTGGACAGCTTCGGCCTGAAGGCGAGGCTGGCCGGCGCCGTCACGGTGATCACCGAGCCCGGGGACGTGCCACGCGGCGACGGTTCGATCCGCGTCGTCGAAGGCGAGTACAAGGCCTTCGGCCAGTTCGTGAAGATCGTGCGGGGCGTGCTGAGCTACGACATGGCTCCGCTCGATGAGCCGACGCTCGACCTGCTGGCTCAGCGCGAGATCAAGTCCGAGGACATCGTCGTGTCGCTCAACGTGCGCGGGACGCTGTCGAATCCGTTCGTGACTCTGAGCTCGACGCCCGCGATGCCCGAGGCCGAGGCGCTCTCGTACCTGCTCACGGGCCGCTCGCTCGATACGCTGCAGTCCGGCGAGGCCGCCTCGCTCGACCGTGCGGCGGAGAGCCTGGCGATCAGCGGTGGCGGACTACTGCTCGGCGGCATCGGCACGCGCGTCGGGCTGGACGAGGTCGCGGTCGAGCAGGAGGAGGATGACGCATCGGTGGTCCTCGGCAAGTACCTCTCGCCCAAGCTGTACGTGAGCTACGGCATCTCGATCGCCGAGGCGATCAACACGGTCAAGCTNCGCTATACGCTGAACGAGCGCTGGTCGCTCAAGGCCGAGGCCGGCCTCGATCAGAGCGCGGACATCGAGTACAAGATCGAGCGCTGATCAGTCGAACTCGGTCGGCCGGCGCCGCTCNCCCTGGTGGTCGAGCCAGTGTTCGAGCATGCGTGCTACCTGCCGCGGCGTGCTGCGGCCCAGCGACATCGGCGGAAGGTCTTCGGGATCGAAGAAATCGACCGCGTCCGTCTCGTAGCTGCCACGCGCCCCGCCGCCGATCAGTTCGCAGAGGAAGAACGCCTTCCAGCCATGGTGCAGCGTGGGCCCGTGCCCGTGCCGTGCCCGGTCCCAGAGCGCCGCGAGCTTCACCGCGCGGGCGCGGAATCCTGACTCCTGCTCGATCTCCTTCTCGATCGCCTGTGACGGCGATTCGTTGACGTCGACCCAGCCGCCGGGAAGAGTCCAGAGCCCGTCGGCGGCTTCGCGCACCAGCAGGATCCTGCCATCGCGGAACGCCGCGCCACGCACCTCGACCTTGGGCGTGACGTAGCCCGACTCCTGACCCCAGATCGCGAGCAGCGCATCGCGGTCGGCCGGCGACTCGCCGGCAATCAGCTCGGCGGCGATCTGCTCGATNTCGACATAGCGCTGGCGGTCGTACTCGTCGCGGCAGAAGTGCAGGCCCGTGCGGGCCAGGGCATGGAGCCTGCGGACGAGATCGAGAGTGCGATCGGGCTCTGCGGACACCGTTACTTCACCCGCGCGAGGCGCAAGACCGGGCACTGCGGCTCGCGCCGTGCGACTTGCTCGAAGCTCGCGCGATCGTACATGGACTTGGTAGCGAACCATAGATTCCAATCGACAGCATCAGTGGGCTCNCCTTTCGGCAGCATTGACGGCTCATCCATGGGAATCGTGGTACGGGGAAGTCGTCGCGATCGCCTCGCGCTGGTTTGACCGGGATCGATCCAGACCGGGAGGACGATGGCTACAGCCTCAGATGAAGGAACTGGTTGAAGGCGCTGCGCCGGTAGTCCGCGAACTCCTCACCGTCGACGAATCCCCGCCGGCGGTAGAGACGCAGCGCCGGATCGAACGCGTCACCGCTGCCGGTTTCGAGGCTCAGGCGCACCATACCGCGGCGCCGCGCCGAGGTGATGATCTGCTCCAGCAGAAGCGAGGCGACGCCGCGGCGGAGAAAGTCCGGGTGCGTGCGCATGGACTTCAGTTCGCCGGTTCCGTTCCGCAGGTCCTTGAGCGCGCCCATGCCGGCGATTCGATCGCCATGCCAGACGGTCCAGAACGTGACGCCGGGTGCCGTGAGCCCTGCGTCGTCGAGCGCAAACACGCTGCCGGGTGGCGAGTTTGCGTGCATGCCTTCAAGGTGCAGGCGCAGCAGGGCCCGTGTCTGCGGATCGGTCAGATCGCCTTCGCGAACGTGAAACGAATCGGGCGTCATCGTGGAAGTATTGCCGGACGGGCTTCCGCACCGCAGCGGGCGAGTTCCTTCACCCTGCAATTCGGCTGCCTCCGGCCATCAGGCGGGCGTGATTCGCCGCTGCGCCACAGACGCGGCGACCAGCGTTCCGTTCCATATCAGCCGCGCTGGGCTCGAGCAGGATCGGCCAGTGGATCAGGTACATGTCCAGGTACACGAGGTCGAGATCCTGCAGCGATTTCTCCAGGGCACATTCAACCTTGTCGCGGCCGCGAGAGCTGCCGGCCAGTTTGCAGGTGATCGACAGTTCCTCGCGAGCGGCCCGGCGGTCCCTGATCGCGTCGCGGATGGCGTGGCCGATATCCACCTCGTTGCCATAAAGCACGGCGCAATCGATTGCCTGCAGCCGAGGCGAATCGCTTCCGTCACGGCGCGATGGACCTGGCCGGGATGCGTCATAACCTCTGGAGTCCGCCGTCACTCCTTCACCTGTGCTTCCTTACGCCGCCAACCGTTCGAGCCGAGCCGCAGCCGTGGCATGACAGCAAAGAGCGCGAGCATGCCGAGGTAGACAGTGCCAGAGACTGGATCGCGGCTGGCGATGTACTCGCCAACGCTTCTGTCCGCCAAGACCATGGCGAGCAACAGTTCTGCCAGTACCAGCATCGCAAGCGCGATGAAGCCTACGAGGAGCCAGGAACCAGGAGTTCTGACTCGACTGAACCTTGAAAGAACGTAACCAGCGGCAAGGAACATTGCTATGAACATGAGGGGCATTTCCGCAAGTTCCGCGTAGCGCTCACCCAACCGTGGAACGAGCAATGGCACTCTGATTGAACCGAGCAGGAACCCCACTCCAAACACGATGCCGAAATACACCGAGGCAGCAGCAAGTGCGGTACCAAAACTGGTGGCCGTCGCCCGCAAGACGTTCATGACGCCTGACGAGAGCAAGGGACTTTCCCAACCCGCAACGGCATCGACGTGCCACGTCTGACGTGTGTGCGCATGGTCAATCATCCACGAGACGGGGAAGTCATCGGAGACGTTACTACCGTCAGGATCGACCTGGCAAAGAACCTGCGCTTCGTGCACGGCGTGGACGCGAACGGCCGGGAAGTGCTGGCGCCGNGGTTCGNCGCGCCTGCAGCGAATGTTCAGGCATTCCGCTCGCGCTCATCGACAGCCAGCAACAGACTGGTTCGGTGGCGCCTGGCCACCTCCTGCCACGGCTCACCGGAGAGCGCGGACTCAAGCGCCCAGAGCAGATCAGGGTTCGCTCCGGGAACCACTCGCCTGGTGCGCACGAATGCCTCCACGGACCCAGGGTCGCTCAGCTCAGCGATGGATCTGATGCCGGCGCGAGCGAGCATCTCTTGCGACTCTGGTCCAGGACCCTTCAGCCCGCTGATGGTCTTTGTGTGTTCCATGCGTTCAACCTGACNGAATGCCCGACGTTGCGACACGTTCCGCTTGAGCGTGCTCGACGGGAGCGCCGGCGAAAGCAGCTGCTCCTTTCCGGCCTACTCGTANGNCAGCGTATCNGGCTCGCGATTGACGTAGTCCGGTGCTGGATCGACGGGAAAGCGTACCGCCGACACGTGAGTGAGGCCTTGCATCAGTGCTTTGCAGACNCGGTGCATTCCATCCATGACTCGAGCCTGCTCATCAAGAATGATCGGATACGACAAGTCGGCTGCCAGTATGAGCGAACAGTGCTCAACGATGCTGGCGCATGTAGGCGCGGCGGTGTCATGGCCGTACCAGTGAACTTCGTTGAGCTCTGCGATCGTCGCCACCGCGACCTGGTGGACTGGAAGCGTCGCGCTTAGCTTGACCAGGCGCCGCACGTCCCATGCCAGCAGACCCTGCGGGGACTTACGGAAGTGATACTGCGGGCGAAGCGTCTGGTTCATCGCCTTGCTAGGCCACATTCGGCCGCTCGTACCTGACTTCGTCGGTGCCGTACGGGCCAACACACTTCCAGCCGTTCCTTTCGTAGAACTGCCTCGCCTTCGTGTGTGTTCCGGTCGACAACCAGAGCGTCTCAATTCTCTGGGTCTGGAACCACCTGACCATGGCTGCGTGCAGCCTTGTTCCGTGACCTCGACCCTGCGCATCGGGCCTGACGAAGAGTGCCCACACGTTCCCGGTCTTGCCGTTGCCCACTGCGAAAGCCTCGATCTTCCCGTCTTCTTCGACGACCCAGCCGCGGCCTTTGACTTCGATGGCTTCCCTCATCTCTTCGTCCGATATGCGACCAGGCGTCAGGGTGTTCTCAGTGACCGAGTAGCGAACCTCCCAGATGCCCGGGATGTCTTCAGCGACTGCTTGACGGAGGACGGGCATGGGCGATGCGGCCTTACGCTTGCGATCGAACACAGCGCGCAGTTGGCGCGCCTGTTGCGATGGCGGGCAGCGTGACGACAGGCGCTGTTGGCCCGATCGCGGCAATGAATTGCATCGAATGCGACGAGTCAAGGGTTCCTGATCGGCGCAAGCCCGTGGTTCAAATACACCACGCTGCCGGTTGAGCGTCAACGGATAAGGGGGGCAATCGCCGCATCGATGGGCACCCTCGACTTCTCGATCAGGTACGCGATCGCCTGCGGACACTGCACCTGAATCTCCCCGACCCGCGCAGGGGCAGGGCCGCGACGCCGGACGACCCGGCAGTCGCCGCGCGCGATCCTGCCCCGCCCTTGACACCAGGCGCATATTTATGCACATTTCGCGGACTTTTATTCACCCACCCGGATACTCCGTCCTTGGCCACCGACCCCCATGCCCAGCTTCACCGCCGGGATGCGCTTGCGCGCATCCTGCGGCGCACCGCAGTCGGCCGCCAGGCCGAGCTCGTGGAGCTGCTGCGCGCCGAGGGCTACGAGGCCACGCAATCCTCCGTGAGCCGCGACCTGCGCGAGCTCGGCGTCGTGAAGGGCGCCGACCGCTACCTGCTGCCGGCGGTCGAGGACGCGCTCACGCCAAGCCACTTCGAGGACGTGCAGACCTTCGTCAAGGGCTGGAAGGCCGCGGGCGCCCACCTGACCGTGCTGCGCACCATGGCAGGTGCCGCACAGAGTGTGGCAATCGCGCTCGACAAGGCGCGCTGGCCCGAGGTGGTGGGCACCATCGCAGGCGACGACACGATCTTCATCGCGACGGCGAGCGCGCGCACCCAGCGCCGCCTTCACGCTCAACTGCACTCCATCTTCGGACGCTGAGGTTCCCATGACCGCAACCTCCACGGGCGGCAAGCCCATCCTGCTCGCTTTTTCCGGCGGCCTCGATACCTCGTTCTGCGTGCCGTGGCTCGCGGAGACCTACGGCCGGCCGGTGGTAACGCTCACGGTGGACACCGGCGGCATCGATGCGGAGACCGCGCGTACGCTCGAGCAGCGCTCGAAGGCCCTGGGTGCGGTGGCACACCACCTCGTGGATGCGCGTCCGTCCTACTTCGAGCAGGTCATCAGGTTCCTGATCATGGGCAACGTCCGCCGCGGCGGCCTCTACCCGCTGTGCGTCGGCGCCGAGCGCGTGCTGCAGGCTCAGACCGTGGCGCAGTGGGCGAAGAAGCTCGGCACGGACGTGGTCGCTCACGGCTCCACGGCCGCGGGCAACGACCAGGTGCGCTTCGAGGTGGCGCTTCGCACGCTCGCACCGGGCCTCGAGATCCTCGCCCCGGTGCGCGATCGTGCCTTCAAGCGTCCAGAGCAACTCGCCTACCTCGAGCGGCTGCAGCTGCCGGTACCGCCCTTCGGCGCAGCCTACTCGGTGAACCGCGGCCTGTGGGGCACCACGATCGGCGGCAAGGAAACGCTCACCTCCGACGGCTGCATCCCCGACTCCGCCTGGGTGCTCACGCGCGACGCGTTCACGAACCCGCAGGCCTCCGAGCGTCACACGATCGGCTTTGAGGCGGGCATCCCCTGCTCGCTCGACGGCACGCCCATGGACGCCGTGGGCCTGATCGAGGCCGTCGAGGCGCTGGGCGCGAAGTTCGGCGTCGGCCGCGGCATTCACCTCGGCGACACCATCATCGGCTTCAAGGGTCGCGTCGCTTTCGAGGCGCCGGCCGCGGAGATCCTGCTCACGGCGCATCGCGAGCTCGAGAAGCTGGTGCTCTCGGCCCGGCAGGCACGGCTCAAGGACTCCCTCGCGGGCCCCTATGGCGACCTCGTGCACGAAGGCCAGCACCTCGATCCCGTCTGCCGCGACATCGAAGGGTTCTTCGTCTCGACGCAGCGGCGCGTCACCGGCGAGGCGCATGTGCTGCTGAGGCCCGGCTCGGTGTTCGTCGAGGGCGTGACTTCGCCCTACTCGCTGATGAAGGCGTCGAAGGGCGCTTATGGCGAGTCCGCCGGCGAGTGGACCGCGGCCGATGCGCACGGCTTCTCCAAGATGCTCGCGCTCCCGGGCATCTTCTACACACGGGCCGGCGAGCTCGCGCAGGGAGGTTGAGATGGCCACGCAGACCCGCAGCGTCGTCGTCGACAAGATCGCCTCGATTGCGCAGGCCTGCGGCCTGAGCCACGAGGTACGCATCGCCACGCGCGACATTCCCTGCGAGGAAGGTGTGGTTCTGGTGGTTGAGATCCTCAACAACAAGTCGACCTACAACACCCTCGAACTCACCAGCGGCCGCATGGCCAAGGTCGCGCGCGGCGACGTGATCGTGGGCGCGCTCGGTCACCGCCAGGCGCTGTTCGGCTACTCCGGCCACATCCCGGAGAAGGTCGAGGCCGGCGACATCCTGCAGGTGCTCAACATCGGCGGCGTGCTCGGCATCTGCGACTCGGCCAACCCCGACAAGGGCCAGCCCTTCGATTGTCGCGTGCTGGGCTGCGTGCTGCAGTTTCCGTTCCTCGGCGAGCGCATCGGCGTGCCGGCGAAGGTGGGTCACCGGCGGCTCGACTACGAGGCGCCGCTCGACACGCACGGCGTGCCGGTCGTGGCGCTCGCCGGCACCTGCATGGAAGCCGGCAAGACCGCCGCCGCCTGCGCGATCGTGAGCCGCATGCGCCACCGTGGCCTCGCCGTGCACGCCTTCAAGGCGACGGGCGTCTCGCTGCGCCGGGACATCCTCGCGATGGAGGACTCCGGTGCGCGCCGCAGCGCGATCTTCACCGACCTCGGCATCGTCACGACCACCGCGGCCTCGGGACCGGCGCTCACGCGCACCATGCTCACCGAGATGACACAGGGCCGCCCCGACGTCGTCGTNTTCGAGCTGGGCGACGGCATCCTCGGCGCCTATGGCGTCGAGGCAATCCTCGCGGCAGAGGACATCCGCAGGTCGCTGACCGCCGTGGTGCTCTCGGCCAACGATCCGGTCGCAGCCTGGGGCGGCGTGAAGCTGCTGCGCGAGCGATTCCAGATCGAGCCGTGCGCGGTCACGGGACCCGCCACCGACAACGCCGTGGGCGTGAACATCATCGAGCAGCAGATGGGCGTGCGCGCCGTGAACGCACTCGCCGGTGGTGCGGCACTCGGCGATCACATCATCGACAGCCTTGGCCTCGGTGATCGGCTGGCGCGGGCGGCCTCGGAATGAGCGCGCGCGTCCCCGCGGTGGTGCTCGGTGGCACCGGCTACGTCGCGGGCGAGTTGCTGCGCCTGCTCGCCTCTCACCCCTACCTGGACCTCGCGGCGGTCGCCTCCGACAGCCAGCCCGACGAGCCGGTGGCGCAGTTCTTCCGTCATCTGCAGCCGGTGCTCCCGCACCTTCGCTTCGCGGGTCACGACGAGATCGTCGAGTACGTGACCGCGAACCCGTTGACGGCGGTGTTCTCGGCCGCGCCGCACGGCGTGTCCGCGGGGCTGGTGGACCGTTTGCTCACCGCCGCCGAGCAGGCAGGCACTCAGCCGCGCGTCGTCGACATTTCGGCGGACTTCCGCTATCGCAGCGCCGCCGGTTTCGAGGCCGTCTACAAGCATGGCCACGGCGCGCCGGACCGCATCGCGCAGTTCACCTGCGCCGTGCCCGAGCACCTCAATGCTTTGCATACTCCACACGTCGCGCACCCGGGTTGCTTCGCCACTGCGATACTGCTCGCGAGCGTGCCGCTGCTGTCGCTCGGCCTCGTCGAGCCACGGTTGTTCGTGACCGGCATCACCGGCAGCACCGGATCCGGCCGGCAACCCACCACCGGTACGCACCATCCGCAGCGCCACTCTGATCTCTATGCCTACAGCGCGCTGGGTCACCGCCACACGCCGGAAGTGCGGGCGCTGGCGCTCGAGGCCAGTGGCATCGATGCCGAGTTCGCATTCGTGCCGCACTCGGGTCCGTTCGCACGCGGTATCCACGTCACCGTGCAGGCCACGGCCGTGCAGCCGGTCACCAGCCACGAGCTGGTGCACGCGCTGCGCGATTACTACGACCAGTCGGTGTTCGTACGCGTCTCGGGTGATGCGCCACGGGTGAAGGATGTTGCTGCGAGCAACTACGCGCAGCTCTCGGGGGTCGCGCACGGCCGCACGGTGGCCGTGATGTGCGCCATCGACAACCTGACCAAGGGCGCCGCCGGCGGCGCCGTGCAGTGGATGAACCGGATGCTGGGCTACGAGGAGACCGCGGGGCTCATGCAGCCCGCGGCGGGCTGGACGTGACGGCCGATCATCTCGCGCCCGTCTACGCGCAGTGGCCCCTGGACGTCGTCGATGGCGCGGGCGTGTTCCTGCGCACGCGCGACGGGCGGCAGATCCTCGACCTCTACGGCGGCCACGCGGTGGCTGCGCTCGGCTACGGCCACGCACGCTGGCGTGGCGTGCTCAAGGACCAGTCCCGCACGCTGCTGTTTCAGAGCAACGCGGTGCCGCTCGAGGTACGCACGCGGGCCGCGACGCGCCTCGCGCACTTCGCGGGCCAGGGCCTCGACACCGTGTTCTTCTGCAACACGGGCGCGGAGGCGAACGAGAACGCCCTCAAGCTGGCGCTGAAGATCACCGGCCGGCGCAAGGTCGTGGCGATCGAAGGCAGCTTCCACGGGCGCACCGCGGCCGCCGGCGCCGTCACCTGGGGCGCGGCTGCGAAGTGGTACGGGTTTCCGCAGGCTCCGTTCGATGTCGAGTTCCTGCCGCGCGGCGACTTCGATGCGATCGCTCGCGTGGTGCGCACCGATACGGCGGCCGTGATCGCCGAGCCCGTGCAGGGCGTGGCGGGCGCGGTGGACCTGGGCCAGCCCTTCCTCAGCGCGCTGCGCGCGCGCGCCAGCGAAACCTGCGCGATGCTGATCCTCGACGAGGTGCAGTGTGGCATGGGCCGCACGGGCTTCCCGTTCGNTGCCACCATGCACGGAATCGCGCCCGACATGCTCACCACCGCCAAGGCGCTCGGTGCCGGATTTCCCTGCGCGGCGCTGCTGATGGCCGATCACGTCGCGGCGCACCTCAGGACCGACGATCTCGGCACGACCTTCGGAGGCGGGCCGATGGCCTGCGCGCTGATCGAGGCGGTGATCGACATCATCGAGACCGAGGGTCTTCTCGCGAACGTGCGCAAGCTGGCGCAGCGGATCCGCGAGACCTGCGTCGTGGGGCCGGTGAGCGACATCCAGGGCGCGGGCTTCCTCACCGGGCTGCGCACGCGCCGTCCTGCGAAGGACGTGCAGCGCGAGCTCCTCGAGCGCGACATCCTCACCGGCACTTCGGCGGATCCGCACGTCGTGCGCATCCTCGCGCCTTACGTTCTCGAGGAAGTCCACGTCGCACAGCTGCGCGACGCGCTTGCCTCGCTGCCAGTCTGACGCGATCGCCCAGAGTTCCGTAGACGGCATCCTCACATCCATGAAGCGCTTCCTCGACCTGGCCGACTACTCCCGCGACGAGATCGTTGACCTGATCGCACTGGCCCGCCGGCTGCAGCAGCATCCCGAGCCACGCGCGCTCGCAGGAAAGATTCTCGGTCTGCTGTTCATGAACCCGTCGCTGCGCACGCTGTCGTCGTTCCAGGCGGGAATGATGCGGCTCGGCGGATCGGCCTTCGTCGTGACGCCCGGCCAGGGCACGTGGAACGTCGAGACGCGCACCGGCACGGTGATGGACGGCGGAGCCGCCGAGCACGTGCGCGAGGCGATCCCGGTGCTCGCCTCCTACTGCGACGCGCTCGGGCTGCGGGCCTTCGCCGAGGGCAAGAACCTCGCCGCAGATCTCGCCGAGGAGCCATTCAAGCTCATGGCCGGGCTCTGCGACAAACCGTTCATCAACCTCGAGTCGGCGGTGAATCATCCCTGCCAGGCGCTGGCCGACTGGAAGACGATGGACGACCTCGTCGTGCCGCGCACCGGCAGGTTCGTGCTGTCATGGGTCTACCATCCGCGCGCCCTGCCGCTCGCCGTGCCCGCGGCGGCGCTGCACATGGCGGCGCTACGCGGCATGGAGGTCGTGGTGCTGCGTCCCGACGCCTACGCACTGCCGCCCGCAATCATGGACAAGGCGCGCGCCGCTGCGGCGGCCTCCGGCGGCTCGGTGAGCGAGACCACGGACCGCGCGGCGGCACTTGCCGGTGCACACGTGCTCTACGCGAAGGAGTGGGGTTCGCCCGCCTGCTATGGCGACGCCGAGGCCGAAGCCGCCCTGCGCCGGCCGCTTGTCGACTGGCAGGTGCGCGAGTCATGGTTCGCGGGCGCGCGACCCGACTGCCACTTCATGCACTGCCTGCCCGTGCGGCGCAACGTCGCCGTCGCGGACGAAGTGCTCGACGGGCCCCGCAGCCGGGTGATCAGCGAGGCCGCCAACCGCATGGTCGTGCAGATGGCCGTGCTCTACCGACTGCTCAAAGGGTGAGGACCAAGATGATCGGACACAAGAGCGAACAGGCCGTCACCGTGCGCGCGCTGCGCGGTGCGGCGCCGTACATCCACATGTACAAAGGCAAGGTCTTCGTCATCAAGACCGGCGGCGGCGCGTTCCGTGACGGCGCGACCATGCGTGGCTTCATGGAACAGGTCGCGATCCTGCACCACCTCGGCATCCGCGTCGTGCTGGTGCACGGCGGCGGCCCGCAGTGGACGCGGTGACACAGAAGCTCGGCGTCGAGACGCGCATGGTGCAGGGCCGGCGCGTGACCGACGGCGGCGCGATCGACGTCGCCTGCATGGTGCTGAACGGCCTCGTCAACACGCGCCTGCTGGGCCTGTGCCGCGAGTTCGGTATCGACGCGATCGGCGTGAGCGGCGTGGACGCGGGTCTCGTCAAGGCCCACAAGCGCGCGCCGGTGACACTCGCGAGCGGCGAGGTCGTCGACTACGGCATGGTGGGCGACATCGACGGCGTGGACGGCTCGGTGATCACGAGGCTGCTCGACGCCGGCTTCCTGCCGGTGGTGAGCCCGCTCTCATGCGACGCGACCGGGCACCTGCTCAACATCAACGCGGACACGGTGGCCGCAGCGATCGGCGGCGCGCTGGTGGCGGAGAAGCTGATCCTCTGCACCGGGGCACAAGGCATCCTCGAGCGCCTGGACGACCCGCAGTCGCTCATCTCCTACACCGACGTCGCGGGCCTGCGGCGCCTGCGCGAGGAAGGGGCGCTCACCGACGGCATGCTGCCCAAGTCGAGCGCGATCGAGGCGGCGATCCGCGGTGGCGTGCGGCGGGTGCACGTGATCTCCTACTCGGCGGCCGACGCGCTGCTGGCGGAGATCTTCACCAACGAAGGTACCGGGACGCTGGTGGTACGCGACACCAAGGCGCTCACCGCCGCGGAACAGGGTTCGAAATAGGCGGCGCTGCCGGCCGCAGGAGGCTCGGGTGACTCGACTCTGGGACAAGGGTGCCCCGCTCGACGAGCGCGTGCTGCGCTACACGGCCGGCGACGACCACGCNCTNGACAACCGCCTCGTCGCCTACGACGTGCGTGCCTCGATCGCGCATGCCGCGACGCTGCACGACGCGGGGCTGCTGAACGACGAGGAACTCGCCGCGATCACGGCGGGGCTCGGCGAGATCGCCGCGTCTCACGCGCGCGGCGACTGGTCCGTCACGCTCGAGCTCGAGGATGGCCAGACTGCGCTCGAGACGCTGCTCACGCGCAAGGTGGGCGACGCCGGTGCGCGCCTGCATGCCGGCCGTTCGCGCAACGACCAGGTGCTCGCCGCGCTGCGCCTGTACCTGCGCGATGCAGTCGAGGAACTCGCCGAGGGTGCACGCGCGGTGGCGGCGTCGCTCGAGTCGCTCGCCGTCGCGCAGGGCCACGTCGAGCTGCCGGGCTACACGCATATGCAGCAGGCCATGCCGAGCTCGGTGGCGCTGTGGGCGCGCGGCTTCGCGGCGGAGATCCTGGACGACTCCGACGCGCTGCGGCACGCGCACCGCCGCATCCTGAAGAATCCGCTCGGCTCGGCGGCGGGCTACGGCACTCCGAACCTGCCGGTGAGCCGCGAGGGCACGCGCACGCGGCTAGACTTTCCGGAGAACCACGAGCCGGTGACCGCCGTGCAGCTCTCGCGGGGCAAAGCCGAGGCGGAGGTCGCGTTCCAGGTCGCGCTGCTGATGCAGGACCTCGGGCGCCTCGCCTCCGACCTGCTGCTGTTCTACACGCGCGAGTTCGGCTTCGTCGAACTGCCCGACGCCTTCACCACCGGCTCCTCGATCATGCCGCAGAAGCGCAACCCCGACGTGTTCGAGCTGGTGCGCGGGCGCACGGCCACTGCACAGGCTTGTCTCGTCGAGATCCTGGGCATCACGTCCAAGCTGCCGTCCGGTTACCAGCGCGACCTGCAGCTGATCAAGGCGCCGCTGTTCCGGAGCATCGATGCCTGCGCCGAGACGCTCGCGATCATGGCAGCCGCGATCCCGCAGCTGAGGTTCATGCCCGAGCGCATCCGCCTCGACGAGGACATCCACGCAGCGGCTGAAGCCAACGCGCTGGTGGCAAAGGAAGGCATCCCGTTCCGCGAGGCATACCGGCGCATCGCGAGCAAGCTGCGCGGCGGCTGACTCCCTCCCGGAGGCGCTATCATCGCCGCGCCCGGCCGGGCGAATCGGAGGAATCGCCTGATGAGCGCCGCCTTGCTGATGGTCTTGTTCGTGGCGCTGATGGTCGCTGCGCTGTGGGTCGGGGTCGTGATCCGGAGCCGCCTGCCCGAGCATCACCGGACCCAGGACTCGGGAGAAGCAGTCTCCCGCGCAGTGGGGGTGGTGGTAACGCTGACCTCACTGGTGCTCGCCCTCGTCGTGGGCTCCGCGCATGACTACTTCCAGTCCATGGAAGCCAAGATCGTCGTCGCCGCGGCCGACATCGCCGCGCTCGACGCGATACTCGCGAGCTACGGTCCCGAGAGCGCGCACGCACGTGAACTCCTGCGCAGCGGACGGGACGTCGCCGTCGCATCGATCTGGCCGGAGCGCGCGCGGGTGACGGCGACGCCGGGAGGCACGGAGGGACTGGCAGTCGTCGGGCGGCTGTCGGACGCCATTCACGCGCTACCACGCAACGACGCGAGGCAGGCGGCGCTGCTCGATCGGGCCATGGCGCTGGTCGCCGAAGTCCAGAGCACGGGCTACACGGCCAAGCGCCTTGAGCAGGCCCGCGTGCAAACCGCGCTGATCGGCGTGATCCTGGTTTGGCTCGTGCTCGTGTATCTGGGTCTGGGTCTGGTCATGCCACCGACACCGATCGCGATCATCTCGACGGCGCTCTCCGCGACGGCCTGCGCAGGCGGGCTGTTCCTCGTGCTCGAGTTCTACTCGCCGGTCTCGGGACTGGTGCAGATCAGCCCGTCGATCCTGGAGAGCGCCCTCGCGCGTTGACAATCGCCCCGGCGCCGTCATCCTTGCCGCCCACGCGGGCGCCGATCGCCGGCAGCACCGCCTGACCGACCCGAGGGGAAGACTCGATGGCCCGTGCTCCTGCGATCCGCCTGCTGTTCATCACGCTGCTCGGAACGGCCATTCCGGCGATGGCGACCGTCGCCGCCGACCGCGACTTCTCACGCCTCGGCAAGGACCTCACGCCCGTCGGCGCGGAGCGCGCCGGTAACGCCGACGGCACGATTCCCGCGTGGGAGGGCGGTCTCACGACGCCGCCCGCGGGCTGGACTCCGCAGCAGGGCTACGTGGACCCGTTCCCGGGCGACAAGCCGCTGCTCACCATCACGGCCGAGAACGCCTCGCAGCACGCTGCGAAGCTCACGCCCGGCATGCAGGCGCTGCTCAAGAAGTATCCGCAGCAGTTCCGCATGAACGTGTACGTTACGCGACGCACGGCAGCTCTGCCGAAGGAGATCACCGATCGCGTTGCTGCGCAGGCACCGAAGGTGCAGCTGAACGGCTTCGGCCTCAAGGACCTCGGCGACTCGACGACGCCCTTCCCGATTCCGCAGAACGGCCTCGAGGCGATCTGGAATCACCTGGTGCGCTACACCGGCGGCGGCACGACGCGCACCGGGCACTCGTTCCCGGTCCGGGCCAGCGGCGACTACTTCAAGATCGGCTTCCGCTCGCAGCGCATCTATGCGCAGAACATGGAGGGCGCCGAGCCCAACCGGCTCTTCTATGCGCTCGGCTACTTCACCGAGCCCGCGACGCTGCGCGGCACGATCTTCCTCGTGCACGAGCCCGTGGACCAGGTGGCCGAGCAGCGCTCCGCATGGATCTACAACGCCGGGCAGCGCCGCGTGCGCCGGGCGCCGGATCTTGCCTACGACGGCATCAACGACGGCTCGGAGGGGATGATCGTCACCGACCAGGTGGACGCCTACAACGGCGCGCCCGACCGCTACGAGTGGAAGCTCGCCGGGAAGCGTGAGCTGTATGTCCCTTACAACGTGTACAGGCTCTCCGACAAGTCCCTCAAGTACAAGGACATCATCGGCAAGCACACGATCAACGCCGATCTCGTGCGCTACGAGCTGCACCGCGTCTGGGTGGTCGAGGGAACGCTCAAGCCCGGCCAGCGGCACATCTACGCGAGGCGCACGTTCTATCTCGACGAGGACAGCTGGAGCGTGCTCTCCGAGGA
>Ga0031656_10000040_pt1 | contig 30130 bp, 24 predicted proteins | sample FrelakmetDIP11DI_FD_55080 | JGI IMG/M metagenome (GOLD analysis project Ga0031656, IMG submission 55080) | Freshwater lake sediment microbial communities from the University of Notre Dame, USA, for methane emissions studies - DIP11 DI | ecosystem: Environmental > Aquatic > Freshwater > Lake >... | reverse complement strand
TTATCATTAGAAAAAAAGAATATGAGGTCAAGCACGGAATGACTGTGCGTAAAGCCCTTCAGAAGTTAGATCTCGAACCAGATAGTGTGTTGGTGACCCGTGATGGAGAATTAATCACAGACGATGAAATCCTCCTTTTGGATGATGTGATTAATTTGGTACCTGTTATTTCCGGTGGTTAGACTCGATATATCAATGCTTGGATTTACCGCGTAAGAATTTAATTCGATTTCACCGTTCATCTGGAAAAGCTTAATCACTACTACCATCATCTATCGTATAACAAAAAATAAATCTTACTACCATGCTCTCCTACGATCGAATCCAGGAATATCGTTTCCAAACTTATAATATTAATCCAAAACTTCGCCTGAAAACCAAAGAGGAAGCAATCCAATTTGCTTACAACCGAGGATACATCTTTTTCTGGCCGATTACCGGTATTACATTACCAAGTTTGTGGGTTGCCGTTGCCGGCGAGCGTCCGGTTCCGAATGAGCATGATGATCCTGGACATATTACATGGGATTGGAAAGATTCGCTGCTTGGAAAACATATTTGGTTTTATGGAAAAATATTGCGCAAGAAAGCAACCATAATTTCGATGGAAATTGCCCCATATTTCTATGCACTCACTGAAAATTACGGTTCTCCTGAAGAAGATTACCTGACTATTTATGAACAAGGTCGTATGACCCAGGAAGTAAAAGTGGTTTATGAAGCCTTACTTGAAAACAGCCCTTTAGATTCAATTTCTTTACGAAAATCTGCCCATCTCAACAGCCAGGCTAGTGAGTCACGTTTTAACCGGGCGTTAGCTGACTTGCAGAATGATTTCAAGATTATGCCAGTGGGTATTGTTGATGCTGGATCATGGCATTATTCATTTGCATATGATCTCGTTGCGCGTCATGAACCAGGATTAATTGAAAAAGCGCGTTTCATCGGAGAATTGGATGCACGAAGAAAAATCCTGGAGGTATATTTTCGCTCTGTAGGTGCAGCACAATCCAGTGATCTGGCAAAATTATTTAAATGGAGCTCTAAAGAGATCGAGCAAGCGATTTCGTCACTAATCGATATGAATATACTAATGATTGATCAACTAGATGGACAAGTTGGTAAATGGATGGTTTTGAAAGAATTATTTTAGGGGGTCGGGAAACCCAGTAACCTTTCTGATGAACCAATCCAGATTGGCTTATTAGCTATGGTATGATAAATACAGCTCAGGGGAACCACCCTTCCAGGACACCTGTTTCTCCCCAAATCTCCAAGAATACCGGGTGGATATTCAAGCAGAATCAGCTATAGGATATTACTCTCTTTGCCGGAATCATCAAACAAAATTGCACTCATCACTGGGGCATCAGCAGGTTTAGGTGCTGAATTTGCTATCCACCTGGCAGAAAATGGATATGACCTGATTCTTGTTGCCCGGCGGGAAGAACGTTTAAAATTNCTTGGCGAAAGGCTCCAATCTAAGTATGGGGTAAATATTACATCTCTCCAAGCAGATTTATCGTTGCCGGAAGATATTGAACGTGTAATTAACTGTATTTATAACACCTCCAATATTGAGTTTTTAGTGAATAATGCCGGTTTTGGAACTGTTGGTAAATTTTCTTCCGTAGAACCACAAAAAGAGCTCTCCATGCTGCAAGTGCATATGGTCGCACCGGTTATGCTCTGTAGGGCAGTTATACCTGGCATGATGACTCGAAATAAAGGGGTGATCATTAACGTTTCGTCATTGGCCGGTCTCTTGCCAATAAGAAGTGTATTATATGGCTCAACCAAGGCCTTCATGGTTAGGTTTTCTGAATCCCTGCAAGACGAATTGCACAGGACTAAAATCCGCGTACAGGCATTATGCCCTGGTTTCTTCCTATCCGAGTTTCATGATACCAGCGAGTACACTGAATTCTCGCGGGCAAGTATTCCCAGGTTTTTATGGATGACTTCAAATCAAGTTGTAAATAAATCACTGGAATCACTTTCACATAATAAGGTTATTTGTGTTCCAGGGTCTTTATATAGTTTTATTGGGCTTCTGGCGCGAAACAGCATAACCGCTGGANTAATTAAATATATGGCTTATCTATTCCTTCGGAGCAGAAAANCAAATAAAAATATCGGAGATTGAAATGGCAGACATAAGATTTAACCAATCGAAGATTATTACGATAGAAAGACATATCCTTGAAGAACAACAAATACATCCTCAGGCTACCGGTATTCTGACTAATATCCTTTATGATCTTGCTTTAGCCGGGAAATACATCGCCAGCCAGACCACCCGGGCTGGATTGTCCGATATATTAGGTGCCACTGAAGATATAAATATCCAGGGTGAAACGGTGATGAAGCTTGATCACCTTGCAGATCAAATAATATATCGTTTAAATGATCATACCGGGCGAATGGCTGTAATGGCATCGGAGGAACACGAGCATTTACTTCATATTCCCGAAGGTTTCCCGGTTGGTAAGTACGTGCTTCTTTTCGATCCGCTGGATGGTTCATCAAACATTGATTACAATGCTTCCATTGGAACTATATTTGCAATTTACCGTCGTCTTTCTATTCAGGGACCTGGTACACTCGATGATTGTCTTCAGCCTGGAAATGCACTCGTTGCAGCTGGCTATATGATCTATGGCTCCAGCACAATGCTGGTTTACTCGAGTGGTTCAGGTGTTCATGGTTTTACATTGGACCCCTTGATTGGCGAATTCCTGCTCACCCATCCAAACATGATGATTCCTACAAGATCAAAGTATTATTCAGTCAACCATGGTAATGAACGATATTGGAGTCAGGGTGTGGTTAAATTTACGCGCTGGCTTCAAGGAATCGAAGGCGATCAGAATCCATTATCATTACGCTATATCGGTTCATTAGTAGGAGATTTTCATCGCACTCTTCTATCAGGCGGCATTTTTTATTATCCACCAGACACTCGAGATCCCAATATTCCCAGCGGTAAACTGCGGTTAACCTATGAAGCTGCCCCATTAGCCTTTCTAGCCCATCATGCTGGTGGATGCGCATCCGATGGAATTCAAAATATCCTAGATATTCGCCCTGTATCGCTCCATCAGCGTACCTCGATCTATATCGGTGATAAAAAACTGGTCAAAAAGGCTGAAGAGTTTGTAGCAAAACATAATTCATAAATCCCTCTTGACAGTAACTACTCACCGATCAATTTTGCTAGGCCACCTGCAGCTATTTTGGGGAGGGTCCTTAAAACTCCTCCCCCATTTTGGTCTATAAATGGGGGAGGTTGGGAGGGGGTCGATTATAGATGGGTGAGTAATCCCTCTTGACAAATAGCGCATATGTTCTATAATATATGTAATTAGAACACTTGTTCTGTTCTATACAAGTAATTACTTCACGGATCCGCACTTTCACATCACCTGCGATTATTTGAGTGGATCCTTTTCATTAAATAGGAAGGGAGTGAGTAATTACCAAACCAAATATGTGATAACAAGGAGGTATCAAATGAACCGTTCATCATAGAAATCTGATGTTGCTAATATTCGTTTTTATTTGTTTTTTGCATATTTATTAATATAGTATTTAGAACGCCACCATTATGGTAGTAATCGACCTCTATTTGGGTATTAAGTTTTACAATCGCCTTAAATGTGATCGATGCACCATCGTCTTTAATCATTGTTACATCTAATTCTGAACCAGGGGATAAACTTTCATCAATCCTTCGGATATAAAATATCTCAACTCCGCTAATCCCAAGACTGGTAGCACTCTCTCCTGGTAAAAATTGTAATGGAAGCACTCCCATACCCACCAGATTGGAGCGATGAATACGTTCAAATGATTCTGCAATTACAGCTTTTACACCCAATAACCTCGTTCCTTTTGCTGCCCAATCACGGCTCGATCCAGATCCATAATCTTTTCCAGCAATGATTACTAATGGGATTTCATCTAATTGATATAAGTTTGCAGCATCATAAATGCTCATCTTATTTCCTTCAGGAAAATGCAGGGTATACCCACCTTCCACGCCGGGAACCAAACGGTTCTTTAACCGGATATTTGCAAATGTTCCCCGGGTCATCACGCGATCATTCCCTCGCCTTGAGCCATAAGAATTGAAATCCCGTGGTTGAACATCCTTAGAAATCAGATACTTACCAGCCGGACTATCTGACGGTATGGAGCCGGCAGGAGAAATATGATCCGTAGTTATGGAATCACCAAACAACGCCAGTACCCTGGCTCCTATTATCGGTTTATGAGTAGATATTTCAGATATGCCTTGTAAAAAGAATGGAGGTTCTTGAATATATGTGGAATTTTCATCCCAGGCGTATAACTCACTTTCTGTAGATTTAATTGCATTCCAAGTTTCATTGCCAGAGAATACACTTAGATATTTATCAGCAAACAAATCTGAAGAAACATATTGTGCTGTTGCATCAGAAATTTCTTTGTTCGAAGGCCATAAATCTTTCATTAACACCGGTTTCCCTTTGGCGTCATTTCCTAATGGTTCATTTTGCAAGTCAATATCAATGGTACCTGCCAGGGCATAGATCACGACCAATGGAGGAGATGCTAGGTAATTAGCTCTGACATATGGATGTATCCGCCCTTCAAAATTACGATTACCTGATAATACACTGGCTGCAACCAAGTTCTCACTCGTTATTGCTTTTACAACTTCTCCTGGAAGCGGTCCAGAATTTCCTATGCACGTTGTGCATCCGTATCCAACTACGTTGAAACCTAATTTTGCCAAAGGTTCAAGCAGACCTGCTTTTTCCAAATACTCCGTTACGACCCTGGAACCAGGTGCCAGGCTTGTTTTGACGTATGGCTTAACCCATAAACCTTTCTCTACTGCTTTCTTTGCAACCAATCCCGCAGCAATCATCACCGACGGATTTGAAGTATTTGTGCACGATGTAATTGCTGCNATTACAACAGCTCCATGCGTCATCTTTAATGCATGTCCATTTGCCCCAAAACCTACGGTTTTTTNCAGTTCGCTATCATTAAGCTCAAATCCACCATCTTTTATGGGAGCAGATAAAGAATCTATAAACAAACTTTTTACCATTGACAAAGAAACACGGTCATGAGGTCGCTTCGGGCCTGCTAAACTAGTCTCAATCGTTCCAAGATCAAGTTCGATGACCTCAGAATATTCAGGATCAGGAGATTCATCAGGTCTAAATAATGCTTGTTCTTTACAATATCGCTCAACCAATTCAATCACTTCTCTTGAGCGACCTGTCAAAGACAAATAACGCAAAGTCTCTCCATCCACTGGAAAATAACCAATTGTAGCGCCATATTCAGGAGCCATATTAGCAATGGTTGCCCTATCCGGGAGCGATAGTGTTGAAATTCCAGGTCCAAAGAATTCTACAAATTTATCAACGACACCCAATTTCCTTAGAATTTGGGTTATCCTCAACGTCAGATCGGTAGCAGTGATACCTTCAGAAAGTTGTCCTTGTAGCCTTACGCCAATTACATCTGGAATTAGCATATCAATAGGTTGTCCAAGCATGGCAGCCTCAGCCTCGATCCCACCAACACCCCATCCAACCACGCCTAAACCATTAATCATTGTAGTATGTGAATCTGTACCAACCAGCGTATCAGGATATGCAATAAGATCATCACCAACCTTCATTACATTAACTACATGCGCCAGATATTCTAAATTCACCTGGTGCACGATTCCTGTAGCAGGAGGCACGACCCGAAAATTCTTAAAAGCTTTTTGACCCCATCGTAAAAATTCATACCTTTCCCGGTTACGCTGAAATTCTAATTCTGCATTTCGGACGAGCGCATCCTGGTTAGCGAAAAAATCAACCTGAACAGAATGATCTATCACTAAATCAACTGGGATTGCCGGATTGATCTTACTCGGATCACCTCCCATTCTAGAAACCGCTTCCCGCATGGCGGCAAGTTCAACAATGGCGGGAACACCCGTAAAATCTTGCATGATCACTCTCGCAGGTTTAAAAGGTAATGTTTTCCTAATAGCTGGTTTTGGCATCCAACCTGCAAGATTGAGTACATCTTCAGTTTTTATTTCTTTCCCATTGCATTGGCGTAAGACTGCTTCAAGCATAATCCGGATCGAATAAGGAAGACGGGAAATTCTGGTTTCCCCCTGCTGTTCCAACCTTTCAAGGCGGAAAATAGTAATTCTGCCTTGCCCGGATTCCATCTTATCCATCGCTTGAAATTGATTCATTTTAATAAACTCTCCTTGACAACATCCAAATAAAAGCGGAAAGGAATTATAGCCCAAATATGTCCAAAAATCATTAATGGGTAATTATTTTAAAGAAAGGAATTATGTATTTCTCGCGATTCTTAGTAATAGAAGATGGCGAAATTGAACTATCATCGTACAATGGCGTCTGTCATGCGTATCACCCGGGTCATATATGGTAAATCATGAACCCTCATGATATCCGCTCCACGTGCGATTCCAATCGAAACTGCTGCAGCTGTTCCTTCAAGACGGTGGTCTGGAGGTAAATTTAAGGTGTATCCGATGAATGACTTACGCGAAGGTCCTAATAAAACTGGAAATCCCAAATTTCTAATCTCATTAAGCCGATCGACAAGTTCTAAATTCTGTTCAACCGATTTTCCAAATCCAATTCCTGGGTCAAGGATGATCTTGCTGTCTTGAATACCTGAGGAGCGTGCTATGGATACGCTTTCCATTAACTCACGCTTCACATCTTCGAGTAAATTATCATAAGGGATTCCCACATAATGCCCACCCAGGCGCTCCTTGATCTCAGCATGCGCCCATGAACTGCGGTTATGCATGAGGATCACAGGAGCTTCATATTTCGATACGACTCCAGCAAGTTCTGGATCAGCCCGCAAACCCCACACGTCATTGACGATATGGGCACCGTTCTGAAGTGCAATTTCAGCAACACTTGCTTTATATGTATCTATTGATAGTAATACATCAAGCTTTGATGTAATGATTTTAATTGCCGGGAGCACACGCTCAATTTCACTTTCAGCGCTTACTGGTTGTGCCCCTGGCTTTGTGCTTTCTCCCCCGATATCAATAATATCAGCGCCATTTTCTGCCAAGTATTTGGCTTTTTCAAGAACCAGGTCAAGATCAAGTTGAATAAATTCTGAGCTAGAATCATCATCCAGTAATCCATCACCAGAAAAACTATCCGGAGTCAGATTCAAGATACCCATGATATAGGTTTTTAGTCCCCAATTTATTCTTTGTCCGTTTATCACCAATGATTTTTCCATAGAATGTATAGTAATAAGATTTAGTATTGCATAGATATCAATGGATACAGTAAAAGAAAGTGGCTGCTATATCGTCTCCTTAAAAGACGATGCGACCTGAACTCTTAAGAACGACTAGAGCATCAAGGGTGACAAATGGGTTGGAACGTACTTTACTGGTTCCGCCCCAATCAACCCTTGAATGACCGGAAAGTTTCTTATTGTCCAATCTATAGTATTTCGCTTCAGCTGGAAAGCCTCCATCACCTGTCCTTTTACATTCCAATAGGTCTAAGCCTTCACTACAGCGTGGATCTATAATGAAACCTGCTTCAACCATAACTTTTAAGGCAAATAAAACATCATAATGCCAATAATTGGGATAGTGTAGCTGAATAAAATTCCGGTCTATGACCTGCCCATCTCTGATCCTCCTGAAGAGATGTCGTTTCAGAAAGACCTCAGCTGCCCGGGTCACTGCCTGTCTCACTTGCGAATCTCCGGTTATACTTGCATACCGAGCCAAACCTCGCAGTGGAATCAAGGATTCATTAAACGAAGAATTATTTGCATACGGTTGTTTATCACAATTCCAGCCTCCATCCTCCCATTGCCATTTCAATAATCGATCAACCAATTCCTGCGTCCGGTCATCAGCCAATCCCAATGCTAGCGAATAGAATACACAATTTCCTTCTTGTGATGCACATCGCCTAAACTTATTGTTGATCTGCTTGATAGAAGATTGATGTTCCTTTGATAATAACCACCCATAGCATTGTTCTAACATCGGTTTAAGTGCGTTAATTCTTTCAGGATATCCCAAATCTGCAAGGATTGATAGCACCCAATGTGAGCCAAACCATTTATCATAAGGATGATAAGGGATACGACCATCATCCTTTTGATCGTATAACAATTGGCGAATGAGGGATGAGGATTTTAACTGCTCGCTCGCCTTTGTATTTTCTTCAGCCGAGATTGTTTCCTCGATTAGAAATCGCTTCGCCTTCCAGCCAATAATGGGATCAGCATTTTCTAATAAAGACCCAAGCAAATCTTTAGATATCTTCTGCATATGGTTCCGCGAGATCCTTAATTCCCAACAAGATGGCCAACACTTCATCAGGAAGCTCAATATCAGGTAATTCTTGCTCACCATATTTCTGATTTGCTCGTTCACGTAACGCCTGCCATAACAACTGGCGCTCATCAGATTGAACTACCAGGTCATTTACAGTGTCTGCCGCCATTAAGTACTCACCCGTAGTGTAAAGAAATGTGATCCTATGCCATGTCTCGGCTAGAATAGGTTTTGATAAACTTTCCAATGCACCGATTTGGATTTTATAATATTCCTCTCGAGCACGAGGATGATCAGCTTCAGACTTAAGTAACTCAGCACGGGTGGTTAATTCGTGCCCACATACGGGCGCGATAAATTGAATGCGCNACTTCTCATCTCCAAAAGCCCCAGTTTGATAAAAAGCCAGATAATCGACTGCAATTACCTTTGGTGNTGTTCGCAGTGGGATACGATACCAACCTAGTAGCCTGGCAATCTCCATATCGCGAGGATTTTTTATAACAGCAACCAAAACAAGTGAAGTAGGTAAGATCAATTATTACCTTTAATTAATTCCGGCATCAGCATTGAATTCATCGATCATTGCATCAATTTCCGGAATTTGCTTTTGGATATCCTTCCAATAATCAGTGTCATACCATTGGGCTTGTATCTCAGCATAGGTCTTGCCTTGCTGCTCCACCCAGGTGAAATATTTTAAATTATGTACTCGTTTACGGTCGGTATATGCCAGCTCAATCATATTATCAGTTGACTCACCTAATAGATAACGTGCAAAATCTGCAGCTGCATTATTTTCAGTGTATTCGCCAAACTCTTGATGCATTTCCGTCAATCGACTCCCATAAAGCTCCATTGAGTCTGTTAAAATTGTTAATAAAATATCATGCTCACCCAGCTCATAATACTTAGCCATCTTAATTGCTGAAAGAACATTGGATATCCCTGAAAATCCGAGTAAATCCAGATTGCTAACAATTTTCTCCTGTACACCTTGCTTTATTAGATACCTACGACCAGCTTCTTCATTAAACAACCTTGCCAGGTTTACAATTGCATAGTCATCAATGGCAACAATTAGATCCGTATTTTTCACATTATGGATCCAAGGAACATGCTTATCGCCAATACCTTCAATTCGGTGGGCACCGAAACCATTTTGCAACAAGGTAGGACACTGCAATGCTTCACTGGCAACAATCTTACTCGTAGGAAAGTGTTGTTTTAAATAATCACCACTTCCAATCGTACCTGCTGAACCCGTTGCTGAAGCCATTCCACGATATTCATCCTTGGGACCCATAATCTTAATCAATACTTCTTCCATGGCATGACCGGTAATTTCATAATGCCAGAGATAATTTCCGAATTCGTCAAATTGATTGAAAATCATCAAATCTTGGCCAGACTTCCGCAGCTCCCAACATTTATCAAATATTTCTTTTACATTCGATTCAGAACCGGGAGTTTTGATTGTTTCACCAGCAATTTGTGCAAGCCATTCAAAACGTTCCTTGCTCATTCCTTCGGGTAGTATCGCGATCGACTCGCATCCTAACAATGCAGAATCGTATGCTCCACCACGGCAATAATTACCAGTGGATGGCCACACTGCTTTTTGGGTAGATGGATCAAATTGACCGGTTACCAGTCGGGGTACTAAACAACTGAAGGCTGCTCCAACTTTATGTGCTCCGGTCGGAAACCATTTTCCCACCAGGGCAACAATTCGGGCAGGAGTGCCAGTTAAACTTGACGGAAGTTCAAGATAATTTACTCCACTAAATCCTCCACCCTGTGCTATTGGCTCATTATGCCAGGTGATACGAAATAAGTTACGAGGATTAATATCCCATAAGCCAATCTTCATCAACTCATTTTTTATTTTTTCCGAGACTCGGCTTGGGTCTTTCATCTGTGCATAGCTAGGAATAACAATATTCCTCTCTCTCACACGCTGAATGGCTCGTTTTCTTCCTTCTTTATCAATCGTCAAATCAATTTTCATAGATCTACTCCTCTTTAATCTTTAGTCGGTGCTTCCCGCACGATATACAGGGGGCGTCCCTTTGCTTCATCATATAACCTTCCAATATATTCACCCAAAATTCCCAGTGATATGAGCTGCACCCCTCCCAGAAATAAAACTGCAATTAGGGTCGTTGCTTGCCCTAAAAATGCATGAGATCCAACGATGCGCAGTATAATCACCAATGGGATGGCAATTATGCTTATCCCGGCTGTGATGAAACCCAGGTACATTGCCAGCTGTAATGGAAAATACGAAAAACTTGTAATAGCATCACTGGCAAATTTGACCATTTTTTTAAATGGATATTTTGTCTCCCCAGAAAACCGTGCCGCGCGCTTATAACTGACACCGGTTTGCTTGAAACCAACCCAGACTGACATTCCACGTAAAAAACGATGCCGTTCCCGCATACTCTTCATAACATCAACGACCTTACGATCCAGCAAGCGAAAATCACCCGTATCCTTGGGAATATCTACATCAGTGATCCGATATATCATCCGGTAAAAGAGCGACGCGGTGAATAGTTTGAACCAGGATTCCCCTTCCCGTTCAGTCCGTTGAGCAAAAACTACTTCATAGCCTTCCTTCCACTTTGAAATCAAGTCAAGAATCACTTCAGGTGGATCTTGCAAGTCGGAATCGATAATCACAACTGCTTGGCCTGTTGAATAATCCAGTCCCGCTGTAACCGCAATCTGGTGCCCAAAATTGCGTGCAAAGATGACTGGTTTTACATGGCTATCTTGAGCAGCAAGTTCATGAATCGCATCAACAGATCCATCTGTGGAACCATCATCGACCATAAGAAGTTCCCAGGTTTCACCCGTCGTCTCCATCGTCTCCTTCACCCTGCGAAATAACTCTGGGATATTTCCCTGTTCATTAAATATGGGTGCAATAATTGAATAAACGATCATATTTTCCATTGGTTTAAATCCTGAATTGGTTTATTAATACATAACGTTTGAGGGCTGATTTCCTGACTGCCAATTCAGATGATAACATTTTTCAATGCAGCTAAAGTTGGCTCAATGATGATTGGCTCTTTTACTGCCTTCATTGCTGCACGTATGTCTTTTAATCCACTCCCAGTATTGAGTACCATAACCGGCTCATCCGATTGAATCAAACCGGTCTGAGCTGCTTTCACTAATCCTGCATATGAAGTTGCGCCTGCAGGCTCAGCAAAAATCCCAACCCTCCCAAGCTCTGCAATTGCAGACACAATCTCATCATCGTTGACAACAACATACCCACCATTAGTTTGCCTCGCTGCCCTGACGGCACGCACACCGTCTCGAGGCAGGTCAACGGAAATGCTATCTGCTAGTGTATTTGCCTTAACCGGTATGATCTTTTCTGTTCCCGCAAAATAAGCATTTGAAATCGCGGCAGATCCAATAGCCTGAACTCCAAATATCTTGGGGATTTGATTCAACCAGCCTAGTTTTTCAAGATCCGAAAACCCCTTATGTAATCCGGAAATGATATTCCCGTCACCAACAGACACAAACACACTTAATTTTTTAGTAAGATTTTGCTGGTTATGAGTCATCCATTCCCAGATTTCAAGCGCAGCAGTTTTCTTTCCCTCGATTGTAAATGGATTGTAACCAGTATTCCTGCAATACCAACCAAATTCTTCAGACGCACGGATCGTCAGATCAAATGCATCATCGTAAGTTCCATCCACTAAATATACTGATGCACCAAAAATTAATAATTGCGCAATTTTAGCGGGAGGAGCAGTTCGTGGAGCAAATATCACTGCTTTTTGACCAATTGCAGCTGCCATACCCGCCAACGCTGCCCCTGCATTCCCCGTCGATGCTGTAACAACAATATCTGCTCCAATCTCGCGCGCCCTCGCAACAACAATTGCACTGGCGCGATCCTTAAATGACGCAGTAGGATTGCGGCTTTCGTCTTTAATCCATAGGTTCTTTATTCCAGCACTTCTGGCTAATTCAGTTGATTGATAAACGGGGGTATAACCAGCACTGTGGAGTGGAGTTTCATTGCCTCCAGGATCAATTACGGGTAGCAATGGAATGTAGCGCCATAAGGAGTGTTCATTCGAAGATAGGATATCTTTTGGATTATGGATTTTCGCTAACCTGGTGTAATCGAGGACAACTTCCAAATTTCCACCATCTTTTGGGCATGTGTACTCGAGTTCCGTGGGTGAATATTCAGTATTACAGATTGAACATCGGTAACCAATAAAATTATTCATAACAACATCTTTCAAGTTTATCTATGAATCAATGGAATAGGATTATAAACCGCGCTCGCCCCGAATATAAGGGATGCCTAAGGCAGCAGGGGCACCAATGCGTTTTCGTACAGCCTCTCTTGACCCGATAACTAAAACAATAATGGTAAATGCATATGGAAGCATTTCGAGAAAGAAGCCATAATACGGATTATAGTAGAAAGGATTGGCAAAACCTAAAATAATTATTGGACCCTGGATATCCAAGATCAAGCGACGTAATGCCCCAAATACAAAGGATCCAAATAATGCTCTGAATGGATCCCATTGTGCAAAAATCACCAGACCAATCGCGATCCAGCCTTGACCTGCGGTGGTCATCTCACTAAACCATCCTGGTGAAACTGCCAGGCTGGTCGTTGCACCAGCTAAACCTGCAAACAGCCCTCCCAGGAAAACATAAAAATACCTCAGCCTGTACACATTTATACCCAATGCGTCTGCGGCAGCAGGATATTCACCGACCGCCCGTAGGTGCATACCTGGTTTGGTCCTATTAATATAATACCAAACTAGGGGACTAAGTAGAAAGCCTACATAGACCAGGATATTTTGGTTTGAAAAGAAAATTGTTCCGATTATTGGTATTTTTTCCAGCAGTGGGATGCTGAAACGTGGCAGTAATGCGATTGTACCGGCTTTGCTGAGTCCATCTCCCAAAACAAGGGCGATCCCAGTTCCGAGAAAAGTTAATGCCAATCCACTCACCACCTGATCACCCCGGAGTGTAATCGTAATAAACGCATGAATCTGGCTGAGTAGGCCTGCTGCGATCATCCCAACTAAAACACCCGCCCATGGATTTCCAGTTGCGATTGTTACGCTATAAGCACTCATCGCCCCCATCAACATCATTCCTTCAACCCCTAAGTTTAACACACCTGACCGCTCAGCTAATATCTCTCCTATCGTTGCAAACAACAAGACTGTTCCAGTCGCTACCCCAGCCTGAATAATGATAATCAGATTCATTCTTTATGCCTCCTGAGCGACTGCACTGCGACGAACGATACGTACACGGTATCGTAGGAAGATATCACTCGCAATGAGGCAAACTAAAATTATTCCCTGGATCATTTTGGGTATTCCTGAAGGCTGGATCTCTCTTCCTGCAAGGATCAAAGCCCCAAACAGTATCGAAACAATCACCACAGCAAATGGGTTTAATTTCGCCAACCAGGCGATGATAATACCAGTAAAACCGTATCCAGGTGAAATTGCACCTTGAAGTCGGTGAACGACCCCCGTGATCTCAGATACACCTGCTAAACCAGCCAATGCGCCTGAAGCCATCATCACTAAAATGATGTTTCGGCCGATGTTAATGCCTGCATACCGGGCTGCATCGGGGTTATCACCAATTAATCGTATCTCATATCCCCATCGACTGCGATAGATGATAAACCATACAATAACTACAGCGATCAAGGCTAAAATAAAACCAAGATGGACGGTCAAGCCCCGGAATAATGGGATTCTATCCGCATAGTCAGTTAATCGGGGAAGCCATGCAGTCCGAGGGAACACCTTGCTCATTTGAAATCCACCTTCAGTCCATACTGCAAAAATAAAGAAATTATTCCATTGCACTGCTATGTAGTTCAACATTAATGTTGATATGATTTCATTCACATTGTAGCGTGCTTTTAGGAAGCCCGGTATAAAACCCCACATCGCACCCATTGCCATACCAGCTCCAATCATTGCGGGGATAAATAACCAGGGTGATGTATTTTCTGGAAGCAGGGGTGTGAGGACTACTAGACTTGCTCCAAAAGCACCCATGAAGAATTGACCTTCTGCTCCGATATTCCATAAACGCATTCGAAATGCTAGCGAACACGCCAATCCAACAAGAATTAATGGCGTTGCCTTTACCAGCGTATCTGAGAATACTCCCACGCTTCCTACTGATGCTCGTGCAATATGTGCATAAGAAGCAAGAGGATCGCCACCAACAACAGCAATAATTATTCCACCAATGATCAATGCGACAACAATGGCTGCCGCTGATACTGCCCATGGGTACCAACGTGGAGGTACGCTCAATCTGAGCTCAAATTGAATTGTATATGGGAAAGACCAGCTAGTATTCGATGATTTGATATTTTGTCTATCACTCATTTCAAGCTGCTCCAATGTTGATATTTTCTAGAGGAGTTCCGGTCATCATCAATCCAATCTTCTCAATGAAACTTTTTGATTCAAATCCTTCGGTCAGTTCACCCATGATCTTTCCTTCATAAATTACCAATATTCGATCGCTTAATGCAAGCAATTCTTCCAACTCTTCTGAAATCAATAATACTGCTGCTCCAGCCTCCCGTTGACTTAGTAGCAATCGGTGAACTCCTTCAATAGCTCCAACATCTAACCCACGTGTAGGTTGTACAGCCACCATAAATGGAGGCTTACCAGATATTTCCCGCGCGAGGATCACCCTCTGCAAATTCCCACCGGATAATAAACGAACAGGAGTTTCTACACTTGGAACAATAATGTCATACTCTTCCTTTAGTTTGTTGGCAAATTGTGTAGCCGCTTTTCCATCCACAACCCACCCGCGGGAAAATGGAGGAGTGCGATATTTCTTCATGATTACATTATCAGTGATACTCAAATTTGGTGCTGTACCCACATGTGTTCGGTCTTCTGGAATATAGGCCATCCCAAGCTTAATCGCTGCCATTGCAGGTTGATTGGTGATATTTTCAGATTTAAAATTAACAGTACCCTTCGAACATTTTCTGAGACCGGTGATGACTTGAGCAAGTTCACCTTGCCCATTACCAGCCACTCCTGCTAGGCCGATTATTTCTCCAGCTTTTACCTGAAACGATACCCCCTTTAGTGCTTGAAGTCCTTTATCATTATCGGCATAAAGATCTTCTACCTTTAAAATAATATCCCCCGGGGTATTGGGCTTCTTGTCCAGTTGAAATATTACCTCATGTCCAACCATTAATCTGGCAAGTTCTTGCCTTGTAATACTGTTGGTCTTTACTCCTGCAGCAGTTATTTTTCCTTTTTGAAGAACTGTTACTCGATCTGAGATTTCCATTACTTCTTGGAGCTTGTGACTGATGAATATTACTGATTTCCCCTCTTTGATCATTGCCCGTAATGTTGTAAACAAACCGTCGATTTCAGTTGGTGCTAATACAGCGGTAGGCTCATCCATTATAAGAACCTGGGCACCCCGGTAAAGCATTTTTAATAGCTCTACACGTTGTTGTTCGCCCACTGATAATTGCCAAATTTTTGCCCTGGGGTCAACTTTTAAACCAAATCTTTCACCAAGCTCTTCAATTTTTGGATCGTACTGATTTAATCGAAGACGAAAACGAGGATCTTCCAGGCCTAACAATATATTCTCAGTAACAGTCTGGGATGGAACCAACATGAAGTGCTGATGAACCATACCAATTCCTGCAAGAATTGCATCGCGGGGCGACGAAAAGGTTCTTTCATGTCCATTTATCGCAATTATTCCTGATTCTTGTCGATATAAACCCGCCAGAACATTCATCAAAGTGCTTTTTCCTGCACCATTTTCCCCCAGCAAGGAGTGAATTTCGCCTTTTTGCAAATTAAAGTCAACATGATCATTCGCAAGCACACCTGGAAATCGCTTAACAATATTGCGCATTTCCACAACATTAGGAATGGGTTGCGCGGAATCTTCCATTAAAATCTCCTGATTATTGAATCAGAAAAATCAAACAAATCTAAAAATAAAATGGGGCTAGAACAACCAAGTTCTAGCCCCATAATTATTGGTGTTTAACCACCCGTATCAGGTAATTCAGCCGTGATACCTTCTGCCCACCATTTCATGCAATACTTGCATTCTAAACCTGGAGCACCAGGAGGGAACTGATCAAGGTCAGCCTGCTGCAATTTCTCACCAGCAGGAACAAAGGGGTTCCCAGTATTATCATTAATCGGACCTGAGAAAACATCGAAACGGTTAAACTCGCCAGCTAACATTTTAGCCAGAGTATCTTTGACCTCCTGAATCACTTCCGGTGGTAGTTCCTGTACACCTTTGGTCAGAGTTTGACCGTCCATAAAACCAAACAAACCTAAACCACCGCTATCTGCATCAAAATAGTCCCAGCCTACTTGATATGTACCATCACTGACACCTTGGGCGATCTTCGCATAAACAGAGCCCCAATTCCAGTATGGAGCGGTTAGGCAGCGTTCAACTTTACAAGAGCCAACCCAGTCATAGGTAATGCCCCACTTGCCTTTTTCCTGCGCCACATCGGCCACCGCTGGTGTATCAGCTCCTGTGAAGACTACTTGAGCTCCAGCATCGAATAGAGAGGCTGCTGCATTCTTCTCTGTTACAGGATCATGCCAGGTATTTATCCAACGCACATCCATCGTGCATTCTGGGCATGTTTTTTTCATTCCGAGGGCGATCGCATTGCCTAAGCGTAATTCCTCAGGTATGGGGAAGGTTGCCATATAACCCAACTTAGGATTGCCATCCATTTTTGCGCGTGCCCCAGCAAGCATACCTGCCAAGTACTTCATATTTTCCATCGCGCCGAACAAATTTCCGAAATTGGTCCCATTGGATTTGTAACCACTTATGTGGATAAAGGATGTATCCGGAAATTCGCTAGCTACAGTCTCCATCGGATCCATAAATCCAAAGGAGGTACCGTAGATTAAATCGAAGCCCTTACGCGCAAGCGCCCGAAATACCTGTTCTGAGTCAGCACCCTCAGGAACATTTTCGATATATGCAGTATTTACATTCGGAACATTCTTCTCAACATACTCAAGCCCTTCAAAATGAGCCTGGGACCAGCCTCCATCATCATGTGGACCAATAAGAACCATCGCTACGTTAAATTTATCTTTTTCAACATTTGGTATTTCAAATCCACCCACTTTTTCTGGTCCACATGCTGCTAGAATCATGGTCGCAATAACCAGCATTGCAGTCAACTTCCAAAAAATATTCGATCGCATAGTATATTCTCCTCTTCTCAATGATTAGGTCGGTTCTTTAATAATCTTTCTAATATCTTTCTTCATCAATATTTTTTAGGAACTTTCACCTCCTTTTTTATTGATTATTATTTATTTTACCTTAATGTTCAATCCATGTGCCTGTTTCTCCACGCAACGCAAGACCAATTTTATCCGGACTCGTAATCAAAGCCTGCTTTCCACCCGCTTCAAGATACCAGATAATTGCCTGAATCTTTGGAGCCATTGAGCCTTTAGCAAAGTGAATTCCTTCTGCCAGATATTGCTTTGCCTCGGTTAGGGTCATTCGATCGAGCCATTTTTCGTTAGGTTTCCCAAAATTAATAGCTACTTTTTCTACAGCAGTGGAAATTAAAAATAGATCAGCATTGATTTCCCGCGCCAACAGGCTACACGCAAAATCCTTGTCTATCACTGCAGCAACACCTTTGTATGCGCCATTCCCTTCATCAATTACTGGGATTCCACCCCCACCAACCGTAATTACTACTACTCCTGCAGCAATAAGCGCTTTGACTGTTTCTAGTTCAACAACCTCCTTTGGTAATGGTGAGGCAACCACCCGGCGCCAACCACGTCCAGCATCTTCAACAATTGACCAATCCATTTCAGATTCACGCCGCCTGGCTTCGGTAACATCCATAAAGCTTCCAATTGGTTTGGATGGAGCTTGAAAAGCTTTATCGTTGCGATCAACAAGCACCTGCGTAATGACTGTAGCTACATTTTTCGTGATATTCCGTTTGAATAATTCATTCTGCAATGTCTGTTGTAATGCATAACCAATCGCACCCTGGCTGTCTGCCCCGCACACATCAAGTGGAATTTCATGCATTCCTTCCACGCGAGCTGCAATTTCAGANCGGCGCAAGATAAATCCTACTTGAGGNCCATTTCCATGCCCAATANCAACATCCCAACCTGCTTCGATCATATCCGCAATATGCAATGTAGTTTCTTTTGCCGCCAGGTATTGATCTTCAACTGACTTGTGCTTTTCATCTTTGATGAGGGAGTTTCCACCAATTGCAACAACCGCGATTTTTCGTTTAATCGTTTCCATTTGTTTCACTTTACCTCATCGTAAGTGCCATAACAGCTTTTTGAACATGCATGCGATTCTCAGCTTCATCATATACGACGGAATGTGCCCCATCAATCACATCATCCGTAACTTCAATGTTCCTGTCAGCGGGCAACGGGTGCATATAAATCGCATCTGGTTTTGCTAAATCCATTTTCTTATCATCAGTGATCCAATGTTTGTATTTATTAATAATTTCTGCACCTTTATTTGGGTCTGGAGTATGCACCATAGCTCCCCACGACTTAGCATAAACGATATCGGCATCTTTAATTGCCTCTTCCATATTATCCATCATTTCAAAACTCGTCCCAAATTTTCTGGCTTGTTCCTGGGCTTGCTCCATGATTTCAGGCATCAACCTAAATTCAGGTGGATGAGCCAGGACGACATCCAGGCCGAAGCGAGGCATTTGTAAAACCAGGGATTGTGGTACCGACATAGGTTTTTGGTAGGAAGCAGCATATGCCCAGCTTACAACCATCTTCTTTTTTCTCAAATCTCGGCCTTTCTTTTCTACAATTGTCATTAAATCAGCTAGACACTGGAAGGGGTGATAGATATCACACTGCATATTCAAAATTGGGACTCGAGATGCATTCGCCACGGCATTGAGATAACCATTTCCTATTTCCCAATCGACATGCCTGATGGCAATACCATCAAAATACCTTCCGAATATTTCCCCAATTTCCTTTGGAGTATCCCCATGTGCGATTTGAGTAGTTTTACTTTCAATAAAAGCAGCATGGCCTCCTAATTGGGCCATCCCAGCTTCAAAAGAGCCGCGTGTCCGTGTGCTTGAAAAGAAAAATAACATAGCCAACACCTTATCACGCAAATAAGGATGAATTTCTCCCAACGCTCTTTTCCGCTTTAGGTCAAAAGCCACATCCAACACAGTTTCAACTTCTTCCTTTGAGAAGTCAAGGTCGCCAATTAAATCTCTATTTCGTAAGTCAGTTTGCATAGATATTACTCCTTATATAATATATTATTTGATTTGTAAAGATGGATTTTTACCCTTTTTTTAGAAAACCTCCATATTTATAAGATTTACTGCAAACATCCTAATTCTGAATTTATAGAAGATATGGTTGATGTTTTCTCATTGCTAATTGGTACCGATATTTCAATTCGGTGCCATAAACGGCAAAGCAGTGGTCTCATCACAGGTGATATGTCCTCAGCTTGCCTGGTTAGTTCAAGCGCTCTATCCCAGTTCCCGATATGTGCATATCCTTCGATGAATGGGAAGTGCTCAGATGGATCATTGGGATAATCATTTAGATTATACGCGATATCCCCCAGAGACGCTACTTCATTCCAATTCCCCTCTTGTCTCGCTAAATCTGCACGTTCATAATGATAGCACCACCCATGAGATGGTTCAATTTTAAATAGAATTTTTGGCAGAATATTCTCAGCCGTTCGATCGTTATCATGAATCCATTGTGTCGATGATAATGTTGCAGCTGCCTGCATATCCATCGAAAGCATTCGGTTATCACTATCCAGACCCTTATCTAGGATTCGTAAACAAGCAGGTGGATTGTAGACCAACGAGACAACCTGGGAAGTGTTTCCAGTAAACTTAGCTGCCAGGTAATCTACAGTGATTGGAGTATCTGGGAGAAGAGATGAAAGAGATTTTCCCAGTCTTTGGGATGGGTATAATAATAAATAAGCCATCTCTTTGGATTTATTGTTTGGCGCCCAAAACCAATTTAATGGTGCTGTCAATGAATTGTCGCTAAAATAAGTGACCGGTAAATCATTGGCCATCAGTGTTGTGCCAGGTTCTAAATCAGGGATTCTCCATGCTAACTGCCAAAAGAAACGCCGTTGTGTCTCCCAATCTCTTCTAAACTGATTGGTCACTAAGAATTGTGAACCCACAGCGAATCCAACCAAGATAGCCATGATAATTACCTTTATCCATGTTTTAAACGGTAGGATAATCAATATCCCGACAATGATCAGGCATCCACCCAGAATAAACGGGAGAGTAAACCGATCACTAGGAAACGCCAAGGTAGGTGGTAAACCAGTTAACCACCAAGGGACACCTCCAAGTAAGCATGCGATAATACCAATTATTATTATTGACCATCCATTACTTTTATGGTCAATATCCTTTCGGTTTTGCCATAAATACCAGGCAAAAACCCCAATGACCATGAAAACCATGAAGACAGTTACCAGCGTTGTTCTTAATCCTACTTCAGGTATATTAATCGGTTGAAATATTTTCCCCCATGCAGCAATGATAACCACCCACATGCTTATTGCTATGTCTTTTAATAGGGTAATCATCGCTTTGAAAGGCGCATTTTGCAAGCCCTGGAAAAAGTTCATTTGGTAATTATGCGTTTGATAGCTAAAAATAAACAATCTCCAAATAGTTACCGCGCCCCACAATAACAAATAGGGTAACCAATTTAAGACCGTTATCTTTACGCGTATTTTTCGGTCAAAATTTTTCTCGCCTAATGCCTGCCAGATAAATAATGGCCGTATCAATTCCAAGGCAAAAAAATATTCAATCGCTATAAGGTTATATAAAGAAAGTAATAGTGCCAGGGACGACCAGGTCAATATTTTCAATCCAGGTTTCCCTCCACCAGATTGGTGGACAGCTTTCATATTAAAGTATAGCGATAATAAAAAACAATCTAGAACGATAAGAAGGTTGCTGTAAATTACTGAAATATGTTGCTGGGTAAACCCTGGATATACCAGGAATAAAATACTGGTCCATATGGAGATATATTTTTGTTTTGGCCAAATTTCTAGTACTAATAACCACAATATTACCGCACTGATCCATCGCCAAAAGAGGGCATTCAATTGCCATTGCCAGGGTTGATTGAATATATTAAATGTTATCTGATAAAGCCATCCCCAAAAAGGTCGATTGGTTGAAAAATACCTTGTCAAGCCCTCTGAACCGTATATAGCATTAATATAAGTCAAGGGAAAATCATCCCAATAATAGCCTAATCGATTGATGAGTAATCCATAGCTAGCAAGAGCAATAATCAATAAAGCTATTGGTACAGCGAGGGGCTTTTCAAACCATTCACCAATAATTTTTACAGTATTTCGAAAATATTGTGTTACAGACACTAGAAATTACTCATTCTCGCCCAGGGTCATCGCTTTTTGACTGGTGAATGTTATTTACATCATCCCCCGATTTTTTATCCTTTAATAGATAAATAGGTCGCTGCTTAACTTCCTGGAAAATATATCCCACATAAATCCCAATAAACCCCAGAGTTACCATTAAACTTCCACCGACAAATAAAAGAACGAACATTAGGGAAGACCAACCGGGAGCAAGACTAGCTTGTGCGCCAGTGATCCAAAAGCTTAGAACATAAATAACCTCAGCCAAAGCAAGAAGTAGAAATAATGCCCCAACAGAAATTCCCATATATAAAGGTATGAGGGAAAATGAGAAAGTTGCATGGGCAGCCAAACGTAACATTTTTCGAAACGAATATTTTGATTTTCCACCCAGTCTGTCAGGTTGTTTATATGGAAGAATAACAGAGCGATACCCCATCCAAGCAACCATACCGCGTAAAAGACGATGATACTCCCGCATGGTTCGAAGAGAATCAACAACGGATTTTCTTATTAATCTAAAATCTGCAGCTCCAACCAGAATGTTTGTATCGCCAATAATATTGACCAGACGATAAAACAAGCGAGATGTTATATTTTTAAACGTTGTATTTTCATTCTCCAACCTCTGGGCGATCACCACATCATATCCAGATTCAGCCAGCTTTATCATTTCGGGGATTAATACTGGTGGATGCTGTCCATCACCATCCATGGTGATCGCAAAATCCCCACTTGATTCATCAAGCCCTGCAGTTAAAGCCGCCTGGTGACCGAAATTTCGACTTAGTTCCAAACCAATTACCCGCTTGTCTTGCTCAATAATTCCTTGAATTATTTTCTGTGTTCCATCCGTAGAGCCATCATTCACATACCATATTTTAAAATGATATGACAATGGTTCAATGACCTTACACAGCTGTTGGTGCAAGGCATGTAATGACTCTTCCTCGTTATATAAAGGAATGATGATATCTATTGCAAGGGGATTATTGGATGCCGATTTCACTTTAAATATATAGAAAGGTGCTTCGTTTTTATCAAACGAAGCACCCAGAGCTTGTTATTCCATCGCACCTAATACGAGGGCCAGAAGTGCCATCCGCACTACCACGCCATTGAAAGCTTCAATCCAATATCTTTGATGTCGGGTATCATCAACATCCGGAGGAAGCTCATCCATTCGAGGTAGCGAATGCAGGATAATTGAATCTTGTGGTGCTTTACGCATTAGCTCCTTGGTGACCTTATAGTTTGCTGGGGTTAAGCCAACAGTTGCACCACGTTCATCACGAGCCTTGGTGTAGTCTGGTTGAACAACTGGTTCCATATATACAACATCAGCTTCAGCAATTGCTTGCTCGACATGCTCGATTTCTTTAAAATTCAAGTTTAAATCAACAAGTTCTTTCTTAAATTCCTCGGTTAAACTCATTTCAGGAGGAGATACATAAAAAGCATTGATATCAAATTGAGACATCGCATACGATATGCTATGCATTGTACGCATACGCATATCTCCAATTAGCAGGAAGTTTAATCCGTCCAGTGTTCCCTTTTCATTCAATATCGTATAGAGGTCAGTTAATACCTGGGTCGGATGCTCTCCCCAACCATCTCCTGCATTGATGACAGGAATACTTGCCCATTTGGCTGCTTCGTGTGGGGCTCCTTGTTGGAAGTGGCGCATTACCAGTACATCCCCATAAAACTCCAACATTCTAACGGTATCTTTGATTGATTCTTGATAAAAATCACCTGCCCGGGTATTTTTTACATCCGAAAAACCCAATACATGACCTCCCAGTCTATGCATAGCTGCCTCATGCGCTAACCGTGTACGTGTACTGGGTTGATAAAATGCAGTAACCAGGGTTTTATACTTGAGTAAATCGGTATTTCTGCGATCGCGTGCAAATGGCAATAATTCATCTGCAACATCGAAAACCCTATAGAATTCTTCCCTACCAAAATTTTTGAGTGACAGGATATCCCGTCCCATAAAACTACGCATTTCTTTTTCTCCTATTCATTTTTATTTGAATTTTGTCTATACGCAATTGNCATGATTATTAAATCATTATACACGNCGAATTACATGAAAATTGAAATATCCTGGTAAAAAATAGCTGAATGAATAATCTACTACCCGACCATTGTTGGCATACAGATAAGCTTTAAATCGTAATAACACATCCCCACGCTGTATTCGTAAAGCTTTTGCAATATCGATCTTCGCTTGCACAGCATTTATATCGCATCGTGAGGATACTAAAGCGGGGGTTCCACGATTTAGCATCAAATCCAGCACAGACCCAGTAAAACCTGTTTCAAGTTCTTCAGTTCGTAGAAATTCATCAGGTACAATATCAATCAGATAAGCAACGGGTCTACCTTCTGCATGGATGACCCGTGAAATATGTAATATCTGATCATCAGGTTGAATAGAAAGCTCCTTAGCAACCTCTTCACTTGCTTTTTGATGTTCAATCTTCAGATCACCTATTGATATTTCTAATCCGATGCGCTTGGATATCGTTTCCATGCTTTCTAACACTTCCATACCAGTATCAATAACCTGAGATGGATGAATTACATAGGTCCCTGAACCCTGTCGCCTATAGATCAATCCCTGAATTTCATAAGCACGCATTCCCTCGCGCAGTGTTGCTCTAGAAACGTTCAACTGCTTCGCCAGCTCTGGTTCGGTTAACAAGCGTTTTCCAGGCGGAGTTTCTGCGATGATCTTTCCAAGATCTGCATGTAATCGCTGTGAAATCGATATTCCATTCTTTCCCATTATTATTTACCTATCCGCCTATCACTGGTAAGAATTCAAACTTGCTAACATCAACCAGGCCTAGATCAGAAATTCTGAGTTCTGGGATGACAACTAAAGCTAATAAGCTGATTTGCATATTTGGGTTATTTAACTTACAGCCACATTTCTTTATCGCATTCAAGATTGAACCAGCCTTCTTGGCAACAATTTCAGCACTCTCGTTTGACATTAAACCTGCAATCGGGAGTTCAACTTTTCCAATGATCTTCCCATTTTTGATTACGATTTGTCCGCCACCCATGCGAGCTAATTCATTNACTGCAATCGCCATATCAGTTTCGCTCGTTCCAATAACGATCATGTGGTGGCTGTCATGAGCAACCGTAGTTGCTATTGAACAGGAGCCATCCAACCCAAAACCACTGACCAGGCCCACTTGTACCCCTCCTGTAGCTTTATGCCTTTCAACTACGGCAATTTTGGCGATATCACGTTTTATATCAGTGTGTATCTCACCTGAACTTGCCTTCACAGCTATCTTTAAATGCTTCGTTGGAGCTTGGTTTTCGATGACACCGATAACATTTGCTACATAATTTCCATCCCCGGGAACTATTAGACGAAAGTCATCGGCTTGTAAAGCCCTTCCCAAGTGGATTGAATTTAAAGCCCAATCTGGATATGAATAAGTTGGTATGTTAACAAGCAACTTACCCTTTTCTGCTACTACCTTGCCTCTGGCAACAACCACTTCCGCAACCAATTCTAATAAATTTGAAACCAGCAATACATCACCAAATCTTCCAGGAGCAATCATGCCAACATCACGCCACACCCCAAAATGCTCTGCAGGATTGATGGTCGCCATTTGAAGTGCTGTGATGGGTGCTAATCCATGTGAAATAGCTTCTTTGATTGCCCGGTTAACATGCCCCTCAAAAACCAATGTTTCGGAATGCGAATCATCCGTACACAAAATGAAGTGTCTTGGATCCAATCCTAGCTTGGTAACTGCTTCTATCTGATCTGCCACATCATGCCATGCTGATCCGAAGCGGAGCATAGCCTTCATACCCTGGCGTATTCTGCTTACCGCATCTTCCAAACGTGTCCCTTCATGGTCATCTTCTGGACCACCAGCAACATAACCATGAAATGGTAATCCTAAATCTGGTGAAGCATAATGTCCACCAATCACCTTACCAGATTTACGTGCTTCCGCCATTTCCAGGTGCATTTTTTCATCGCTTGAAAATACGCCTGGGAAGTTCATCACTTCTCCCAGACCAATGATCCCTGGCCAGCTCAATGCTTCTTTAACTTCAGCTGGTCCGAATACAGCCCCAGGAGTTTCAAAACCCGGGGCGGATGGTATACAGGATGGCACCTGCACCCACACGTGGATCGGTTGTTGTGCTGCTTCCTCAACCATCAGTCTTACACCCTTCAAACCAAATACATTAGCAATTTCATGCGGATCGACAAACATGCTTGTGGTTCCATATGGAATCACTGCACGAACAAATTCTGTGACAGTTAGCATCCCAGACTCGATATGCATATGACCATCGAGCAAGCCTGGAACCATATATCTGCCACCTGCCTCAATTACTTGCGTTTCCTTGCTAATGGTGTGTGAAGCATTTTCACCGACATATGCAATCCTTTGACCTTTTATCGCGATATCGATGTTCGGGATAATCTCTCCAGACTGAACACAAACCCAAATTCCATTTCGTATGACTAAATCTGCTGGTACTCTTCCCATGGCAACATCAACCAGCGCTCTGGATATTACTGAATTAATTGCTTCCATTAACCAATCTCCTCGCCGCTCGGTTATGTCTCTCCACTAATTCNNGAAGATNTAGCTTANTGAGGTGACCATCTTTGACGATCATCTTTCCAGCAACAATCGTGTAATCGGCCCTGACAGGTGCACAAAATATGAGGGCAGAAACTGGATCATGTAATCCACCTGCGTATTCTAATTTATTTAATTTTATAGCACACAGATCTGCACACTTTCCTATTTCTAGTGACCCCAGATCATTTCTACCTAACACAGATGCCCCACCTAAGGTTGCAATTTCTAACACCTTTCGAGCTGTCATAAGGGGAGGTGCTTCATCACCAGATTTTGACGCACCCATCAAACCCGCCCTGAGGCGCGCAAGCAGCATTGCCTGCCGGGTCTCTTCTAACAAATTAGAACCATCGTTACTCGCAGAGCCATCAACTCCCAAGCCAACTTTTACGCCCCAATGCAACATTTCCATGAGTGGAGCAATTCCGGATGCCAAACGCATATTTGATGTCGGACAATGGGCAACCCCACTTCCTGTTTTAGCATATATCCCGATTTCTTCTTGATTCACATGAACCGAATGCGCAAACCATACATCACCACCGAGCCATTTTAATTTTTCCATGTAAGCAACCGGACGAAGTCCTGATTTTTCAATACAAAAGACCTCCTCATCTTGAGTTTCAGCTAAATGGGTGTGTAGATGAACGCCATAATCACGCGCCAATGCTGCGCTTGCTTCCATCAAGCTTGGTGTCACACTAAAGGGTGAGCAAGGGGCAAGGACGATTTGAACCATCGATCCCGGTTTTGGATCATGATATTGTTCAATCAGCCTCTGTGAATCTTTCAGGATAAATTCTTCATTTTCCACGACATGATCGGGAGGAAGCCCTCCCTTGCTCTCACCGAGGCTCATTGAGCCGCGGGATGCGTGGATACGCACACCAACCTCGCTTGCTGCCTGGATCTCATCATCTAACCGTGCTCCATTTGGGAAGATATACAAGTGGTCTGAAGCAGTGGTACAGCCCGAGAGAGCAAGCTCCGCTAATGCCGTTTGGGTTGAGACCTGAATATCTTCGGCAGTCATCCGACCCCAGATTGGGTATAGCGTCTTCAGCCAATTGAATAAGTTAGAATTTTGTGCAGCAGGGACTACCCTGGTCAAGGTCTGGTAAAAATGATGATGGGTATTGATCAGACCAGGTAAAACAATATGTCCGCTTAAGTCCAATACCTCATCTGCCTGTGTTGGCAGAACCGCGCTCTGGTCAACCTTCTCAATAAATCCATCCCTGATGAATAAACCTCCGCCAGGAATCTCCTGTCGCAATTTATCCATGGTTACTAAAATTGCAGCATTTTTTATGAGAAGAGTACCCATTGCCTATATGTCCTCATAACATAATAATTGTCAGACAAGTATAGTTTAGCAAAAACATTGCTAAAAGTCAATTGTCTGACAACTTTCTCCCCTACAAGTATGTTGACTGCGGAAGAATAATTTCCGCAGTCGTTCTAAGATCCGCTTATAATGCTCCTGCCTGAATTTTTGCTGCCCTAACCGTATTTCGAAGCAACATAGTGATGGTCATTGGACCAACACCACCAGGATAGGGTGAAATCCAGCCTGCAACTTCCTTTGCTGCATTGAAATCGACATCCCCTGCCAGGCGATATCCTTTTTCCAGGGATGGATCATCAATACGGTTCGTTCCTACATCAATCACGACTGCACCTGGCTTTATCCAGTTAGCCTTTACCATCTCTGGTCTCCCTACCGCTGCGATTAGAACATCTGCGCTTCGACAGATACTTGGCAAGTCTTTGGAGCGTGAGTGGCAAATTGTAACGGTTGCATCTCGTTTCACTAATAAAAGCGCAACAGGCATACCGACGATATTTGAACGACCAAGAACAACAGCATTAGAACCTTTTAACTGGAATCCAGTTTGATCGATCAGGTAAATACAGCCGTCCGGGGTGCAAGGCACGAATAATGGCTCTCGTCCTTTTTGTGCCAAACGGCCAATGTTGATTGGATGAAACCCATCTACATCCTTTTCAATACTGATGGAATTCAATATTTTCTCATCATCTAAATGATCAGGCAGCGGTAGCTGTACCAGAATGCCATTTACCTTTGGATCAGCATTTAGTTCCTTTACTAATGCCTCTACTTCAGCCTGGGAGGCTGTTTTAGGAAGCTCATAACCATATGATTCCAATCCATTCTTCTCACAAGTTTTACGCTTCATTTTTACATATTGTTGAGATGCTGGATTTTCGCCTACCAATACTGCTGCTAAACCAGGACGAGGCAAACCCTGCTTAACCATTGCCTCAACATCCAGTGCAATTTCACTGAGTAATTTCTCAGAAATCGCTTTTCCATCGATGATCTGCGCTGTCATATTATCTCCTTTTCGTGAGTGATATTCAGGTTCAGAAACCTGAAAAACCATTTGATCTGAGTACTTGGCATCGTTTTTCATTATCCTTGAAAGTTAAAATATTTTCAAGTAACATTTATCACAAATTACCAAAGATTCGCAATGCGATGAATAGTTTAGATACATACCTCAGATAGGCTCGTAGATTATTCCGATTTTACAGATTCTTCGATATATAACAAATTTACTAAACAACATCTAATACAGATATAGATAACAAGTCAAAGGATCCTAAAGTCGAATTTGCAATTTTCAGACAAATATCACATAAATTTTTGAATCCAAAAAGGAATGATTTTGATATATTATAGGTAATTCAGAAGAAAATAAGAATAACTAACAACGAAANATATTTATGATCAAGGCAGGTTGCTGGATATCGGTCGCCAGGCTGGGTCGAAATCGTAGGCNGGGTCATCTTCAATCGGCATTCGATCCACCCCATTAACTCGCATAATATAAATATCGTGAAAACCCGAATACCAGCTGGTAAATAACAGCCAATAACCGTCAAATGAATAGCTTGAATCAGAAACCAATTGAGAGTTGGGCACATCAACCGGTATAGCACCCGTTTGATTATACGGAAGCGCCATCAGCCTGGTAGACCCGCTTGTATCGGAGAAATCTGAGCGTGAGAATATTACAACGGATCCATCGGGTGACCAGGCAGGTTCATTGGTCACATAATCCCATTCACCGATGATGAGGCTACGCCTATTTTCTCCATTTATATCCATGACCCATATCCTGTTGTCGCTATTCACATAAGCAATCTCACTTCCGTCAGGTGACCAGGCTGGTTGGGAAATCGCCCTGGTTTCATCCTCCACAAGTGATTTTACGGTNTTATCGCTNAGGTTCAATATATATATACCTGGTACTCCACCATTGCGTAAAGATGTGAATGCGATTTTAGTTCCNTCCGGTGACCAGCTTGGATCATAATCTCCCCCCGGGGCATTCGGGAGCGGTNCCAAATCAGTACCATCAGCATTAATAATAAAGAGATTGGCACCAAAATTTCTTATTTTGTTGTTCTTACAAGGTGAGATAAATACTAATCTTTTACCATCTGGTGCCCATCTCGGTTGACAGGCACCTTCAGGAATGTTTGTAATCTGTTTGAGACCACTCCCATCAATGTTCATTATCCAGATCTCCACCGCTCCTGATCG
>Ga0031656_10000039_pt1 | contig 30273 bp, 26 predicted proteins | sample FrelakmetDIP11DI_FD_55080 | JGI IMG/M metagenome (GOLD analysis project Ga0031656, IMG submission 55080) | Freshwater lake sediment microbial communities from the University of Notre Dame, USA, for methane emissions studies - DIP11 DI | ecosystem: Environmental > Aquatic > Freshwater > Lake >... | reverse complement strand
AACGGTCATGCGCAAGGTGTAGATCCTCCGCATGCCCTCAATCGATAAACCTGATCAAAAAGATAGGATACTTGTATGAAAAGATTCACAAAGAATATCGGTATGCTCTTACTGGCAATCTGGCTCATCCTGACCGGGCTGATTGCCTTATTCAGCTTAAGCTTTGAAGGGCTCGGTTTGATTATGGGACTGCTCGCCATTGTGTCTGGCATTTTCATTTTACTCGGTCGTTAGCTTCGACTGTCAGGTCAACAGTTGCTTGGTTAACTGTGACCAGGTGGCTGCCAATAATTTATACATAATTTAAATAGGAGAAATATAATGTCACTAATCTGGATTATAGTCATAGTTCTGGTAATTCTATGGGCTCTCGGCTTTTTCGGTCGGAACGTAAGCTCGAGCTTCCCAAAGACTGGCGGTTGGATCCACACTCTGATCGTTATCGCCATCATACTCATCATATTGAACCTCCTTGGTGTGATATAACCACTCGCGATTCAACGATTGGATCGGGTCCGTCGAAGCTGTTGAAGTCTTCATCTTGCTAAACCGCAAGGCCACCTGCCACTCAGCTGATCAATTGGGTGGCAGATGGTACGAATTTTCCAGCCTCTGCAGCATTGAATGGTGAGCCATCCAATGCCTCAAGGGATTGCGTATCTGACTCTTCGATCACCCGATAATAATAGGAATAAAACCTTATGTTACCCATTGGTGATGACAATTCCGCTCGCAGAACTGTTCCGATAGTTACGTATGGCTTGATCGTTCTGAATGTCCTGTTTTTCATTGTAGAGCTGAGTGGCGGTGATGCATTTATTGAGAAATGGGCTTTCGTACCTAACCGTTTCCTTGCCAGTCCAATGGCCGATTTTCTGACCCTCTTCACAGCTATGTTCATGCATGCTGGGTGGGTTCACCTGGCTGGTAACCTGCTCTACTTATGGATCTTCGGTGACAATGTTGAAGATCGCTTCGGGCATATCAAGTTCTTAATCTTCTACCTCATCTGTGGTCTTGCTGCCACTTTTGCACAGTTGGCTGTTAATAGCGGCTCAGATGTGCCGAATTTGGGTGCCTCTGGGGCGATTGCTGGGGTGCTCGGCGCTTACATTTTACTGTTCCCTCAAGGAAAGGTCAGAGTATTGCAGGGTCAACGCGAGATTCAGGTACCTGCGTTGATCGTGATTGGGATCTGGATCGTCCTACAGTTTTTTGTCTACTTCGGTTCCATTGCGGGCACTGCCCAGACGGGTGGCGTCGCTTATATGGCGCACATCGGCGGATTTGTGGTCGGGTTTTTATTGACCTTTTTGTTTCGTGGGAATCGAGGACGGCCAGCATTAACTACGTGAGTAGTAATCTGGCTGGTCAAAATTCCAGGTTTGGTTATTTTCAAGATGTACTGATGGGTTAAATATACTATGGCACTCAATCCACCTTCACAACCCTACCAATGGACATATCGCCGCGTTATGGGGGCGACTCTCGTCCTAGTTTTTATCGCCCTTAGCTTCTGGCTACTCTATCGATTTTACCAGGTCATTTTCATCTTATTCATCGCCATCGTGATAGGCACAGTGATCAGGCCAGTCGTCACTTGGTTGTACCAGCGAGGGCTCCCCCGGGTTGCGGGAGTAATTCTTGTTTACCTTATCTTGCTCGCCCTGCTCATCAGCTTTGTGCTATTGTTATTTCCCTTGCTTGTCGAGCAAGGTACTACGATTGCTGCTGCTGTCCCAGGTTATTACCAAAGCTTGCGCGAATGGATGTTAAATTATCCTAATCCAACGATCGTGCGCTTAAGTGAGTTCCTCCCGCTGACACTACCAAGCCTGCAGCCGATAGCGCAAACGGCACAACAGATGCTGGCTTCTGCTGGGCAAGCGCTGGGTTACGTGTCTCTAGCGGCAAAGGTATTCTTTATAGCTATTGTTATTTTGCTATTGGCTTATCACTGGACGATCGATGGACCGCGCATCATTCAATCCTTGTTGCCGCTGGTTTCAAAGGACCAGCGTGAGGTGATACGCGAACTGATCTCGGCCATGGAAACCAAGGTTAGTTCCTATCTTGCCGGGCAAGCTATCCTTTGCCTGGTCATTGGCATTATGGCCTTGGTTGCTTATCTGCTTATTGGCTTGCCCAATGCCCTGGTGCTGGCGCTCGTAGCAGGTGTATTGGAGGCTGTACCGATGATCGGACCGCTACTTGGTGCCATTCCTGCAGCGGTAATTGCCTTATCCATCGCGCCTTCCAAGTTAATCTGGGTGATCGTGGCCACGGTAGTAATTCAGCAGATAGAAAATAGTTTGTTGGTGCCTCGCGTCATACGCAAGGCGGTGGGGATCAACCCGTTCGTCTCTCTGCTCTCGCTTTTTGCCTTTAGCTCTTTATTCGGTATTGCCGGTGCGCTCATGGCAATTCCCACGGCAGCTATTATTCAGCTCCTCCTCGATCGCTTCGTCTTTCATCCAGGAGCGATCGAAGCGGAAGTCTCGACCGGGCGTGACCTTGCCAGCCGGCTACGTTATGAAGCATTGGATCTCGCTCAAGACTTACGCAAGCAGGCTCGCCTCAAAAAAGGAGGCACAGATTTAAGAGTCAAGCAGGTTGATCAGGTGTTGGATGAAATTGAGACCATAACAACTGACCTCGACTCTCTGTTAGCCCAAGTCAGTATTTCAGGTACACCATGACAAAGAAACTGGTAGTGTTTGGAATGGCGGTTATGACCACGGCGCTGGCACTGGTGATATTTTGGCAGTTCCGCATCGTTGTTGTTTACGTTTTGATCTCGTTAATGCTAGCAGCTACTCTACGCCCATTTATTAAACGCCTGGCCGGAGAAAGCCTGGCTGTGCGCCTGGCTTGGATCCTACTGTACCTGGTGGCCTTAGGCAGCCTCATCTTCTTACTCTTCCTAACCACTGAGGCTGCAATCCAAGAGATCCAACAGTTAGGCCACACAGTAGCAGTGCAGGATAAGTGGGTCCGACCGGTATGGCTGGAGAGCAGCTCATTTCAACAGGTTCTGTTAACCCGACTGCCACCACCGAGTAAGCTCTTCGAAGCAGTTACCGGTAATCAAGGGCAGCTCGTGCTTCCAGCCTTACTCGGTTTCACTCAGGGCATCGGTAGCATCCTGAGTGGTGTGATCGTCATTCTATTCTTGAGCATATATTGGAGCATTAATCAAATTCATTTTGAACGACTCTGGCTCTCATTACTTCCGTCTGGTCAGCGTAAAAAGGCACGTGGTATTTGGCGAATAGTCGAGCCTGATATGGGTGTTTATATTCGCGGCGAGTTAATCCAGAGTCTCCTGGCCGGGCTGCTAATCGGCCTTGGTTGCTGGCTGCTCGGGTCCCCATATCCAGCGATATTGGCGTTGGTCGGTGCTCTTGCATGCCTGATACCTGTGGTTGGGATGGCTATAGCAGTAGTTACCGTGCTCTTGGTGGGGCTGTTGACTAGCGTTCCACTTAGCCTGATTACAGCTCTCTATGTGCTTGTTGTAATGATTGCCTTGGGAGTATGGGTTATGCCACGACTTTTTACCCGTAGATGGAATAACCCGATTCTAACCGTAGTTCTGCTGATTGCCCTGGCAGACGCTTTTGGCTTTTTGGGGATCATTGTTGCACCACCATTATCCGTTGTATGCCAAATCCTGTGGAGTCGCCTGGTTACCCACCGCGCTGTTTCAGGAGCAGCGGATCAAATATCAGACCTCAAGGAGCGGCAAGCAATGGTTTGGGCTGCAATCAAGGCGATGGATGAACCCCCGCTCCCATTGGTGACCAGCAGCATGGAGCGCCTCTCCCATCTGATTGAGAAAGCTGAACCAATTCTACAAGCCAGCCTGCATACCGATGCTTCTGGATAATTACCNTCACCCCAACTTACTTCCGCTGCTTCTGAGCCACCTGTATCCATAAAATCGCAAACAACAGACCATGACACCTCCCAGAATGGCTAGGACAATAGCACAACTTTGGCAAGAGGGGATCAAAAATGTTCATAGGCTTAATGAGCATACACACGGCTGGTTAGGGATGTTGGCAGGTGCAGCCAGGGAAGCCTTAAAGCCCAACTCAGCAATTATTGCCGCGGCAATTGCCTACTTTGCCCTGTTCTCTTTATTTCCCCTCGCCCTCTTGAGCATTTCCATTGCCAGCTTCATCCTTGGCCCGTTGATGGACCAACAGCTCATCGTACGAGAGCTAGAGTTCATTGCGCCAGCCCTCGGCCTGTTGTTGGGTAAAAATATAGACGAAATCATCCAGGCACGCGGACCGGTTTCCAGTATCGCTATAGTTGGTCTGATCTGGTCTGCCTCCACAATTTTTTACACTCTCACCATAACCCTGAATGGAATTTGGAGCAATCAACGAAGTCGCCCTGTATGGAAGCGCCGTGGTCTGGCAATACTATTTGTCCTGATATTTGTTGGTCCGGCTCTCTTCCTGGCTTCGTTTGCCGGTAGCCTGATTGCCATCCTTCGCACCTGGTTTCCCGACCAAATCATCCCAATCGGGGGTGGTATTAGTTTTATATTGGCTATTTTTCTCGATGTCGCCTTGTTTTTGGTGCTTTATATCATGCTCCCCCATGGAGCTTCTACCTGGCGCGAGATATTACCTGGCGCGATTGGTGCCGGTTTGCTTTGGGAGCTTGCCAAGAAAACATTTTTGTTCTTTATTTCCACCTACATCTCCGTCTCGAATCTGGTCTATGGTTCATTGGCAGCCACTTTCGCCTTCCTGATCTGGGCTTATGTAAGCGGCCTCATCTTTCTCTTTGGAGCTTTCTTTAGCGTCGCTTATTACCAGCTAAAGCAACAGCAACCAGAAGTAACAGCCTAAATAGTGTGTCTTTAAAGTCTCGATGCCAATTGATAAAGCCTTGGACGGGGTATCAATTATTTTAATTAAAATGTAAAATGGAGGATTGACTGATGAAAGAAAAAAAGGTTCATCTTCAACAAGGCCAAGCAAATCGGTGAGGCTTTTGGTATAGACTGGCATAAGTTTAAGACCGAACAATTCCGGACGGGGCTCGAAGTGGAGCTTGAGCATGGAACTATGGATCCGAAAACAAATGTCACTAATGATGATATTCTTCACTACGGAAAGCTTGCCTCCGCATGTCTTTATGAATTTCCAGATTATTACACACGTCTGTCGAAAATTTAAAAAGAGGCTGATAAATATTTAGTAACTACTCACCGATCGCTTTGCTGTATCACCAGCGGCTATTTTAGAAGAGTTTATCCAGAAAAAGGATGCCGCAGGTGGTTTTCCTGCGGCATCCTTTTTCTGACCTCTATCCCCCCTTCACAAAAAATTCCAGGGTGGGGGGACAAAGGGGGGGTGAGTAGTTATATTAGAATGCCTTCAATAATGGGTTTTTAATAAAGGCATTCGTATATCGACCACTCTCTGGTCGATAAGGGAGCAATTGTACAGTGTCCCCGTGATTTCACTGCTTTGCGACCATGGGCAGATGTTCTTTATCTGTCGCAGCCTCGCGACTGTATTGTAGGAGCGAGGAATAGGCGTTCTATCCACAAAATCCACCTCTCCCTACCCCACTCAGGAAAGATGAATTGAATGCATTTGAATTATTTCGATACAATTCAACCCAGCACAACACCCAACCTGCCAGGTGTTAACCCGTCCCCATAAATACTATTCGTTCCGCTTCGTTTTATTTAAATTCAAATCCACCCAAGCTATAGGTTACGCTACAATCCCTATACCGCCGTACATCCCGATCGCCCATGCACCCGATTACCTGTTTAAGTTCATTTATCCTTTGCATCCTTTTTGATCTCCATGGTAATCTTTCCACTTTCCAACTCACAGAAAAAGGCTCCTGGCTGATTGCTAACCACTAACCGCTAACTGCTAATTGCTAATAGCTAACTACTAACCGCTAACTGCTAATAACTGATTACTCACTTCCTATGCCTTCTACGCTTCTGCGAGCGGCTCATCTGGGATTGGCTGGTGCTTCCTGCCTCCTGCTCCTCGAGCTCGGGTCCGCCCTCCATCCCTTCAGCCAATTCCTGCTCGGTCGCCTCATCCCCATCTACACCTGCAGATTCGGATATTTCAGCAGCCAGACTGATACCCCCCTCAAGTTCTTCCTCTTGAGTCTGGCGGTGCATCTCGCTCTGCACCGAGCTCAGGCTGCGCGGGCGGAAGGTGAACATGCGCATAATTACGCCGCTGCGCATATCTTTAAGCAAGGTCTGGAACAACTCCGAAGCCTTGCTCTTATACTGCACCAATGGGTCGCGCTGCCCGTAAGCTTCCAATCCGATCGACACGCGCAGGGCTTCCATCTGAGTCAGGTAATCCACCCACAGCTCGGTGATCACGCCCAGCAGCAGCTGCCGGTACACCTCGGTCAGGGCTCTCTTTCCCAGCTCGTCCATAACTGTGATGACTTGTTCCCTGGTCAGGCTCTGCAGGGGTTGGGTTTGCAGGCTGGCACATGTCTCTTCATCCAACAGTGTACCCAGGGTCTCACGCAGTTGTGGCTCAAGCTCAGGCAGGCGGGCTCCTGCCATGCGCGCGAATTCACCTGCCCCCCAGGCTCGCTGGATGGTCTGCTGGGCAGACTGTAAGTGCTTGAGCACATCTTCGGTCACCGCTACCGGTTCTTTCGAGCCAAGCAGGTGGGCTGTCAGGTAGATATAGGTCAGGCGGGTGGTGCGCTGTACGATACGCCGGTGGGTTTTCTTGTCAAATCCAGCTTTACTGCCTTGCGGCATCATCAACAGCAACCCCAGCAAGTGGTTGGTACTGATGGGTCCGTTGATCTTGGACAGGTAGTTTTCAATATCACGGCTCAGCTGGCCAGAGGCAGCACCGCTATCCGTGCCCATCAGGCGCTCGCGGCGCCTGCGCAGTGCCACCTGCACCGCCTGGTATACCTGGTCTGCCAATTTTTCCCAGTCATCCCCCTCCAGCTCCGATACATCGAGGTCGAGGGTATCCTCCAGGCGGCGCTCAACTGCGCCTACCAATCGCAAGGTCGACTGGTTAATGACCGCATTCTCCACTTGGTTGCGCACGGCATCCTGCACCTTGTCGGGATTGTCACGCAGCAGGCGCATCTCCTCGGGCGTCAGGCGTATGTTGACGTGTACCAACCCAATAAGCTCATCCAACACCTCGCGTGGACTGCGTGGGGCAACTTCTTCCCCTTCTCCCAGACTCAATCCTTCAAAGAAGGTGTCAAGTGCCTCCTGGCGTTCCTTCACCTGTCCTTCCATGCGCTCGCGGGAATTCTCCAACAGGTTGTTGACCGTGCGTAATAAATGTTCATCCTCTGCCATAAGGGCATCGCCAGCCAGCCCCAACAAGGCATCGCGTATCTCATCCAGCGAGCTATAGGTCTTCTGCCTGCTCGCAAGATGGTCAAGCAGCAGCTTGAGTGTATACGAAGGGAACAGCACACCACCCAGGTCGAGCGGGGGTTGGATTTGGTCCAGCCAGGCAAGCAGCTTCCACGGACCCTCCTCACTCGCCAGCGATTCAGGCACACGCCGGTTGACCTCAGTGCCCAACAGCTCGGTCACATCCTCCGAGAGGTCAGGCTTGGTGAAGATCAGGTCGCGCTGCGAATAGATGCGCTTGCGTTGCGAGTTGAGCACATCGTCGTATTCGAGCAGGTGCTTGCGGACGTCGAAATTAGCTCCTTCCACGCGCGTCTGCGACTGCTCAACCAACCGGCTTACCAGGCCAACTTCCATGGGCACCGCGTCGTCAATCTTCATGCGCTGCATGATCGACTCGACCTGCCCGCCACCGAAGCGGCGCATCAGTTCATCTTCCAGGGAGAGGTAAAAGCGCGACGAACCTGGGTCACCNTGGCGGGCAGCCCGGCCGCGCAANTGGTTATCGATGCGGCGGGCTTCATGGCGCTCGGAGCCAATCACATGCAACCCACCCAGTTCCTTCACGTTCTGCATATCCTGCATGTATTGCAGAAAGCTGTTGATATCAGCTTCATAAATGCCGATTTGTTCGGGGGTGAGCACTGCCAGTGCCTGGCGGCGTTCTTCGTGGCGCAGATCATAGGGATCGGCGATCCCAGCCCGGTGCAGCACCCGGTTGACCGAATCGATCACACCTTCGGGCAGCTCGCCGCCCAGCTTGATATCCACACCACGCCCGGCCATATTGGTGGCAATGGTAACGGCACCAAAGGCACCCGCATCGGCAATGATCTGTGATTCCTCGGTATGCTTGCGGGCGTTCAAAACCTGGTGGGCAATGCCTGCTTCCAGGTCAGCTTTGAGGCGCGAAATGTCTGTTGGGGTCAGGTCGAGGATTTCCAGCAGGCGGGGCAGGTTTTCGGGATCTTCCGGGTTGAAGGAGATGCCTAACTCGCGTGCCATCTTACGCATTTCAGCCACGTTAAGCTGGTCCAGAGGTGCGTTGAGTGACGCCAGCTCTTCGATGATGCGTCCATCTTCCTGGCGGTCGTTCTTCTCCAACCACACTTTGCGAAGCAGGGCAACTTGAGCCAGTTTGCGCAAAGGCTCACCCCGCAGGCGGGTGGAAAGGTGATCGGACAGCTCCACCGATGTAGTACCCACCAGCATAGGTCTTCCCATGGCATGGTAGCGCAGGATCTCACTGGTGATGGCGCGGAACTTCACCTCTTCGGTACGGTAGATGATATCGGGAAAGTCTTTGCGTTTAAAGTAGACCGGGTTCTTGTTGACATCATCCCGGCTCGCATAAAAGTTATACTTATAACCTTGTTCGTCCTTGGCTTCCAGCATCACGAGCGGTGATCCATCCCGGGTAGCCTGGTATTCCAGGTTGGTTGGGATGGCGATCACGTCCAGCTTGTAGATTTTATCGAACTCCTCAGCTTCCGTAAGAGCCGTACCGGTCATTCCAGCCAGCTTATCGTACATACGGAAGTAGTTCTGGATGGTAATGGTGGCATAGGTGACGTTCTCTGCCTGCACTCGCACACCTTCTTTGGCTTCAACTGCCTGGTGCAAGCCATCCGACCAACGGCGGCCTGGCATCAGGCGGCCAGTGAACTCATCCACGATGACCACCTTGCCGGTTTGCACCAGGTAGTCCTTATTGCGCTTGAACAGAAACTGGGCACGTAAAGCCTGCTCCAAAAAGCCCATCAGGCGGGCTTGCTCAGGTGTTACATCCTCCGGTCGGTCAGGATCGCGCAGGGTGGTTCCCAACAACTCTTCAACGTGGATTTCACCGATCTCGGTCAAGGTGATGTTGCGGTCGCGCTCGTCGAGCTCGTAATCCTCAGTCCGTAGCTGCCGTATCACCTGTGCCATGCGAACATACCACTCGGCATCATCGTGGGCAGGCCCGGATATGATCAGCGGGGTGCGGGCTTCATCGATGAGGATGTTGTCTACCTCGTCCACGATGGCGAAATAATGACCTCGCTGGACGCGATCCTCCAGGCGCATGGTCATATTATCCCTCAGGTAGTCGAAGCCAAACTCCGAGTTTATGCCGTAAGTGATATCGGCGGCGTAGGCTTCGGAGCGAGGCACCAGTTGCAATTGATGCTGGTCTTCATGTGGCGAGGCCTTTTCCAGGTCTACGATGAAAGCCTTCTTGCCATTCTCAGTCCGAGCCGCCATCTGGAGCACGCCTACGCTCAAGCCAAGGGCATGGTAGATGGGTGCCATCCAACGCGCGTCACGGCGGGCAAGGTAATCATTCACGGTAACCAGGTGGGTACCACGTCCGGTAAGGGCATTCAAGTAAAGCGGCAACGTTGCTACCAGTGTTTTACCTTCACCGGTGCGCATCTCCGCGATTTTCTTTTGGTTAAGTGAGATCCCACCGATCAGCTGTACATCATAATGGCGCTGACCATTGGTGCGCTTGCTGGCTTCGCGTACAGCTGCAAACGCCTCGGGCAGCAGGTCATCAAGTGTTTCACCGTCAGCTAATCGTGAGCGGAATTCAGCTGTCTTGGCCAGCAGTGCTTCATCACTCAGCGCTTCGAAGCTCGCCTCCAGGCTNTTGATCTGGTCAACGATCTCGTTCGATTTGCCAATGGCTTTTTTGTTGGGGTCACCACCGAAAAGGGTGACGAATTTCTTGAGCATAGGTTCCCTTTCTGCGGGGGGATTATAGCATAGTTAGTTTAAAGGATTTTGAGAAGGATATCTTCACGAATTTGATTGCAGACGATTGGACAAAATTACATTTGCGAATTGAGTGCCAGCACAATCAGGATGAATGTCAAAACAGCGATGACCAGGCCAACACCTATCACTACTTTTGCGGTCTTTTTATACCGTGTTGCAAAGAACAGGATCGCGCCAACAATGACCACCATAAAGCCAATTGGGATCCCAAACGACAGGGGCATTATCATTATCCTTTCAACAAATTTAGCAGCGGGAAGACCAGTCTGAAAAATCGTTTGGGCGTTGAATAAGGCTGATTAAGACTTTTATATACCCACCATCGCTAATGCCGCCTGGAAGGCAAGATAAGCTGCAAGCATATTATCGGCTGTTAAAATCAACCGTCTGCCATCCACCCGCCTGGAGCCGGGGAAAATCGCTGCCTGGTCAGTTTGGTCGGAGGTGTTGAAATCAATCGTGACATGCACGGGGTCGGCGACGATATAAGGCTTGGGAGCATCACCAGCTTTAAGGCGCTTGACTGCCTGGCTGGCAGTGTTTTGGATGAGCTCCTGGGTGACCTGTGGAGGGAGGCACTCGGCCGCCATACGGCTGACAGCTCGCTTAACAACCGCAGTCTCAATTTTACCCAGCAACTCGGTTGCCTGGGAACAAGCGGTCTGGTCGCCACTGAGCATGATCACAGGCACATTAAAATAACCAGCAACGGCACCATTTAGTCCATATTCACCCACCAGAACGTCATTCAGCCAAAGATTAGCCACTCGCCTGCTGGACCAGGTGTGGTCTAGGATACCATCCTGGCTTCCGGCACGAGCATGATAGCCCACGAATATGACCCCATCTATTCCCTGGTCAACACCCTGGATCATTGCCAGGGGAGANAAGTCACCACAGATCAGATGAGCGCGGGGGTCCAGTTCTTCGAGCAGGATGTTGGTGCCACGATCATGCCCGTCGGTAACTAAAACCTCGTCGGCACCGGATATGAATGCACCACGTATCGCTGCGTTAATGTCATGGGTCATTAAACGGCGAAAGCGAGGGTATTCAGCATGGTTGGGATCGACCTGGTCCCAGTTGGTCACTCCAGTGATACCTTCCATGTCAGCTGCGATGAGAATTTTCATAACGATATCTCCTTCTTCATTTTTTGAGGCGATAGGGAACATCGATAACGATACGTTGATAACCGGGGGTACGACGCCGCAGAAGCAGGGCAGCCTTGATGAGCGTGGAGGACTGATTGTGCAACAGAGCGTGCCACCACTTGGCGGGAATGAATTCCGGCAGGACCACGGCAGCCTGTGTGCCATCATTATGTTCCAGGTCGGTTAAGTCCAGATAATCAAGCAACGGGCGGACGATTGAACGGTAGGGCGAGGGTAGGATGACCAAAGGCACATCCGGCCACCAGGCGTTCCATTCCTTGCGAATTTTCTCTCCTGCCTCAGGTTCCAGCTCGATATAAACAGCTGTGATATTCTTGGAGATGGATTGGGCAAAATCCATGGCTTCGACAATCCCACGGTGAACACCAGAAATCGGAATCACCAGACGTAAGGGTGGCAGGGGTTTGAGGTCAGGAGGCAGGCCACGCAAACTGAGCTGCTTACCTACATTCAGGTAGTGCTGGTGGATACGTAGAAAAGCAATGACGAATATCGGGATAATCAAGACGGTGATCCAGGCACCCTCCCGGAATTTGCTAATGGTGATGATCGTTAGGGTCGTCGCAGTGGCTATTGCACCAAGCCCATTGAGAACGGCTTTCAATTGCCAATTCTTGCTACGTTCTCGAAACCAATGGATGACCATTCCTGACTGTGAAAGGGTGAATGCCAGAAAGGCACCAATCGCAAAGAGTGGAATAAGCAAATGGCTACTTCCGTTGAAAATTACGATCAAAAAACCTGTTGCGATGGCAAGGAAAATGATGCCGTTGGTGAACACCAGACGATCACCCAAACCTGTAAATTGGCGCGGCATAAATCCATCCTTACCCAAGATTGCAGACAGGCGTGGAAACCCTGCAAAACTGGTATTGGCTGCCACAGCCAGGATGAGCAAGGTAGAAATTTGGATCAACACATAGGCTGGTCCACTTCCTAAAAGACGTCTTGCCAGGGCTGAAAGGATGGTTTCCTGTGGACCTGCGATAACTCCCAGGAATTGTGTCAATCCGATACTACCGACAAATAAAACGCCCATTAGAATTGCCATTACGATCAAGGTGTATCCGGCATTTTTGGATTCAGGACGTTGAAAAGCTGGCACACCATTGCTGATGGCTTCAATACCAGTCAGAGCAGTGCATCCGGTAGCGAAGGTATGCAGGATCAGGAACAAGGTCACAGGCTGCACAGGCTGAGGTGCAACCGATGCCATCGGCGTTGGACCATCGATATATAGACGAATGCCTCCATAGACTAACATGGGGATGTAGGTGAACAAAAATAAATAGGCCGGAACTGACATCAATGTACCGGTTTCACGCAGCCCCCGCAAGTTGGCAAGCATGATTATCCCAAGCAGTCCGAGGGCAATCTCAATTTTGTAAGGCAATAGTCCGGGGAAGGCTGATGCAATTGCATCCACACCAGCCGTCAGACTGACAGCCGCACACAGCAAGTAATCCAGCAATAATGCACCCGCAGCAACCAATCCCGGCATGGTACCAATGTTGGCACGCGCAACAATGTAAGAGCCACCTCCGGAAGGATATGCATGGATCGTTTGATAATAAGAGATAGCAACAATGATCAGAACACCAATGATCACCAAGCCAATTGGCCAGGCTAATACCAACCCGGCACTGCCCGCTACCACCAAACCCAGGTAAATTTCCTGGTTGGCATATGCAATTGAAGATAATGCATCGGGTGAGAAAGTTGCCAGGGCGCGGATTTTATTCAACCGCTTCTCAGCCAGTTGCTGGGTGGGAAGTGGCGTACCAATCAACACACTTTTTAATTTAGATAGCATAGATGATTATCGTAATTATATAACTATTATCATAAGTATAAACGTATTTAGCTCGAATGTGTGTACACAGCGCATAAAAATAAATGTGAATTATTTCCCATGCTATAATCAAAATCATTCACCCTTATAACAATTTGGAGGAGACAATGGCAAGCAACGGATTATTTCCATTCACTGAAGAGCATGAAAGCATTCGCCAGGCGGCGCGTAGCTTTGCCCAAAAAGAGATTGCTCCGGTGGCTGCAGAGTTTGACGAGACAGGTGAATTCCCTTCCAAAACGATCAAGAAGATGGGGGAAATGGGCTTCATGGGCATTGAGGCACCCGAGCAGTATGGTGGAGCAGGCATGGATACCCTGGCGTATGTGCTGGCGTTGGAGGAAATTTGTAAAGTGGATGCAGCCCATGGTACCATCATGTCAGTCAATAATTCGCTTTTTTGCAATGGCATTCTAAAATTTGGAACGGAAGCTCAAAAACAGAAATACGTAACCCCTGTCGCTTCAGGAAAATCGATTGGGGCTTATTCGTTAACCGAACCGATGTCGGGGTCAGATGCGGGTACCATGCGCAGCCGGGCTGTTCGAGATGGCGATAGGTATATTATCAATGGGAGGAAGTCATGGGTCACGAGTGGTCCTGTGGCGGATTATGTGGTGATGTTTACTTTGACCGACCCTGATAAGAAGCATCGCGGCGTTACTGCATTTTTGATTGATGCAAACAAACCAGGTTTTGTACGCGGCAAAAAGGAACCCAAGCTGGGAATTCGTGCATCTGCAACCAGTGAGATTTTATTTGAGGACTACCCTTGTCCGATCGAAGATCGGCTTGGGGAGGATGGTGATGGCTTTAAAATTGCCATGGCCGTCCTGGATGCGGGACGGATTGGGATTGCTGCCCAGGCATTGGGGATTTCCGAAGCCGCCTATGAAGCCAGTGTGGCGTACGCGCGGGAGCGGGAAGCATTTGGGTCCAAGATTGGGGAGTTCCAGGGTATTTCTTTCAAGATCGCAGATATGAAGACTCGCATTGAAGCTGCTCGATTATTGGTATATAACGCAGCCATGGCGAAGGAACGTTCCAAGGTAACGGGTGATCGTTATACTAAAGAAGCCGCCATGGCAAAATTATTTGCTTCTGAAACAGCGATGTTTGTAACTCATGCGGCAGTTCAAATTCATGGTGGCATGGGTTACAGCAAAGAATTGCCTGTGGAGCGTTACTTCCGGGACGCCAAGGTCACGGAAATATACGAGGGCACCAGTGAAATCCAACGACTGGTCATTTCCAGGATGGAATTAGGTTTGCGATAGTTATTGAGAGAATTCTATAGCTATATTTACAAGCATCAATTTCATCTTAAGTCAGCCAAATACATTGTGATATTTAATTACAGAGTGTTGATTTCGGAATGGCATCAAATCGATCTATCATGGCTTTGTTCTTAACCTGTGGGTCGATGCTGGCTGTGAAGATGCGTGCCTTCAGGTATCAATACCATCCCTTGGGAGCTTTTTTAGGCATAGGGTTATCTTCAATAGGCTTGCTGCTTGCCGTTGTGTTATTGGCTGTTCCAGATCGAAAACACCTGCCGGATGATAGACAGGCCTTCGAACCTGGCGAAATAGATGATCCGCCACAGATAGATAAGCCAGACCGATTGGATGCACAAGAACCCGTATTATCATCGTCAGCCATTGACCAGCCAGCAATAATTGGATCAACTCCTCCGGTTCTGGAATCGAATCAGACTACAGTTGTAAATCCTGGGATGGGTACCCCAGAAATTATCATACAAATACCTGATGAGCTTGTGGGTAGAGAGTTTGATCTTGTAGACGAAAAATTGACCCACATGGAAGTTGAAATCGAATCACTACACTTGCGCCTTGGATTGGACGTTCCTCCAGGTGCACAGGTGCGTGTAAGTGTAACGGACACACATGACAACTCAACTCATCGTTTTGTTGTGGTTGGTCCCAATGAGCCATCCCAGCAAGAGAAGCCAAAAAGAACTTGGAGCGTCAATCTTAAGCATCGCTGGCGAAATATTGTATATAAGCTATCCCCATATTCGTTGGGTATGTGGCTATTGGCTGCCGGGTTGGTCGTCTACCTGGCTGTACGCCTGATAGGGCTGGTCAACTTCCCGATCTACTTTTTTACGGATGAAGCCATCCAGACCATGTCAGCTGTTGACCTATTAAATAATAATCTGCATAGTCCAGAGGGGGCTTTGCTGCCCACATTTTTTAAAAATGGTCCTTATTATAATCTCAGCCTGTCTGTCTACCTGCAACTTATCCCATACCTGCTCTTTGGTAAATCAGTTTTTGTCACCCGGGCAGTATCCGTCTTCTTTTCTCTAATTGCAGCCATCTCGATCTGTCTTTCTCTTCGAGATTTTTATAAAGTAAAGTACTGGTGGGCAGGCGTCCTGGTCCTATCATTGACTCCATCCTGGTTCCTGCACTCGCGGACAGCCTTTGAAACTGTTATCTTTTGCTCCTGCTATGCTGGTTTTTTGTTCAGCTATTTGATGTATCGCTGCCGTTCACCACGCTATCTTTACTTGGCGCTGGTGATGGCTGGATTGGCTTTTTATTCTTATAGTCCTGGTCAACTGGTCATTGCTGGCACGGGCCTTGCTTTATTATTTCTGGACCTACACTATCACTGGGAAAACCGAAAGATGGCGGGCAAGGCGCTGCTCGTCTTGTTGCTGATCGCATTACCATACCTGCGCTTCCGGTATGGAAGTACTTTTTCACCTGCTGAGCATTTACAGCTGCTCAATTCATACTGGATTCAGCCAATCAGCCTGGGTGAAAAACTCAGTAGATTTTGGACTGAATACTCACGGGGGCTGAGTCTTAATTACTGGTTCCTCTCAGGTAATAACGAACTGGAACGCCATATGATGAAAGGCTATGGAAATTTACCCATCTTCACCCTGCCATTCTTTATCGGTGGGTTGCTCCTGACGGTGTGGAATATTCGCAAGCCAGCCTATCGGGTTTTATTGGTGGCATTCTTGGCAGCTCCCCTGGGAAGCTCGCTGGTAGGAATCGGAATCACGAGAGTGCTTGTTTTTGTTGTACCGGCAGTTATGTTGATCATGCTGGGAATTGGATATTGCTTGGATTGGCTTGAGAAAGCACTTCAATCTTCACTAAGCAAGCGATCCATGCTGCCTGCTGATGAGAATAAATTATCATTATGGATTTCAATCGGATTATTCATAATCCTGCTGACTGCAAATATCCTGCTGGCACGGGATGCCCTCGTCAATGGTCCAAAATGGTTCAATAATTATGGTCTGAGNGGTATGCAATATGGTGCAACGCAGCTATTCCCNGCTGTAACAGAGTATCAAAAAAACCATCCAGATGCTAAAATCACTGTTTCCCCAAATTGGGCAAATGGCACGGATGTGTTAGCGCGCCTTTTCTCAAAAGGAGATCAGCAATTTGAGCTGGGAAGCATTGAAGGACACTTGTTTGAGCAAAAGCCGCTGGATGAAAATTCAGTTTTTGTTATGATTCCAGATGATTATAATAAAGCGGTCAGCAGTGATAAATTTAAAGATATTCAAATTGACAAAATCCTGCCATATCCAGATGGGAGGCCTGGTTTTTACTTTGTGCGACTGAAATATGTTGATAATATCGAGCAGATTCTGACCTCTGAAAGAGAGGCGCGAAGCGCGTTGCAGCAAGGGGAAGTTATAATCGGCGGGGAACTCGTCCAGGTGAAATACTCGATGCTGGACATGGGGACGATTGACCTGCTGTTCGATGGAGACAAACAATCTGTTGCGCGCACACTTGAAGCCAATCCTTTTATTATTGAACTGACATTCCCCGAGGAGCGTACATTCACCGGCTACAATATGTTCCTGGGTAGTGCTGATATACGCGTAACAACAAGTCTTTACCCAGCGAAAAATGAGCAGCCATATCAATCTGTGGCAGATTTTGATGGGTCACCCAGTAATCCTGAACTTGAGGTGGATTTTAGTCAGCCTGTGGCAGTTCAAAAAATACGCTTTGAAGTTTATCAGCCTTACTCGGGAGTGCCTTCTAACGTACATATCTGGGAGATTGAATTTAAATGATTGAATCCCTCTCAATTCGGTGTGTTGGTAGTCGGAAAATTTGGAGATAAATATTCAAATAAGTAGATGTAGCGTATTGGAGGTGTTATGAAAGCAATTCTATTTCATATACACGGTGGACCGGAGGTTCTGAAATATTCAGAATTCCCCACTCCAGAGCCCGGCGATGGGCAGGTGCTGGTGAAACTGGAAGCAGCCGCGTTGAACCGTGTGGATATATGGACGCGTATTGGCTGGCCTGGGATTAAACTTGAATATCCCCATATCCCTGGAGCAGACGGGGCAGGGATTGTTGTGGGATTAGGTGGCTGTGTTAGCGATTGGACAATTGGTAATCGGGTGGTGCTCAATGCAAATTTAAGCTGTGGTCGATGCCCCGCCTGCGTAGCCGGTCAGGATAACCGCTGCCGTGAATGGCACCTACTTGGGGAGACCGTCCGCGGAACCTATGCAGAGTACGTAGCAGTTCCAGCGACCAATCTCTATCCTATCCCAGAAGGTTTTGATCCAAATCAGGCAGCGGCAGCAGCCCTGGTCTTTCATACTGCGTGGCACTCCTTGGTCACACGCGGAGAGCTGAAACCTGGGGAGTACGTGCTTGTGGTAGGCGCTTCTGGAGGGGTAAACACTGCCAGCATCCAGATTGCCCGGCTGGCAGGGGCAAAAGTTATTGTGGTTGGGTCAAATTCGAAAAAGTTAGAATTGGCAGAATCCTTGGGAGCAGAGTACTTACTTGACCGTTCAAAGGATGAGAATTGGCCTAAGTTGGTCTACAATATAACAGGAAAACGGGGTGTGGATGTAGTGGTGGATAATGTCGGAACTACATTTCCAGCCAGCTTTCGCTCGCTGGCCAAAGGCGGGCGGATCCTGACCGTAGGCAATTCAGGTGGACCGAAATTCGAGATCGATAACCGCTTCATTTTTGGCAAGCACTTATCAATCATTGGCTCCTCGATGGGAACCCGGGCTGAATTTGCCACCGTAATGGATCTGGTCTTTGCTGGTAAACTTATACCTGTAATGGATCGCGTTTATCCCCTGATCGAGGCGCGCTCTGCCCAGGAACAACTTGAAAAGGGCGAACAGCTCGGGAAAATCACTTTGACGGTTGGATAAACAGCCAAACATTTTGAGGGCAAATGGATGATTCAGAGTTAACTACTGAAATAGAATCGGATGAAGTATCTGCACCGCACAGGCGTCCCACCAGCGTAACCATTCTGGGTTTAGGGGTGTTAATCATCACGATACTCAACCTGATTCGCCTCGTTTTAAGCACCATGTACTGGGATTTTCTAGTCCGTTGGCCAGCAGTCTCCCCGTTATATATGTTGTTAACTGGTTTTGCATGGACACTCACTGGTTCGATTTTAACTTGGGGGTTGTGGACAGCAAAATCCTGGGCTCCCAGATTGATGCGGGCAGTGGCACTCGCCTATGCCCTGTATTATTGGCTGGACCATGTTTTCCTGATGGACCACCCGGCAACTGGGGCGGAGGGAATCCAACGAATATTGTTGCCAGTCAATTGGCAATTCGCAGCAGGTGTTACTGTGGTATGTTGGGTATTTACTGCCTGGAGCTTAGATCAATCTAAGGTGAAAGCCTTTTTTGGCGCAAATGGACGAGATATAAAAGATGATCAATTGAGAGAGGATAATCTTTAGAACAAAACTTTACTTCTTTGAACTCTTTTCAAGCAACTTCTCAGCGATTTGGAGATGATTATGACCGATGATCCGAAAATAAAACGTTTGCGTGAGACGAAAGCCCAAAGCCGCCTCGGGGGAGGTGCAGACCGAATTGAAGCCCAACATGCGCGTGGCAAATTAACAGCACGTGAGCGTATAGACTTGCTCCTGGATAAGGGATCATTCCGAGAGGTTGATTCTTTTGTGGTCCACCGTACCAGTGATTTCAGCCTTGATAAGCAGAAATACCTGGGTGATAGTGTCATTACCGGATGGGGTACCATCGAGGGCAGATTGGTATACATCTTCTCACAAGATTTCACGGTATTTGGAGGCAGTCTGGGGGAAGTGCACTCTGAGAAAGTATGTAAGATCATGGACATGGCGCTCAAGAATGGTGCTCCAGTAATTGGATTGAATGATTCAGGTGGGGCGCGCATCCAGGAGGGGGTTGTTTCCTTGGGTGGCTATGCAGATATCTTTCTACGCAACACCCTCGTCTCAGGGGTCATCCCGCAGATCAGTGTGATCATGGGACCGTGTGCGGGCGGGGCGGTGTACTCACCAGCATTGACGGATTTTATTATCATGGTCCGAAAATCATCCTATATGTTTATCACCGGTCCAGATGTGGTCAAAGCGGTTACACACGAAGCAGTAACCTTTGAAGAGTTAGGTGGTGCGGATGTGCACTCGGAGGTATCTGGAGTGTGCCACCTGGCAGCTGATTCTGAAGCGGATGCGCTTTACTTGATCCGCAAACTGCTAACTTACATTCCACAAAATAACATGGAGGATCCACCGTTTATAGACGACCTTGATGATCCCCTGCGTATGGATGAAGCTTTGAATTCTATCATTCCTGAAGACCCAAGCAAGCCATATGATATCAAGGATGCCATCCGAATGATCGTTGACGGGAATATATTTTTTGAGATTCAGGAGACCTATGCACAGAATATTGTCATCGGATTCGCCCGTATGGGTGGGCATAGTGTTGGAATTGTGGCGAACCAACCTGCAGTATTGGCGGGAGTTCTGGACATCAAATCATCCGAGAAAGCTGCCCGTTTTGTTCGCTTTTGTGACGCTTTTAATATCCCAATCATCACTTTTGTAGACGTGCCAGGCTTCTTACCGGGTATCGCCCAGGAGCATGGAGGGATCATCCGTGCAGGCTCAAAACTACTTTATGCTTATTGTGAAGCTACCGTACCGAAGATCACGGTGATTACCCGTAAAGCATATGGTGGCGCATATGATGTGATGAGCAGCAAGCATGTGCGTGGTGATGTGAATCTTGCCTGGCCATCCGCGGAGATTGCAGTAATGGGTCCGGATGGGGCGGTGAATATCATCTTCCGCAAGGAATTATCCCAGGCTGTGGATACGGATAAGAAGCGCGAAGAGCTGGTAGCTGATTATCGCGAAAAATTTGCTAATCCTTATATTGCCGCATCCCGTGGCTATATCGATGATGTCATTGAACCTTCGGAGACACGCCCGCGTTTGATTAATTCCCTGGAAATGTTATCCAATAAACGCGATTCCAACCCACCCAAGAAACATGGATGCATCCCATTATGAGAAAATCGGTCGTTATCACTGGCAGCACCCGCGGGATTGGCTACAGCTTAGCGGCGGCATTCCTGGATAAAGGCTGTTCCGTCACGGTCAGCGGGCGCACCACCCAAGCTGTGAATGAAGCGGTTAAAAAGTTGGGTGTGAAGCATGCTGAAAAGCAGATCTTTGGCTGTGTTTGCGATGTGATTGACTTTCTCCAGGTTCAAAAACTTTGGGATGCAGCTAAACAGCAATTTGGACGCATTGATATCTGGATAAACAATGCTGGAACAGCCACACCCATGCAAAATTTCTGGGAACTTACACCTGACCAATACGCTGAGGTGGTGCACACGAATATATTAGGAACGATGTATGGTTCTAAAGTGGCAATTATAGGGATGATAATCCAAGGCTTTGGCGCTGTTTATAACATGGAAGGTTTTGGAGCAAAGGGTCGGGGGATGCGCGGGATGGCGCTATACGGAAGTACCAAGGCGTCAGTACACTTTATAAATCTTTCTTTAGCAGATGAAGTAAAAGCAACTCCCGTGATCATTGGTGGACTGGCTCCTGGGATGGTAATTACCGACATGGTTACCCAGCAATTCAAAGGTCGAGAAGATGAGTTGGAAAAATCCAAACGCATTCTTAACATCATCGGCGAGCGTGCCGAAACGGTAGCTCCCGTGCTGGTCAAAAAGATCCTTGCAAATAATAAAAGTGGAAACACCATTGCATATTCATCATCGATTCGGATGATGGTTAAGTTCATCACCGCACCGTTTAATAAACGTGATCTGTTCTCAGATAACAATTAAGGTTCATTGAATGAACTGAGTGTAATTTGAAAATTTTTACAAATGGACATAACCTTTATTTTGAACAGGCAGGACCAGAAAATGGGCCTGCTGTGGTGCTGCTGCACCATGGGTTGGGATCGGTAAGGGCGTGGCGTGGTCAAGTGCCGGCGTTGGCTGGTGCAGGGTTCAGGGTCGTGGTGTATGACCGCTGGGGTTATGGAGAATCAGATTCGCGCCCTGGATTGGATGTGCCTTCATTCTCAATCGATGTGAATGATTTGGAATGTTTGTTGGAACAGATCGGAATCCAGCGTGCTGCCCTTATTGGTCACAGTGATGGCGGAACCATTGCACTTTATTTTTCAGCCCAGCAGCCCATGAAGGTGAGCTGCCTTGTTACTGTCGCAGCTCATATTTATATAGAAACGAAGATGGAGCCAGGAATCCTGGGCATAAGCCAGGCTTTTGAAACAGATGAGCGCTTCAGGATGGGAATGCAGGTTGCCCATGATGAAAAGTTCACACAAGTATTCCAAAATTGGTATCAGGGCTGGCATCGGTCAGATATTCTAGCCTGGGACATGCGCCCTGTTATAAGTCAAATTATCTGCCCAGCCTTGATCGTGCAAGGGGATGCGGATGAACACGCCACTCCTCAACACGCGATGGACATTGCAGGGTCAATTGAAGGCGCAGACCTGTGGCTTGTTCCGGGAGCAAATCACATGCTGCCGCAAGAAAACTCGGCTGAATTCAACACAAAGATTCTTCAGTTTTTAAGCGATCATATTATGGTTGAACAAAATTAGAGGAAGTTATATGCAAATGGAGATGTCGCATGTTTAACAAGGTTTTAATCGCCAACCGTGGTGAAATTGCAGTGCGCATTATTCGCGCCTGTCGTGAGCTTGGGCTTCAAACGGTGGCAGTCTACTCCGATGCTGACCGCCAGGCTCTGCATGTTCGCTATGCAGATGAAGCATATCGCCTTGGCCCAGCTCCGTCACGCGATTCCTACCTNCGAGCGGATAAGATCATTGATGTTGCCCGCAAGAGTGGAGCTGGGGCGATCCACCCTGGGTATGGTTTCCTGGCAGAACGGGCGGATTTTGCCAAAGCCTGCCAGGAAGCAGGAGTGGTGTTTGTCGGCCCCAACCCCTCTTCCATTGCAGCCATGGGTGATAAGGCTGTTGCGCGCGCGACAGTCTCTCGGGCTGGAGTGCAGGTGGTACCGGGAACCGAAGGAGAAGGTTCCTTGCGGGACGAGGAGCTTTTGGTAATGGCTCCCTCGATTGGTTTTCCATTGTTGATAAAAGCCACTGCGGGCGGTGGAGGCAAGGGAATGCGTGAGGTGGGGAGTATAGAAGATATGCCTGCCTTACTAAACGCAGCCCGTCGTGAAGCGGAATCATCCTTTGGAGATGGCAACGTATATCTGGAGAAGTTGGTGGAAGGCGCGCGACATATCGAGATTCAGATCCTGGCAGATGGGCAGGATAACGTGATCCACCTGGGAGAACGTGAATGTTCCATTCAACGCCGGCACCAAAAACTGTTGGAAGAATCTCCATCACCTTTTATTGGTGAGGATGAGCAATTGCGCCAGAAAATTGGGGCTGTTGCCGTTCGAGCTGCTCAGGCTGTAAATTATGTTAATGCTGGGACCATTGAATTCCTGGTAGATAAAGATAAAAACTTCTACTTTTTGGAGATGAACACCCGCTTACAGGTGGAACACCCAGTCACTGAGTTGGTGACTGGGGTTGATATTGTCAAAGAACAAATGCGCATAGCCCGAGGGCGAAGCTTGCGTCACAAGCAGGAAGATATCCATCAAAATGGCTGGGCGATCGAATGCAGGATTAATGCTGAAGATCCGTATAACAATTTTGTCCCTTCGACAGGCCGTATCACCCACACGCTGCTGCCCACTGGGCCTGGAGTACGGGTGGATACTGGGGTGTATATTGGCTTTGAGGTTTCTCCTTATTATGATTCTCTCATATCGAAATTAATTGTTTGGGGTGAGACACGAGGGGAAGCCATCCTGCGTATGCGCCGCGCCTTGGAAGAATATAAAATCCTGGGTGTGCACAATAATATTCCATTTCACCAGAGATTAATGGATTCGCACCGCTTTATGGGGGGACAGTATGATACCCGCTTTGTTGAGGACCGTTTTTCCATAGAGGAAGCTGACGAATGGGTTGAATCACAGCCCGATATTGCCGCTATCCTGGCAACCTTGGTGGCTCACCAACAGGCTGAACGGGCAGCTCATGTTATTCAGAGAAATGAACGCGATACCAGTAATTGGAAATGGCTGAGCCGGTGGGAGAGGTTGAGGAGATAGCCATGAAATACATAGCGACCATTGATGGACGTGATTACAACGTGGATATACTCGACGAGCATCGGGTAATTGTTGATGGTGTGACTTACCAGATCGACTTTATGCCGGTTGGTGATCAACCTGTTTATACTTTAATTGTGGATGGTAAATCATTCGATGCCCATGTCTACCAGAATGAGGATATCTGGCAGGTTTTATTTCGCGGGACACGCTTTTCAGTCATTGTGGAAGATGAACGCGAAAAACGCCTACGGGCTGCCCTGGCTGGCAATGTGGCAGTGCACGCAGATTTCCACTTGAAAGCCCCCATGCCTGGCATGGTTGTAGCGATTCCAGTTCAAGAAGGGCAAATGATACAAAAAGGCGATGTATTGGTGATCCTGGAATCGATGAAAATGCAAAATGAGCTGCGCTCACCCAGGGACGGGAAAGTGGTCCGGGTCAGAGTGGAAGCCGGTGACCGGGTGGAACAGAAAGAGACTATGCTGAGTGTGGTATAAAGAAGAGGTTATATGAGCGGTAAAGATAAAGAATTAGAGGTCAAATTCTACCTCTCCAGGCGTGAAGAGCTGGAAGAAAAATTAATTGAACGAGGCGGCCAAATAAAAGAACCCAGGGTGCATGAAATTAACCTGCGTTTTGATACCCCTGATATGTCCTTGTTGAAGAGTGGAAGATTGTTACGATTGCGTCTTGATTCAAGAGCCCGGTTGACATATAAGGGGATTGGAAGTGTGGAAGGTGGAGCACGCTTGCGTCAGGAGCTCGAATTTACTGTATCGAATTTTGATACCGCCCGAATGGTATTTGAAGCACTTGGGTATGAAGTTTATATGATGTATGAAAAATATCGCGCCACCTATTCTTTCGGAGAATTAGAAGTGGTCCTTGACGAAATGCCTTATGGCGATTTCCTTGAGATCGAAGGACCAGATGGAGAAAGCATCCAGGCAGTTGCTCACCTGCTGGATTTAAATTGGGACGCCCGCATCTTGGATAGTTATACCGGTTTGTTCGAGGCTGCGCATGGGCAGTTGGGTTTTGATTTTCGAGACCTGAGTTTCGAGAATTTTAAGGGTTTAACAGTTACCCCCGAAAACCTGGGAGTAATGTTCGCTGACCAATCATAAATCAACCTAAAAGGTAATCCACCCCCGGCTCAGATACAAATCCGGGTTTCTTTGTTCAATAAAAGATACCCACCCTGTTAAAATCCATGCTCTGGTATAAAAGTACCAAGAAGTTCCTGTGATCTAAAAAACTGAAGGCTCGTTGACGTGAATTGATAGCCATGATATAGTCGCAATGTTTTACCGTTATCTATCAATGATCATTATCGCTTCATTCAGGAGTGCATTATGCAAAAAAACATCATCAGGTCACACGCAGGCGCTCACTTTCCATTCCGTTCATCCATGGTGACCTTGATCATCATTTTCNTCATCACCCTGGGGATTGGACAGGTGCCGTCCCTGCAAGTACGTGCCCAGGATGTAGGTGGGACAGATCAATTTGACCAGGGCATTGACCCAAAGCAATGGTATGAAGACCACGAGATTGAGAACTCCTGGACAGCAGACTACCTGGATCTTGCAACTGGTGATCCGATCCTGTTAACCGAGCATGGCGTTTATGCCTGGCCTTATGATCTTGATTCAATCGGGTGGAGTATGCAATCATACCAGGATTATGGAGGCTCGCCTTACTTCCATCATGGGATGGACATGATGAAGGTTTTCGGCACGCATGTTTATAACCGGTCTGGAGGCCAGGTGGTTAATATTGAAAATTATCAGCCTGGTAATTACCTGTATTGGGAAGTTGCCATCCTGGACCCGGATGGTTATATCTGGCAGTACCACCACATCTATGAGCCTTCCATTCCCCAATTTATCTATGGCAAGTACAACGAGTATTTGATTGACCCGGTAAACGGTGGTTTTATTGACCCTGATACATATATCGGCGACATCGTTGAGTGGCCGGTCTGGTCATATGGAAAACAATTTAATCACATCCACCTGAACATCCTGGGTGCTGGAGGGGTTTATGTCAACGGCTTTGAATTCCACAACCCATTGCCGGATACTGTTGGTCCTGAGATCCAGGGCATAGGCTTGTTGCAAAATGGTCAAATCATCCCTGGAAACAATGTTGAGGGCAATTACAGCTTATATGTTCATNCCCGTGACCTTATCCTGGATGATGTCTATTACCTACCTCCATGGGAGATTACCTTCTCTGTGGANGGCGGACCACAACAAACCACATGGCGGTTCGATACCCTGCCAGGTGGTGCTGACAGATATGCCTACCTCAACGATTTTTATGTAGTTCCGCCGACGTGCGGGAATTATGATTGCCGTGATTATTATATTGACCTGGGCTTTATTCCCGATTCACAATATGAATTCCCTGCCACAGGTGGAGAGCACACGGTGGATGTTACGGTGAGTGACTATGCCGGTAATTTAGCTAATCAATCATTCTCCTTCACCGTCGTCGGTCCACCCCAGGGAACGCTGGTTTGGCAGGATGATTTTGAAACCAACCTGGGCTGGGTGACAAACCCGGATGGGACCGATACAGCAACCTCAGGGCAATGGGAGTGGGCAGATCCCATGGGTACTTACTCGAACGGTCCTAAGCAGTTGGGTACCACGCCGAGTGGACTGAAAGATCTGGTTACGGGACGTTTGGCTGGCAGCACCGCCAATACTTACGATATCGATGGTGGAGTGACCTCCATCCGATCACCGGAAATCTCTCTGCCAGTTGCAGATAGTTTGACCCTGTCGTTCCGTTATTACCTGGCGCATGGTAGCAATGCATCAAGTGAAGATTTCCTGCGAATGTCAGTGGTGGGGACAACCTCGGTAATGGTTTTTGAAGAGCTGGGAGCAGCTAACAATGACGATGGTGTATGGGTGATTAATAATGTGAGTATCAATGGATTCGTTGGAGATTCGGTTTATCTATTGATTGAAGCAGGGGATGCAAGCGCTGATTCCTTAGTGGAAGCAGCAGTAGATAATGTGATGATCGTTGGCACCGGAATCAACCAATCGCCCACAGCCAATCCACAGTCAATAATCACCGATGAGGATTTACCTGTATATATAATCCTGACAGGCTCAGACCCTGAGAGCGATCCACTCACCTTTACGGTGGTTGCATCACCCACCAATGGCGTGCTTGGAGGTATTGCTCCAAACCTGATCTACACACCGACAGCGAATTACAATGGACCTGACAGTTTTTCATTCTTAGTAAATGACGGACTGGAAAACTCGGAACCAGCGCTTGTGAATTTAGAGATGTCACCAGTGAATGATGCACCAGTGGCATATCCACAATCAGTCAAAACTGGGCAGTCTTTGCCAGTGTCAATCACCCTGGATGGATCAGATCTTGAGTCAGACATTCTCACTTTTAATCTGGTCAACCCTCCTTCCCATGGCACACTTACCGGGATTGCACCGAACCTGATTTACTTCCNTTCACCAGGATATGGTGGAATTGATAGTTTTACCTTTATTGTGAGTGATGGTGTATTGATTTCTGACGCGGCAGTGGTTACGATTACAATTTATTACACGGTTTTCTTCCCTTTGCTCTCAAGGTAGCTTTACGTGCGATTCGCCGATTACGAATGATCGTTGATTGAAAACTTACAAGGGCAGTTATGCACAGCTGCCCTTTTTGCATAGGGTAAGCAAAATATACTAGTCTTTTATTTTACCAGCACTCCAGGATAAACCCTCGACCGGGAATATTTCTCCAAGCAAAGCTGGTAGCATCCTTTCCAATTTAGTGGGTGACCCGGTTGTGAAGAAGTGTTGCATATTCAGAGGCTTTTTCACTATTTCATGGGGGAGTGGTGCCTCCAGGTCGAGTAAACTGCTGGCAACCAACAAGCGCTGCACCTGGCGGGCAACCGCCGGAGCGGGATCTATCACGCGCACATCCGGACCCGTAATATGCTGGATAAGCGGTATGACAAAGGGGTAATGGGTGCAGCCCAGTACGATGGTGTCTATTCCTTGCTCCAACATGGGTTGGATTGCATCTTCCAAGATTTTGATGGTCGTTTTGGATTCTAGCGCACCGTCTTCAATCTGTGCCACCAAACCCGGACAGGTATGCTGTAACAGCTTCACACCTTGACCGAAGCGTTCCACCACCGAGGCATATAGCTCACCCTGGAAGGTGGCAGGGGTTGCCAGAACGCCCACCACCCCACTACGGGTGTGCTCAGCAGCTGGCTTAACCGCGGGCTCCATTCCAACAAAAGGTATTTCGGGAAATACCTGTCGTAAATATTTTAGAGCGGCTGCAGAGGCAGTATTACAAGCCACCACGATCAACCTGGAACCTTGATTCAATAGATAGCGGGTGATCGCTTCAGAAAACTGTCGCACCTCCTGCATGGGTCTCGGCCCGTAGGGGACATGAGCCTGATCAGCCAAGTAGATCAGAGGCTCATCCGGCATGAGTTGGTGGATGGCTCGTAATACCGTTAAACCGCCAATGCCTGAATCAAAAAACCCGATAGGTTGCAGCGGTTTAGTGTCCATTTTTACCCTGCCGGAGCATGTCGATTGCTTGGTGGATCCGCCTCTGGCGGGTTTGATCCTGCTTGGCTTCCATGATCCAGCGAACATAATCTTTTTGGTGGGTATACGAGAGACGATTGAACGAGGCTTGTGTTGTGGGATCAGCCTCCAAAGCTGATTGAAGATCGGGTGGGACCTCAATCTGGCGCGGTTCAACGTCTCCTTCTATTTCAATAGCAACTTTATCACCGAAACTCTCCCCGACCTTTTCGCGGATTTCTTTAAGCACCAACAGCATATGCTGTGGACTACCCATACGTACCAGTGTTCCTCGGTACGGCTCTCCATCGATGGTGGCTTTGATTTTTACGCGCTTCTTTCCATAGGCTTTTTCCACATCGAATGGAATAGTGACATAAGCACCGCCCCCTCCGGCATCTTCAATGACTGCTTGAAACTGATATTTTTCTATCATAGACGGTTTCGTATCGATTAAAGAGAATGATTAACCTGGCTAGATTGAATAAAGGACTGGAAAAGCCTACGCATGACCTCGTGCTCCTGCAATTCCTCCGGATGCCACTGTACTGCCAGACCGAATGGATGCCCTGGCAATTCGAATGCCTCAATGAGACCGTCCGGCGCGTAGGCGCTTGGGATTAATCCTTTTGCGAGGTTACGGATTCCCTGATGGTGAAGACTATTGACAAATGCCTCACTACCTGCGACGATTTCCGATAAGTGGTTTCCTGTTTTAATGGTTATCTGATGAGCCAGAAAATTCCTTGGTAAATGGTGATTATCATGGATTACATTCCCGGGTGCCTGGTCGGGAATGTGCTCATACAGGCTGCCTCCCATGGCAACATTAATTACCTGTAATCCACGGCAAATTCCCAGAAAGGATTTGGTTGATTTCAATAGCGACTGTACTAAATGTATCTCGATTTCATCACGGGATTTGTCAATTCTTTCTACGCTTGGAAGTGAATGACCACCATATACGCGGGGGTCGATATCATAACCACCCGTGAAGAGGATTCCGTCCAGGCGGAAAAGCAGGTTATCCAGGTCATTATTTGAGATGTTCAGTGGAATCAGAACAGGTAAGCCTCCGGCTGCTGAGATGGCATCTGTATAGGGGAGGTTGACTCCAAAAGCCGGATTCTTCGATGAATTGAGCAAGCGGGTGGTGGTAATTCCGATCAGCGGTTTTAGCATCATGAGTTTATTTTACCTTCATAATATTAAGTTCGACCCAGCAATTGGGGTCTTTTCATTTTTCCTGGTTATTCCAGAGATTATTGGGATGTGAATGCTTGAACGGGACCACGCCAGTTTTCGTTATCGAGTTGATGTTCCTGGAAATCGCCCTGTGTAAAACGGCTGATTACCTTGCGCCAGAAGGTAATCGCGGGTGAATTTTCTAAAATTTGACCTACCTGCCAGTCACCAGGGAGCTGGGAAAATATGAACCTGGCAACATATTCGCCAATGCCTTGGCGGCGATATCTACGTAAGATAAAAAATTCCGCCATCACCCAGGTGTCTTTCATCCCGGTGAGGTAGTTATATCTTGAGACCAGTACAAAACCTGCCAGGTTGCTATCCACTCGCACCAGGAATGGAGTGCGCTCAGGCTCAACCCAATAATGGTCGAGGTATGGATAATCATAGAGGCCCGCCGGGTTGAGATCAGCGCCATCGGTCGGGAATGTGCTCATACAGGCTGCCTCCCATGGCAACATTAATTACCTGTAATCCACGGCAAATTCCCAGAAAGGATTTGGTTGATTTCAATAGAGACTGTACTAAATGTATCTCGATTTCATCACGGGATTTGTCAATTCTTTCTACGCTTGGATGTGAATGACCACGATATACGCGGGGGTCGATATCATAACCACCCGTGAAGAGGATTCCGTCCAGGCGGAAAAGCAGGCTATCCAGGTCATCAATTGAGATGTTCTGTGGAATCAGAACAGGTAAGCCTCCGGCTGCTGAGATGGCATCTGTATAGGGGAG
>Ga0031656_10000037_pt1 | contig 30544 bp, 19 predicted proteins | sample FrelakmetDIP11DI_FD_55080 | JGI IMG/M metagenome (GOLD analysis project Ga0031656, IMG submission 55080) | Freshwater lake sediment microbial communities from the University of Notre Dame, USA, for methane emissions studies - DIP11 DI | ecosystem: Environmental > Aquatic > Freshwater > Lake >... | reverse complement strand
CGCAACGGAGGAGCCCCCGTCGAAGTTCGTTTCGCAGCACGTACCGTCACCAGCTTGACGTTTACGGTAAATTCGGTGAGCGGCACGACGTTGAACGCCGGCCTGGCGGAAATTCGTGCGTACGCGGAATCGCCCACCCAGGCACCGGTTCTCACGAATCCCGGGAACCAGAGTGACACAGTGGGCGTGGCGGTCAATCTGCAACTAGCGGCGTCCGATCCCGATGGCGACACGCTCATGTACAGCGCCAGCGGTCTGCCAGCCGGCCTCTCCATCAATTCGAGCACCGGCCGCATCAGCGGCACGCCGACCACTGCTGGCACCTACAACGTAACAGTCACGGTCAGCGACGGACTTGGCGGCAGCGACACCGAAAGTTTCATCTGGACCATAGCGCCCGCAAACGTGGCCCCGGTGATTACCAATCCAGGTAGCCAGAGCGGCATCGTTGGGACGGCTCTCANTCTTCAAATCGCGGCGTCCGATCCCGATGGCGACACGCTCGGCTACGCNGCCANNGGCCTGCCNGCNGGTCTGGCGATCAACANCAGCACCGGCCGTATCAGTGGCACGCCGACGACCGCAGGCACCTCGAACGTAATGATCGCGGTCAGCGACGGTCGCGGTGGCAGCGACACCGAGAGCTTCACATGGACCGTCGTGCCGGCCAATGTGGCTCCATTGCTCACCAATCCGGGCAACCAGAGCGCTACCGTCGGCACGGCTCTCAGTCTTCAAATCGCGGCTTCCGATCCCGATGGCGACACGCTCGGCTATGCTGCCAACGGCCTGCCCGCCGGTCTCTCGATCAATTCGACCACCGGCCTCATCAGTGGCACGCCAACCGCGGCGGGCGCTTCAAACGTAATCATCGCGGTCAGCGATGGTCGTGGCGGCAGCGACACCGAGAGCTTCACTTGGACCATCGCGCCCGCAAACGTCGCCCCGGTGGTCACCAATCCTGGTGCCCAAACTGGCGCCGTGGGAGTGGCGGTCAACCTTCAGCTCTCGGCTTTCGACGCGAACGGCGACACACTGGCCTTCAGCGCCGCCGGACTGCCTGCGGGTCTCTCGATCAATTCGGGGACCGGTCGCATCAGCGGCACGCCGATTTCCGTCGGCACCGCGAACGTAAACGTTACCGTCAGCGACGGTCGCGGCGGCAGTGATTCCGCCGCTTTTACCTGGATCGTGGTTCCGGCCCCATCGGTCAACTCGGCGCCGGTGCTGACCAATCCCGGGAGCCAGAGTGGTACTGTGGGCTTGGCGGCCAGCCTGCAGATCGCAGCCACTGATGCCAACGGCGATTTCCTCGGGTATTCAGCCGCAAACCTCCCCGCCGGCCTCTCGATCGATACCAGCACGGGCCGCATCAGCGGAACACCGACGATTGCGGGCATCTCGAACGTGACGGTCGCGGTCACTGACGGCCGCGGCGGCAGCGATACGGTCGCCTTTACCTGGACCATGGCAATGGCCAACGTTCTACCGACGCTCATCAACCCCGGCAATCAGAGCAGCACGGTCGGCGTGGCGCTCAGTCTGGCGCTGACCGCCACTGACGCCGACGGTGATCCGCTTGCTTTCGCCGCGAGTGGACTGCCAGCTGGCCTAGCGATTGATGCGGCCAGTGGTCGCATCAGTGGTACCCCGACCACCGTCGGCACCTGGACTACAACGCTCGCGGTTAGCGACGGCCGTGGCGGCAGCGACAGGGAGACGGTCACTTGGACCGTCGCAGCCGCGAACGCGTCCGGCGGCGGCGGAGGTGGCGGTGGTGGCAGCCTCGGATCGCTCGGCGCGCTCCTCTTCGGCCTGGTGGGCCTCGTCTCGAAGCGCGCAACATTACGCCGCAGACCTTGATTGCAAACACTGCGAATTGGATCGAATATAGCGACTAAGGAGCAACAGAACTCCACAGTGCTAGAGGTTTCGGCAGGACGCCATGGACAGGACCGCTCGCTCGTTCCGTTTCCCAAGGCTGTCGGCAGTGCGATGGATCGTCGCGGCCGTGGCCGCATTGCTCCTCGCGACGACAGCGCACGCGAGCGTGCTGGTCATCGCGCCGCATCCGGACGACGATATCCTTGCGGCCGCAGGCATCGTCAAGCGCGCCATTGGACACGAGGAAGTGACCGTGGTCTTCATGACCAACGGCGACTTCGACAGCGTTGCGCAAGGTCTATTGCGGCAAGGCGAGGCCGTTACAGCCCAGGTTCAGCAGCTCGGCAACGCCGAGGACAACCTGATCTTCCTTGGCTATCCGGACAGCGGCCTCAAGACCATCTACGACACCTACACGGACCCTTCGAGCCAGTATTTCACGTCGTTCGGGCAGGGTGTGACCTATGGCAACCGTGGCCTGGGTCGCGTGGACTACCACTCTTATCGGTTCGGGTCGCCCGCCGCCTACAACCGCCCGAACATCGTGGCCGATCTCACCGAGATCCTCGTGACCTACCGTCCCCGGCAGATCTTTACGCCGGCCGAGTTCGACCGGCACACCGATCACGCGACCAGCTACCGGCTGCTGCGCCTGGCGCTCGACGCAGTTCATGCGACGGACGCTTCCTACGCGCCGGTCGTCAATCGGACGATCATCTGGACGCCGACCTGGTCGAACTGGCCGACCCTTTCTGATCCGGTCGGCTACCACACGACGATGCCGTACCTGTCGCAGACGACGTTCGTCTGGAACGATCGCGCGAGCCTGGACGTGCCGCTGGCGATGCAGGACACGAATCTGCTGACGAACCTCAAGTACAAGGCGCTTCAGGCGCACGCCAGCGAATTCGACAAGTACGACGGGTTCCTGCAGAAGTGGGCTCACAAGGACGAGATCTTCTGGCCGGAGAACCCGTTCGGCAGCAATCGACCGCCGATCGTCGAGGCCGGTGCGGACGTCTTCTCGCAGCCTGGCGCGTACGCGCAGCTCGACGGTTCCGGCAGCCGTGATCCCGAGGGCTCGACGCTCAGCTACCAGTGGATCCAGCGCGCGGGAACCCCGGTTACACTGCAGAATGCTGCAAGCGCCGCGCCGGGCTTCGTGATCCCAGGCACCGCGTCACCGGATGATTCATGGGGCTTCCAGCTCGTCGTCAGTGACGGGGTCCGCGAAAGCGCGGCCGACATGGTTCACGTGTTTGCCGGCACCCGGTTCCTCAACATCGCCCCGCAAGCCACGGTGACGGCGTCGTCGCAGACCACGAGTACCGGTCAACTGGCCTCGCGGGCGGTGGACGGAATCGCAGATGGAGCTCCCGGCGATGCCATGCGTGAATGGGTCACACTTGGCGAAGCCGCCGGAGCGTGGATCCGCTTGACCTGGAGCACGCCTTACCGCGTCGATCGCGTCGTGCTCTACGACCGGCCGAACATGAACGACCGGGTTACTGCCGGCACGCTCAGCTTCAGCGACGGATCCACCGTACCGGTCGGCGCGCTCCGCAACGGAGGAGCCCCCGTCGAAGTTCGTTTCGCAGCACGTACCGTCACCAGCTTGACGTTTACGGTAAATTCGGTGAGCGGCACGACGTTGAACGTCGGCCTCGCCGAACTCAGAGTGTACGGCGGTGTGTCGGGCGGTGTCGACACGACGGCCCCGACGGTTCCGACGGGACTCGCGGCCATCGCATCCAGCGCAGACCAGGTCAACCTGACGTGGAGCGCATCGACCGATAACGTGGCAGTTGCGGGGTACCGCGTCTACCGCAACGGCACGGCGGTGGGTACGTCGGCGACGACCAGCTACAGCGACACCGGACTGACCGCCAGCACGCTCTACACCTACCGGGTTAGCGCCTACGACGGGGCGATTCCTCCCAATGAGTCGGCACAGTCCGCGGCCGTGAGTGCGACCACGCCACCGATATCGGGCACCGCCCTGCGCATCAACGCGGGTTCCTCGAGCGCGTATGTGGACACCCAGGGTCGGATCTGGGCAGCCGACACAGGCTTCAACACGGGCGTGATGGCTGCCAACTCGAACGCCATCACCGGCACCATGGACGACGTGTTGTACCAGTCGGAGCGCTACGACCGTACGACCGCCCCGGAACTGCGCTACAGCCTGCCGTTGCCGAATGGCACCTATGAGGTCCGGCTGCACTTCGCCGAGAACTACACCGGCGCCATGGCCGTGGGCGCCCGGGTGTTCGACGTGGACATCGAGGGCGTGCGGCTGCTCAACGACCTCGACATTTTCGCCACCGTCGGCGCCCGCACCGCGCTGATCCGGTCGGCCGCGACCACCGTCAGCGACGGGCAGCTCGACATCGACTTCCTGCACCAGACCGAGAACCCGCTGGTCAACGCGATCGAAATCATCGGCACCAGCATTCCCGACACCACGGCGCCATCGGTGCCCACCGGCCTCGCGGCAGTCGCCTCAAGCGCAAGCCAAGTCAACCTGTCCTGGAACGCGTCGAGCGACAACGTCGGCGTAGCCGGTTACCGGGTGTTCCGCAACGGCGCGGCGGTCGGCACCACGACGACGACCAGTTACAGTGACTCCGGGTTAGCCGCCAACACGCTCTACACCTACCGCGTGAGCGCCTACGACGGCGCCAATTCGGCGAACGAGTCCGCACAATCCGCGGCCGCGAGCGTCACCACGCCGTCGATCTCGAGCACCGCGCTGCGCATCAACACCGGCTCCGCGAGCGCGTATGTCGATGGCCAAGGGCGCGTCTGGGTCGCCGACACAGGTTTCAACACGGGCGTGATGGCTGCCAACTCGAACGCCATCACCGGCACCGTGGACGACGTGTTGTACCAGTCGGAGCGCTACGATCGCACGACCGCCCCGGAACTGCGCTACAGCCTGGCGGTGCCGAACGGCACTTATGAGGTCCGGCTGCACTTCGCAGAGAACTATGCCGGCACCATGGCCGTGGGCGCCCGGGTGTTCGACGTGAACATCGAGGGCGTGCGGGTGTTCAACGACATCGACATCTTCGCCACCGTTGGTGCCCGGACCGCGCTGATCCGCTCGGCGACGACCTCGGTCAGCGACGGTCGGCTCGACATCGACTTCCTGCACCAGACCGAGAACCCGCTGGTCAATGCGATCGAGGTCATCGGCACCAGCGTGCCCGACACCACGGCGCCATCGGTGCCCACCGGCCTCGCCGCTTCGGCGGTGAACGCCAACCAGGTCAACCTGGCCTGGAACGCCTCGACCGACAACGTCGGCGTCGCGGGTTATCGGGTGTTCCGCAACGGCACGGCCGTGGGAACCTCAACGACGAGCAGCTACAGCGACACCGGGCTCGCCGCCAACACGCTCTACACCTACACGGTCACCGCCTACGATGGCGCCTCCCCAGCCAACGAATCACAACCGTCGGCGGCGGCCAGTGCGACCACGCCGGCCACGTCGACGACCGTGCTGCGAATCAACGCAGGCGCCTCGAGCGCGTATGTCGATGGCCAGGGCCGCACCTGGGCGGCCGACACGGGTTTCAACACCGGTTTGATGTCTGCCAACTCGAACGTCATTGCCGGCACCGTGGACGACGTGCTCTACCAGTCCGAGCGCTGGGACCGTGCAACGGCCCCGGAGCTGCGCTACAGCCTGGCGGTACCGAACGGCACCTATGAGGTCCGGCTGCACTTCGCCGAGAATTACACCGGCGCCATGGCTGTGGGGGCTCGGGTGTTCGACGTGAACATCGAGGGCGTGCGGGTCTTCGAGAATCTCGACGTATTTGCCACCGCAGGCGCCCGAACCGCGCTGATCCGGTCGGCAACGACCACGGTCGGCGACGGGCGGCTCGACATCGACTTCCTGCACCAGTCCGAGGATCCGATGGTCAACGCGATCGAGATCATCGGCATCAGCGCCCCCCTGCCCTGATTCTTCTTGAATCAGGTCCCAATTCTGAGCTCCCGCGCCGCGATATGATGTCGCGTCCCCAGCGGTCCGCGCCGCCCGTGCGCGCGCACCAGCTGGGGCACAAGGAGCCATTCAGCGTGTCCAACGAGCCGCACCTGTCGGTCATCGTCCCCTTCTACAACGAGGAGGAGAACATCCGTCGCATGCACGCGGCCATCGTTGCGGCGATCGAGCCGCTCGGCGTGACGTTCGAGATGGTGCTGGTCAACGACGGCAGCAAGGATCGCACGCTGGAGCTGGCCACCGACATCGCGCGGGAAGACGCCCGCGTGCGCGTAGTGAACTTCCGTCGCAATTACGGCCAGACCCCGGCCATGGCCGCCGGCATCGAGCAGGCGCACGGCAAGGTACTGATCACGATGGACGGCGACCTGCAGAACGACCCGCGCGACATCGCTGAGTTCCTGGCCAAGATCAACGAAGGCTATGACATCGTGGTCGGCTGGCGCTTCAACCGCCAGGACAAGCTGGTCTCGCGCAAGATCCCCTCGAAGATCGCCAACTGGTTGATCGGCAAGGTCACCGGCGTGCCCATCAAGGACAACGGTTGCTCGCTGAAGGCCTTCCGGGCGTCGCTGATCAAGGAGATCCCGCTCTACTCCGAGATGCACCGCTTCATCCCGGCCATGGCTTCGATCGCCGGGCCGCGGGTCGCGGAGATCAAGGTGCGGCACCATGCCCGGCAGTTCGGGCAGTCCAAGTACGGCCTGTCACGCGTCTACAAGGTGCTGCTCGACCTGATGGTCATCAAGACCGTGGCGTCGTTCACGTCACGCCCGCTGCAATGGTTCGCGCTGCTGTCCGTGCCGTTTCTGCTGATCGGCAGCTTCGCAGTCGGGTACGCCCTCTGGGACCTGGCCAGCAGCGGCGGCAAGCTGGCGCTGCCCATCGCCGGCACGGGCGTCGTGTTTCTCATCGGCTCGATGATTCTCGTTAGCGGCGGCGTGCTGGGCGAGCTGGTGTACAAGCTCGGCGACGTGCGCGAGGGGGATTTTTCACGGCTGACCGTCAAGGTCTGGCCCCAATCTGGCGGGGTCCAGGGCCCCGAGGTGTCTCTGCATGGTTGAACGCAATTTCGACGTCGAGCTGTCGGTGATCGTGCCGGTCGGAAGCCGGCATGCCGATCCCGCCACGCTGCACGCCGAGTACAAGGCCGGGCTCGACACCCTGCACCAGCGCTACGAACTGATCTTCGTGCTCGACGGGCCCCGCGAGAAGTTCGCCGCCGGGTTGCGCACGCTGCTCGACTGCGGTCAGCGCTTCACGGTGATCAGCCTCAGCCGCTCGTTTGGTGAAGCAACGGCACTGATGGCCGGTTTCGAGCATGCGTCCGGCCAGGTGATCGTGACCTTGCCCGCGTACTACCAGATTGATGCCCGGGACATCGCGCAACTCGTGGGTGGACTGGAGTCCGCCGACGTCGTCATCGGCCGCCGTTGGCCACGCGTGGGCGGCCCATTCGAACGCGTGCGTCGCGCGGCGTTCCACGGCCTGCTCGGCTGGGTCACGCGGCTCAAGTTCCACGACCTCGGCTGCGGCGCCCGCGCGCTGGACCGACGCGTGCTCGAGGAAATCCAGCTCTACGGCGACCAGCACCGCTTCCTGGCGGTGCTGGCCGACCGGCAGGGATTCCGTGTCCACGAAGTCAACGTCCGCCAATCGAAGGAGGACCGATTCGAGGGTGTCTACCAGCCGCGCGAGTACACGCGGGGCCTGCTCGACATCTTCACCGTGTTCTTCCTGGTGCGTTTCACCAAGAAGCCGCTGCGCTTCTTCGGCATGGTGGGCGTCACGACATTTGCGATCGGCGCGCTGGCGGTCGCCTGGCTGGTGATCGAGCGGCTGTTCTTCGGCCAGGCGCTGGCGGAGCGGCCGGCATTGCTGCTCGCCTCGCTGCTGGTTGTGCTAGGCCTGCAGCTATTTGCCCTGGGGCTGCTCGGCGAGCTGATGATCTTCACCCACGCCCGCGGGCTCAAGGACTACCAGATCGAGCGGGTCATCCAATTCTCCCCGCACCAATAGCTGCCGGCGATGACCAAGCGCGAGATCCTATGTCGCTGAAGCCGAATTAACTTGCGCAACAGTAGGCGAGAAAGCTGGGGACTGGATTTGGATCGCACGGAGTCCCGCGCAGACAGTCGATCGGGTCGTGTGCTCAACGATCGGCCGAATTCCGACGATCAGGCGATTATCCCGTGCGTGCCACCTGGGCGATGTTCACAGTGACCGCGGCGAGTTCGAGCGAGATCAGTCTGACCAGGACCGCCTCGATATTGATTTCCTGCAACTGGTCGAAAGCCCCTCTGGTCAACGCCATCGAGATCATCGGCAGCGAGTTCCGTTCAGTAGTCGTAGTAGCCGCCCTTCACCGGCTCCGAGGACCTGTTCAGTACAGTGCCGACCACGTTGAATTCCTGCAACACCTTCGCGGCGCTGGCGACTTCGCTGCGCAGCGAGATCCGATCCGCCACGACGAAGAGCAGCCCATCGATCATCGGCGCAACGACCAGGGGATCGTCGGTCGCAAGCAGTGGCGGCAGGTCGAAGACCAGCAGTGCGCCGGTCAGTTTCTGCGCCAGTCCCGTCATGAATGCCTTGCCCCGAGGCGAGGCCAGCAAGTCGGATGATCGATCGACCGAGCGGCTGCCCAGAATGCAGTAAAGTCCGTCGATGCCCGGCGACACCAGCAGATCCTCTACGGAGTCCGCCGTACCAGACAAGTAGTCCGATAGCCCGGCGAACCGGTCGCCAGGAATCCCGAGATACTGGTTGATCTTCGGACGTCGTAGGTCCAGGTCCACCAGCACCACCGGCTGCGTCCGTTGTGCGGCCATCGAGATCGCGAGATTGAGTGCGGTCAGCGTTTTGCCTTCATTGGCGCCCGCTGCCGTGATTCCAAGACGGCGCCAGCCGTGCCCGCGCATTGCACGCATCACTCGAGTGCGCAGCATGCGGTAGGCGCCTTCCGCCGGCTGCCGTGCGGAACTCTCGATCAACACGCGATTGTCGCGCAGCACCTCAGGGTCGGTGGCGATCACCCGCACCGTCGAGAAATCGAATGGCGTTTCGTGGACGGCAGGAGCAGGAGGTTCCGCCTCAGGCGTCGGCACGGTCGGCGGCGGTTCCGCATCCAGACCGACCGGTAAAGCAACCGGCTCGGCTTGCGGTAGTTCGCGATAGCGGCCCGTCCGGTCCGGCTCGATGCGCCGTGCCTTGGCAGCTGCAATGGCTTGTTCGATCAGGCTCATGGTGTCCTTCTTCCGGCGGCCGCGTGTCAGCGCGAGAGCAACGTGATCAGTAACGCAACGCACACGGCGGTCACGGCCAGTGCGATGACCAGATGGGTGCCCGTACGACGCTTTGCCTCGCCGGCTCCATCGATATACGGAATGGCCGCCATTGGCGTCATGCCCAATAGCGCCTCGAGGTCACGCGTCCCTCGCACGCGGACGTCGGTCGCGTCGGCGAGCGATGCCGATCCGAAAGCACCGAAAAGGCCGAGGATGGCGCCGAGGAAGATCAGCATGGCCCGATTGGGCTCGACCGGAAAGGTCGGTGCCCGCGCCGGGTCGATCATTATCAGCACCTGTCCTTCCTGCTCGGCCTCGACGGCCTGGGCGAGGGATGCCTGGCTCAACTTCTCGCGAAGCTGGCCGTGCTCCTCTTTCAGGACCTCGCGCTCCTGCATCAGCGAGTTGTACTGTGCCTCGACGTCGGGACTCGACATGAAACGGCCGATCCGGGAGTAGATCTGCGCCCGACGATTGGAGAGATCCGCGATCTCCTGGTCGGCGCTTCTCAGCCGCGTGGTGAGCGACATGAATACCGGGTTGTCCGCTGGGGGGAGCGAACCGGCTGATGCCGTGGAGCGACGCTCCGCGTCAGCCAGCTGCTGCCGGAGCGTGTCGACAGTCCTGGTCAGCCGAGCGACGTCGGGATGATCCTCGGAGTACGCCTGCCGCGCCGTGGCCAGTTCCTGCTCGCTCGCCCGCAGCGCGGCGCGCAGTTCCATGGCCAGCGCGCTGTTATCCGACGAACCCGACGACAGCGTCGCAATCTCACGCTTCAGGCGCACAACGTCCGGATGCTCGGGGCTGTATTTGGCCTGCAGTGCGACCAACTCCTGCTGGGCCGCCGCCAAGCGGTCTGTCCCGCCGACCATCGCCTGCCCGGTGCTCAGCGTCGCACGATAGCGCGGCGTCTGTGACAGCTCGGTTTCGATCAAGTCGCGCCGCTCGCGAGCCGAGCGGAGACTCTGGTCGATCTGCGCGAGCTCGCGATCCATCTGCTCGAACCTCTGTGCTGCGATCATCGGGTTCTGGGCGAGCGCCCCACCCGACCCGCCAGCCAGGGCGGCGATCTTGGACTCAACCTCCGCGATCTGTTTCTGGACCTTTTCGGCTTCGACATTCAGGAAGGCCGACGTCTTCGCCGCCCTTTCTGCTCGCATCGCGTTATTCGCCTCCGTGTGGAGCTTCGCCAATTCGTTGGCGACGTCGGCAGCTATCTGGGGATCGTCGCTGCGAAATCCGACCGTGAACGCGTACGTGACTTCAGTATTGCGGCCGTATGGACTGGCTGCGCTTGCGACCGAGGGCACGACGATCGCGTTTTCCTTGAATACGGCGGCGAGGTCGTCCATCGCCATCGGGCCGCGCTTCTCGGGATACAGGTTGAAACGTTCGATGATGCCGATGACGTTGCTGGTGGTCAGCACCTGTTGCGTGACAGATGCCAGCATCTCCTCCGCGTACGCGGATACGGTCGTGCGCACCATGGATTCTGGAATCTGCGGACGCTGGATCTGGATCAGCGCGTTCGCCTCATACACGGCAGGGAGCGTGAACGCGGTAACGACGAACCCCAGAAAGATCGGCAAGCCGATGGTGACAGCCACACGTCGCCGGCGCCTCAGCATTGCCACGTAATCTGAAAAGGTTCGCTCGTCGGTCTTCAAGTCGTCTACCTCGTCCCGCCATGAGCGGCGCGGTTTTTTTACATTACATGAGGGGACACCACTGCGCCAGAAATCGGCAGTCGCAATTGAGAGGTCGTTCACGGAGTGCCCGCGGCCGTACCACCCCGGACCCGGTGCAATTGCCGATATCGCCCGCGAATCCCTGTCGTACAATTGTTTCGCGTGAACCAGGTCATGGAACGACGGCGCAGTTCTAGCTTGACAGCCGACAGAACGCTAGTGTCGCCCCTTGGTTACGGTCGCACGGCCGGTGAATTTTGCGGTTCGCCGAAGCCCTGTTGCTCCACCCGGCCGCTGAAATAATATCAACTTAATCAAGGAGATTCGTCCGTGCTTCAGCATGTCACGCGCGCCCTCGTGGCGGCGCCGTACCAGAGGACAGCCGATTCACCCCGGTCGTCAACTGGCGAGCCGAATCGTCGCTGATGCCGACTGAAAGCGCCTGGCCCGGCGGAGAAGTGCGTATTCCCCGTTACGCGCGGTGGGTTCTGTGGCTGATCATGGGGCTGGCCTTGGGCCTTCGCCTCTGGGGCATCCGCTTCGGGATGCCCTACGACTTCACCCCCGACGAAGTGCACGAGATCATGCGGGCGCTGAAGTTGGGTGCCGGAGAGTACGACTGGGACCACTTCGGAAAGGGCGGCCTCTTTCTGCTCCTGTTCGTCGAGTACGGGGCGCTCTACGCATTCTGGTGGCTGACGGGGCACGTCGGCAGTCCGACCGAATTCGCTCTGCAGTACCTGTTAGACCCGACGGCGTTCTATCTGCTTGGACGGGTCACTGTCGCGATCATGGGAGCACTCACGTGTTTGGTCGTCTATCACATTGGCAGTCGAATCCACGGGTGGCGCGTCGGTCTGGCCGCGGCACTCATCGGGGCGACCGCGCATTTCCATGCCGAATGGTCGCATTACGTCAATGTGGACATCGGCATGACACTTGCCGTTTGGACGAGCATTCTGGCCTTCCTGCATTACGAGAAGACGAATCGGACGAAGTGGCTGGCTGCGGCGGGCGCGCTCGCGGGTGTCGCCGTGGCCTTCAAGCTGCCTGGCATCGTGGTGCTGATTCCGCTCGGTCTTGCACTGGTAACGCCCGGCGAGAAGTGGTCCGAGCCCCTGCGGCTGCTCAAGACAGGGGCCATTGGCCTGGTGACGATGGCAATAGCGCTGGTCGTTGTCGCGCCCGAGAGCATACCGGGCATCCGCGCGCTCGGTTGGTCCTTCGCGGGCATTCTTGGCGGCCCAGCGCCGGCCGCGCCAGTCCCGAGCGAGGCCGAAATCGGCCGGGCGATTCAAGAAATCACCGTAATGACTTTCGGAGACTACCTCCAGATACTGACCGCGCCAGCGTACCTCGCGCTCACGGTAAGTGCGCTCATCGGTGGCATCATCGGTTGCTTCAAGCGTAATCGGTGGGACATCATTTGGTGTGTTCTGACCATGGCATTCTTGTTGGTCATGTACGCAGCGGACCGGCCTGGCAGCGATCGATACCTGCTGCCCATCATGCCCGCGTTTTGGCTGCTAGCGGCCCGTGCTGCGGTGGCGGTATCTGGCACCAAGCTGGGCGTTACTCTGGCACTCATCGCGGGCATCGTTGCGGCACCCCTGTTTGCCATATCGAAACAGAACTACATGTTTACGCGACCGGACACGCGGGTTCTAGCCAAGAGCTGGATAGAGTCCAACGCGCCCGCGGGCTCGAAGATTCTCATGGATGGCATGAGATACAGGTACATTCAGAGCCCTCCGCTCAATCCGGATGAGGCCACTGTTCGACGTCGAATCGCGATTGCGAAAAAGGAAGGTGCCGACCTGAGCCGCGGCGTCTCGTCCAGGACCCTGACCCTTTATGCCGAAGCCATGGCGCGAGTCGCTGGACCTCGGTATGAACTTCACTCGACAGTTTATGGACTGGAGGTGCAGGACCTGTCGTATTACCCGGAGGCCTGCTTCCAATACATCGTCACGAGTTCCGCCAACTCAGCACGCTTCAACGACGCCCGCGTAGCTGATCGATACCCTAGAAGCGCCCGCTTCTACCGCGACTTGCCTAACGACTCCAGGTTCGAGCTGGTTTACTCCGCCGAACCGGTAGACTGGCAGATCAGGGGTCCCAAAATTGCCGTGTACAAAGTACTGGAGTCCTGCGGATAAGCCATGGTAGCCGTCGAAATCCTACGTGCCATCTTCATCGTCTACGCGGCTTTTTGGACCTGCTACGTGGTATTGCCGCCGCTCCTGGCGATCTTCCGGCGATCACGCAATGCCTGCGCAGCGCGCGGTGCCGGTGACGCCGTAATGCCCCGGATAGCGGTTCTCATCCCGGCACACAACATGGAAGCCGTCATTGCGGCTTGCCTCAATTCACTCTGGTCCTGTGACTATCCGAAAGATCGTGTTCGGATCTTTGTAATCGCGGATCACTGTACCGATCAAACCGCCGAGCGCGCCGAAGCAAGCGGTGCAACAGTCCTCCACCGAAACGTGGGGCCGGCCGGCAAGACCTATGCGCTGGGCTGGGCCATCGACGAGTTTGCGCATCGCCGAGTCGATGCCGATTTGTATGTGATTACAGACGCAACCGCCCGCGTGAAGCCCGGCTTTCTGGCAGCGTTTGCGGCGCGCTGGCTCCAAGGGGAGGACATCGCGATCGGGCACTCTGTGCTGGATTCAAAGAACACGCGCTGGTTCGCGCAGTGTCTCGGTCTTGCGCTGGTGCATAGGACCGTACAGAACCGTGCTCGGGAGTGCCTCGGCCTGTCGGCGTTGATCATAGGTTGCGGCATGGCATACAGCAGACAATACATTCAGCAATATGGGTGGCGTCTCGCGTTGCCAACCGAGGATGCCGCCGGATCCCACCCGACCGAAGACTGGCGCCATGGCGTCCGGGCTGTCGAGCATGGGCTGCGGGCCGCCTTCACCGAGGACGCCCGCGTCATCACCCCATTGCGAGCATCGCTGGGGGCCGCCACGCAGCAGGGGGTTCGCTGGGAGCGAGGGCGCATCGCTAACGCGTCGACGCACGGGTTGCGTGCCCTAACGCTAGGATTTCGGCGACGAGACGGCCGACTGATCATGGCGGCGCTTGACGCCGTCCAGCCGCCGGTGGCGGTTTTAGCGGCGGCGTGTCTGCTCCTTGCCGTCTGCAGCGTGCTGCTCCCCGGCTCGCCCCTCGCTTTCGCCCTGGGTATCGCGCCATTCTTGCTCATTGGGATCTACGGGCTGTTCGTCATTGCCGAGGGCCGCAGGGAGGGAATCAAGGCGACTACCCTCTTGTGGGCCCCGCTCTATGTCTGCTGGCGTACTCTCGCCTTTACGACGGCTTGGGTTTCTGCGCGCTTCAAGCCTCCAGAGCGTGGCCAACTCAACAAGCATCCCGGCGGGCCGACTCGCTGATCACCCATGCTGCCACCAATCCGCGTCCGCCGACTTTCAGCGTGAAGATCGCAATACTTGGTCTACGCGCCATCGGGCCATCGGCGTCCGGCGGCATCGAAAAGGCGATCGAGGAACTGAGCACCCGCTTCGTCCGGTCGGGACATCATGTCACCGTCTTCTGCCGCGCCCGATACTCCGAAGCCAATTCCAGCTCGTACCAAGGCGTCCGCATTCAGACGCTGCCCGCAATCTACACCAAGCACCTTGAAGCAATCAGCAACACGGTTGCAGCCATCTCTTGCACGCTGCGTGGATACGACGTGATCCACATCAACGCTATTGGGCCGGCCCTGTTGTCGTTTGTACCGCGGCTCTTCGGAAGAAAAGTCGTCGTAACAGTGCACGGACTCGACTGGAAACGGGAGAAGTGGGGAACGCCCGCAAAGTTGGTACTGCGGCTCGGCGCATGGGCCTCCGCGACGTTTCCCAATCGAACTGTCGTCGTATCGCAGACGCTCGCCGCCCACTATCGCGAGACGTATGACAAGGCAGTTACGTACATCCCAAACGGTGTCACTCTCCCTGAGCCGGCGAAATCGGAGCTCCTTGGCCCCTTGGGCCTGAAGAACGACGATTACGTTCTTTTCCTGAGCCGCCTCGTTCCCGAAAAGGGCTGCCACACACTAATAGACGCCTTTCGCAGGCTCGAGACCGGAAAAAAATTGGTCATCGTTGGCGCACCGTCACATTCGGAAGAGTACGCGGCTTCCTTGCGCCGACTGGCCGATGGCGATCCACGCATCTTGTTCACGGGTGCCTTGCACGGTTCTGCAAAAGACGCCGCGTACCGAGGCGCCTACTGCTTCGTGCTGCCGTCTACGATTGAAGGGATGCCCCTCGTGCTACTCGAAGCCATGAGCTACGGGAAGTGCTGTCTGTGCAGCGACATCGAAGAAAATCTCGAGGTGATTGCTCCGTCCGGCCACGAGTCACGGCGAGACATTGATCATCCGAGCAATAGAACAGGCAGCGTCCTTGGCGGTCCGTTCGGACTCAGCTTCCGCACTGGGGATGCCAGTCATCTGCGGGAGCAGTTGGCTTTCATGCTGGACCGTACCGACCTGGTCAGTGAACTTGGTGAAAAAGCGCGCACTCACGTCGCGAATGCGTTCAACTGGGACCGGATAGCTCTTGAGTATCTCCGTGTGTACCATGAAGTCGCCGTTTGAGCGCCGCTCACGCGCAGGTTCCAAGCAAAATATGCACGTCCACTGAGATGAGTCATCAGTCGCTCCGTGGTCACTTCGCCTATGTTCGAGCTTGTGTCAGAGTCGACCGAATTGCAGATGACTGCCGCGACCCAATTTCCGTGCACGACCCTAAAGCCGCGCCAGGGGTGAATCTCGATGTGCTGAAACCGCATCAGGTACGGCCGATTGCTGCCCGCTTCCGTAGGTGCAACAAAGAGGCGACGTTCCCTCTAACCCCTGGCACCGCAATCGTATAGGCCAGAATGGCCACGAACATCGTCGCTAACTGCTGCGGCAGCAACGCCCTCGTCGTAAGAGCCAGCAAGACCGCAAGGCCGGCCATACCAAGCCAGGGTTTCGCAAGGCGCAACCCACTTGAGTACTCACGCAGCCACGTGAAGACTGCGATACTCAGCAGCAGGACGAAAAGTGCCGACAGCCGCACATTGAACTCAAGTACACCCAACTTGACATACCACTGCGGATACAGCGCCACGCAAGAGGCCGATGCCGCCAACAAGAGCAAACCGACGGCAATACGGCCCGGATAACGCTCCGGTTCCTTAAGGCAAAGGACTGGCCGCCAGGCAGCGAGCGCTGCCAACAAGAACATCATTGACGCCAGCCAGTCCGCTGGACGCCCTCGCCACATATCGTGCAATCCGGCACTCAGTACGGCAAAGAATGGACTCACCGCTAAAATTGCAAGCAATACCCAGGCAGGCATTGAGTGCGCCAGCCACAGACACGGCCGTTCCCGCTCACCGGAGCGAGTCCCCATGAACGCTCCGCCACTGTTGTGCATCGCGGCCGCCACCAGTATCAGCATGCCGACGATCTCGATGCCCTCCTCGAATCCTGTCCTCCACGGTCGCAGCGACGCCGGCCACTCAAAGGCGTGCTCGATAAATTCATTCAATGCGGTCGCAGCGAAGCATGCGAATGCCAGGGCAACCAGCTTGATGCTTTGCCGTTCTGCAGGATCGGTCCACATCTGCCAGGACGCCCAGGTGACAGACGCGATGAGGACGATGCCGAATGGCAATAGACCCCACCAGCCACCGTATCCGGCGACGCGCTCATGCAGGGAGCCAGTCTCGTCGAGGGACAGGGCGATCATCACGCACGCCATGACGAGCCATGCGAAGGCGAGCCTGGCGACTCCCCTGTCTCGATAGCGCCGAAAGCCGTCCATGGCATGCACTGCCGCGAGGAAGAGCAAGGCACCGCACCACCAGGCACCTATGTTGTTCTCGAGACCGACGCTGAAAATGGCCCGCGTCTGTTGTCGGACGACGTCAGGCAGGAACCTGAGCTCCCACACCGCCATGGGGAATGCAAGAACAAAAAGACTAAGGCCGCATAGCGTGAGCAGGTAGCGTCGCGGCAGTGAAGTGTCCCTTTCTATAATCATGATAACCGCTCGCATCCGGTGCCTGGCGTCGCTCCGCGTCGTCGTTCGCGTGATGTCACATTTCGATGAAAGCTAAGTTACCCGCCAATTCAGCTGCAAGGGAATGTCCCCTAACTCAGTTCACACGAACATTCTAGGCCTTCAGGACTACCGCCACATCGCGCTCTGCAGAATTGCGTCTCGGATCACAATTTCACTCTCGGGCAATCCAAAGGTCGCTAAGGCTGGAATTCGGCTCGAAGGTCGTCGGCCATGCAGCGAGCAACTGCCTACGCAGGAATCAGCGGCGCGGTACAAGCGCCAGGGACGGTGACACAACGACCTGTGATTCCACAAACGTCAACTTCTTCATTTCGCCTCCCTGGACGACCGCGAGAGATCCGCTTCCAGTATCTGCTTGGCGGGAGGAGCTTAAGAGACTCGCACGCCCAGCAACTGCCCACAAGACACCCAATAAGCCAAACCAGAAGTGCCAGTAGTCTGCAAGGCTGAGACGCATTTGCTCAATCTTCAAGCCATCGATCAGGAAAAGCACGATGATCAAGACTCCTGTTCTTGCGAGATCCTCGGAGTACGAATCGCCCCCCCCCGCTGACGCGGCCCGCCAACAGCGAGCCAGCACCTTTCCTTGGGTCCACAAGAACAGAATCAAGCCAGGTATTCCCACGGTGAAAAGGAGGTATAGGTACAGGCTGTGCGGGTAAGGGATGTATGTGTGATGTGGGTAAACTTTACCGCTTTCTTCCAAATAGAAATGCATTCGCGGCCCATTGCCAATGATCGGTCGCTTCTCAATCTCCCTCCACGCCGTCGGCCAGACCACCGCACGCGTATCGGGCACCCCCGCCTCGATTTCGGTCCGCTGCAAGCGGTCGAAAAGACCTCCGAACGGCGTGTAGGTAAGAATAATCAGGGAACTTGCCGCAAGGACTGCGCTTCCGCTTAGCGCGAGCCCCAGGGCCCGCATGACTCCAAGCCGCCGGCGAAACAGCCAGAGGTAAAGGCCGCAGCCGCCGAGCAGCACCAAGAACTCACCTCGAGATCCCGTCGCAACCAGGAGCGCGATGTTAATTGCAATAAGCAGGATCAAGCCGCGTCGCGACCAGCCACTTTCCGCGTGCCAGAACTGGTGAAGGATCAGGAAAACCATGACTACGAAGTACTGGGCAGTTAGCTCTGCAGACTCAAACGGCCCGCTGAGGCGACCGTCCTCGCGGACCCGCGTTATGGACAGGTCAGACAACCCGAACAGGCGGAACCGCCCTCCCGGTCCCACCCACAGCTGAATGGCGCAATACACGATTACCAATACGTTCATCCAAATGAAGACATTGATAATGCTGGTCGGCTCCTTGAAACGGCCGACCAAGTCGTGACAGAGCCAGAACACCAAGAACGCCGACACCAACGCATATATGTAGACGGCGTGCTGCACGTAGGTCGACGGGTGCTGCAAGCTGATTGAAATCAGGTACCAGAGCAGCAGAACAACGAAGTTCCATAACATCGGCACCTGTACCCGCTCACCCCGCAGAAGCAACGCGATGAAGACCAAATAGGCAATGACCATGGAGGACGTGCCGGCAAAGGTCACAACCGTCTGGAACGGAACCAGAAGCATCATCAGCGTCGTCGCGATTCGCTGCGGCAATGCAGACGCAACGAAGAACAGCAGCGCTGCCAGCAGGACGAAGGTCGTCAATGAAACGAGAGTTGGTGTATCTATCACGTCATTGCCCCGATTACGGCCTGTCCCCTTGTTGCCACATGCAGTTCAAGGGACACACCGGACTCAACTCAGATCTGCGCAATCCTCTTATTGTCGTCTCGCCGCCGCAGCAAGCAGGTCGCAATCGCAATGGTACCGAGCGGGTGACTGGCACAGACTATTGAGAATGCCTGAAGTGTCACGTTCATTGCGAGAGCGCCTACAAAGCGAGCGGCGCGGGCGGACATTTGGACCATCAGGCCAAAGAAGGCATACGAAGCATATGCAGCCTGCCTCGCGGCGTCTCGAAGTCCAGTGCGGACGAAGCGCTCATCTAGAAGCAGAGACGCCGATTTACCACCATGCTTTCGACATCCCGTGCAGCCCCGGGGCAGCTGCCGCGAAGAAACCAGGGCAGAATCTCGCTTCCCACGTCAAGAACATCACCGCGAAGACACGGATGGCCAGCACGGCGCTCTAGGCAATAAGGCATAGGCAGAGTTCGTCGCGGCCTTGATGACTAGGCACCTGCTTTCTGAGGACGTAACAACGACTGACTCCCTAGCCTCGCCACTCGGGCTCCGCAAACGTACCCGTGGCGCCAACAAGTCGGAGGCAGGTCGGGGGTCAATTTACCGACAGTGTGGGCGGCTCCGGTACAGCGTCCGACGTGAGCGGGGTTCCGGACGGTGCAACGTCAGCAAAGCCAGTCCCGTCACGCGCGGTCCGGCCATACCGAATCTCGTCATAACCCATGAAAATCGGCCCTTCGGGATCCGTATCGAAAGTCTGCCAAGAATACTTGTACATATCGAAGATCAGACGCAATCCTCTGTCAGCACGCGGCACCACACCGAGAGGTTGGTTAACCTGACTGAACACTAGATTCATAGGTCGATCGCCGCTACTGTCGGCGTTCCCCGAACTCTTCCAGACTTGAAGGATGCCGCGGTTACCCTCGTACCATTGATCTCGCGCGCCGGATATTCCCTCTTGCGCCGGGTTGGTGCGCCTGCTGAAGGGGTTGAAGCGAATCCGAAATACAAAATCTGTCCACTTCCCCAGATCAGGGACAATAGAGCCGATACTGTGAAAAGTACTGCTCTTGTCAGTTATGCTCGTCGCGTCAGTGGAAACCAGCTTAATTGTCCACTCGTTGAAGTCGCTGGTTGCCGAAGGATGTATGCGCAGCGACAAATGGGACGAAGCCGCCGAAGCATTGCTGGCAAACACGCTGATCCCGGAGAGATGGGCCTGGTCGTCCGTCTTGTATTTGTTGTCATGCTCCCAGGTCCGCGGGACATACACGGAAAACCCTACCCAAATTTCCTCGTCCCACAAGTACTCTTGCGCCGGAGTTGTGAGGACTAGATGGCTGCGTGGCGCATCATTCGGATAGCACTTGTTCCGATGAATGACATTGCGGACAAAATAGGCTCCAGCTCTCGGCCGGACAGTCTCGTCCTTCCACACTTCAGACTTAACAACGCGCACATCGGTCCTACTGCCGGCATCGAAGCCGCCATCGCCAGCCGCAGCGATGAAGCTGCATTCGCCCGCTGGCTGCGGGTCGGGCATTGACATGACCCAAAATGCGTCAACGGTCCCCCCAGAGCGCTGAATCCGTCCCGTCTCAAATCCAGCGTCCATGAATACTTTCTGCTGAGCCGAGACTGGGCGGAAGGCCAACGCTCCGGCCAATGCCGCAATGTAGATAATCATCATGCGCATTGTGTGCTTCCCCTCATGGAACGAAACGAAAGATGACGCGAACCTCATGAAGCGGGGACCTGCACGCCGCCTTTGACGCTTTGTGGATGACCTTAGCAGGTCTTGTCTAGGGCTTCACATTAGACAGGTCAAAGCTTAGCCTGCCTCCGCGCAACTAATTTGCGAACCAAGTCGCAGTCCTAGACTATGCCGGGATCTCCCGACTCTCCGGTGGTTGTGTCAGGCGGTCCGGCGACAGCTGCCAGCGACTGCCTAGTTGACAAGCGAGCTTACGGCTGGACCGTCTGCACGCGACCGCGCCTTAGGATCGTCACTGGATTCGGTCCTCCTCAGTACCTGCAAGGTCCGATCCAAAATAGACACCGACGGTAAGGATCATTCCAAGAAGGTGCGATAGATCGATCCCGCTCATATGCCGGTCAACGACTCTACGAATACCTTTTGCATCGAATACCTGCTCCGGAAAGACACCACTCGAAAGGTACCGATCCAGGTACTTCGACGTCAGTCGCTGATCCCGCCGCATATCCTCGGCGACATTTCGAAACTTGTCCTGAACATACTCCTGTCGCAGTCCCATCTTCCTCAGAATGCGATGTAGCGCTTTCGACGACACACGTTCCGCCTCACCCAGCCAGAAACTCGCCTGACCACGTGGGATCGGCTTTCCAGTTTTCGTCCACGGCACGCTTCCTATCTGCGGAAATCCGTCCACGATTGCATAACGATATGCCAACTGGTTGCGTCGGGCGTCGAGAGGTATGGTCGTCATCAAATCCACATAGTCGTTATCAAGCAACGGCGCCAGCACTTCGAAGCGTCGGCGATCTACCTTAGGGGCCGAATAGGTAAAGCGAGGCTGTCGATTCCGCATGTTCCAGACATCTGGTACGTTATCGGCGTGAGCCTCGTCGATCGTACGGACGGTCGAATAAAAGCCCTCAATGGTTTCTGGCCAATACCGCCTGAAGAACGATGGCTGAAATACCTGCGCAACATCCGAACTACTAGCGCATAACGTACGCGCCAGCATTTCGTCCGCAATGCGAGATCGCGGCAAGAAGCGCTGCGGCGTGCCGCGCAGCATGCTGCCCGACAGTCCGCCACCAAAACCGACGAGAATGCAGTCAATCGTCTGCGCCATCAAGTCGTGAAAGACAACCGAGGCCTGATGAAAAAATGGCGTGGAACACTCGTTACGACCAACGATCTCTTCAATCACTTCAGATAGATAATTCTCTGGGTAGACAAGCACCTCATGCTGGAGACGAAGCAAACGCGCGATCTCCGCTGCAGAACGAACCTCCCTTGATTCAGGATCGCCAAAGGTATAGCAATGCACCGGAGCTCCAGTAGAGGCCACAGCCCCGCCGACCAGCCTGCTATCCAATCCGCCACTCAGGAATACCCCTTTTCTGCCCGGCCCAGAAACATACCTTGGCGCGACGCTCTTAAGGCAAGTAGAAATGCATTCGCCCCATTCTCTCGGCTTCCGCAATACATCGCCGTCACGATACCCAAACTCGTAGTACTGCGTTTCGCGACTCCCGGTTGAGCCGATGGTGATCAATGACCCCGGCCGGAACACCGAAAGCTCGCTGAAGAGAGTCTTCTGCCCCAGGTTGTGGCCAAATGCGAAGAGTTCCATGACGCCCACAGGCGAGAGATCAAAGGCGCGAGACAGGCCTGCCCGCACACCCGCGATCGACGAGCTGCATACGTGCCGCGTCCCCTGTCGCGCGTAATACAAAGGACGGGTACCTAACCGATCGGTCACGATCGCAATCTCGTTTCGATCCGGCCGAAAAATGATTGCATTGTATTGGCCGTTAATCGTTCTGATCTCGGTCGGATCTCCTCCGAACAAGATCCGCGTCAATTCTTGCAGTGGTCGGCTGTCGTGCAGACCTCCGTCAATCACCAGAAGATCGCCATTCCGTCGAAAGAATCTCTGTATCGACGCAGCATACGGACGTACCGCACTAACGGCCAAGAAACTCCGAGTGATTTCTCTCTGAACATTCGAATCGTCGTTGACCGAAAGCTTGGCTTCCACGCATGCGAGGAGCTCACGCCCTCCATGGATGCCATCTGTGTCAAAAACGGCCGCTAAGTAACTCACCAATGCCTCCGAGTGTTGTCAGTCCGTTCAGTCAGCGACGCCTATCACTAGAGGCCACAGCCGACGAACTCTGCTGCGGATCGAATCGGGACGGTGCTGCGGTGCTTGGTACATCAAACCGACAGCGCGCCTTGCTGTTCTGCTCTTACAACGCGTGCGTCGCTCATGGTCTTTCGCAGTATCCCGTAAAATTCTTCCGTGTTTCTGAGCAAGTCGAACTGCTCTCTCGCGTGACTCCGCGCCAACCGTCCCATGTTCGGGATGTCATCCGCATTGACAATGGCCTGCCTCATCGCCTCTGCCAAGGCGGCAGCATTGCCCGTCTCAAACAGCCACCCCTCTCGGCCATGCGAAAACATCTCCGGAATGCCGCGAAGAGCGGGTGCGATTACCGGTCGGCCCTCGGACATGGCCTCGATGAGGACCGCCGGCGAACCTTCGCTGACACTTGACAACACGAAGCAATGACAACGTCGATAGAGCTCCAGTACCTGGCTCTTCGGAAGTGCACCGAGCAGTCTGACTGTAGCGGAAAGATTCAGTTCGTCTACCCATCGGGAAATATCGTCGCGAAGTTCTCCATCTCCTACGAATATGAGCTGAAAGTCATAGCCCGCCGACCGGAGCATGTGGCACGCCTCAAGCAGTAATCGTTGGCCTTTCTGCCAAACCATTCTGCCGACGTGCAAGAAGGTAAACGCGGGCGGCATCTTGCCTTCAACTGACTCCGGAAACTGCTCCATGCCAAGTGGGATCAATGCTAACGACGGTGGTGTCGCCCCCTGCGCAGTGAAGAGAGACAAGAGAGCGTCACGGTTGTAACGGGTCATTACCCTGGTAAACCGCGCGGCACTGAGTTTCTCTCTTTGGAAAACCTTCTCGACAAAGATATCCGACCCATGCGCGGTGATGCTGTACGGAAGCCCATATACTCTGTTGACGAAAAGCATTATCGCTGCCGCGGCATCGAGAAAGTGCACATGAACATGTCTCACGTCGGATTTCCGGATGAGACGATACAGAAGAGGCCCCTCCAGCCAATGTAGAAGCGTCCGCACACGGTCCTTCAGCGAAAGTGGTCCACCATGACGCATAGCGGTCCACAAGGACATCAGATACTTCCGGGGACGTGTCAACACCGCTCTGCAATGCTCCACGATCAGAAGATGCCATCGGACTGGAAAAATAGCAGTCGTTTCGCGCGCCCATTCCGCAAACTCTTCAGGTACCTTTTGTTTGGGAGGTATGTGAACAGCGAAGATCGTGATGTCTGCCCCCAGTGAACGCATCGCCGAGATTTCCTCAACTATGAATGTCGATGTGTGCGCGGGGAACATGTGTGTGAAGTAACCGATTCGTTCGACATCCATACTCATGGTCGCTCCGGTGGGCTCAACTGGCTGACAGCGCGCGGTAAATTTGCACGATGCATAACTAACATGCAGCTGACGTTGACGCGTCGCACTGCGTGAACCGCGATTAGCAGAGCAGCTTCTGGAATTCGCGGCAATGTGTCGCTACCGATTCCGCGAAGGCTCGGTCAATCGCCCAAATCTTCACCAGATCCCCCGCGACTTTCCGATTCAGGAACATGACGAGAGATCACGAGAATAGCCAGTCCAATCTCGCCGATGTATCCTATGACTGCGGCTGCAATGAACAACTTAAGCGTCAATTCTGCATCGGCGCTAACAAGATACGCGGCAGCGATCGCCATTACTTTCATCGCTGTCATCGCGGCCTGGGCTTGCAGCCACGCGGCTTGCCGTCGCAACACGATGAACACTGGCCCTGTCGGCGAAGCAATCCACTGCATAAGCAGGAAGGGCGCCATTATCCCAACGTAGGACCCGGCAATCGCCCAACGTTCGCCCAGTAGCCATACAAGCACGGTCTTGCCAGCAAAGGCCAAGATCAGCGCCGGCAGAACTCCGAGCAGTGCCAGCCCCCCTACAGTTAGCAAGAAGGCTCTGAGAAGGCTGCCGTGGCGTAGCATAATCTCTGCAGATTTTTGCAGAAATACTTTGCGAATCGAATTTGCAACGATTGATATCGGCACTTCCGTCAGTCGAAATGCCATGGCGTAGTAGCCAACGACGGCGGGCGAGAACATGGCGCCAAATAACAGGATCGGGATATTCTGACCCAAGGAATAGATGAGGCCTGCAGGCGCATTTAGCCTTGGGAAGTCTGCATAGGCACGCGCGATGTGGCGCATGTCACGCCACGAGATTCGTCGAAATATCGCGCGATTGCTGGCGCGACCGCTCGCATATTGCTGAACACTGCATCGCAAGAAGGAGCCAAGAAGATAGCCCCAAATCAGCCCCCAAACTGATGATCCCGAGATTGCACCAAGTGCAATGCGGACCGCGCTAGTTGATGCGTTACCGACGACAAGGGCTGTCGAGGCAGCCTTGAAGGACTTTTGGCGAGTGAGCCAGCTTTCTTGAACCGCAATAGCGCCAGTAAATAGCACGCTCAACGGCAGCAGCCATATCCAATACCCCAACAGGTCCAAGGGCGCAATCGTCGCATCACTAAGCTCATACGCTGCGATTAGAAGAAGCATTGCCAAGCAGAAGCACAACAGGACGCGATACGTGAAAGCCAGCAGCAGTTGTGCCGCAGACTCTCGCTCGGGCAGGACTACAGCCAGTTCGTAGCGCAGGCTGGATATTGTTGCGGCAAGACCGGAAATGGACGCAAATACCGCAGCGACGCCAAAGTCCTCAGGGGTAAACAATCGGGCGACGATTGGCATCGTGAAGAGGGCAACCGCCGCTGCAATAGTACGTCCGGACATCATGGTGGCGACGTTGCCCATGAACTCACGGTGTCGCGCCAGAGAACGGAAAAGAGCCATGATGGTCTTGACCTCAAGCCTTAGTTAGTAGGCTGCCGAAGCACATTTCGTCAATTAACGGAGAGGTCGACCGACCCTGCGTCGCTTATGGACGTAGGTCCGGTTCGTCGAGCAGGTGGCTGGGACATAGGCATTACAGGCGTGATCAGCGGGACCCTGCATCCAACAACACCCCCGCGGAGGCGCGCTGGATTGCATTTCAACAGGTTCGCGCGACCAAGACGAGCCAGCTGTGACTGCCGCGCTCGCCATGTCAACTGAACCATTCAAATGCCCGTCAGGACCGGCTCTGGTTCTCCGAAATGCTCTCAGAAACTCGCTGTCACCTTGCCCGCCCGATGGCGCAATGAAAGACACTGTCTGCGCTCGACAAACACGACGAGACGACCCGGTGTGTCGCAATTTCAATGGGCCGTCGGCCGGTGGCGGGTGGGCACCGATGATTCCATGCGTGTCGCGGCGTCTCTGTTGGCGAGGCCCATCGAGCGCGCCAGAGCGACGCATAGAAATCAATGCCAACCTATTTTGGCGTCGGGAGCATCTGATCGACGCAGCGGTGGGAGCTGGCGTAGCGAACCTCAACGCCTGTCTCGCAGCACTTCCTCGTAGAAGTCAATCGTGGCGGCGGCGACGTGTTCCACGTCGAACTCGTTTCGGGCTTTCGCAAACGCCGCGTGGACAGTTTGATCTCGGCGCTCCTTGTTCGACAAGATCATGCCAATGTGGCGCGACATCGTTTCAATGTCCCCGGGCTTGAACAGCAGCCCGCACCGCCCATGTTCGAGTTGATCCGGTATGCCACAGATGTCTGTCGCCACAACTGGCACCTTAGCGGCCATGGCCTGCTGCACGACCATCGGTGCGGTCTCCTGGTACGAAGGAAGCACAAGCACCGCTGCGCTCTTGAACTCTTCCAGCAGCGTTGCATGACCGAGCAGTCCAAGGAAGTGCACCCGATCCTGCAGCCCCAGTTCGTCGATGCTCTTGCGGAGCAACGCGACGTACTCCGTGTCACTTTGGCTGCCCGCTAGCCGCAAGGAGACTTCTAGTTCCGGCGCGAGCTGGCTCACTGCCTTGATCAAGTCGAGAATGCCCTTGCGCGGTACCAGCCTGCCCGCGAACAGTATTCGCGCACTCTCGGCACGCGCTTCGACGCGGAAGAAATCCTTGGATGTCGGATTTGGAATGTGTCGCGCGGTCCCGACGAGGCGATCGCCATAGTACCGGCGGACATAGGGGCTGATGAGGATCGTGTTCGGTGCGAATCGTACGCAATAGTCCGCGGCGATCTTGCTCTGCAAAGTAAGCCGTAGGCGGCCGCTGAGCGACGACATGTATTTGGCATCCTCGGCTACGATTCCGTGAAACGTCACGACGCTGGGAAACCCGCTTCGTACGGCAGCATATCCCTCGAATAGTGCACCTTGACCATGTACGAGATCGGGCCGCAGGTCATTGAGTACTGCGGCCACGTCTTGGAGACTCCGTCGGAATCGGGTCAACGTGCTGAATCGGTGCTCGGGAAGGAGGATGCCTTGGACATCGCCGTCGCTAACTAGCGTCGCTTTGGAAACCGTTCTCGAGAAGCTGATGATCCGCAGGTCGATCCGGCCGGTCCGCACGAGTTCCCGCGCAAGGTAGGCCGATACGGCTTGAACACCCCCATCTACGGCGGAACCGCCGAACGGGTAGTCGGCGATCATTGCCACGCGCAGCCTTACCATGCCGTGTTCCGGGTCGGGGATCCAAATTGTCGTCCGGAGAGGCGCATATCCCAGGTATTCTTACGGAATTGGTTTTCCCTTCAGGCAGCTCCTGCGGGGGTCGCAATTCGCATTATTGCGGAGCAACAAAGCACTTGGGAAGCCAGAGCCGAGACGGCATACCCTGAAAGCGGATCAAGGTCACAAATGATAGGCCGCTGGTTACAGTTTGATCTTGCGCCACGAGCTCCCTATCGTACTGGAAGACCTTCTCGGGCGGCTTGGTTGCACGTTTCCCCCGCTCTCGCGGACTCCAAACCGTCTCAGAACCAGTTGCGCAGGGTGGCCGTCGACATCGTGGTCGATCCCGGGATCTCCGTCCTGAGACTCACTCGTGGACCGAATACGATCGAAGGGTTGCTGGAGCTGCCGCCAACTCTGCCGACCGATCAAAGTCACGAGGTCATCGGTCGGACGCTCGTTCTATCGACATGCAGGCGCGGAATCAATTCGCACCGCGGCGCGGCGGACAAAACGGCCCAGAACGTCTACATGTGAGTTGCAGCGGCAAATTCCCAGACGAGTGTGTCAATGAACACTGGTTCCGGTCACTGGCCGAAGCCCAAGCGATCTTGACGACCCGGCTTGCCGACAGTAACGCGGACTGCCTTGGCAATTGAGCAGAGGATTGAACAACACCCTCGGCAGTCAGTCATCAGTACTCGTGTCCCAAAGCGGGAACTGATTTCTCCAGCGATTGATGACAACGAAATGTCATCGGCAATGCCCTCGGCCACTAATTCAGCGTCGCGGCCGCTGCAGACCTCTATAACCGACACTGACGTACACGCGGTTATTGTCCACGGCGCTGGGATCCTCCTCCCGATCCTGCCAGATGTAACTGTACCCACCGCCCACGTACCAGGTCGGCGTCAGCATCCATTCGAGCGACAGATCCACGCGTGCGTAGTCGCGGTCGTCCCGTGCACCCGCCTGAGTGAGGGCCGCCTGGGTCTCGTAGCGGGCCGCGCTACTGAACACCATCCGCTCACTCAAGTCGCGGTCGTACTGCAGGCGAAGCTGATCAGACGTCGCCTTGCCGCCGCTCCCGGTCGGAATGAACCGCCTTCCAAGCGTGAAGCGCCACGCCCCCAAGTCCTGCCTGCGATAGGCTGTCAGCGTGCCTCCCCAGTCCGAGGTCGATTCCTCGGACCGCACGGGGACGAAATCCGTAATGTCGCTGGACTCGTGGAACATCGTCGCTTCCAGGCCGGCGACCTTGGACCAGCGATACGCGTAACGGATCCGCCCACCGTACGAGTCAGTCTCCGCACTGTCGTCCTTCGCCTCGTACTTGGACACATAGGCGCCTGCAGTGAAATCACTGACAGGATTCAACGCCCAGGCAAGGAATCCTTCAGCCTGTGTAAAGTCGAAGTCGGTGTTGTTCTGCGCGCCGTCGGAATCATAACGGGCGCCCTGGTATAGAAACTCGGCACCGGCGCGAATCCGCTCGGTCACTGCATGCGTAAATGTCGGCCGCAGTTCGAAACGCTCGACAGTTTCGCCAACGAAGATCTGTGCGGCATCGGGGTCGCTGCCGAACAGGGGATCGAGCGGATCGAAAACGCCGCTGGGTGTTTCCGAGTTGATTGAATCCTGTAGCGAGTACCGGCCGATCACGAGCGCGTTGCTGCGCTCCCATTCGTACTCGGAGCGCAGGAGCAAGAATGCCTCCAATGGCTCGGGTTCGATACCCAGGGTGTCCTCACTGTCGGGGTACTCTTGCCATTTCAGGCGGGGGCGAATTGAAGTCTTGCTGCGTGGCGTGTCGATCCCAATCAGTGCCTGCGCGTCGACGATTGCACCGGAGAGGTCGGTCGACCCCCCGTCGTCCTGTTCCATGGCGAAGTTCGAATTGTATTCCGCCCGCAGGTCGATCTCGGGAATGAAGTACGTATCCGCAGCCAGCGAAACGTCGGCTGTCAGCAAGGCGGCGGCGGCCACGACAGCGGCTCGCAGATCGACAGCCCGCCTGGGCATCGGATCAGGGTACGACGACAACATCGCCGGCCTCCAGTAGTACGTTTTGTGCAAGTGATTTGCCATCGGTAACCTGGTTGTATCGGAACGGCAAGCTCGTCTGCGCCGCACCCGTACCCCGAATGATGATGATGTTGTCGAGCTTCGCAAAGGGCGTCGTGCCGCCAGCGAGGCTTAAGGCCTGCAACACGTTCACCTGCGGATTCATGATGAACATTCCCGGGCGGGTCACCTGGCCAATGACGTACATGCGATTGCCACTGACCTCCTCGACCGTCACGGTCACGACCGGGTCGGCGATGAACTTCTTCAGTCGGGTTTCGAGATCCACACGAATGGCGTCGGCAGATCGTCCTGCGGCCTGGACTTCACCCGTCAGTGGGAACGAGAACTTGCCGTCCGGACGGACGATGACCAGGCGTTGCAGGTCTTCTTCCTTCCATACGGATACTTGAATCTTGTCGCCGGCGTGCAACTTATAGTCGGTCGCAGCCGACTGCGCCCGTGCGTCCGAGACCTGGAGCAGACCGCCCCAAGCCGTCATCAACACAGCAACAGCGATGCTTCGCATGGTTCGGTTCATAACTGAGCTAACCCCGTAAAAGATCAATGATGGGCGCGACAATTCATCAGGCGCTTCCTCGTGTAGTTCAGCATAGCGCAGGCCCGCCGGGACGTGCCCGATTATGCGTGTTGCGCGACGTTTAGAAGAATTATGTCATCTCGAGTCACGGTATCGCACATTTCCGGGTCAGTATGCCTTCCGGTCCCAGACCACTAGCAAGACCGTCTTCAGCAGGATCCTCAGGTCGAGTGCCGGTGACCATGAACGAAGGTAGTCGAGGTCATAGCGAACGCGCTTTTCCATCTCCTCCAGGCGGGCAGTCTCACCGCGACAGCCATTGACCTGCGCCAGCCCAGTAATGCCCGGCGGCACCTTGTGCCGGATCATGTAGCCCTTGATTAGCTTGCGGTACTGTTCGTTGTGCGCGACCGCGTGCGGCCGGGGACCGACCAGGCTCATGGTGCCGCCGAGCACGTTGAAGAGTTGGGGCAGTTCGTCGATCGAATAGCGCCGAAGGATCCGCCCGATCGGGGTAAATCGGTCGTCATCGCGCGTCGCCTGGCGGACGTGATTACCGTCTTCGGTCACGGTCATGGTCCGAAACTTGTAGACGAGGATTTCCTGTCCGTCGAGCCCGTAACGCCGTTGTTTGAAGATCACCGGACCCGGGGAACTCGACCTGACGAGCAGCGCCACGACCAGGAGCGCCGGCGCCAGCGCGACCAGCGCCAATGTAGTGATCACGATGTCCATCAACCGCTTGACGACGCCCCGGTAGCCGGCGAACGGCGTCTCGCACATCGCCACGACCGGCACACCCAGGATCTCGCCGGTGCGAGACTGGATCAGGTCGAACACGAAGACGTCGGGCACGTAATAGAT
>Ga0031656_10000036_pt1 | contig 30640 bp, 28 predicted proteins | sample FrelakmetDIP11DI_FD_55080 | JGI IMG/M metagenome (GOLD analysis project Ga0031656, IMG submission 55080) | Freshwater lake sediment microbial communities from the University of Notre Dame, USA, for methane emissions studies - DIP11 DI | ecosystem: Environmental > Aquatic > Freshwater > Lake >... | reverse complement strand
TAATGGATTAATTGTAGTGTGGGCTACAATCGATCCTTCTGCAGGAAGGGCTGGAATGCGACCTTTTGTAGTNGAGTCGGGTACTCCTGGAATAAAAGTCACCAAGCTGGAACATAAGATGGGTATTCGCGCCAGTGATACAGCTTCACTGGTTTTGCAAGATTGCCGAGTTCCTTATGAAAACATACTCGGTAGCCCAGAAGTTAATCAAGAAAAGAACACTTCTGGTTTCAAAGGTGCCATGGCAACATTTGATGCTACAAGACCTTTAATAGGCGCTACTGCGGTGGGTGTTGCCCGGGCTACACTTGAGCTTTTAAAAGAATTGCTTGAGAAGGAAGGTATCACTATCCGATATGGTCTACCGAGGCAAAAGTTAACCAGTATCGAACGTGATATTATTGACATGGAGGTAATGCTACGCTCCGCCTGGTTGTTAGTAATTAAAGCAGTGTGGATGGCGGATAATCGAAAGTCGAATCCTCTTGAAGCATCCATGGCGAAAGTTCGAGGTGGTGATGTTGTTACAAAGATTACCCAAAAAGCAATTGAGATTATGGGACCACTTGGTTACAGTCAAGATCTTCTTCTGGAAAAATGGTTCCGAGACGCTAAAATCAGTGATATCTATGAAGGTACGGGACAAATTAATCGCTTAATTGTTGCACGGAATATTTTGGGTTATAGCGGACGTGAATTGAGGTAAAGTATTTATTCATTTTGCCAATAAATCTTAAAAAAAATATATAGCAATGTAAATATTATTTTTACATTATCTAAGGAGGAACCATGAAGTACAAATTTCATCGAGCAGTAGTAATCGGTTCTGGAACGATGGGGGCAGCTGTAGCTGCACATCTGGCAAATGCAGGCGTCTTGGTTACTTTACTTGATATCGTACCGAGTAAGCTACTCCCTGAAGAAGAACAAAAAGGTTTATCACTTAAAGATAAAAGTGTACGGAATCGTATTGTCCAACAAGGTTTGGATCGCGCAATAAAATCTCGTCCAGCGAGTTATTTTACATCAGCGCACTGTGCCCTTGTATCGATTGGAAATTTGGAGGATGATCTTGATGTAATAAAAAACGCAGATTGGATTATAGAAGCGATTGTAGAGAATTTAAATATAAAACGTGATTTAATGGCACGAATTGACATAATTCGACCTGAGAAGGCAATTGTCAGTACGAATACCTCAGGAATCCCCGTAAGATCAATCGCTGAAGGATTATCAGAAGGATTTAGAAAACATTTTTTAGGTACCCATTTTTTTAATCCACCACGTTATCTAAAGCTACTTGAAGTAATTCCAACGATTGAGACATCACCTGAAGTTATTCAGGCAATCAGTGAATTTGGAGAATACCGACTCGGAAAAGGGATAGTCCTCTGTAAAGACACTCCTAACTTTATTGCTAATAGATTAGGATTTGGAGGCGGTGCTTTTGCATTGGATTACATTTTAGAAAATGGTTACTCTGTGGAAGAAGTGGATGCGATCACTGGACCTGCCATGGGAAGACCAAAAACCGCAACCTTCCGATTAATTGATCTCGTTGGGATTGATGTGTGGGAACATGTTGGTAATAATCTGGCTCCTGCAATCCCAGATGATAAACAGGCATTAAAATACCTCAATTCAGAGCGAGTAAATCATGTGATCCATACGATGGTAGATAATGGGTGGTTGGGAAATAAAGTTAAACAGGGATTTTATAAAGAAGTCAAAACGCCTGAGGGCAACCGAGAATTTTGGTCGTTGAACTTAAAGACATTAGATTATGAAGCTCCTGTAAAAGTACGATTTGAATCTCTTGGACAAGTTAAAGATGTTGATGAATTGGGCGAAAAACTTAAAATATTGCTGGCTTTGGATGATCGTGCAGCTCAACTAATAAAAGCATTGATTTTTCAAAATCTATCCTATGCTTCTGAACGCATACCAGAGATTGCAGATACGCCAAAACCTTTGGATGATGCCATGAAATGGGGTTTTGGTCACGATGCAGGTCCATTTGAAGTATGGGACTTGATAGGTGTTGAGGAAACAATATCAAAAATGAAAGATGCGGGATTTCCACCTGCGAAATGGGTGGAGTCGATGATTCAAGCTGGTTTTAACAAGTTTTACCAATATCAAGGGGACACAAAAATCGGTGTATATCATCCAGGATTGGGAAAATATCAACCAATTAAACGTGTTCCCACGTTAATTTTATTAAAAGAACAAACCGTAATTGATAAAAATCCAAGCGCAACATTATATGATTTAGGAGATGGCATTGCCGGTGTCGAATTCCACACAAAAATGAACGCTTTGGATGAAGATATATTTAATATTATCTTAGAAGGGCAAAACCGAACGATCAACGACTTTGAAGGTTTGGTTATTGGGAATGAAGCTGATAATTTTAGTGCAGGAGCTAATTTAATGATGGTTCTAATGGCAGCTCAAATGGGGGCGTGGGACCAACTCGAAGCAGTAATAAAAAAATTGCAAGATATGAATATGCGATCGCGCTATTTCCCAAAACCAGTTATTGTTGCTCCTGCTGGAATGGCGTTGGGAGGAGGTGCAGAAATTACGATGTATGCAAGTCGGATTGTCGCCGCTGCTGAGTTATATATCGGTATGGTTGAATTTGGTGCTGGTGTGATTCCAGCAGGTGGAGGAACTAAAGAAATGGTAAGACGGATTGTAAATCCACCAATGAAGACCCAGGGCGTGGAAGTATTACCCTTCCTTCAACGAGTGTTTGAGCAAATAGGATTAGCCAAGGTAGCCACCAGCGCAGAAGAGGGTAGGCAGATGGGTATTCTTGGAGAATCCGATCGAGTGGTAATGAATAGGGAGTTATTGATCGCGGAAGCTAAAAAAGAAGCCTTGCATATGTCAGCAATTGGATATCATCCTCCAATTCCTGAAAAAATATATGCTGCGGGGCGTGACGCATTAGGCGCATTGCGTGTAGCCATACATATGATGAAAGAAGGTAAATACATAACTGAGTATGAAGCGCATATGGCAAGGAAATTAGCGAATGTGATGACCGGTGGAGAGTTAAGCAAGCCTACATGGGTGGATGAGCAGTACATCCTGGATTTGGAGCGAGAAGCATTTCTCTCACTGTGTGGTGAAGAAAAAACTCGGCAACGCATGATGAGTTTGTTACAAACTGGGAAAGTACTCAGGAATTGAGAGGAAAAGGAGAAGAATTATGAAACCAATAGATGCTTCGCGTGATCCGGTAATTGTAGCAACTGTCCGTACGGCTGTTGGGAGAGCAAAACGAGGAAGCCTTGCAACTGTTAGACCAGATGAAATGGCTGTTGCCGTTATAAAGGAATTAGTAAACCGTGTTAAAGGATTAAAACTTGAAGAAATAAATGATGTTATCCTTGGTTCCGCTTTTCCTGAAGGTGAACAGGGCTTGAATATGTCACGTCTAGTTTCATTGCGTGCTGGATTACCAGTATCAGTTCCAGCAGAGACTATTAATCGGTTTTGTTCGTCTGGCATGCAGAGTATCGCTCACGCAGCCTTTGGAATTATGGCTGGTCAAATGGATTGCGCTATTGCTGGTGGCACTGAATCTATGACAATGGTGCCAATGACTGGGTTAAAATTTTCTCCTAATCCATATTTGGCATCAGAATGGCCGGGTGCATACTTGGGGATGGGTTTGACAGCTGAAAATGTATCAGAAAAATATGGAATAAGTCGTCAGGATCAGGATAGATTTGCATATGAAAGCCATAAAAAAGCAACTACTGCAGTCGAGTCTGGTGTATTTGAACCAGAGATTGTGCCTGTCGAAGTAGAAATTGTAGAATACGAAAAATCTGGAAAAATTCATAAAAATTCTTTTTATTTTAAAAAGGATGAAGGCCCGCGCGCAGATACTACAATTGATGCACTTGCTAAGCTAAAACCAGCTTTCAAAGAGGGAGGAACTGTAACGGCTGGAAACTCTTCACAGGTGTCTGATGGTGCTGCAGTNGTAATGATCATGTCACGGGAAAAAGCTGANTATCTTGGTATTAAACCTATGGTTCGATTAATTGCATATGCAGTGGGTGGTGTTGAACCAGAATTCATGGGTATTGGTCCTATCGTTGCTATACCAAAAGCCATAAAATTAGCAGGATTAAATTTGGGTGAGATTGAATTAATAGAATTAAATGAAGCATTTGCTGCTCAAAGTCTAGCCGTTATACGTGAGCTTGGCATCAACCCAGATATTACCAATGTTCATGGTGGAGCTATTGCCTTAGGTCACCCTCTAGGATGTACCGGCGCAAAATTAACCACACAGTTAATATACGAGATGAAACGGCGGGGTGTACAATTTGGAATGGTTTCAATGTGCATTGGGGGCGGTATGGGTGCAGCCGGAATATTTGAGAATATAAATTAAAGAATTACTTATATAATTTACGAGGAGATTTTACAATGACTGAGTACACCGTTCGTGAATTAATACTGAACCATGAGAAAGCTTTCATGCCTGAAAAGGCAGCAGGTGTAAATGCGATCATTCAATATCATTTAACCGGCGATGAAGGAGGCGATTGGATTATTGATATCAATGAAGGGACTTGTAAAGTTTCTGAAGGCATCACAGAAAATCCAAAAATGACATTAACTGCTGATGGTCATGAATTTGGAGACATTTTGCTTGGAAAAATGGATGGAATGGCTGCTTTTATGCAAGGGAAGTTACAATTAAAAGGTGATTTAAACCTTGCTATGAAGCTGACATCTTTTTTTAAGATGAAATAAAGTTTAATTAAAATAGATGATTGTAGAATTCTTATATGTTGCATCTCAAACCGTTTGATATTAATTCAGAACTCTCGTGTTAGTGATATTCAGACCAATGATATGAACAAGTTATGAGAGATTTATTCAAGTTATCCACGTATACCCACAAGGTGATAATCGAATTATTGTAATAAATCGAAAAAGTGAGCAATAAACAAATAAAAACCGCTTATAAGAGTAAGCGGTTTTTGATTTCTATTTGAATTCTATTTTTTAGTTTGTTTATTTATTTTCGGATGATTAGGTATGAACTTATTCCTTCTTTTTATCTTCAGTAGCAATTTGCTCTTCGTCAATTTTATTTATTTCTTCTTCTTTTATTCCTTTGCGAAAAGCGCTAATTCCTTTTCCCAATTCACCACCAATCTTAGTTATACGACCAACCCCAAATATAAGAATCACAATTATTAGGACAATTATTAATTCAGGTGCTCCTAACCAGCTTGGCATAATCATTTCTCCTTGATCAATTGCTTGTATCTAAGCAATTATACTTCTATTTCAGCCAACGATACCAATTTTACCTAAAATATAAATATGATACTTAATTCCATAAGGCTATCCAATATGTACTATATCTTTTTGCGAATGTTTATATGATAGAACAAAGCGTCGGAATCCGCTTCCGATTCCTATGCAAGAATAATCCGAGAGTAAATTANCCACTCATCCGAAANAATTGGAATCTTTATTNTTAAGTTTTAACTTAATANACACGAATGGGGCTTTGCCTTGTAAAGCATCAGTCGTGAGGCATATGTAATGAGATGTTTTTATAGTGGGAGTAAGTTTTTGAGTTCTTCATGAATAAATGGAATAATGTTATCGTGCGAAATGATCTTTTTTTCTGGAATATCACGCCGTTTATATTCTATACCACCGTTTTTTATCGAGCGTTCGCTGATAGTAAGTCTAATGGGATTGCCAATTAGGTCTGCGTCATTAAATTTTACACCAGGAGATTCATCGCGGTCATCAAATAAACATTCTATATGGTCTACCCATAGCCTTTGGTATAAATCTTCTGCCATATTTAGACCTACACCATTTGGAGCCATGGATTTCCATGGAATAGAAACCAGGTGAATAACAAAAGGAGCCACGTTTATCGGCCAAATCAAACCATGTTCGTCATGATGCTCTTCAGCAATGCAGGCTAACAAACGTTCAGTACCAATTTGATATGATCCCATAATAATTGGGTGGCTTATCCCTTGTCTGTCGAGGAAATTACATCCTATTGATTCACTAAAGTGAGTTCCCAATTTGGAATTATTACCAACCTCAACTACCCGTACTGATCGAAGCGGATGATCGCATTCAATACATAAATCGCCATCCTGTGCAACGGTAATGTCGGCAATAATATCAGCTGAATAATCGCGTAGAAAATTTACATTAAGCAGGTGATAATCTTCAATATTCGCACCTGAAACCATATTTGATGACATTGGGATTAAATCATCAACTATGGTAAACGTATCGTTTAGTCCAACGGGTGATGCATAACCGGGAACAGCCCCATTTGCAAAGATTTCAGATTCGCTCGCAGGTCGAAGTTCTACTGCTTTCAGTGCATTTGCGAGTTTTGTTTCATTTACTTCCATATCACCACGAACGATTGCTATAACAAATTGTTCATATTTTTCAGCACCGTTGAGAAGGGTAGCAACTACAAATAATGCTTTAGCTGTCTTATTGGTTGGTATTGATAAATATTTGGCAAGTCCCTCGATCGTTTTACAGTTTGGAGTGAATACTTTTTCGATTATCATTTGTTCTTTATCAATAATTGGTACTTTCAATGTTTTTGCTATTCTTTTATTCACGGAATAACCGCAGTTACCGCATATTACGATAGAATTTTCGCCGATTGATGAAGGGTAAACATACTCATCGGAAAGCCTTCCTGCTACGATTCCATTGTCGCAATCAGCACCGATCACAGGAAGGTTACAGCGTTTGAAAATTCTTTTATAAGCATTTTGATGAGATTCATATTGAGCATCTAAGCCATCCCAATCTGTATCCAGACTATAACTGTTCATCATTATGAATTCCCGTGCCATTAATAAACCAGCCCTTGGATGGGGATCATCATGCCATTTTGTTTGAAAATGATAAAGCAATTTAGGTAACTGTCGATATGAACGAACTTCTCCGCGCACGATATCTGCAATAATTTCTTCATTCACTCCCGAAAGAACCATTTCGTGATCATTATTATCCTTGAAACGACCAATATTTTCCCCAATTTTATGCCATCGGCTTGTTCTATACCCAATTTCAGCGGGTTGAAAAACAGGTAGAGTAATTTCCTGACCTCCAATCGTATTCATCTCCTCACGGATAATATTCTCGATTTTCACCAAGGACCGTTTTGCTAATGGCAGGTGGGAGAAAACTCCCGCATCCAATTGGCGGATAAAACCTGCTCGAAGTAAAAGCTGGTGGCTAATTAAATCGGATGTAGAGGGAACTTCTCGTATTGTTTGACTGAAAAGCTGTGACATTTTCATGAATTTTATCCTAGTCTATAAANACCCCTCAGGTTTTCGATCCNGAGGGTACTTCATAACTTAAATAGTGAATCGTATTTATTATTCTTTCTTATGCTCAGGATGATTTTTTAAGGTTATTAATTNCCCACATAGATGAAAAGACTGAATCTGAAAAGTGAGGGGGAAAAACTTTTTTATCTATANGATAAGAGTTAAGAATTATCTGAGTAGCGTATAGCCATTATCAATTAAATACTCCATACATCTGATTTGGCAGGAGAATATCAGTGAAATTATCTCTGATTAATTTACGAACCTCATAACACATATGGCATGCATCCGCATATGCATCTTGATAATGAATGTTATTATGTTTGGCTAACCGTAAAGGACCTCCGTCCAATAGCAGACTGATAATTGGATGAGTGCTTGGACTGTAATTATTGCATATTTCTGATAGTGATGACGAGAAGATATTCCCAATGGAGATGCCCTGACAAATATGCATATTTCCAAATGGATCGATATGTACTCGCCCAGGATTTCTCAAATTTTCATGTGGACAAGCAATAANATTNATCGCACTTTGATAAACTGCATTATGAGTTAGTTTGTNAGCTGCACGACCCCGGTACATTACGGATGAGGATTCAGACGGGATTTGCCCAACCGAAGGATTGGATGGGATTTCCGGTTGTTCAATACAAATGACGCCTATTGGAATTTTTAGTTTCTCAGCAGCTTGAGTAACATATTTTGATTGCTGGCTGATTTTTTCTGAGAAGTGGAATAAATCACTACTAATTGTTAAGTCTTGTACTTTACCTTCGAGTGGATATAGCCATAATAATGCATCTTCTTCTGAAGTAGCCCAATAACTATTCGTCACTAAACCAACCTTATATCCAAATTCATTGGCAAGTTTTATCCCGGAAAGCATCAATTGATAATACAAAAATGGTTCCCCTCCTTCAAAATATATCCATTCAATCGCGCTATTATCTTTAGATTGGTTGAATATCGTACGAAGATCATTAAGGGTCATTGTTCCTGTTTGAAATGGACTTCCCCATACAAAGCAATGATCACATTCGAATGTACATTGATACGTCAATAAGAGATGTAAACCATTTAACTNCATAATATTCTCTCCTACTTAATATGGTCATATACTTCCGGATTCACACAATGATGTAACTTTTCACCACGTAACCCTGCNAGGATATTTTGGCACGCCAATTCTGCCATTTTCTTTCGTGTTTGTTGGGTTGCAGATCCAATATGTGGAACGATCAAGCAGTTTTCTAATTTAAAGAGTGGGTGGGTGTGAGGCAACGGTTCTGGATCAGTGACATCTAGAGCNGCNGCAGATATCATTTTCCTTTGAAGTGCTTCGACTAAATCATCACAATTAACGAGTTGGCCTCGAGCTGCATTTATTAGTATTGCGCCTGGTTTCATTAATAAAAAGGCGGATCTATTGATCATCCCACGTGTTTCATTNGTGAGTGGGGCGTGGATGGAGATAATATCNCTATTAATAAGTAATTCTTTAAAAGTAACTTGGTTTGCATTCGAAATTTTCCTTGGAAAGGGATCGCTGAAAATGATGTTTAAGCCAAATCCAACTGCTCTTTTGGCTACTGCTTGTCCAATCTTTCCCATGCCAATTATTCCGAGAGTCTTGCCATTCAATTCTAGTCCCAACCAGCCTGTTGGCGACCAGGTTTTCCAGCGTCCTTCATATGCATCGTTGCTCGCCGCTGGAATTTTCCTAGCAATGGACAATAATAGAGCCATTGTGAGGTCTGCTGTACTTTCAGTAAGAACGCCAGGAGTATTTCCCACAGGTATCCCGCGTTTGGTACAGGCAGCAATATCAATATTATCAACTCCTGCTGCCATATTACTTACCACTCGAAGATTTGGTGAACTATCTAACATAAATTCTGTTATTGGTATGGTCAATAAGCTGAGTAAACCCTCCGCCTTGGGTAACGATTCAAAGAGGGATGGATCCAATTGGGTGGCATCAGGTGGTCCGGAAAAGCAGTCGCATTTACCTTCAAGAATTAAGAGCCATTCTTTCGGTAATGCATGTGTAATTAAAACAAGCGGATATGAATTTCCTGGCATTGTTCAATGGATCAAAAATGGATGAGTAAAATGATAATTTCTTACAAGATTATACACCAGGCAATTGATGAATAATAAGTTACAAAAATTTATAGATTAAAAATACTAATGCTACACTAACTTTTTCTATTGACCGACGTTTCCTTTCGAGTTATGCTTAAGCCTATTATGAAGGTAGATGAGATAACGCGGCGCAGTTTCATAAAATTAATTGGAATTGGATTAACGGGATTAGGTATTCAACCTATCTTATATTCAAGGAACCTGACTGAATTTCCTACAAACGAACGACTTGGTCGTGTTTGTGTTGGTATGGTGTATATTAAAGCCCAACCGAGTGAGGCAAGTCAAACTGTTGGTGTACTCTACGAAGATGCAGTAGTAGCCTGGTTAAGTGAAGTTATTGCAAAAGAGCCAAACTATAACTATTTTAATCAGAAATGGGTAGAAACACCGGATGGATATATATATTCTACGAACCTTCAACCTGTTAAGAATCACCCTAATCAAGCCTTAGACACTCTACTTCCTAATAATACAGGAGAAGGAATGTGGTCAGAGGTTACGGTTCCATACACTAATGTTGCACTGGTTAATAATCCTTCTTCCAATTCATGGGTGTATTCACGGGTGGAACAGGGATTGCCGATACGTGCATACTACGGGCAAGTCTATTATATTGACCAGCTAAAAACCGATGATCTTGGAAACACGTACTATAGGGTAAATCCGAATTATTATGGCGGGGTGGATTTGTTTTGGGTACCCGCAGAAGCGATGCATCCAATTTCTCCAGAAGAAATTACTCCGATAAACCCATATGTTGAAAACAAAAAAATTATTATTGACGTTAACAAGCAAACTCTATCTTGTTATGAAGGAGATATTGAGGTATTTTATTGTCGTGTTTCTACAGGCGCGAAATATGATATGTATGGAAATGCAGTCGAAAAATGGGCAACTCCGATTGGTTCATTTTTAATTTCCCGTAAGTACATATCTCTACAAATGAGTGGTGGTACGACCGGAGCACCTTATGATTTACCAGGTATCGGTTGGGTATCGATATTTGCGACTGGTGGAGTAGCCATTCATGCAACCGTATGGCATAATGATTTTGGTACTCCGAAATCGCACGGTTGTGTCAATACGCTGCCTGAGGATGCAAAGTGGGTATTTCGATGGGCGCTCCCAAATGTGCCATATGATCCTGGGATGCTTGATATTTCAAGTTCCGGAGAAAGCAGCACGATAGTTCAGGTAATTGAGTCTTAAATGGGAAGCATAATCCTTTTTTGGTAATCGTGTTAATCATTGGAGATTCTTAGATGGGCTTAAATATTCAAGTTGTAAAGAATGAAAACATAAAGAGCAGAGGATACATCTTTTTACATGCGTTGGCATTTGTTCTTGGTTTTTCAATCATATTTGTTATTGGCTGGGGAGGTGCCACAACCATACTTGGTCAATTATTTATTACATATAAAGATTGGATTGCTCGTATTGGCGGTGTAGTCCTTATTATTTTTGGCTTAGCGACCATGGATATTATTCATATTCCATGGTTTTATATGGATACACGCCATCAATTTAAAGGTAAGACAGGTACATTTTGGGGATCTATTGCCATGGGAGTTTTTTTTGCAGCAGGTTGGAGCCCTTGCATCGGTGCAACACTTGGCGCTATACTTACCTTAGGGTTTAGTTCTGATACTGTCGGTCAGGCGATGCGGCTATCGCTGTGGTACTCAATTGGGCTTGGTATTCCATTTCTCATTTTAGCTCTTGCTGTAAACCAGGCAATTCCGCTCGTTCGAAAATTAGGCAAACATTTAAAAACATTTCAGATAATTTCTGGAGGATTAATCATTGTGATTGGAATTTTGATGATTTCTTCTCAAATGACTGCAATTGCAAGGTGGGCACTTCAAAATGGCTTGTACATAGATTTTCAATCAGGATCGGGAGTACCGAGCATGATAACCGCAATTTTTGCAGGAGCTTTATCATTTTTATCCCCTTGTGTTTTCCCACTCGTCCCAGCGTATTTGGGTTATTTAAGTGGTCACTTAATAGCCAGTTCCCACGAATAAAGTTATCAAATTCCATATAATTGATTAGTTATTACAAAATCTTAGGCAATTACCCAATATTAATCGAATTTTCCTGGAGTTTCTAAATGATTGAAGTGTTCCTGTATTCGCGAATTGATTGTCATCTTTGCGAGATAACCCAGAAATATTTAGAAGAACTGCAATCGAGTATTCCCCATCATTTGACTGTCATTGATGTGGACGGTGATCCCAAATTAAAAAAGGAATATGGTTTCAATGTTCCAGTTGTTATCATTGGTCCATATAAAATATCTGCGCCTATAGAAAAGAAAGATCTAGAGATCTCATTATTGGCGATAAAACATAGTCAGGAACAAGAAGAGGAAATTGATAAAGCAATCAAAGAAGGTCAACTACAAATACCCTCAAAATGGACAGGAGCTGATAAATTCAGCCATTGGATTTCAAAACATTATTTAGTGATATTTAATATTTTGGTATTTCTTTATGTAGGTACACCATTTCTCGCACCAATTTTGATGAAGGTTGGTGGTGATCAACCTGCTGCGATGATTTACCGGGTATATGGATTTGTCTGCCACCAACTAGCCTTTCGTTCCTGGTTTTTATTTGGAGAACAGATTGCTTATCCTCGAGAACAAGCTGGGATAGATTCCCTGGTCTCTTATGAGCAAACAACAGGATTGAGTGGTGATGATCTACTGTCTGCACGAGCATTTATTGGAAATCCAGAATTAGGATACAAAGTTGCCCTATGTCAACGAGATGTAGCGATATATGGAGGAATTCTAATATTTGGGATTTTATTTGCAATTTTAGGTCGAAGAATAAAATCAATTCACTGGGCAATTTGGCTACTGATCGGGATTGTTCCAATTGCTATAGATGGAGTAAGCCAATTGCTCAGCCAGCCTCCGTTGAATTTAATACCGATTCGAGAAAGCACCCCATTAATTAGGAGTGTTACCGGCTTTTTATTTGGATTTCTTACTGCATGGTTTGGTTACCCGTATGTGGAAGAATCTATGGCCGAAAACCGAAAATATTTGGATGGAAAGTTTCTAAAATCCAAAAGATAGTTTTTGTACGAGAAAAAGAGAAGTTATTACGAAATGCCATTTATTGAATCTGGATCTATTAAATATTTCCGTTGTGCATCCCTAGAACAAGAGGGACTTTATCATGCTTTTTTCACCAGGCATGGCGGAATTTCTCCGGTTCCATGGCACAGTTTAAATTTTGGCGCTTCTGTGGGTGATGAAATACAAAGGGTGAGACAAAATCGGGATATTGCTTTGGATTGTATAAACTTAAAACCAGAAAGTGTATATGATGTATATCAAATTCATAGCGTGGAAGTTGTTTGTACCGATAGACCATTATCTGCGTCTGAAACGCATTTAAAGGCTGATGCGATCATTACAAATCATCCTGGGGTAACATTATTGATGAGGTTTGCAGATTGCGTTCCAATATTATTGTTTGATCCGGTGAAAAGAACAGTAGCAATCGTTCACGCAGGTTGGGTCGGAACGGTTGGTAGGATTCTACAGAAAACTATATTGGCATTAGTTCATAATTACAAATCCAATCCAAGAGATATCATAGCAGCAATTGGTCCATCGATTGGACCTGATCATTATTCAGTTGGAGAAGATGTAATAAAACAAGTGTATGCAAGTTTTAATGCCATGTCAGATCAAGTCATACGAAAAGAAAATGAAAGCTATTATTTAGATTTATGGAAGGCGAATCAAATCATTCTTTGTGAAATGGGTATAACGAAAATCGAAGTAGTAGGTATTTGCACAAGTTGTAATCTCAATGACTGGTATTCACACCGCGGGGAAAAGAGAACGACAGGTCGTTTTGGAGTCGTTATTGGTCTCAGTAATTAGGAAATTGTCGTAACGGGGAGTGGTATATGTATTCAAAAATATCTGAAAATTATCACCATGTTTGCGATCGTATTTATCATGCCGCTCGACTTTCTGGGAGAAATCCTGATATGATTCGATTGGTTGTTGTCACGAAAACTCAGTCGATCGAAACGATTAAGGCGGCTATTGATGCTGGTGCGACCGATTTGGGAGAAAACTATATTGAAGAAGCAATTCAAAAAATTTCTGCTATAACGGATAATAAGTATATTAATTGGCATATGATTGGTCATGTGCAAAGTCGTAAGGCTTTACAAGTTTGTGAAAATTTTCAATTTCTTCACTCACTAGACAGTATAAAACTAGCAGAAAGGCTTAGCAAAAGGTTGAATGAAATAGAAAAAATCTTGCCCGTGATGCTTGAAGTTAATGTGAGTGGTGAAGAATCTAAATCAGGATGGAATTTATCAGGAGTTGAATCTTTTGGAAACTTTTTTGATGATATAGATAGAATTCGCTCGCTCCCAGGATTGAAATTATCCGGAGTTATGACTATTCCTCCATTTTCGGAAAATCCTGAAGATTCACGATATTATTTTAAGCAGCTTTATGGAATAAAGGAAATGATCACTGAGAAATATAATTTATCAGGATTTTCCGAATTATCCATGGGAATGAGCAATGATTATGAAATTGCGATTCAAGAAGGCTCAACCTGTGTAAGAATCGGTCAGGCAATTTTTGGACAAAGAAATAATTAAGAAAAAGTTTGGATCAGTATCTACTACCTTTAGTTACACCAATAAAAGTAGGAATATAACTCAAAATATATAAATAACGACAAAAAAATGTTTTCTTAGATTACTTTGAAAGAAATATAAATTTCAACTACAGTGGGGAAATACCAAAATTAGATATTTGTTTAGAGCTCCCTTTAGTTTTGATGGTAACAAAGTTATCGTTCTTAATTCTTGTGAATACTTGAATATTAAATATATATTTAGCTAAATATTAGCGACTAAACTACTGGTAATAATATATATAGTCTGGTTATTTTCTTTTTGGGGATATTAATCAAATGAAATTGGTATTTTTATCCCAGAAATGATCATTAACCATAAAAGATAATATGCTGAGTCGCGTAGTTCACCTGTGCTGCTGGAATAAATAGAATAGATCAATTCTTTCGTGCTAGGATCACATCTTGTTCTAAAATAATCCATCGCCATTATTTTTTCATCGGGAGTTCCATTCGCAAGTGCTTTCCCCACAAGCTGTTCTGCAGGTTTACCGGGAGCGATCGTAGTACCAATTTTATCGGCATACTCAATTAACCAGCGAGTTTCTGTTAAATCAGGTGGATGTGTTGGAGCATAACTTGATTTTCTTTGAACCTCATCAAATGCCTGAATTGCAGCGTTTCTGACAACCCATTCATTATCTTCTAATTGTAAATTTTCAACGATTTTTGTTGCCCATGGTTGATTGATCCTGATTAGTCCAAAAACAACAGATCTACGTACGAGAAGATCATCCATGGAACTGCCTTCCCGGAGTGCAGGTTGACCTTCCTGTGGATTATTGGCTAACGCTTCAGCGGCATAACGACGTAATTCTTCAGTTCCATTAAGAAGGCTTGATGCTAGGATTTCAAGTGATTGTTTATCACCAATTGCAGCCAGTGCCAGGCAAGCTGAACGTAATGATGTCGGTGAGTCTTCTTGTAATAATTGGCCAAGATCCTCAATCGCTTTTTTCTCTGCAAGTAGACCACAACCAAGGGCTCCTAATTGTTTTAATGTTGGATGTTCATTCTTAAGTAGTTGGCGAAAATACACTGATACACCAACATCACCAGAAAACGCCATTGCTGCAATGATCTTAGCAGCTAGGCTTAATGTCTCTTTCTCTTTTTGCACAATTGAGGTAAGGGTTCGAAGGATTATTGTTCTCCAAGCGCGATTTTTTGGTGCAACCTGTAGCCATCGAGCAATTAACAAATGATTGGTATGAATATTATCGTCATCCTGGAGAAATGGCTGGATTAAACTTGTGACATCACCATTCCGGGCAACGTAATATAAAGATGTATTTCTCCCTATCCAAGAAGGTTGACTTTGAAGATTATTTATTAGATTATTTTCTACAAGGCCATTTCCGGCAAGAAATCCGAAAAATAACGGATGTGAAAATCCCACCCGAGACCCTGGATAACTACGCAGCAATCCATTCTTAATAAGTACATCTATCCCGCGGAGTTCTTTTAATTGAATTTGTACATTTGGGGATGAGGTTCCGGTAACACTTTGTTCGATTAATTCGTCAGAAGGTGAAGATGAACTATCAAGTGTTGGTAATGAAGAACCTCGATTGGATTCTGATGGATTAATAAATATTTCTAAGCCGAGCAACAATCGAAGTGCTAATGCTTCCAAACCTGGGAGTGAATTTGGAACATCGGTGGTCATCCGTCTTATATGCGAATCAATTGCACTGAAGCCATCAGAACCTAGAATTTCTCCCGAGAAGGCAGCCCAAATTTTAAGTGTGAATTCTAGTGGTTTCAATAAAGCATTATTTACGCATAACCAATTTTTTAAGTATCTGGGATTTATATTTTTATGCGGTGATTTTAATATTGGAGCAATCCATTTTGACCATTGATGACTCCAACGTTCTACTAAATTGATGCGGTCATCATCGGTCCAAGCAGCCATCCCAAGAAGATTAAATCCCAAGGTGGGTAATCCAGCCAAGTCATCATAAGACATTGCAATGATAATTTGTAATTTGGGATATTTCTTTTGTAACTGTCCAAGATAGCTTGTTACAATCCTTGCATTTTTCGGAGGTAATTCATCAGCCCGATCAATTATTAGAATACCTTGTTTATTTTCTAGTGCAGTTTCAATAACACGCGGGAGCTTAGGGACAGTAAGTGGTGATGCATAAACAGATACTGCTTGAATCAGAATATTTACAACTTCATTGGGATCGTTGATATTACCATGCTTTGGCTTTTCCACATAATCAGAGTTTTCTGTATTCAAATCCAATATTCCATTTACATTTGAATTATTTTGATCAAATAAATGAGGTATATCTGTCGCATGGATATAGATAGGTAGTAAACCTGATAATTTCCCAAGCCCTTTTTTATTACTTGCGATGCAACAAGCCAGCCATGCAAGTGCGACTGTTTTTCCGCTGCCTGGATGACCTGCAAGAATAATATTCGAACCACCTTGCAATCCTTCGATCAGGGTTAATGTCGATGCTTTATAAATGGAACCAAATTCTGGCCAATCAGGTATATAAGGAATTGTTAAACTAACACTATCAGTTGGGGCAAGCTCAATTGATTTCGGCACTTGAATTAGCGGGGTTAATACTTTCGGTTCTATCGCAATTTCATCTAATGAAAATAATGAGGACGCAAGGTGTTGCTTTTGAGAAAAATGATAAACATCATTACGGAGACGGACTTCTGTTCCAACAGAGAAATTTTCACGAACTGTACTATATTTTTTTCGTGATACTTTCAGAGTCTTTGGAATATAAATAAATAACCTGGAAATAATCCAAGCAGATAGAACGCCTGTAAAAAATCCCATCCAAAATGATGGTGATGATATATTTATATCTTGGAGGAAATTCATCGTATTGATAACCTAAATATTTATCCTGGATATAAAATTCGACTACAGGATGGACAGCGAATTAAGAGACCCGTGGATTGCGCTGCCTGGATTAATGCTGCAGTTAGCATTGTACCGCAGGCATTACATGCTCTGGTGTTGATTATTACCACGGCCACTCCGTTTCGGCTTTTCCGCAGTTGATCATATAATCCAAGATCTGCTGTTGGAATGGTTGGAAGAGTCGCTTTTCTTTCAGAATCCAACCTTTCAAGTTGGTTTACTAAATTCGTTTTTTCTCCTATGAGTTCAGCGTTTCGTTCTGATTTTATTTTTTCTGCTTCGATTAAACCCTCATTCGCCCACATTAATTTTTCTTCCGCTGATTCAACTTCCATCATTAATTCTAATTGTTTATCTTCAGTGGAGCCTAACAATTTTTTTAGTGAGGCTATCTCAAGTTGTAATTCTTGGAGCTCTTTTGGATTATGGATTTTTCCTCCATAAAGTGCTGTTTCTGAAAATTCGATCTTAATTCTTATATCGGATGCTTTATTTTCAGATTCACGCAATAATTTTGCTAAAGATTTAAATTTCTCTCCATTTTCCTCGATTGCAACTTTTGCAGATTGGATAGTATCATCATCAAGTAATATGGTTTCAATACTTAACAATCTTGCACTTGCGATATCAATCTGACTATCTATCTGTTGTAGTCTATATAAATTTGAGATTTGACTCATAGTTGGATTATAGAGGTTGTTTGTTTATTAGGCAAGTCTATGAGTAGACATTTATAATATTGCTTATCAATGATATATAATGGACTTCCCGCTATCTTGATACCTAATTTATAAAGAAATAAGGTAATCAAAAATCAGGCGTTGTATGAATATTTGGTAAAATTGATTTTTCGCATATCGAACCATAAAATAAGTAATAATCCGAATGATTAATTTATTCAAGAATACATGTTACATTCTAATTGTCTGTTCGCTCTTTGTTATAAGCCCTCAGACAGTTTCTAATCATTATTTTGATCTAAGAACGGTACCAGTTGAGTTATTCCAGACACCAACTGGAATGTCAGGCTTGCAATCCCAAACAAATACTCCAACGGACACACCAACTATTACGCCTACGACTACCTTGATTCCATTACCGGCGATAACACTAATATTTCCGGCTCATACCACTACACCTGAAATTACCCAAATACCTACACCTGTTATTTCAACAGCTACCCAAATTCCAGATACGGAAAACATTTTCGATTCGGATTATCCAAGAGTCAGGTTATTAATAATTGTGTTGGGACTTCTCTGGCTAATTCTTGTTTCCTATTTGATCATCTACATTCGACATTTCAGATAAATAATAAACTACTTCAGGTATTATTTGATTCTCAACAAATAAGTATCATTAAAATCGTAATCCATATTGGTAAAAGATCTGCCATCATTTTTTAATACTCATAGTCCCATTATCACTAATGATTATTTCGCTCATTAATTATCCGATAAAACCAATAAATATAAAGGTTATTATATTTGATACGCAGGATTATTTAGGGAATCACTATGACAATAATAATTAAACGGTATCAGAATCGAAAGCTATATAATACCCATTCAAAAAAGTATGTAACACTTGAGGAAATTGAAGATCTAATAAAGAGTGAACAGGATATTTTTGTTATCGATAATAGAACTGGAAAAGATATAACTGCAATTACGTTGAGTCAGATAATCTTTGAATTTGAGAAAAACCGATCCGGATTTTTACCTATTAAGTTATTATTGAGTTTGGTTCAATCAGGTGGAAATAGAATTGATGAATTAAAACAAAATATTATAGATTCGCTTAGTTTATATCGCAATTATGATGTGGAAATTGAAAGACGGATAAATCTACTAATAAATAATGGCGAATTATCCCAGGAAAGTGGTGCAGCACTATTAGAGAAACTTATTTCATTAAATCAATCTGACCAGGAGAAACATATTGAAATTGAAGATGTAATCATAGGTTACATAAAGGGGCAGCAAATACCCTCAAAAAACGAATTTAATCTGCTTATCCAGAAAATAGATACTATCTCCAAACAAATAGATGAACTCACTTTTGAAGATAATAATGAAAACTAATTGGAATTCAAATCATCGAGTAGCGTACTAATGCAGTTTCAAGGATCATATTGACTAGCTCAGTATGTCCGATACCTTCTCCCGCTGCTTCAATAATTAAATCTGATATTACAGGAGCTAATCCTGGTAAAGGATTGATTTCAAGGATATACGGTTTGTAGTTGTCATGCATGTCTAGACGAAAATCTACCCTTGATACATCAAGTGCCCCAGTAACTCGAAAAACTGCTGCTGCCAACCAATTTAATTCCTCTTTTTGTTCATTTGTAATCGGAGCTGGACATAGATAATTTAATTGATCTGCCAGGTCGACCTTCAGTCGATTACTATAAACAGTATCTGAATCTGAGAATGGGGAAAGATCAACCTCCATAGGAGGAAAGAAATGTAAACCTGCCTGAATCCTACGGGCATTATCGTCGTCTGGCAAGCGCTGGGCAACTGGATTTATCAGGTTGCCCACAAAGCCGACTGTAACTTCTCTTCCTTCTATATACCTTTCTACTAAAACAGGTTGTTTATACTTGTCTATAATTACCGAAATTTGTTCGCGCAATTCATCTTCGTTTCGGACAATAGATTTCCTCGAGACTCCCATTCCGGTTCCCTCTCGGCTGGGTTTTACAAATAATGGGAATCTCATTTCAGGAGTTAATGGTTCTTCAAGCCGTTCAAAAGTTTGAAATTCTGGTGTGGGTAGATTATGAAAAGCGATTACTCGTTTCGTCATTGGTTTATCCAACGCCAATGCTAATGTTAGGACTTTTGAACCAGTGTAAGGGATACGCATCATTTCAAGTAACGAAGGCACATGTGATTCACGAGCATCGCCAAAATGACCTTCGCAAATATTAAAGCAGATATCTGGTTTAAATTTATGAAGTGAATCGATCAAAGTCAGGTCACCTTCTAAAAACTCGCATGAATAACCACCTTCTCGAATTGCATTTACAAGTGCATAGACAGTCTTTTCGGAATCAAGATCATCCCATTGATCAGCAGCCATTCCTTCGAAATGTGGGGCATTCTTTTTCATATTAGCAAGTAAAGCAACCTTGTATTGTTTCATTTCTCTCCTTTTTTGATGCCATAAGATACAACCAATCATCTATTGTGTCAAGAAAAATTCCATATCAATATTTATTTTCTAGGATAAGGTAATAATAGGTATTACAATATGTATTGTATAAATTCCGATCACCATTCCAGAGGTGCATATGGCTTTCATTGATCTAATTAATAAACGATATTCTGTACGTTCATATAAACCGAATCATGTCGAAGAGGATAAAATAAATATTATACTTAATGCTGCACGCCTTGCTCCAACGGCAAGTAATCGACAACCCTTTAGGATCATTCTTATAAATACTCTCGGAAGAGAAGCTGAGCTATTGACTATATTCCCAAGGAAGTGGTTCGCCCGGGCTCCTATTGTTATATGTGTGTGTGGCATACCATCTGAAGCCTGGGTAAGGAATGACTCAAAAACATATTTTGATGTTGATGTTGCCATTGTAATGGACTACATGATTTTAGCTGCAACAGACCTTGGACTTGGTACCTGCTTTATTGCTGCTTTCGATTCAAATAATGCGCGGAAGGTTTTATTCCTACCAGATGNTGTTGAACCTATTCTCTTTACCCCCCTAGGATATCCTGATACCCTGCCAGGTATCAAAGAGCGGAAGAAACTAGAGAACCTGGTCCATTATGAACGTTGGTAAATCTGATTAATTTGAATTGCATGAAGAACATGATCCTCCGGAGCACCCTGTACATCCCCCATTACTACCACCTGCAATTATTTTAGATCCACTTTGTGCATAGAAAACAGAGACTGCACGATGGGTCTCACTACTTTCACAAGTTTTACATCCTATCGGGGAATCAGCATCTTTGATCGAACGAATTATTTCAAAACGAGTTCCACAATCTTTACATATATATTCATAAATTGGCATAGTCACTCCTAAAATATATCATTTTATATTCTAATCCTCCTGTTATGGATGGTCAATATTTCGGATAATGATACAGATGCATAATCCAATTGTCGTATTAATTTCTGCTGACGCTGAATGGTCAGCCGTACGGAATATCATGCAGGGTTACTCTATACATTCTTCGTTATATGGGGAATGGCTTAGTCATAAATACAAAGGAAATCCAGAATTAACGGAACCCATCATATTCATGCACGGAGGTTGGGGTAAAGTATCAGTGGCTGCTTCGATTAAATTTGCGATTGATAATTGGCATCCAAATATAAACACTAATATTGGTACATGCGGTGGATTAGAAGGAGAGGTATCAATAGGAGAAATAATTTTAGCAAATGAAACGATCATTTATGATATTTACAAGCAAATGGGGGATTCTTCAGAAGCAATAAAATATTATTCAACTAAAATTGATAATTCTTGGATCAATATGCCATTTCCGATTCCGGCACGGCAATATTTACTTATCTCAGGAGATCGAGATTTATTTTATAAAGAAATTGCTGAATTAAAGGCAGGCTATGGGGCAATTGCTGTAGATTGAGAATCGGGTGCAATTGCTTGGATTGCAACTAAAAACCACACTCGATGTTTTATTTTACGAGGAGTAACCGATATTGTTAGTGAAAATGGAGGGGAGGCTTATGATGGAAATATTGAGTTATTCCTCAAGAATTCCGAAATCATCATGAGGAAGATATTAGTTTCGTTACATTAATGGATTATTATATACCTAGACTTCGAGAATTCTAAAAAAATAGATGACCAACGAGCAAAGCTGATGCCGTTACAGTGATATTGTCGAGGTCTTTGAGTGGTAACGATTCAACCAGAGTGCCTATGATCGCTATTATCGAAATAGGTAGGATAAAGTATTGGATTGGAGGTAAAAAAATATCAACTCGTATAAAAANCCATATTACGAAGATTGATAATATCCATCCACCCAATAACATCCCAAATGATCCCGCCCATGATTTTCCATTATTCCAAAATAATCTCCTTTTACCCCACTTTCGGCCAAAGATATCTGCTAATCCATCACCACCACACATGAGCATTAAGGCAATTATGCCAATGGGTGAGTTTTTCCAATAAAATAGTGTTAGCAAAATAAAGATAATTCCGTAATATAGAGGACCACGCAGAACTTCACGTCTATCACCGCTTCTTGACATTGCTTTAACGGAAGCTTCATCCCTTATCAAACCAATTCCAATCAGGAAAAACTGAACTGTAAATGCGAAAGGCACCAATGCTGCCAGGTACTTATTAATTGGATTTTCATCAAACAGTAACCAGCAAAAAACGAACAGTGGTCCTGTCCCGATATGAATTATTTTACGACTCAGATGACTTTCAATCCAACCCCGGTGGGCAAAAAAATCATTTAGTCTAAGCCAGGTCAGCGAGATTGCAAATGTGATTACCAATGCAATAATGTTGTTTTCTAGCATGTGGATTCCTCTTAGTTGATATTTAGTGAGTGATATCGCACTTGAAAGATGTTTATCGATCGTGTAAATGCCTGGCAATTTCTCGTTGAGAGTCTCTCTTGGCTATTTCTGCACGTTTGTCGTATAGTTTTTTCCCTTTAGCAATAGCGATCTCCACTTTAGCTCTCCCATTATGGATGTAAATAGATAATGGAATGATTGCTACACCTTTCTGACGGACTGTACTCCAAAGTTTATGTATCTCTGATGAATGTAGTAATAGTTTTCTTGGACGAAGTGGATCGTGATTATGGATATTTGCTTGTTCATAAGGCGCAATATGTGCATCTTCAAGCCATGCTTCCTTACCATCAATGCGAACAAAAGCTTCTGCAAGACTAATTTGACCAGCCCGAATTGACTTGATCTCACTTCCATGCAAAACAATCCCTGCCTCGAGGGTTTCTAAAATAAAAAATTCATGCCTAGCACGACGATTTGTGGCAAGTACTTTTCCAGTCATAAATCTATTCTATCATAATGAATATACCGAGGTATTTTCGAGTATACTATTTTATGACCCATCAGTATAATATCAGTCGGCCATAGAAATTAATAATTTATACAAAATTTTCTAAATACTTGATTAATTTTTCAGCTAAGTTAATCCTGGAATGATTTTGTACAGTATAGTCATGGCCATTGTTCCCCATTACATCTAGGTCTCCTTGAGAATTAGATAATTTCAATAATATCTCTGCCATTTTTGTGGGCTCTTCTGCTGGAATATATACACCTCCGTTAATAGACTCCACCAATTCACGTGCCTCACCATCTATGGTGAGTATTACAGGAAGTTTGCAAGCCCACGCGTCAAATATTTTTGATGGGACGACCGTTTTAAAAACCTCAGCTTTCCTTAGGGGAATGATAGCAATATCTGCAGCAGATAAGTACATTGGGATAAGTTCTCGCGGTTTTTCGGAGAGGAAAGTTAGGTTGGGTAGATTATATGTGGAAGCAAGAGAAATTAATTCTGATTTCTTGGGCCCATCACCGATTAGTAGAAAGTGGATCTTTGGGTTATCTATTAATAACCGTGCAGTTTGTAATATTGTTCCGAGATTTTGGGCCAATCCGTGGATACCAGCATAAATCGTGACAAATTTTCCTGACAATCCCAACTCTTTTCTGATTTTTTCTCGACCAGATCGGTCGAAAACATATAATTCAGTATTGGCTCCATTAGGGATTAAGAACAACTTCCCATGCGGAATTCCTCTTTGAAGTAATTTGTAATAAACACCTTGGGTGACCACAATAATTTGTATTGCTTTTTGGTAGCACATCTCCTCTAGTTTTGTGGCTAAGGAGATTGAATGCTTATTTGATAATTCTCCTAGAGCAACTGCAGCTTCAGGCCATAGGTCGCGAACTTCAAATACCATCGGTATATGTTTGAGATAGCTAAGTACAAGGGCAGTTCCACCAACAAATAGTGGTGGAGAGCTCGCATATAAGAGATCGTATCGGCCTCGAATCATAAACAAACCAATGATTATTGCATTTACCATGTATGATAAATAAAACAACAATCGGTTACGAAAATTTTTAATACGTGAAGTTTTTACCCAAACCCTGATAACGTCGATTCCATTGAGGTTTGTTCTCTCTAATAATTTTCCTTTATATTCCTGTGGAATAATTCCGGACGGATGATTTGGGATTTCTGAAATCATAGTCACTTCATGTTTCATTTGAACCCATTGATGCGCCATCTCATACGCGCGACTTTGCGTAGCCCCTGCTTCAGGCGGAAAGTATTGAGAAAGGTATAGTATGCGCATAGACTTAATTATGGAGAAGCAACAATTGGTGATAAAAGGAAACTAAGTATTTTTCCATATCTGTCCAACAATAATTTTCTGTAACAGATATTTGCCCATTTTTTCCTATTGCTGCAGAAAGTGATGTATCTGATAACAATTCAATGATTGCTCTTGCATGTGCTGATGGGTCATCAGCTTTNACCAAGAAACCGTTTTTTCGGTGTTCGATATAAGGTTGGACCGCAGTAAGATTACTACTAACCACTGGGATTGCGTAAGCCATATATTCAAATAGTTTTGTTGGTATATTCTTTTGATATTTAGCTACCGGGGAAAAGGGAATCCAACCAATCGAAGCCTGAGACAGATAATCATGAACACTGGTAAAAGGGATTGCCCCAGTGATGATAACCGATTTGGTCAAGTTTCGGATAGCGATCTCAGAGCGTAATTCATCTGCTAAAGATTCAGGTGCAAATGGGCCAACCAAATATAACTGTGCAAGAGGAATTTTATTTACTACAATTCTAAAGGCATCCAACATAAGAGTTGTACCACGATTGCGTTTTAACCCACCCAGGTATAACACGATGGGTTGATTTGGATTGTAATTCTTGGGTGAATGAGAACCCATCTCTATGAATGATTGCAACGGATAATTGAATAAAGTAACCTTTGGTCGATTTATGTTTAGAAAAGACCCAGCGATTTGGTTGTCTGCAAAGATTAATCCACTTTGCAAATAAGCGCAGGTTGGTTCAAGCAGCCGGAAGGTCCAAGAGAAAAAAAATTTTACTACAGCAGGTAAATCATCCTTTATATCTATGAAATCAGCCACTGATTCATGGATATCGTAAACGACTGGTCGACCAGAGAATAGACGTAATAAAGGAGAAATAAATAATAACTCTGGGTCATGGATATGGAATATATCTGCCTTTNTAGATAGNGCGNAACTTAATACCTTCCACCAGAGAAATGGGCGATGGCTTCGCTTAACACGTTTTAAAGATATGATCCGAATACCTTGCACAATTTCAGATCGATCATGAACAGCAATCAATGTAACTTTGTATCCAGCTTTATTCAAACTACAAGCTTCACGATAGAATATTCGGTTATCAAGCGCATTGTGAACAGTGGAAATAATACAAACTTTGTTCATTTTATGTTAGAAAGTATTATTGACAGCTTTTGTTTTTTTGTAGATTTACTTCAATATATACTATATCTATTATGGTTATAGTATATTCTTATATAAAATTTCCATCTTTTCCATTTCTATTTCACGATTTGCATGAGTGAGAACCCATTCAGTGTTATATTGAAAAAACATTTCCCGCATTTGAGGATTATTTAATAATTCAATCGTTGCTTGGGCAAGAGTATGAGTATTTTTCGGTGGAACAATAAGGCCGTTTACTTGATGTGTGATTATTTCTCTTAAGGAAGGAAGGTCACTGACAATTACTGGTGCTCCACATGCTAATGCTTCAAGAATAGTGGATGGAATTGAATCAGAAGATGGTACCGATATAACTGCATTCGACATACGAAAGTAATCAACATAACGATTCGGAGTTTGAAATGATAACCAACGTACAGAACTACTTATTCCTAACTCATCGATCCTTTTTAATAACTGATCTTTATAGTTTGAAACAATATTGTAATCTTGTATCAAATATATTACTTTTGGAAATTTGCTCTTAACTAACGGAATTGATTCAATGATAATATCTTGATTATAGATCGGTTTCATTCCCCTTGGACTCAAGATAACTGGTGCATCATCTATTCCAAGCTCTTCCCGTAACTTATTTGTCTTTTCTGGGTGGAATATTTTCAAATCTACTCCCCAGGAAATTAGGTGACAGTGACTTGGCTCTGCCCCATATTGGATAGCCTTATTTAGTAATGTTTTTGAGTTTAGAGTGATAAGGTCTGCCTTTCGTAATACGATTTGTGCTAATATGCGTGCAATTATGGAACGATTGGGATGAATTAGAAGATCGCTTCCCCATGGAGTAACAACAAAGGGATGAAAATTACTAAATACCCCTAGCCATCCTGCTGATGAAACCCGGTGTACATGTAAAATATCCGGTTGCCAAATATTTAATATCTGGCGCGTCCAAATTTCCCATATAAGAAAACGGATAATTCTGACATTAAAATTACCTGGAAGATTATAAATTTCCATTCCTGACCAATCGATCTGCGATAAAGTATCAGATATCAAACAAACCTTATGACCATGATTTACAAACCAATTTACCCAGACACGAGTGTTGGTGCTATTAGAATCTGATATATATAATATTCTCATTTTATAATCAACAAAGAATTATTAAAACACATAAGCACAGCATATATACTTTATTTTTGAGCAGTACTAATCCAGATAGATACGGCAATGGAATATTTATGGTACTGCAAAAAGTATGTCATTATTTGTTAGAATACTTTTTTTATTGGATTTCAACAAAAAGCGAATAGATACTTATTCGAAAACAGTTTTTTGGAATATATATAAAACTAGCAATTCAAGTTATATACAAATTATAACTTTTGAGTATTAGATTCGCTGATGAATTTAATAGATTTCAAATTCTTTCTTTTGTTATGTCTCCCGAGGGAGATTTTCCAGAATCAATCTTACCATCTTTTCTGTCATGATTTCAGGAGTAAAATAAGCATTAATCCGTTTTCGGTTTTCTTTAGCGATGAAATCTCGAAATTTTGGGTTACCTAGAAATTCAAGAATACGTATTGCCATCAATTGGGCATCCCCTACCGGAACGAGGCAGTTTGAGCTATTCGTAGAACCAATTGCCATCCGTACTCCTGGAAGATCTGTGGCTATTAGCGGCAACCCAGCTGCCATGTATTCTAAAATCGCGTTAGGTAATCCTTCAGAAGTGGAGCTATATAATCCCAAATCCACAGCATTAAGTATTCCAGCTACATCCTTTTCTTCACCCAGAAAATGGACAACAGAATTTATACCTAAATCATGAGACAGATTAATTAAATAAGAACTTGAATCAGAGAGACGTCCAACAAGGAGAAGGTGTGGTGAAGGTGATGGAGCCAAATCAAAAACAATTCGCCAAGCTCGTAGAAGCGTTTCATGATCCTTATACTTTGAGAGTGTAGCAACCATGCAAGCGATGAAAATATCTTCAGTCAGATTAAATTGCTTACGCCATGTACCGCGGTTTTTTTGTGGTTTGTTTAGCTCTATCCCATTTGGAATGATGCTAATTTTATCTGGAGAAATACCATTTTTTTCTAATACAGTAACCCCAGTAGGTGAATTAGCTACGAAGCAAGACGCTCGACGAAATGCAAATTTTTCAATTCGACGCCCTTTAAAACCTTTTCCCTCATCCAACTGATTCCAAATACATAACTTAACACCGCCCCACCGCCAAGCTAAACTGCTGATCAAGTTGGGATAAGTAGTGAAAGATAATAAGATCTGTATGTGGCTTTTCCGTAAGTACCAAGCAAATAACGCTGCCCCTGGCCATGAAGCAATAGTATACGTAATTGGAGGTTTAGGAAGGATATGGTACGGAATATATTGCGACTGGCATAAATCTGCAAGTAATCCTATTGGACGGAAACCGAATATAACTGCTTTAGCCTGATAGTCATTACGTAAATAACTGGTTAATAGTAGTGCCTCGCGTTCGGCACCACCAAGCAAGAAGCTGTTGACGACAACAGCAATCGGTATACCCACTAAATCAGATGAGACACTAGGTTTCATTTTCTAATCGATTTCTACTTTACATGGATTTTTTCAATGAGATCGGACAAACAACATCAAAATACCATAGTTAGAANAGCNAGATGATGTACGTACTACTATTCATAGTCTGATTTGAACATTATGGGCAAAGCATCCGATTGAGGGTGTATTTATTATAAATAATCTCAATCTTATAACACTCAGGGATATGGTGTAGTAAATCATCGAAGATAATATCTTTATATAATCCAGACTCTTTTTCAACTCGGTTCGAGGATGCTACATAAAGGAATGCTTTTGGATGGTCAGATCGATATAATCGAGCAATACCATGGATTGATTGTTGTATATTTTCTAAAGCAGATAATCTAATATCATTATTATCCATACCTAATTTAGAAGCAACAATTGCGATATTAAATCGTATAATTGGCCATGCACGCCAAGATCCAATAGTATATTTAACTATCTCTTGGTTGGCTTCTAGCGATTGTATTTGAGCATTTACTTCAAGAAGATTCAATAATAACTCGATTATGATTTGGATACTTTGATAAAAACATTTGGGAAATGGATATCGAGAATCCTGATCTTTAATAAAGCTATCCTTAGAAGCAGTTATTTCGATTGATCCTCAGGATTATTAGAATATCGATTTTCATGATATATATGCCTTGCATAGTTCATCATAATGGGTAGCTCTTTATGTTCAAGAAATAATAGCATTGCTATATAGGTTATTCCAAATACTAATGATTTCAGTGTTCCTGAAACCCAATATGAGACATTATCACCTACAAGAATAATTGTCAGGAAAGTAAATAGCAGCCCAGCAACTAAGGCCAGTATCGGTGAACCAAATAAACGTAATATTGAAAAGCGCACATACGAGCGTGCTTGCCAAAACATGATAATGATACCTATTAAAATCATCAAATTTACTGCAATTGCTACTCCAGAGATACCCCATAAGTTTCCAAATATAAGCAAGGCAATAATCATCACTCCAAGTTGAAGCAATCGGATCCAAAGCAATTTTTCAGGCTTTCCAACTGCTATGAACAGACTTGCAAGTGTGAATCGGAGCGGATCGAGGAGAGTGAATAGAAGCATGAGACGAAAAGCATCTAACATCGGTAGCCATTGGGCACCGATGACCAGATAGATAAACTCTGGAGCTATCAATGCCAACAAGCCGGCCATAAAGAAACCAGTGCGAACCAGAAGGGCATTTGCTCGAAAAAATGCCTGAGAAAGCTGCTTCGGATTCTCTTTTAGTTCTGCATAAGTACCTGAAGCAACTGAATTAATTGGACTTGCTAACACTTTTCGTGGATATGATGAGAACGTATAGGCACGTGAATAATAACCCAAAGATGATTTTCCCAAGAATTGCCCAGTCCATAAATTATCGGTGTAATCTAGAGCTTGGGAAACCAGATTACCTAAAAATGTGCGGTATCCAAAATTTAACAAATATCGGGCAATGGTGGGTGACCACCCCAAATGAACTTTCCAAGGCGGACGGATAAGCAGGTATCCAAAAACTGCCACTATGGCAGCGATAATATCTGTAGAAATTAAGCCTTGTATTCCAAATCCTTTCCAAGCAAAGATGAGAGCAGAAGCAGTTGAAAGAATGATACTTAATGTATCAATAATCGCGATCCGTTTCAATACTACACGACGTATAAGTATAGTACGGCTAGTAATAACAAGATTATCTACAAATTGGGTTGCAAGGAATACCCATAGAACCCAAAGATTCTCTTTTGGAAATATAAATGCGCCGATTAGAGCAACCGTAATTGCCCAGAAAATATTAAAGAATAAAAGAATCGTAAAATGTACACGTAGGGATTGTTCACCTTCACTTTCTGGAGCACGATGAAGGAGAGCGCTGGACATGCCGAAATTAGGTATTGAGCTAGTCACAAGCACAAAAGAAGCAGCAAAAGAATAGATTCCAAATACCTCAGGGGCAATTAAACGAGCGAGTAAAATTGAACGAAAGAGTTGGATGACAGTATTTATCCCACTAGCACCCAGTGTGTACATTGAGGAACGAATGCTACGTTGCGCTATGCTCATATATTGATAGAAGCAATTCTAAGAATNATCAAGCNCAATTTGATTGTAATATATTCTACNGTTACAATAAATACACCAGATCCAGGATCACAAGAAAGTGATATTTTTATTAAGTGCTGTTATCCTCTTTAGTCCTTTTTTTGGTATAGTCCTTTGTTTTGCATTATCGATTTTTATCATAAAGAGAATAAAGCCAATATTAAATACGAAGGGAAAGGTTCTTTTACACCCCAAGTATAATAGGGATATTGTAATGGTTATTATTGAAATAGGTGACTGATTATGCCAACAAAACTAAGCCGGTATTGTCTAGGGAT
>Ga0031656_10000034_pt1 | contig 31017 bp, 24 predicted proteins | sample FrelakmetDIP11DI_FD_55080 | JGI IMG/M metagenome (GOLD analysis project Ga0031656, IMG submission 55080) | Freshwater lake sediment microbial communities from the University of Notre Dame, USA, for methane emissions studies - DIP11 DI | ecosystem: Environmental > Aquatic > Freshwater > Lake >... | reverse complement strand
GTGAACATCGCCATCACCGCACAGGCCCAGCCGAGGGAAGTGTTCCACGGGGCTGCGGCGACCGCATAGCCGGCGCCGACGAGGATCACCGTGTCGGCGATGCGGTCCGGGACGTCGTTGTAGAGCGCGCCGACCGGCGTGGCGCGACCGTGCTCGACCGCGACCATGCCGTCCAGCATGTTGCACAGCAGCCGCAACTGGATGCCGGCCGCCGCCACGGCCAGCCACGCGCGCCAGGCCGGCCCGTCGGACAGGACGAAGGCGCCGCCGGCCACGATCGCGAACCCGGCGCCCAGCACCGAGATCGCATTGGCGGAGAGGCNCGTGGCCGCGAGTCGCGCGGCCAGCGANCGCGCCCAGCCCGTCTCGCGCGTCGCAATCGGTCGTCGTTCAGCCACGGTGGAATCCTCCTGCAGGCCCGGNTCTCATGCGTGCAGNTCCAGCACGTCGCCNTCGGCGAGGCGATGCTCGCGCCCTACGTGCTGCCCGTCGGCCGTCACCGAACGACCCCACACGCGCGCGAACTTCAGCGTGCGCGCCATGTCGCGGTGCACCAGCCGCGCCGCATCCTCCACCGTGTGCTCGCCGACGCGCAGCGTGAACGGCCGGTCGCGCTCGGCCGGCTTGCCGGGCGCCTTAGTGTAGACCCGCACCAGCCCGAGTTGCCGCCACAACCACGCACCGAGTTCGCCGAGCCCGGTGCCGGTCTGCGCCGACACCAGCAGTCCCGGGAAGTGCGGCTCCTCGAGCTCGGCCAGCACCTCGAGGTCGGTGTCGGCGTGGTCAAGCAGGTCGGCCTTGTTCGCCAGCAGCAGCGTCGGCAGCCGCAACGCGAAGACGTCTTCGTCGGTCGCGAGCGCCGGCCCAGCCTCCTGCCCAGCCGCCTGCCCCTCCGCGTCGGCTGGCCAGCGGGTCACGAGGCTGACCTTGCGACGTGCCAGTTCCTGCTGCACCGCCGTCACCTGCTGCACGCAATCCGGGTCGGCGAGATCCACCACCAGCAGGCAGGCGTCGGCCGAGTGCAGGGTGCTGGTGAGCCACGGCACCGGGTGTCCGGCGTCGATGGCAGGCAGGTCGACGAGCTGGAAGTGCACGTCCTGCCAGCGCAGCATGCCGGGCTCGGGGTACTGCGTGGTGAACGGGTATGGCCCGCTGCGGGCGCCGGAGCCGGTCAGCCGGTCGTGCAGCAGCGATTTGCCGGCGTTCGGCGCGCCGAGCAGCGCAATCTGCGCCGCGCCTTCCGGGCGGATCACCAGCGCCGGTCCGCCGCGCGCGCCGCCCCGCTTCGGGCCGGCCAGCTCCTCGTCGAGTTCCTTGATGCGCCGCTTCAGGTCCGCCTGCAGGTGATCGGTGCCCTTGTGCTTCGGGATCACGCGCAGCATCTCGCGCAGGTGCTCGAGGCGCTCGGCGGGGTCGCGCGCCTTGCGGAAGGCGTCGGCCACCGCCTTGTATTCGGGTGACAGGTTGGCAGGCATCGCGGGTGTGCTGGGAGGGTGTGCTGGGCAGCGAACCCAGGCGGGTGATACTTGCAAACTTATCACGCGCCCGGTATCCGGATTGCAACGTGGCAAACCGCGAGCCCGCGGCAGGACGACCCATCGTGCAGGCGACGACCCCGGCCCACAGCGACGCACTGGTGATCTTCGGCATCACCGGCGACCTCGCCTTCAAGAAGATCTTCCCGGCGCTCGAGAACCTGGAGCGTCGCGGCCGCTTGCCGGACCGGGTGGTCGGCATGGCCCGCGGCGGCACCACGCGCGAGGCGCTGCTCGAGCGCATGCGCGAGAGCCTCGCGCAGCATGGCGACGGTACCGACGACGCCGCGGTCGCCCGCCTGGCGGGCAAGTTGCGCATGGTCGACGGCGACTACCGCGACGACGCGACGTTCGCGGCACTGCGTCGCGCGCTCGACGGCGCGGCGCGACCCTGCCACTACCTGGCGATTCCGCCGAGCCTGTTCGCCGAGGTGGCCACGCGACTCGGCAGTTCCGGCTGCGCAGCGGGCGCGCGGCTCGTGGTGGAGAAGCCNCTCGGACGTGACCTCTCCAGCGCACNGACCATCAACCGCGCCCTGCGCCAGGTGGTCGACGAGGGCTCGATCTTCCGCATCGATCATTTCCTCGGCAAGGAACCGGTGCAGAACCTGCTCTATTTCCGCTTCGCCAACTCGATCATCGAGCCAGTGTGGAACCGCGACCACCTCGAGAGCGTGCANNTCACCATGGCGGAGAAGTTCGGCGTGGAGGGCCGCGGCCGCCTGTACGAGGAACTCGGTGCGGTGCGCGACGTGGTGCAGAACCACCTGCTCGAAATCCTGGCCATCCTCGCCATGGANCCGCCGGTCGGCACGGGCGCCGAGGCGNTGCGCGACGAGAAGCTCAAGGTGCTGCGCGCCATCCAGCACCCGGAGCGCCGCGNCATCGTGCGCGGCCAGTACNCGGGCTACCGCAGCGAGGTCGGCGTGGCGGCCAGCTCGGACGTNGAGACCTTCGCCGCGCTGCGCTTCGACGTCGACTCCTGGCGCTGGGCCGGCGTGCCGTTCTTCGTGCGCACCGGCAAGTGCCTGCCGGTGACCGCCACCGAGGTGATGGCGACCTTCAAGCGCCCGCCGCAGCGCCTGTTCGACGAGCCGTTGCCGCCGCGCACCAATTACCTGCGCTTCCGCCTCGGCCCGGACCGCGTCGCCATCGCGCTCGGCGCGCGCATCAAGTCGCCGGGCGAGGCGATGACCGGCCAGGAAATCGAGCTGTACGCCTGCAACTCGCACGCCGACGAGATGACGCCGTACGAGCGCCTGCTCGGCGACGCGATGCGTGGCGACCCCACCCTGTTCGCGCGGCAGGACTCGGTCGAGGTCGCGTGGGACATCGTCGATCGCCTGCTGGCGAGCGGTCCGCAAGCGGAGCACTACGCGCCCGGCAACTGGGGTCCCGCCGCCGCCGAGCGCATGGCGCAGCGCTACGGCGGCTGGTACGACCCGCCGGCGAACGGCGACAACGCATGCAGGTGATCCGCACACGGGACGCCGCCGCGTCGGCTGCGCGCGCGGCGGACGAGATCGTTGCCGCCTGTCGCGAGGCAGTCAGCGAACGCGGCGCGGCGTTGATCGCCGTGAGCGGCGGCGAGACGCCGTGGCTGATGCTCGAGGAGTTGTGCACCCGTGACCTGCCGTGGGATCGACTCCGCATCGCGCAGGTGGACGAGCGGATCACATCGCGCGGCGACCCACGCCGTAACCTGGCGCGGCTCGAGCAGATCCTCGTCGCCGGCGGACCCCTGCCCCGCGCCAACCTGCTCGCCATGCCGGTGGACGACCCCGACCCGGCGCAGGCGGCCTGCGACTACCAGCGCTTGCTCGAGTCGCATGGCGGCCAGCCGCTGCAGCTGGACCTCGTGCACCTCGGGCTCGGCAGCGACGGGCACACGGCATCCCTGGTGCCGGGNGATCCTGTGCTCNANGTCCACGACCGCGACGTCGCCGTGACGGGCGAGTACCAGGGTCTGCGCCGCATGACGCTGACACTGCCCGCGCTCGGCAGGGCGCGCCGTCGCCTGTGGCTGGTCAGCGGCGCGGCCAAGGCGGCGCGACTGCAGCAGTTGCTCGCCGGGGCCGGGGAGATCCCGGCCGTGCGAGTGCCGCGCCACGCGGCACTGGTAATTTGCGACTCGGCCGCCGCAGGCTGACTGCGCGGCTGGCTACAGGCGGTCGGTGTCGCGGATGAACCCCGCGAGGTCGTCGCGGTACTTTTTCATCGACGGCCCGTGCAGGTACATCATGTGGCCTGCCTCGTAGTGCTCGACGCGGATGCGCTGGCGCGCCTCGGGCGTGATGCGCAGGTGCTCGATGTCGTGCTTCATCACCAGCTGCGGCGTCGCGAGGTCGTACCAGCCCTGCTGCACCAGCACGTGCAGGCCAGGGTTCATCGTCATGGCCTGCGCGAGATCCGGCACCGTGCTCGCTGCGCCAATGTTCCATTCGTCGCCGGCGCCGGGGTACTTGTGGGTCCAGTCCCACTTCACGTCGAACGCCGAGATGCGGTATTCCTCGTCGCGACCGAACTGCAGTTCGTCATGCAGGTAATCGAGGAATGCCGCGGTAAACGCCGGGCCGATCGCCGGAAAGAACGGGTCGTAGTCCATCTTCTCCGCCAGCGGGTTCACGGCGGGGCCGACGAAGCGTGAGTCGATGCGTCCGGCGATCAGCCGTCGGTCGCGCTGCAGCTCCTGCAGGAACTGGGGATGGCTGACGCGCAGGTCGGCCCGCTCCCAGTACTCGGCACTGGTGCCGGTGTACGCAGCCAGCTGCGCCGCGACGGCACGCTTCTCATCGGCCGGGATCACGTAGCCCTTGGTGAGTGCCGGCAGGTACCTCTCGTAGGAGTAACGCTCTACCTCGGCCATGAACGCTTCGAGCGACGACGGTCGGTTCGGCAGCAGGTTGTGGTACCAGGCCGTTGCCGCCAGCGTCGGCAGGTACAGCGCGTGCGGCAGGTCGAGTTCGATGCCGTCCACGCCAGAGGCCGCGCTCAGGAACGGCGACACCAGCACCACGCCGTTCAGGTTCATGCCGTGCACCGACTGCAGGTGATCCGCCAGTCCGGCCGAGCGCATGCCGCCGTAGCTCTCGCCGAGCAGGTACTTGGGCGANGTCCAGCGACCGTTCTCGGTCACCCAGCGCTTGATNAACGCACCGACCGACTTGATGTCCTGGTCGACGCCCCAGAAATCGGCGCCCTTTGCATCGCCGAGCGGCTTGCTGAAGCCGGTCCCGACCGGATCGATCATCACCAGGTCGGTGACGTCGAGCACGCTGAACTCGTTATCCACGCGCTGCGACGGCGGCGGCGGGCTGTAGCCCGGGTCGTTCACCACCACGCGGCGCGGCCCGAGGATGCCCATGTGCAGCCAGATGGACGACGAGCCTGGTCCGCCGTTGAACGCGAACGTCACCGGGCGGCGCGCCGGGTCCTTGACGCCGTCACGCGTGTAGGCGGTGTAGCCGAAGCGGGCGACCGGCTTGCCGGCGTCATCCTTCATGATCAGCCAGCCGGCAGTCGCGGTGTAGCGGACGATCTCGCCCGCGATGCGGACCTCGTGCCGGGTGCGCGACTGCTTCGGCTCCGGCTCGGCCACGGGCGTGCGCGCTGCATCGGCCGCGGGCTGCGACGCGTCGCTCGGCTTCACGGCCTGCGCGCCGAGCGGTGCCGCGAACGACATCAGTACGACGAGCGCGGCGGCGGTCGGGAATCGATGCAGCATCGTCAGCCTCCGGAGTTCTGGCGGGTCACGGCGTGCCCGCCGAACGACTGGCGCAGGCGCGCCAGCAGCCGGTCGGCGTACTCGCCACGGCCCTGGCTCGCGAAGCGCTGCATCAGCGCAAGGGTCATCACCGGCGTCGGCACGCCGAGTTCCACGGACTCGATCGCGGTCCAGCGCCCCTCGCCCGAGTCCGCCACCACCGGCGCGAGCGACTCGAGGTTGGCGTCCTCGGCGAGAAACCCGGCGGTGAGGTCCAGCAGCCACGAGCGGATTACCGTGCCGTGCCGCCACGACTCCGCGATCTGCGCCACGTCGAGCTGGAATTCCTTCTTGGCACGCAGCAAGGCGAAGCCCTCGGCGTAGGCCTGCATCAGGCCGTACTCGATGCCGTTGTGCACCATCTTGGTGAAGTGCCCGGCACCGCTCGGGCCACAGTGCAGCCAGCCGCGCTCCGGATCTGGCGCCAGCACCCGCAGGAACGGCTCGACGCGCGACACGGCCGCGGCGGCGCCGCCGACCATCAGGCCATAGCCGTTCACGAGGCCCCACACGCCGCCGGACACGCCTGCATCCACCAGGTGGATGCCGAGCGGTGCGAGCGCCTCGGCACGCCGCACGCTATCGCGATAAAAGGCGTTGGCGCCATCCACGATCACGTCGTCCCGGGCGAGCAGCTCACGCAGCTGGGCGACCGTGCCCTCGGTCGGGGCTCCCGCCGGCAGCATGAGCCACACTGTGCGCGGCCGGGGCAGCGCCGCTACCAGCGCCGCCAGCGACTCGACGGCCTGCACCCGCTCCTCGCCGCCGATGCCGGCCCGTGCGCCAGCGGCCGCGTCCCACGCCACCACGCCGAGCCCGGCCCGCGCGATACGCCGGGCCATGTTGCCGCCCATGCGCCCGAGGCCGACCATGCCGATCTGCTGCTCCATGCGTTCTCCCCGGTTGACGAGCAAAAGTCGGGCGATGGTGGCGCGCGGACGGCGGCCGCACAAGTCCCATGGCCACCCGCCGCACCAGGATGGCGCAGGTGCTTGACCGGAACCGGTTTCCGGCGCCGGGGCGAGTGGGAGAAGCCGCGCCGCGCCCCTGTAATCCACGTATTTTCCGCGGCCGCCGTCGGCGTTATCTCTAACGGCCTCAGGGCCCGCATCGCGGCCCGGCACCAGGGACCGACGATGACGACCAGCGAGCGGAAATGGGTGTACGCGTTCGAGAACGGCGACGGCAAGAACAAGATGCTGCTGGGCGGCAAGGGCGCCAACCTGTGCGAGATGACGCGCATCGGGCTGAACGTGCCGCCCGGGTTCGTAATCACCACGGAGGCCTGCCTCAGCTACCTCGACGATGCGCAGCGGCGCCTGCCCGACGGCGTGATGGACGAGGTGCGCGCCCACATGCGCGCGCTCGAGAAGAAGACCGGCAAGAAATTCGGCGGTGGCGACGACCCGCTGCTGGTGTCGGTGCGCTCCGGGTCGGCCATGTCGATGCCGGGCATGATGGACACCATCCTCAACCTCGGCCTCAACGAGACCATGCTCGCGGCGCTGATCCGCCGCACCGGCAACGAGCGCTTCGGCTATGACGCGTGGCGGCGCTTCATCCAGCTGTTCGGCAAGGTCGCGCTCGGCGTGCCGGACGCGGCGTTCGACGAACAGTTCGAGGCCGTCAAGACGCGCGTCGGCGTCAAGCAGGACGTGCTGCTCGGTCCCGACGACCTGCGCGATGTCGGCGAGCGCTTCCTGCACGTGGTGCAGCAGCACACCGGCCGGCCCTTCCCGGCCGACCCGTACGAGCAGCTCGAGATCGCCATCAAGGCGGTGTTCACCTCGTGGATGGGCAAGCGCGCCATCGACTACCGCCGCGAGTTCAAGATTACGCCGGCCATGGCGAACGGCACCGCGGTCAACGTGGTGACCATGGTGTTCGGCAACATGGGCAACGACAGCGCCACCGGCGTGGGCTTCACCCGCAACCCGGCGACCGGCGAGAACCAGCTGTACGGCGAGTTCCTCACCAATGCGCAGGGCGAGGACGTGGTGGCGGGCATCCGCACGCCCAAGGCGATCGCCGATCTCGCCAGCGAGATGCCGGTGATCTTCACCCAGCTCATCGACCTGCGGAACCGCCTCGAGCGCCACTACCGCGAGGTGCAGGACTTCGAGTTCACCATCGAGCGCGGCACGCTCTACTGCCTGCAGACGCGTAACGGCAAGATGAACGCCACCGCGATGGTGCGCACCTCGGTCGAGATGCACGAGGAAGGCATCCTCACGCGCGAGCAGGCCGTGACGCGCGTCGATCCGGCGCACCTCGAGCAGATGCTGTTCCCGCGCCTCGACCCGAAGCACAAGAGCCAGCCGCTCGCCTCCGGCCTGCCTGCCTCGCCCGGCGCCGCCAGCGGCCAGGCGGTGTTCGACGCCGACCGCGCCGAGACGCTCGGCAAGCAGGGAGCGAAGATCATCCTGGTGCGCGAGGAGACCAAGCCCGAGGACATCCACGGCTTCTTCGCCTCGCAGGGCATCCTCACCAGCCGCGGCGGCAAGACTTCGCACGCGGCGGTGGTAGCGCGCGGCATGGGCAAGCCATGTGTCGCCGGCGCCGAGGGTATCCACGTCGACGTCAGCGCGCGCCTCGCCTTCGTCGGTGACCAGGTGATCAAGGAGGGCGACATGATCACCATCGACGGCAGCAACGGCCGCGTGTACCGCGGCGAGGTGCCGACCGTCGAGGCCGATTTCTCGCCGTCGCTGGTGAAGCTGCTCGGCTGGGCCGACGGTTACGCGCGCCTCGGCGTACGCGCCAACGCGGACACGCCGGACGATGCCGCGCGCGCCATCCGCTACGGCGCGAAGGGCATCGGCCTGTGCCGCACGGAACGCATGTTCAACGCGGCCGACCGCCTGCCCATCGTGGTCGACATGATCGTGGCCGATACTCCGGAGGAGCGGCGCGCTGCGCTCGATCGCCTGTTGCCGATCCAGCGCGCCGACTTCGCCGGAATCTTCAAGGCCATGGCGCCGCACCCGGTCACGATCCGCCTGCTCGACCCGCCGATCCACGAGTTCCTGCCGACCGAGCGGCAGCTCGAGGAGGACATCCAGCGCCTGAACGACCTGCGGGGTGCCGCCCGCGGCATGGAGGTGCTGACCGAGGCTGCACGCTCAGTTTCCGGCGGTAACCTGCCGGCCACGTTGCGCGACCTCGCCGAGACGCGGCTGATCGACAGCGTGGTGGCACGCAAGGAGGCGATCCTGCGCAAGGCCCGCGCGCTGCGCGAGGTCAACCCGATGCTCGGCCACCGCGGCGTGCGCCTCGGCATCACCTACCCCGAGATCTACACCATGCAGATCCGCGCGGTGCTCGAGGCCGCTGCCAACTGCATCCGCGCCGGCATCGACGTGCAACCCGAGATCATGGTGCCGCAGGTCTGCACCGCGCAGGAGTTGAAGCTGGTGCGCGACTACATGGCCGCCGTGCAGAACGAGGTCGAGGTGACCTACGGCGTGCCGGTGCCATGCAAGTTCGGCACCATGATCGAGGTGGTGCGCGCCTGCATGCGCGCCGAGAACCTGGCCGAGGTGGCCGAGTTCTTCTCGTTCGGCACCAACGACCTGACCCAGGCCACCTTCTCGTTCTCACGTGAGGACGCCGAGAACAAGTTCCTGCCGATGTACAACGAACGCGGCATCCTGCAGGACAACCCGTTCGAGGTGCTGGACGTGAAAGGCGTCGGCCGTCTGATGGCGCTGGCCGTGGACTGGGGCCGTGCCAGCCGCAAGGGCCTCAAGGTCGGCATCTGCGGCGAGCACGGCGGCCATCCGGCCTCGATCCAGTTCTGCAACTCGATCGGGCTCGACTACGTGTCGTGCTCGGCGCCGCGCGTGCCGATCGCGCGGCTCGCCGCCGCACACGCGGCCATCGCCGTAGCGGTGACGAGCGACAAGAGCGCCTGAAAGGGGAAGGCCCCCACCCTACCCTCTCCCGCCTCGGCGGGAGAGGGTGCCCGAAGGACGGGAGAGGGTCCGTTAGAACCCGCCGCCCGGGCGCATGAAGTCGCCCGGCGTCAGATATCCGTCGCCGTCGCGATCCATCTGCGTGAAGCGCTGCTGGGTGAGGCCCGGGAATGCGGCCTGCACCTCGACCAGGTCGAGCTTGCCGTTGCCGTCCGTGTCGGCCTGCTTGACGCGCTCGAGGATGCGCAGGCGCATCTGCTCCCGGTCGCGCAGCGCCTCGAGTTCCGCGAGCGTCACGAAGCCGTCGCTATCGGCGTCGATGAACTCGAAGTGCTCGAAGACCTGCGGCGCGCCCAGCTTGGCCTCCTCCCTGGTCAGCTTGCCGTCGCCGTTGCTGTCCGCCGCGGTGAAGCGCTCCTTTACCTGCGCCTTAAACTGCTCGCGTCCCTTGTCGATAGCGGCCTGCAGCTCGGCCTTGCTGAGCTGTCCGTTCTTGTCGGTGTCGATCTCGTCGAACCGGTCCATCAGGCCGAGCCCGAGGGCCGCGCCCATCGGGCCGGGGCCGTTGCACTGCCCGGCCGGCGCGCTGCCCTGGGCAACGCTCGCCGCCGGCGGCGCGACCGGCATCGGGCCCTTCCTTTTCTTGGCCGCGTCGGCGGCGCCACCCACCAGCAGCGCGCTCACGGCGGCCGCCAGGATCATTCCACGCGAAACATTCATCGTTCGTCCTCCGGGGACTGCAGTGCCCTTACTCCGCGAAACAACGCGCATCGGCGGCGGCGGTTGACGGGCGCGCGCTCAGGTGCCGCGTCGCGCAGTCACCGCCATCCAGTCGAGCGTAGCCGGGACCGGCCCGGCCAGAGGGCGATACTGGAACGTGGCGACCCAGCGCAGCAATGCGTCCTGTACGCATCCCGAACCCGACTCCGCTGCGGCTTGCGCCACGCTGCCGTCGGGTTGCACGACATAATGCGTGCGGTACACAGCACCGCCGGTTGGCTCGCAATCGCGCGGCAGCTCGAACGCACCTGCCGCCTGCAGCCGCAATTCCGGCTCGGGCGGCGACTGCGTGCCAGGAGCCGAGGCGCAACCCGCAAGCAGCACCACGGACACGCAGGCGACGCCGGCCAGCGCGGACACGCAACGGCTGCGGATCGAGTGGTTCATCAGCGGGCCTCCTCAGTCGATGTGTGCCACGGGAAACGTCATGCGGAACGACTCGACGCGCACCGTCGCGACCGCGGCGGCGCCGGCGAGGTCCGGAAAGAGCTCCGCATCGAAGCGCCATGACAGCAGGCGCCCGGGCCGCACCCAGCCGCGGGCCTGAGGAGCATAGTAATAGGTGCGGCCGCGGAACCGCTGCGCCAGCGTACGCAACGACGCCGGGACGAGCCCGCCGTTCACCGGCAGTCGCGGCGCGAAGCGGACGGCGCCGAAGCGCAGCTCGCACAGCTCACGGCCGTCGCTGGTGACCCGCACGCACTGCTCGCGCGCGGCCGTATCCGTTGTCACTGCGAAGTCGGCCCGGTCCTTCGGGATGCCCCAGTTGTTGCGGCCGTTGACCACGCTGTCCCAGGTCGACACCAGGATGCGGCTGATCGTGAAGTGACGGCGGCCGTCGCCGAACGGACAGGCCCCTGGCAGGAACAGCAGTTCGCGGTACGGGCCGCAACCCGACTGCGTGTAGTCCACGTACACCAGGCACGAGGCGAGGCTGCGCCCGCGACCGGCGAGATCCGCTGGCAGGAAGGCATCGCGAGCCGGCGAGCCGGGCGGCAGCTTGAGCACCACCATCCAGCCGGAGCCGCGCAGGTCCCAGGGCGCGGGATGCAGCGGCACGTCGGGCAGGCTCGAATCGGGTTGCAGCATCTGCGTTCAGATCAGCGCCGGCGTGACCGCGAGCAACAGCTGCGCCGCGTANTACAACGGCANCCCCCACGCGCGGTTCAGGAACTCGTGCTGCACGAAACGGTCGCGCGCNACGGANATGTCCGANGCGGTGAATGCCAGCGCGCCCACTGCCACGGCCCACGGACCGCCCGCCGCGGTGACGCCGCAGGCAAGCGTCGCCATCACGCCGATCACCACCATGTACACGCGCACCGGCCACACCATGTCGCGGGGCAGCGCGCGGCCGAGCCAGAGCAACGTGCCGCCGACCACGACGACGAGCAGCACCGCGCCCGCGGCGAGCCCGAACAGGTCCAGCGGTCGCGTGAGGAATGCCGCTGAATAGGCGACGTGGCCGAGCAGGAAGGCGAACACGCCAGCGCGGAATACTGCCGGGCGGTCGTGCGGGATCAGCAGCACGTCGCCGAGCAGGCACAGCACCAGCCCGAGCAGGATCAGCTGGCCGTAGGTCGTCTCGAGCGCACCCGCGGCGAGCCCGACCCAGATGAAGGCCAGCGAGGCGATCGGCTTGGTGAGCCACAGGCCGGTGGACGAACCGCGGCGCTCGGCCCACAGCAGGCCGGCGACCGCCACCGAGCACAACAGGTACGGACTCCAACTCGTCACGGTGCTACCCTCGACTGCATGCCGCACGTGCGTTCGTATTACGCGGCTTCGGCCAATGCTACACCGGGGCACGGCCCCCTCGATGGCGATGCGACCTGCGACGTCTGCGTGATCGGCGCCGGCATCGCCGGCTGCGCCACGGCGCTCGAGCTCGCCGAGCGGGGCTACCGCGTGATCCTGCTCGAAGCCGAGCGTGTCGGCTGGGGTGCGTCCGGCCGCAGCGGCGGACAGGCGATCTTCGGCTACAGCACCGCGATGTCCAACCTTGCCGCGCAGGTCGGCCCGGACGTCGCACATCGCATGTGGGGCGTGTCGGTCGAGGCACTCGAGTTCGTGCGCGAACGGGTCGCACGCCACGCGATCGACTGTGACCTGCACTGGGGCCACCTGCACGTGGCCACCAAGCCGCGCCAACGTCGGGAACTGCTCGAACTGCAGGCTGAACTGGCCGGGCAGTACGACTACCACTCGCCGCGCTTCCTCGAGCGCGACGGCGTCGAAGCGCTGCTCGCGACCACGCGCTACTGCGCCGGACTGCTCGATCCGCGCAGCGGCCACCTGCACCCGCTCAATTACACGCTTGGCCTCTCGCAGGCGGCCGCCGCCGCTGGCGCGCGCATCTGCGAAGACTCACCTGTGACGCGCATCGAGCGCGGCGACCCGCTGCGCCTCGTGACGCCGCGCGGCACGGTCACCGCACGCCACGCCGTGCTGACGCGCGGCGGCTACGTGGCCGGGCTGCACGTGCCGAGCGACTGGCGCGTCATGCCGGTGGGCACGTACGTCGTCGCCACGGAGCCGCTCGGCGAGGAACGCATCGCGGCGCTGGTCCGCGAGCACATTGCGGTGGCCGACGTGAACTTCGTGCTCGACTACTTCCGTCGCTCGGCCGACCACCGCCTGCTGTTCGGCGGGCGGGTGAGCTACTCGGGCATCGATGGGCGCGACACGGGCGGCGCCACCGGTGCGCGAATGCGGCGCGTGTTCCCGCAGCTGGCCGGCACCCGGCTCGACTATGTCTGGGGCGGCTATGTGGACATCACGATGAACCGGACGCCGGACTTCGGTCGCCTCGATGGCAACCTGTACTACCTGCAGGGCTTTTCCGGGCACGGCATCGCGCTCGCCGGCATGGCCGGGCGACTGGCGGCGGCGGCCGTCGCCGGGCAGGCGGAGCGCTTCGACCTGTTCGGCGGACTGACACACCACCCGTTCCCGGGTGGGCGCTGGCTGCGCACGCCGGCACTGGTGCTGGCGATGGCGTGGTACCGGCTGCGCGACCTGCTCTGAGCCGCGANCCGGCGCGGCACGCTATGCTTGGCAGCCGACGGGCGCTCAGCGCCGCTTGTTCGTGCGCAGGTACAGCACGTAGCCGATCAGGACGACGACGATGAGCAGCAGTACTTTGATCATGGAGTTGGGCGCCTCGGGTCGCGCGCCATCTTACCGTCCGTGAGCGAGGCGTCACTGGTTTCTTTCCGGGCCGGGCCCGGCGCGCTGGCGCACGTACGGCAGCACGGCCTGGCACCGGCCGACATCGCCTGCATCCCTGCCGCCGCCGGCGGCCCGAAGGGCCTCGCGCTGATCCCATTCGACAAGCTGTTCTACCGCGAATGGCTCGACCGGCCCGGCCTCGAGCTGGAACTGATCGGCGCTTCGGTCGGTGCCTGGCGCATGGCGGCGCTGGCCCAGCCCGACCCGGCCGCAGCCCTCGACCGGCTGGTGCATGCGTACGTCCGCGACCAGAACTACGTCGAGCGGCCGAGCCCGCAGGACGTGGCCGTGGCCATCGCAAAAATCGCGCGCGCGGTGCTCGGCGGCCAGCCGCTCGAGGTACGCGACGGCGTGGCGCTCACGATCATCACCTCCCGTGCCCGCGGGCCGCTGGCGAACACGGAATCGAAGCTCGCGTTCGCGCGCGCCACGCTGACCAACGCCGTGTCGCGCACGCGGCTCGCGAGCTACCTGGAGCGGGTGCTGTTCGTCGCCGGCCGCCCCGGCTTCCTGCAGCAGCCGTTCGACGCCTTCGGGCTGGTGCGCGTGCCCCTCGAGCCGGACAACGCCGCCGCTGCACTGCTCGCCTCGGGCACCATCCCGCTCGTCTGCACGCCGGTGCGCGACATCGCGGGCGCGCCGGCCGGCGGCTACTGGGACGGGGCGCTGGTGGACTACCACCTGCTGCTGCCCTACCCGCAACTGACGCGCGCCGGAGACCGCCGCCGCATCGTCTTCTATCCGCACTTCAACGACTACGTGACGCCGGGCTGGCTCGACAAGCACCTGCCGTGGCGCAAGGCGCCACGCGGCCACCCCTGGCTCGACGACATGCTGCTGGTGGCGCCCTCGCCCGCGTTCCTCGCCCGGCTGCCGAACGGCAAGCTGCCGGACCGGCAGGATTTCTACCGCTACGGGCAGGACCACGCGGCGCGCATCCGCGACTGGGAACGGGCGATCGGCGAATGCGAGCGCTTCGCGGAGGCGGTGCTGCGCTGGCTGGAGCGGCCGGACCCGAGCCTGCTCGCCCCGATCTGACCGGCTATCATCGAACCATGAACCGCGCCCCGCAGCGTCGCGTCGAGCTCTTGCGCCACCCCGGCACGGCGCCGGCGGGCGCGGTGCGTCGCATCGACGTCGAGATCTCGACCAGCGACGACGGCGGGCTGCGCCTGCGCTATTTCGTCGACGGCGACGTGCGCCGCATCGCGTTGCCCGCGCCTGCGCCGTCGCGCCCGGTCGAGGGCCTGTGGCGCCACACGTGCTTCGAGGCGTTCATCGCCGGCGAGGCGTCTACCGCTTACTGCGAGTTCAATTTCTCGCCGTCGACGGCATGGGCGGCCTACGGCTTCACCTCCTACCGTGAGGGCATGGCCATGCTCGAACATGCGCTGCCACCGCAGGTGGCGGTCAGTATCACCGACGACCGCATCGCGCTCGAGGCGGTGGTGTCGCGCGAGACGCTGCTCGCGCTACCGGGCGACTCGGTGCTGCGGCTCGGCTTGTCCGCCGTGATCGAGCGCGCGGACGGCGGTCACTCCTACTGGGCGCTGGCCCATCCCGGCGAGCGCCCGGATTTCCACGACCCGGCGGGCTTCGTGCTGCGCATCGAGCGCACGCCACCATGGTGAGCTTCGGCCTCGACCGGCTGCTGGCGGATCCGGCGCTGCGGCGACCGCTGGCCGGCCGTCGGGTGGCGCTGCTGGCCCATCCGGCCTCGGTCACCGCCCGCCTCGAGCACGCGCTCGACGCCATCGCCGCGCTCGGGGACGTGCAGCTGACTGCGGCGTTCGGCCCGCAGCACGGCCTGCGCGGCGACAAGCAGGACAACATGGTGGAGTCGGCGGACTTCCGCGACCCGGTGCACGGCATCCCGGTGTTCAGCCTGTACGGCGAGGTGCGCCGACCCACGGCGGGGATGCTCGACACCTTCGACGTGCTGCTCGTCGACCTGCAGGACCTCGGCTGCCGCATCTACACGTTCATCACCACGTTGCGCTACGTGCTCGAGGCGGCCGCGCAGCACGGCAAGGCGGTGTGGGTACTCGATCGCCCGAACCCGGTNGGCCGCCCGGTCGAGGGGCTCACGCTGCGCAATGGCTGGGAGAGTTTCGTCGGCGCCGGCCCGATGCCGATGCGCCACGGCCTGACGCTCGGCGAGCTGGGGCACTGGTTCACCCGGCGGCTGCGGCTCGACCTCGAGTATCGCGTGATCGAGATGCAGGGCTGGCAGCCCGACCGTGCGCCTGGCTTCGGCTGGCCGCTCGGTGAGCGCACGTGGGTCAACCCGAGCCCCAACGCGCCGAACCTGTCGATGGCCCGCTGCTACGCGGGCACCGTGATGCTCGAAGGCACGACGCTGTCGGAGGGCCGCGGCACGACGCGGCCGCTCGAGCTGTTCGGCGCTCCGGATCTGGACGTGCCGGCGATCTTGGCCGAGATGCAGCGGCTGGCCCCGGAATGGCTGCGCGGCTGCCGGCCGCGTCAGTGCTGGTTCGAGCCTACGTTCCACAAGCATTCAGGCCGCCTCTGCGCCGGCCTGCAACTGCACGTCGAGGACGGCGGCTACGATCACGCGGCGTTCAGGCCCTGGCGCGCGCAGGCGCTCGCGTTCAAGGCGCTGCGCAGGCTCAAGCCGGACTACGAACTGTGGCGCGATTTCCCTTACGAGTACGAGCGCAACCGCCTCGCCATCGACCTGATCAACGGCAGCGANCTGCTGCGTCGCTGGGTCGATGATCCATCGGCGACGCCTGCCGACCTCGATGCGCTGGCGGTGCCTGACGAGGACGCGTGGCGCGGCGAACGCGAGGACGTGCTGCTCTATGACTGATGCGCCTGCAGCGCCGGCGTTCGACCTGCTGGTGGTGGGCGGCGGCATCAATGGCGCGGGCGTGGCGCGCGACGCGGCCGGGCGCGGCCTGCGCACCCTGCTCTGCGAGCAGGACGACCTCGGCGCGCACACCTCGTCCGCCAGCACCAAGCTGATCCACGGCGGCCTGCGCTACCTGGAGTTCTACGATTTCGCCCTGGTGCGCAAGTCGTTGCGTGAGCGCGAGATCGTGCTCGCGTCGGCGCCGCACATCTGCTGGCCGCTGCGCTTCGTGCTGCCGCACGATGCGCACCTGCGCCCGGCGTGGATGATCCGCGCCGGACTGTTTCTCTACGACCACCTCGCCCGCCGCCGCGTGCTGCCGGATTCGCAGGGCGTGCGACTGCATCGGCACCCCGCCGGCGAACCACTCGATCCGCGCTACAAGTGGGGCTTCGTCTACTCCGACTGCTGGGTGGACGACGCCCGCCTGGTGGTACTCACGGTGAAGGATGCGCACGAGCACGGCGCCACGGTGATGCCGCGCACGCGTTGCACGCGCATCGAGCGGCACGGCGACCGCTGGCTCGCGACGCTCGCACCTGTCCACGGCGGCACCACTCGGGTGGAGGCGCGTGCCGTGGTCAACGCCACGGGCCCATGGGTGGACCGCTTCCTCGACGAGGCCACGCCGCTGCCCGCCCGCCACCATCCGCGCCAGGTGAAGGGCAGCCACATCGTCGTGCCGAAGCTGTTCGCGCACGATTTCGCCTATATCTTCCAGGGCGCCGACGGCCGCATCGTGTTCGCCATCCCGTTCGAGGGCGACTACACGCTGATTGGTACCACGGAGATGGACTACACGGGTGACCTCGCCACGCCGGCGATCGCGGAACCCGAGATCGAGTACCTGCTGGCAATGGCCAACCGCTACTTCTCGCGTGACCTCGCACGCAGCGCCGTGAAGTGGACCTTCGCCGGGCTGCGACCGCTGCTGGCCGACCCGAAGGACCGCGCGACCAGCGTGACGCGCGACTACGTGCTCGACGTCGACACGGACGGCCCGCCGCTGCTGTCGATCTACGGCGGTAAGCTGACCACCTACCGCAGGCTGGCCGAGGATGTGCTCGACCTGCTTGCGCCGCAGTTGCAGTGCCGCGCGCCGCACTGGACCGCCACGCGGCCACTGCCGGGCGGCGACCTGCCGCAAGCCGATTTCGACGCTTTCCTGCGCGCTTTGGGCGAGCGCTACCGGTGGATGCCCGCAGCACTGCTGCGCCGTTATGCGCGGGCCTACGGCTCGCGCGCCGGGCGCATCCTCGACGGTGCGACCTCGCTGGCCGACCTCGGCGAAGAGATCCTGCCAGGGCTGCACGCGCGCGAGATCGACTACCTGCGGCGCGAGGAATGGGCCATGACGGCCGAGGACATCCTCTACCGCCGCAGCAAGCTCGCGCTGCACGTTCCGGCTGACAGCGCCGCACGGCTCGACGCCTGGCTGCAGCATCACCCGCTGCCGGCCGCGGGACCCGCCCCATGAAACGATTCGTGCTCGCCCTGGACCAGGGCACGACCAGCTCGCGCTCGATCCTGTTCGACCATGCCGGCAGCATCGTCGCGACTGCGCAGCGCGAGTTCACGCAGCACTTCCCGCACTCGGGCTGGGTGGAGCACGACGCCGAGGAGATCTGGGCGACGCAGGCCGCGACGATCACAGAGGTGCTGGCCCGCGCGCGTGCCACGGACGCCGACGTCGCGGCGGTCGGCATCACCAACCAACGCGAAACCACGGTGCTCTGGGATCGCGCCACCGGCCGGCCGGTGGCGCCGGCGATCGTCTGGCAGGACCGGCGCACCGCCGACGTGTGCGCGCGCCTCAAGGCTGCGGGCCACGAGCCGGAGGTCGCACGTCGCACCGGNCTGCTGCTCGACCCGTACTTCTCCGGCACCAAGCTCGCCTGGCTGCTCGACAGCNAACCGTCGCTGCGCCGACGGGCCGAGCACGGCGAACTCGCGTTCGGCACCATCGACAGCTGGCTCGCCTGGAAGCTGTCGCGGGGCACGCAGCACGTCACCGACGCGTCGAACGCAAGCCGCACGCTGCTGCTCGACCTCCGCACCGGTGCGTGGGACGACCACATGCTCGACCTGCTCGGCATCCCGCGCGCCGTGTTGCCACGCGTCGTGCCGTCCTCGCTGCCGCACGGCGAGGCGTTTGCGGTGCTCGGCGGCCACGAGGTGCCGCTGGGCGGCATCGCCGGCGACCAGCAGGCGGCGCTGTTCGGCCAGGCGTGCTTCACGCCCGGCATGGCCAAGAACACCTACGGCACAGGCTGCTTCGTGCTGATGAACACCGGGCGCGAGCCGCAGGCTTCGGCCAACCGTCTGCTCACCACGATCGCGTGGCACCTCGGCGAGCGCCACTATGCGCTCGAGGGCGCGGTGTTCGTCGGTGGTGCGGTCGTGCAGTGGCTGCGCGACGGCCTCGGCATCATCGAGCGCTCGTCGGACGTCGAGGCACTCGCGGCCACGGTGCCCGACGCCGGTGGCGTGTATCTGGTGCCCGCCTTCACCGGGCTCGGCAGCCCGCACTGGGATGCCTACGCGCGCGGCACCATGGTGGGCCTGTCCCGCGGCACCACGCGGGCGCACATCGCGCGCGCCGCGCTCGAGGCGATCGCGTTCCAGAGCGCCGAGGTGCTGCTCGCCATGCAGCGCGACGCGCACCAGCCGCTCGTCGAACTGCGCGTGGACGGCGGTGCGACCAGCAACGACCTGCTGATGCAGTTCCAGGCCGACCTGCTCGGCGTGCCGGTCGTGCGCCCGAAGGTGACGGAGACCACGGCGCTCGGCGCCGCGTATCTGGCCGGTCTCGCGGTCGGGTTCTGGGGCTCGACCGACGAGGTGGCCGCCAACTGGCAGGTGGACCGGCGCTTCGAGCCCGCGATGCCGCGCGATGCTGCCGCGGCGCGCCTGCACCAATGGCAGCGTGCCGTCGAGCGCTCGCGCGACTGGCACCAGGAGGGTTGAGCCGAGATCATGGGCAAGACCATCGCCATCGCCACGCCGGTGTTCTTTGCGCTGATCGCGCTCGAGTATCTGCTCGGCCGTGTACGCGGCCGCAGCAACTACCGCCTCAACGACGCCGTGAACAGCCTGAGCCTCGGCGTCATGAGCCAGGTGGTGGGACTTTTCACCAAGCTGCTGGTCGTCGGCATCTACGCCGCGGTGTACTCCGTCGCCGCACTGTGGCAGCTGCCGGCCGAGCAGTGGTGGGTGTGGGTGCTCGCGATCGTGTCCTACGACTTCTGCTACTACTGGAACCATCGCCTGGGCCACGAAAGCGCGGTGTTCTGGGCGGCGCACGTCGTGCACCACCAGAGCCAGGAGTACAACCTCTCGACGGCGCTGCGCCAGACCAGCTCCGGCGCGTTGCTCGGCTGGATCTTCTACCTGCCCATGGCGATCGCCGGCATCCCGCCCGAGGTGTTCGTGGTCGCCGCGGTCGTGAACCTGCTGTACCAGTACTGGATCCACACCGAGCAGGTGGGCTCGCTCGGCTGGTTCGACCGCTGGTTCGGCTCGCCGTCGAATCACCGCGTGCACCACGCAGTCAACGACCGCTACATCGACCGCAACTACGGCGGCATCACCATGCTCTGGGACCGTTTGTTCGGCACGTTCGTCGAGGAAAGCGAGCGATGCGTGTACGGCACGCGCGCCCCGCTCGACTCGTGGGACCCGCTGTGGGCGAACTTCGAGGTGTACGCCAACCTCGCCCGCAAGTCGCGCGCCCTGCCCCGCTGGCGCGACAAGCTGGCCGTGTGGCTCATGCCGCCAGGCTGGCAGCCAGCACTCGCCGACGGTGCAGCCCGGCACAAGCCTGCGTTCGAGGTGAGCCGCGTGCGGCGCTACGACCCGCCGCTGGGTCGTACGGCACAGGCATTCGTGCTCGTGCATTTCGTGGCGGTGCTGTGCGGCGCGACCGCGCTGCTCTGGTACGCGGACCAGCTGCCGTTCGCAACGCTCGCCGTCGCGGCACTCGCCGTCCTCGGCGTGCTGTGGCTGATCGGTGCGGTGATGCAGGGCCGGCTGGCGCCCGCCGGTGCGCTCGCCGTCGAATGTGTCGGCGCGCTGCTGCTGTACGCCGGCCTCGCGGCCGGGCTGCTACAGGTAGGGTGACAGGAGGCGCGTCAGGCCGTCGCGCAGACGCACGAGCAGCGATCGCCCGTCGAGCTCCTCGCGCTGCAAGACATGCGCGACGGCAATCTTGTCGTCGATGATGGCGTCGAGCTGCGCGGCGAGCCCGCGGTCGTAGCACTCGAGGTTGTACTCGAAGTTGAGGCGCAGGCTGCGCGCGTCCCAATTAGTGGAGCCGACCAGGCACCAGGCGCCGTCCACCACGCACAGCTTGCTGTGGTCGAACGGCGCAGGGACGCGGTGGATGCGGCACCCGGCCTCNAGCAGCCAGGGCAGCTGCGGCGTCATCGCCCAGTCCATCAGCGGCACGTTGCTGCGTTCTGGCAACAGGANGTCNACCTCGACACCGCGCAGCGCGGCAACCTGCAGCGCGCGCAGCAGGCCGTCGTCCGGCAAAAAATACGGCGTCGCGATGCGCACACGGCGCGTGGCCACCGCCAGCGCACCGTGCAGCAGCTGCGGCAGGTTGTCGATGTCGTCGTCGGGCCCGTCCGGCACGCCGCGTGCCGCCACCGTGCCGCACTCCGCCAGCGGCGGGAACCATGCGTCGCCCGTCAGCCGTTCGCCGGTCGTGAACGCCCAGTCGGTCGTGAACACCTGCTGCATGTCTGCGACCACCGGGCCCTTGACGCGGAAGTGCACGCAGCGCAGCGCGTCCTTGGGGCTCCGCGCACGCCAGTGGCCGGCGCGGATGTTCATGCCGCCGGTGAAGCCGAGGCGCCCGTCCACGACCATGATCTTGCGGTGGTTGCGCAGGTTGGCGTACTGGAACAGACGCGGCACCCGCGTCGGCAGGAACGCGGCCACCGGCACGCCCGCGCGGTACAGCTCGCCCACCATGGTCGGAGTCGTGTAGCGCGACCCGACGTCGTCGATCAGCACGCGCACCTCGACGCCACGTGCCACCGCGCGCGCCAGTGCATCGCGGAACATGTGCCCTGCGAAATCGTTGTCAAAGAGGTAGCTCACCATGCCGATCGAGCGCTGCGCCGCATCGATCGCCGCCAGCATCGCCGGATAGGCGGCATCGCCGTCCACCAGCGGCTCGATGTGATTGCCTTCGTACAGCGGACGGCGCGTCACGCGCTCGCCGAGCCGCACCAGTCCCGCGAAACCNGCGTGGCGCGGATCGAACGCGGAGGTACCACTCACCGGTGGCAGTGCGCCGCTCGCGCTGCCGGCCGGGGCCGCGGCGGCGCGACGCTCGAGCGCCGTGGCCTGGCGATGGATGCGGTTGATGCCGAGCAGGTAGTAGGCCAGCGCGCCGGTGATCGGCGCGAGCCACGCCAGCCCGATCCAGCCCACGGCCGCGTGTGCATGCCGCTTGCGCAGCACGGCATCCACCGTCACCCACGTCGCGCTGCCGATCCACAGGACTGTGAACAGGTAGGGCCAGGCGTCGCGGGCCCAGGTGACCAGTTGTTGCATCGGGGGAGGCCGCCGCGGCTCAGCGGCGGCGCACGTGGAGGTGCTTGTGCGGCGCGGCCAGCGGCCCACCGTGGGTGTGGGTCTCGAAGCGCTCCTCCACCGGCACCAGCACCAGTCGTCCGTGGCGCACGCCGCGCTCGGCGATAACGTGGTCGGCGAAGTGGCGCACGTCGCCGGCTGCACCGCGCAGCACCGTCACCTCCATGCAGCTGTCGTGGTCGAGGTGCACGTGCAGCGTGGCTAGCGACAGGTCGTGGTGATCGTGCGCCGCACGGGTGAGGCGCCGCGACAGGTCGCGCGCCTCGTGGTCGTACACATAGATGGCCGCGCCGACGCACTGTGCCTGCGCGGACGCGCCGAGCGTGGCCTGCTCGAGGCCGGCGCGCACCAGGTCGCGGATCGCCTCGGACCGGTTGGCGTACTGCCGGTCCGCCATGTACTCGTCGAGCCGGGACATCAGGTCGTCGTCGAGGGTGATCGTCGTACGCTGCATGTGCGCTCCTCGGCTACCGGGTCACGGTATGCACTTATTTAAAAAACATCATACTTTGGCCTAGAGTCTGTCCGGCACGCCGGGGAACGGCCACGCTGCGGGAGCGATGATGGTCAAGGGGACGGATCAGCGCAATTCATGCTCTGCCGCGGAAGCCGCGGGCGCGGTGCTGGCGGCGCTGCCGCTGCTGGCGTCCGCCTCGGGCATCCCGACGTCCACGTCGCTCGAGGAGGTCGTCGTGACCGCACGCCGCATCGGACTCGTCGGCGAGTCGCGCGCTGCGAGCGAAGGCATCGTGCCCGCCATCCAGCTCGAGGGCCGGCCGGTGCTGCGCACCGGCGAGGTGCTCGAGGTCGTGCCCGGCCTGATCGTCACGCAGCACAGCGGCGACGGCAAGGCGAACCAGTACTTCCTGCGGGGTTTCAATCTCGACCACGGCACCGATTTCGCCACGAGCGTCGACGGCATCCCGGTCAACATGCCCACCCACGCGCACGGCCAGGGCTACGCCGATATCAACTTCCTGATCCCGGAACTGGTCGACGAGGTGCGCTACCGCAAGGGCCCCTACTTCGCCGACCAGGGCAACTTCTCAGCGGCGGGCGCGGCAGACATCCTCTACCGCCGCCGGCTCGACGGCCCGCAGGTGAGCCTGACCATCGGCGAGGACGCCTACTACCGCGCACTGCTCGCGGCATCTCCCGAGGTCGGTGGCGGCACGCTGCTCATGGGCCTCGACTACTCGCACGCGGACGGTCCGTGGGACCTGCCGCAGGACTTTCGCAAGTGGAACGGCCTGGCGAAGTACTCGCGCGGCGACGCCGCGCGCGGCTTCGCAGTGACGGGCATGGCCTACGATGGCGAGTGGGACAGCACCGACCAGATCCCCGAGCGCGCGACGCGCAGCGGCTGCGAGCAGATCCCGTTCTGCATCGGCCGCTTCGGCTACGTGGACCCGACCGACGGTGGCGAGTCGCACCGCTACAGCGTGTCGTTCGACGCCTGGTCGCAGGACACGGACGGCCGCGGCTGGACGGCGAACGTCTACGCCATGGACTACCACCTCGACCTCGTCTCGAACTTCACCTACGCGCTCGACCAGGTGAACGGCGACCAGTTCGAGCAGTACGACGATCGCAGCGTGTTCGGCGGTCGCTTCGACCATGCCTGGCCCGCCTCGCTCACGGCGGCACCCGGAACGCTGCGCGTGGGCGTCGAACTGCGCCGCGACGACATCGAGCCCGTCGGCCTGCACCTGACGACGGCAACGGTGCGGCGCGAGACGGTACGCGAGGACGACGTGGCGCAGACGAGCTATTCAGCCTACGTCACGCACGAGCAGCGCTGGAACGACTGGCTGCGCACCGAGCTCGGCGCGCGCTTCGATTACTTCGACTTCGAGGTGGACAGCAACCTCGCCGCCAACTCCGGCAGCGCCAGCGACTCGCTCGCGCAGCCGAAGCTCACGGTCGTGCTCGGGCCCTGGGCCGAGACGGAGTACTTCGTCAATTTCGGTCGCGGGTTCCATAGCAACGACGCGCGCGGCACGACGATCCGGGTCGACCCAACGGACGGCGTGACGCCCGTGGATCGCGTCGACCCGCTGGTGCCCGCGACCGGAGCCGAGATCGGCCTGCGCTCGGCCGCGTGGCCCGGGCTGCAGGTCTACGCCGCACTGTGGGGCCTCGACATCGACTCGGAGCTGCTGTTCGTGGGCGACGGCGGCATCACCGAGCCGAGCCGCGCGACCCGCCGCTACGGCCTGGAACTCGGCGCGTTCTGGACCCCGCTCGACTGGCTGATCGTGGACACCGACTACGCCTGGGTGCACGCGCGCTTCACGGATCCGGACCCGGCCGGCGACTACATCCCGGGTGCGGTCGAGTCGGTCGCCTCGCTCGGCGTCGCCGTGCACCGCCCCGACGGCTGGTTCGGCGGGGCGCGGCTGCGCTACTTCGGCCCGGCGCCGCTCATCGAGGACGACGGCGTCCGTTCCGACTCGACCCTGCTCGTCAACCTCGAAGCGGGCTACCGCTTCAACGAGCGCTGGCGCGCGTGGCTCGCGGTCTTCAATGTGCTCGACGCCGAGGACAACGACATCACGTACTTCTACGAGTCGCAGCTCCCGGGCGAGGCGGCACCCGTGGCGGACATCCACTTCCACCCCGTCGAGCCGCGCACGTTCCGCCTGACCGTTGGGGTAAGCTTCTGAGGTGCGCAACCTCACGCCCAGCACCCTCCGCATCGGCCAGCGCTACCGTCCGTCCCGGCTGAACGGCCCCTACGACGCTCTGATCATCGGCTCCGGCATCGGCGGCCTGACCACGGCGGCGCTGCTGGCCGAGCTCGGCTGGCGNGTCGCCGTGCTCGAGCAGCACTACACCGCAGGCGGCGCCACCCACAGCTACGACCGCGCCGGCTACGAGTGGGATGTCGGCGTGCACTACATCGGCGACATGGGCACGCGGACCACCGTGCGCCGCATGATGGACTTCCTCACCCAGGGCAACCTCGCCTGGGCGCCGATGGACGCGCATTACGACCGCTTCTTCATCGGCGACAACGTCTACGATGCCGTGGCCGGGCGCGAGGCCTTCCGCGACAACCTCGTCGGCTACTTCCCGCGCGAAGCNGCGGCCATCGATCGCTACCTCGAGCTGCTCAGCGANGTGTCGCGTGGCATGCGCACTTTCGCGCTCGACCGCACGCTGCCGCCGTGGGCCGCGGCGCTGGCGGGTCCCCTGCTGCGCCGCCGGCTGCCGAAGAGCTTCGATCGCACCACGTGGGACGTGCTGTCCGAGCTGACCGATGACCCCGAGCTGATCGCGGTGCTCACCGGCCAGTGGGGCGACATGGGCCTGCCGCCGAAGCGCTCGTCGTTCGTGGTGCAGGCATTGATCGCGCGCCACTACCTGCACGGCGGCTTCTACCCGGTGGGCGGTGCGTGGCGCATCGCGGAGACGATCCTGCCGCGCATCCGGACGAGCGGCGGCGANGTGTTCACCTACGCGCGCGTCGCCGAAATCCTGGTTCGCGACGGACGCGCCCGCGGCGTGCGCATGGCGGACGGCCACGAGATCGAGGCGCGCTGCGTGATCTCGGATGCCGGTGCGATCAATACCTTCGCTCGGCTGCTGCCGCCGGACGTGTCGCGCACGCACGGCTACGACGCGCTGCTGCCGAAGGTGAAGCCGAGCATCGGCCACCTCGGCGTGTACATCGGCCTCGAGGCCACCGCCGCCGAGCTCGGCCTGCCGAAGACCAACTTCTGGATCTACCCGAACAACGACTACGACGGCACGCTGGCGCAGTTCGAGGCCGACCCGACCGGCCGCTTTCCNGTGGTGTACCTGTCGTTTCCCTCGGCGAAGGACCCGGACTTCGAGCGGCGCCATCCCGGCAAGGCCACCATCGAGATCGTCGCGCCCGCGCCGTACGAGATTTTTGCACCCTGGGCCGGCAAGACCTGGGGCAAGCGCGGCGACGACTACGAGTCGCTCAAGGATGCCTACGGCNAGCGCCTGCTCGAACAGCTGTACGNCAAGGTGCCGCAGGTGCGCGGCCGGGTGGACTACTGGGAGGTGTCCACACCGCTGTCGATGCAGTGGTTCTGCGGCTGGGAGCGCGGTGAGCTGTACGGCCTCGACCACGACCCGTCGCGCATGCAGCAGCGCTGGCTGCGGCCGCGCACGCGGGTGCCCGGGCTGTGGCTCACCGGCCAGGACGTGATGTCCTGCGGCGTCACCGGCGCGATGATGGGCGGGGTGGCCGCTGCCACGTCGGTGGCCGGGCTGCGCCGCATGTCGCCGGTGATGAAGCGCATCTTCGGCTGACCCAGCAGCATTTGCGGGAGATCCTGATGCAGGTATTGATCACCGGTGGCACGGGCTTCGTTGGCCAGGCGCTGTGCCCGCGGCTCGCGAGTTCCGGTCACGAAATAGTCGTGCTGTCGCGCCAATCGAGCCCCCGGCTGCCGAAGGGCGCGGCACGCGCCGTGCGCAACCTCGACGGCCTCGATGCAGGCGAGTTCGGTGCGGTGGTCAACCTGGCCGGCGAGCCGATCGGCGACGCACGCTGGACCGACAGCCGGCGCAAGCTGCTGCTCGACTCGCGCATCGACGTGACCCGCAGTATCGTCGAGTGGATCGGTCGCGCACGCCACGCGCCACCCGCACTGATTTCCGCCTCGGCCGTGGGCTGGTACGGCGAGCAGGGCGACCGTGAGATCACCGAGGACACTCCGCCGACGCCCGGATTCACGCACGACCTGTGCGCGGCATGGGAGGCGGAGGCCGAGCGCGCCACGGCGCATGGCGCGCGCGTCTGCCGCATGCGCATCGGGGTGGCGCTCGATCGCGACGGTGGTGCGCTTGCGAAGATGCTGCCCGCGTTCCGCATNGGCGCGGGCGGACGGCTCGGCTCGGGCCGCCACTGGTTGCCGTGGATCCATCGCGAGGACCTGGCTGCGATCTGCCAGTGGCTGCTCGAGAACCCGCGGGCCAGCGGCGTGTACAACGCCGGTGCGCCGAACCCGGTGACCAACGCGGAGTTCACGCGCGCCCTGGGCAGGGCGCTCGGTCGTCCGACCGTGCTGCCGATGCCCGAGGCGGCGCTCAAGTTGCTGTTCGGCGACCTGGCGGAGTTGCTGCTGGTGAGCGACCGCATGCTGCCCAGGCGCCTGCTCGATGGCGGCTTCCGCTTCCGTTACCCCGACCTCGAGTCCGCGCTCGCCGCGATATTCCATCCCGCGTCCGCATAATGCCCGACGTCGTGCAGTCGTGGCACGCGCAGGCCCCTGAGGAGGTCATTCGCTGCCTCGGGTCGAGCCGCACCGGCCTGTCGGCGGCGGAAGCGCGACGTCGGCTCGAGAGCGTCGGCCCGAACGCGTTGCAGGCCGCCCATCGGACCTCGCCCTGGCGGTTGCTCGCCGCGCAGTTCAGCAACGTGCTGATCGTCATCCTGCTGGTGGCGACCGCACTGTCGGCGCTGCTCGGGCACGTCGTCGAAGCCGTCGCGATCACGGTGATCGTGCTGTTCGCCGTGCTGCTCGGATTCGTGCAGGAGTTCCGGGCCGAGCGCGCCATCGATGCGCTGCGGGAGATGGCGGCCCCGCGCGCCACCGTCGTCCGTGACGGAGCGGAGGTCGAGCTGCCGGCGCGGGACGTGGTGCCCGGCGACCTGCTCGTGCTCACCGCCGGCAACCGCATCGCCGCCGACGGCCGGCTGGTGCGGGCGGTGAACCTGAAGGCGCAGGAGGCGGCCCTCACCGGCGAATCGACGCCGATCCCGAAGCATGCCGACACGCTCTATGCCGCCGACGCTGCGGTCGCCGAGCGACGCAACATGGTGTATGCGGGGACCGTCCTGACGTACGGGCGCGGCCTGGCAGTGGTGTCGGCGACGGGGCCGCGCACGGAATTCGGCCGCATCGCGCAGATGCTGCTCGACGTCGAGGTCGGCCGCACGCCGCTGCAGCTGAACCTCGACAAGCTGGGACGCCAGCTGGCCCGGGCCGCGATCGCGGTCGTGGTACTGATCGTCGCACTCGGCCTCGTGCGCGGCCAACCGTTCATCGAGATGCTGGTGTTCGGCATCGCGCTCGCGGTCGCCGTGGTGCCGGAAGCCCTGCCCGCGGTCGTCACGATCTCATTGGCACTGGGCGTGCAGCGCCTGGTGCGGCGCCGGGCCCTGATGCGGCGGCTTGCCGCGGTGGAGACGCTCGGCAGCACGTCGGTGATCTGCACGGACAAGACCGGCACGTTGACGCGCGACGAGATGACGGTTCGTCGCCTGTACGTGGCCGGCCAGTTCATCGACGTTACGGGAGCTGGTTACGCACCGGACGGCGAGTTCCGCTGCTGCGACGCGGTACTCGACGTGGCGCAGCGCACCACCGGCGCACTGGGCGGACAGGTGCGCGAACTGCTCACGGCGGGCGCCCTCGCCTCCGACGCGCACCTGGTGCGCGACACCACGCAGGATTCCTGGACGATCCGGGGCGACCCGACCGAGGGCGCCCTGGTCGTGGCGGCCGCCAAGGCCGGGCTGCACAAGACGGACCTGCGCGCCGCGCTGCCCCGCGTGCACGAGATCCCGTTCTCATCCGAGACGAAGCGCATGACAACGCTGCATGCGGGCAGCGAGGGCGTCGTCGCCTTTGCCAAGGGGGCGCCCGAGGTCATTCTCGCCGCGTGCAGCGCCGAGCAGGCCGCGGCAGGACCGGTGCTGCTCGACGCGCCCGCGCGGGCGCGCATCCTCGAGGCGGCGCAGCACATGGCTCGCGACGCGCTGCGCGTGCTGGCCGTCGCCAGTCGTGGCGACGCCACGCCCGCCACGGCGGAGTCGCAGATGACGCTGCTTGGCCTGGTCGGCATGTCCGATCCGCCGCGACCCGAGGCACGCGCTGCCCTCGAGACCTGCGAACGAGCCGGTATCCGGGTGGTGATGATCACCGGCGACCATCCGCTCACGGCCGAGTCCATTGCCCGCGAGATCGGCGTGCTGAAGCAGGGTCGGGTGGTCACCGGCGCCGAGCTCGGCGCCCTCGACGACGCGGCGCTGGCGCGCGAGGTGACGCAGATCGATGTCTTTGCGCGGGTGTCGCCTGCCGACAAGCTGCGGGTGGTCGAGGCGCTGCAGCAGCGCGGCCACGTAGTCGCCATGACCGGCGACGGCGTCAACGACGCGCCCGCGCTCAAGAAGGCCGACGTCGGCATCGCAATGGGCGTGACCGGCACGGACGTAGCGCGTGAAGCCGCGGCAATGACCTTGACCGACGATAACTTCGCATCGATCGTCGCCGCGGTCGAGGAAGGCCGCGGCATCTTCGGCAACATCAAGAAGTACCTGATGTTCCTGCTGTCGTCGAACGTCGGCGAGATCGGCCTGATGGCGGGCACGGTCCTGCTCGGCTTGCCATTGCCGCTCACAGCCGTGCAGATCCTCTACGTGAACCTGGCCACGGATGGGCTGCCCGCGTTGGCACTGGCAGTGGATCCGCCCGAGGCCGACCTGATGCAGCGCCCTCCCCGCGACCCACACGGCGGAATCTTCGGACCGCGGGTCGTCGCACTGATGCTCGTCGGCGGTGCCTGGTCGATGATCGTGAACATCGGCCTGTTCGCGTGGCTGCTGCACGCGGGCCGGCCACTGCACGAGGCGATGGCACTGACGTTCGTGTCCCTGGTGCTGATCCAGTTCCTGAAGGCGTACAGCTATCGCTCGGACCGGGTTTCCGTGCTGCGGCGGCCGTTCGCCAACCGCTGGCTGAACCTGGCAGTCGCGTGGGAAGTGATGCTGCTGGCGCTCGTCCTGTACCTGCCGGTGCTGCAGGCGCCCTTCCGCACGTTCGCCCTGACCGTCACGGACTGGGCAATCGTGGTGGGCGTCGCGGCGACCGTGCTGCCCGTGCTGGACGCAGCGAAGGCGGTGCTGCGGCCACGTTAGCGGCCGCGCCAGCCGCCACGGTGCCCAGCCGATCCGCGCCTCAGTAGGCCCGCTTCTTCGTGTCCATCATCCGCAGGATCAGCGGCGTCAGGATGATCTGCATCGCGATGGGCAGCTTGCCGCCCGGCAAGACCAGAGTGTTGGGCCGCGACATGAACGAGTCGTGCACCATCGACAGCAGGTACGGGAAGTCGATGCCCTTCGGGTTGGCGAAGCGGACGATCAGGAAGCTCTCGTCCGCGGTCGGGATGTCCTGCGCGATAAACGGGTTCGACGTGTCCACGGTCGGCACGCGCTGGAAATTGATGTGCGTGCGCGAGAACTGCGGGACGATGCAGTTCACGTAGTCGGGCATGCGGCGCATGATCGTGTCCACCACGGCTTCCGTCGAGTAGCCGCGCGTGCGCCGGTCGCGGTGCAGCTTCTGGATCCACTCGAGGTTGATCGAGGGCGCCACGCCGATCAGCAGGTCCGGNTANCGGGCGACATCGTGCTCGGCGGTCTGCACTGCGCCGTGCAGTCCTTCGTAGAACAGCAGGTCNGAGCCCTCGCCGATCTCCTTCCACTCGGTGAACGTGCCGGGCTCGCCGCCGTACTTCGCGCCCTCCTCGGCATCGTGGATGTAGGTGCGCGAGCGGCCGCGGCCGGAGAGCGAGTAGCTCTTGAACAGCTCCTCGAGCTCGCCGAACACGTTGGCNTCCGGCCCGAAGTGGCTGAAGTTCTTGTTGCCGGCCGCCTCGGCCTCCTTCATCTGCTGGCGCATCGCGACGCGGTCGAAGCGATGGAACGCATCGCCTTCGACGATGGCGGCATCGATCTTCTCGCGGCGGAAGATCCATTCGAAAGTGGTCTTGACGGTGGAGGTGCCAGCGCCCGAGGAACCGGTCACCGCGATGATGGGATGTCTGGCCGACATGTCTGTGCTCCGTTGGATCCGCTCAGGCGTTGCGGAACAGCGATCGCTCGCCGAACAACGGCGAGCTGTAGGGCTGGTCCTCGCCCCGGTCGTACTCCGCGTGGTAGCGCTCGACGCGCGTCACCTCGTCCTTCGAGCCAAGGATCACCGGCACGCGCTGGTGGATGCGCTCGGGTGACACCTCGAGGATGCGACCGCGGCCGGTCGACGCCAGGCCGCCCGCCTGCTCGACGATCATCGCCATCGGGTTGGCCTCGTACAGCAGGCGCAGGCGCCCTTCGCGGTTCGCGGCCTTCTGGTCGCGCGGATACANGTAGATGCCGCCACGCAGCAGGATGCGGTGCACGTCGGCCACCATCGAGGCCACCCAGCGCGTGTTGAAGTCGCGGCCACGCGGCCCCTCTTTGCCGGCCTTGCACTCGTCGACGTAGCGCGTCACCGGCGGCTCCCAGAAGCGGCGGTTCGACGCGTTGATCAGGTAGTCGGACCCCTCCTCCGG
>Ga0031656_10000033_pt1 | contig 31660 bp, 24 predicted proteins | sample FrelakmetDIP11DI_FD_55080 | JGI IMG/M metagenome (GOLD analysis project Ga0031656, IMG submission 55080) | Freshwater lake sediment microbial communities from the University of Notre Dame, USA, for methane emissions studies - DIP11 DI | ecosystem: Environmental > Aquatic > Freshwater > Lake >... | reverse complement strand
CTTTACGGTTGCTTTGCCATATGTGGCAAATACCGCGGGTTGGATCCTCACTGAGGTTGGTAGATTTCCGTGGGTCGTCTATGGATTAGTCAAGTTACAAGAAGGTGTTTCGATAGTAGTTAAAAGTGGCACGCTCCTGACTAGTTTGATAGGTTTCATTCTNGTCTATGGATTGCTTATTGCCGCAACCTTATTCCTGTTATTTAAATACGCCAAAGCCGGTCCGATGGTAACCACAGATACAACGGCCGAGGTTACACCTTCCTTGATTAGCCCACCCGAATCACTCTAGGAGGCAATATTATGTCCCTTGACATTCTTTGGTTTATTTTCATTGCAATCCTTTATACAGGTTTCTTCGTCTTGGAAGGTTTCGATTTTGGTGTCGGGATCTTATTGCCGTTCCTCGGAAAAAACGATGTTCAACGGCGCACCATTATTAATTCCATTGGACCTCACTGGGATGGAAACGAGGTTTGGTTGATCGTGGCTGGGGGTGCAACATTTGCAGCCTTTCCGAACTGGTATGCTACTCTATTTAGTGGTTTCTACTTACCTTTATTCCTGGTGCTTGTTGGTTTAATAATTCGAGGGGTGGCATTCGAATTTCGAAGCAAGCATGATGAACCAAAATGGCGCAACCTATGGGACTGGTGCATTTTTGCCGGCAGCCTTATACCCACCATCCTGCTCCCCATCGCTTTTGCCAATATTCTGAGAGGCGTGCCCATCGATGCAAATATGCAATATGTGGGAGGATTTTTCAACTTACTCAATCCCTATGCTCTTTTAGCTGCTCTGGTTGTGACCCTGCTGTTCACATTGCATGGAGCCACCTTCTTGAGCATTAAAACGACCGGAGAAGTCGAGCGAGGTGCAAAAGAATATATCCGCTGGCTCTGGCTGCTTGTTTCTATACTACTCGTCATATTTATGATCACCACCGCGATTATCACGAATGTATTGGATCGGATAAATTTTCTTACAATCCTTATCCCCGTGATTTCTCTTGCTGCTATTCTGGCCGCAGGATATTTCCTTCGTAAGCAACAATTTGGACGCGTATTTTTAATGACCTGTCTGACGATCGCCTTTTTGGTACTCACAATTTTCGTCCTGCTATATCCGAATGTGATGGTTTCAAGTTTAAATCCCGCTTGGAGCCTGAATATTCAAAATGCATCGTCTAGCCCATATACTTTAAGAATTATGACCATCGTTGCCCTGATATTCCTGCCTATTGTACTGATCTACCAGGGATGGACGTATTGGATTTTCCGTAAACGTGTCTCTAGCGAACCAAAGAATCTGATCTATTAAACCTTCAACCTAATCTTAGCGGTCAGCTAATTTCCTGAATCGTCATTCATGAAAGAACGCTGACCGCTGATTATTTATCAACATGAAATTAAATCAGAGACTTCTCAAGGAAATTAAATCATCTCGATTATTATTCTTTCTATCNATCAGTTTTGGCTTGATGGCAGGAATTTGTGCTATCTTCCAGTCCCTTGGTTTAAGCCATCTGATCGGTCAAGTCTTTTTACAAGGAAAAGACTTGGGTGAGGTATCCAGGATACTAATAATCATAATTATTTTGATCCTTCTGCGAGCAGGTTTTTCTTGGAGCGGGGATTTGTGTTCAGGTGCAGGTGCGCGCCGGATTAAGCAAAACCTGCGCCACCGTCTTTATACCCACATCACCAGCATGGGACCAGCATATCTGCGGAGTGAAGCCGGCGAATCAGATGTGAGAACTGGTGAATTGGTCAATGTTGCCACAGAAGGGATTGATGCTCTCGATATTTTTTATAGCCAGTACCTGCCTCAAATAGCACTTGCAGCATTGATTCCAATTTGTGTCCTTTTGTTTGTATTCCCAACTGACTTCATTTCTGGGATGGTTTTATTGCTCACGGCTCCGTTACTTCCCATCTTTATGTACCTGATTGGAAGTGCGTCCGAAACCCTAACCCGTAATCAATGGCAGGGCTTAAGCCGCATGAGCGCATACTTTCTGGATGTGCTTCAAGGTCTGGTTACACTAAAGTCCCTGGGGCGAAGCAAGGATCAGTTAGCTATTATTAAGAGAGTTAGCGAACAATACCGCCAGACCACGATGGGAGTTCTCAAGATTACCTTCTTATCAGCTCTTTCGTTGGAATTACTTGCCACCCTGAGTACGGCCGTTATAGCTGTCGAGATTGGGATTCGTCTTCTCTACGGGAAAATAGCATTCGAACAGGCTTTCTTCGTGCTTTTACTTGCACCCGAGTTCTACCTGCCATTACGAATATTAGGCACTCGTTTCCATTCTGCCATGCCCGGTGTCGAAGCCGGGAAACGCATTTTTGGGATCCTTGACCTTCCTGTTGTAAATAAATCCAATTCCCGGAATGAGAGCGACCTTCCTCATATTTTTAATAAACCACTCCCATCCATTACCATCAAGGATGTTGATTTCAGTTATTCCACACGCCATGTGCTTCAAGGAGTTTCATTTGAAATCCCTGCTGGAAAAATGACCGCATTGGTCGGGAAAAGTGGGGCAGGCAAAACAACCCTCACCTGGCTCCTGTTAGGTTTCCTGCAGTCGCAGAGTGGCGAAATTCTCGTGAATGGGGTCAGCCTATCAGAAATTCCACTCCAAAAATGGCGGGATAACCTGGCATGGGTTCCCCAAAACCCGTATCTCTTCCACGATACGATAGCAGCAAATATCAGACTTTCGCGCCCTGATGCCCCCGACGAAGCTGTACAGAATGCTGCTCGCCTGGCCCATGCTGATGAGTTCATTGATCAGCTTGCACAAGGTTATGCTACCTTGGTTGGCGAACGCGGTGCAAGGCTGAGTGCAGGACAGGCTCAACGCATTGCATTAGCCCGTGCATTTCTGAAAGATGCGCCTCTACTCATCCTGGATGAGGCTACTTCCCATTTGGATCCAGAAACGGATGCTCTCCTACAGGAATCATTAGCCCGATTGAGCACAGGCCGTACTGTATTGGTCATTGCTCATCATCAATCAACCCTGGTTATGGCCGATCAGATGATTAATCTAGATCACGGCAAGGTGGTACAAATCCAAGAGCCAAACCATTTATATAATCCTAACAAGAACGCTTTGCCAATCACTGTGCCTCAAACCAATCCCAAACATTTCAGAGGGATCCCGGGACTTGGAATGGATCTTAGAGAATCTGTTATCAATCCACCCCATACAAAGCAGGTTGAATCGAGATTATTAAAGCTATTGTCCCCATTTACCGGACGGATATTCTTATCGATCATCCTCGGGTTTGCCACGATTGCCAGTGGCATTGGTTTAATGGCTACCTCGGCATACATTATCTCAGCNGCTGCCCTGCACCCATCTATTGCTGAATTGCAGGTAGCAATCGTGGGTGTCCGTTTTTTTGGATTATCCCGTGGTGTCTTTCGTTATCTTGAACGATTGATTTCTCATGATGTAACCTTTCGCCTATTATCACGTTGGCGAGTTTGGTTCTTTCAGGCATTGGAACCACTTGCACCGGCTCGTTTGCTACAGTACCATAGCGGCGATTTATTAAGCCGGGTGATTGGTGATATCGGATCCCTGGAAGGTTTTTACGTTCGAGCCATCGCTCCTCCTCTGGTGGCAGTTGTGGTGATGATCGTATTGGCTATATTCTTCAACACTTTTGGACCTGGATATGCATGGATATTAATTGCGTTCCTATTATTGGGCGGCGTTGGCTTACCATTTTTGATGTCCCTTCTTTCACGTAATCTTGGATCACAAATAATTACAGCACGGACCAATCTGAACAAGGAAATCATCGACGGTATCCAGGGATTACCCGACCTTCTGACCAGTCGTCCAGCAGATATCCAAATTCAAAGGGTGAATCAAGCTGGCAGGCAATTGACAGGAATTCAAGCGCGCGTATCAGGATTATCTTCTGTTCAGTCTGCATCAGTGGTTCTATTGGCTAACCTATGCATGGTCGCAGTTTTAATCTTCTCAATCCAAAGCGTTTCACAGCAACAACTGGCAGGTGTTTTGTTGGGTGTTCTTGCTCTGGCAGCATTAACAAGTTTTGAAGCTGTACAACCGCTGCCAGTAGCAGCTCAAAACCTGGAAATCAACCGATCGGCAGCCAGCCGTCTTTACGAATTAGTGGACACGGCACCAATCCTTACGGACCCACCACAACCAATACCTCTCCCTGTAGATCATCACATCCTCGTACAGGATCTCTCATATCACTACCCCTCTCCAGCAAATACGCAACCATCCACTGTCATTACCGATTTTAGTTTAAATAAGATATCCTTTTCGCTGCCTCAAGGCAGGCATATCGCCATAATTGGTCCCAGCGGTGCAGGCAAAACTACTTTGATTGATCTATTACAACGTTATTGGGAATACCATCATGGTTCAATTCAGCTGGGTGGAAATGAATATCATCAATATAGACAGGATGATATTCGCAGCCGCCTCGCTCCCATTCCTCAAAATACTTACTTATTCAGTACCAGTATTCGCGAAAATCTGCTGATTGCCCAGCCCAAGGCTTCCGAGGCTGATATAATCCAGGCTTCAAAGGCTGCACAACTGCATGATGTGATCCTATCCTTACCAGAAGGTTATAACACCTGGATAGGTGAGCATGGTTTACGCCTCAGTGCTGGGGAACGTCAACGTCTGGCAATCGCCAGGGCTTTGCTTAAGGATGCACCTCTTCTAATCCTGGATGAGCCTACTTCCAACCTGGATATAGCAACAGAGATTACAGTTCTTGATGCAATTAATAAGTACAGCCTCGGCCGTAGCACAATTACAATCACCCAACGCTTTTTTGGTCTGGATATGCTGGACGAAATCCTGGTGCTCCAGCAAGGTCGACTGGTTGAGCATGGTTCTCATGCTGAGTTAATAGCTAAACAAGGATTGTATTACCAGATGTGGATGACATATAACCAGATCATGTAAGGTAAAATAATGAGTGTTGACTGATTTGATTGAGGTTTTCACACTTCAGGAGATGATTAGATGCACTGGTTGAAAAAACGTTGGTGGGTGGTTGTTANTGGTGTAGTACTGCTTGCAGTAATCGGGTTCATTGCCTGGGGTATGATCATCCCAGAGCCAATGCCAGAAGCCATGGCTGCAATGCAAAGTGATTCACAGGTAATTGTTTCCACGGATCCATGGATTACCTTCCAACCTGCAGATCAAACTGCAACCACTGGCTTGATCATATATCCTGGAGGTCGGGTAGATCCACGCGCGTATGCACCTCTTGCAAACGCGATTGCCTCGCAGGGATACCTGGTAGTCATCGTGCCAATGCCGTTAAACCTGGCTGTTTTTGGATCGAGTCGTGCTGCATCAGTTATTGAAACTTATCCAGACATTCAGTACTGGGTCATTGGTGGCCATTCTCTAGGCGGGTCAATGGCTGCCCTGTATGCAGATAAGCATCTCGATCAAATTTATGGACTATCATTATGGGCATCCTATCCAGCCAACAGTAATGATCTCTCCGATAGCAACCTCAAGGTATCTTCGATCTATGGCACTCAGGATGGATTGGCTACCAAGGAAAAAGTCGATGCGTCACGTGGATTGCTTCCCCCAGATACCACCTGGCTACCGATCGTTGGCGGGAACCATGCCCAGTTTGGTTGGTATGGTAATCAATCTGGAGATAATCCAGCCACAATAAGTCGCCAGGATCAGCAGGATCAGATCCTGCAAGCCGTCTTGGATTTACTCCAAGCCGTGGAATCTAACCGCTGACGTTATATATACTCACCAACACTTGCCAATTAACCTTATCCTGGTGTCCACCTGTTCATGTTGAATGGGTGAACACCAGTTTTTTTGTATCAATGTTTTTTTTATTATCTGTTGCTAAGGGTTTAAAATCAAAGCCTAAATAAACTTTCCTTCGCGATATATTACCGATCCATCCACCTGTATCTCTGCCTCCTCGCGCATGTCACAGATCATGTCCCAATGGATCGTGCTGGTGTTTAGACTCCCAGTCTCTGGATAACCTGCTCCCAAAGCCAGGTGGAAAGTACCGCCTAATTTTTCATCAAATAAAATATTGCGCGTAAAACGATTGATTTCATAGTTGGTACCAATTGCAAATTCCCCCAGGAAATGCGCGCCTTCATCTGATTCGATCATTGTTCGCAGGAACATTTCACCTACATCAGCATTTGCCTCAATTACTCGTCCATTCTCGAATTTTAATTCCACACCTTCAACTACCTGCCCCTGGTAAATAGCTGGATAGGTAAACTTAACCCATCCGTTTACAGATTCTTCCACCGGTCCTGTATAAATTTCTCCATCCGGCATATTGTGTAGCCCGTATGAGTTGTTAAATTTACGCCCTTTTATCGATAATCTTAGATCTACATTCGGACCCTGAAGTTTTACAACCTCATGTCCTTGAATACTCTCAATCATCTTGGCTTGCTGCCTGTTGATCTGTTCCCAATGAGCTACTGGGTCTGGTGTGATGTCATCTACATGGCAGGCAGAAAAAACAAAATCAGAATACTCTCTCAGGCTCATCCCAGCTTCCTTTGCATAGCCTTCAGTGGGAATTTGGGTAAGTGCCCAGCGTAAGGAATTACTTGCCCCACGTTGCAACATGCTATTGCGCACCGGTGCCATTCCCTTCTGCCTGAGTGCTTGTTTTTTCGGGGATACCCCGGTCAATGCTCTCGGATCGATTTCTGCGCGCACCCGTATATAAGCCTCAAATTGATCGGTTACCAGCTTTTGAAAAGCAGGTGTGTAAGTCAATTGGTCATCATTTGCATATNTAAATAATATCTGTTCCTGTTCAGGGAGANTGAGCAGCACATGTGGATGNCCTCCCCGCTGCAAGACAAGCTCATAGATTTCACNAACCAGGGATTCAGCATTGGTGNTAGTTTCAATGGCTACCCGATCCCCAGCATGTACTGAAGTAGAGTGGTCCACAAGAATTTGCGCTAATTTTTTATACGATTGTTCTGTCATGATTTGTCCTTATGCAAGTTGTCTGACATTTAACCCTTAAAAAATTATAACATGCCAGTGAATTCCGCGCTATAATCTCCTATACGAACCAAATAATCTGGATCCTCCGGACAGGTAATTGAATGAAACAGCTTTTACAAAATATACACAATGGTGTAACTGAGGTTGTTGATGTACCCATCCCACAGCTCCAGGCAGGAATGGCATTAGTTCACACCCGCGCTTCGCTCGTTTCGGCGGGTACTGAACGCATGCTGGTCGAATTTGCTGGAAAATCTTTAGTAGGTAAAGCCATCTCAAGACCAGATTTGGTGCGCCAGATGATGGATAAAGCCCATCGAGAAGGCCTTCTAACCACACTTGAAGCTGCCATCAACCGCTTGGACCAACCCATACCTCTGGGTTACTCCTCATCGGGAGTGATTGAAGCGGTTGGCGAGGGGCTACAAGGTTTCAAGGTTGGAGATCGGGTTGCATGTGCTGGNGGCGGATACGCTGTTCATGCCGAATACGCCCTCGTTCCATCCANTCTTCTGGCGTCTCTTCCAGAAACAATCGATTTCGAATCAGCTGCCTTTACTACCCTTGGTGCAATTGCTTTACACGGCTTTCGCCTATCTCTGCCTCAGCTTGGCGAATCTGTTGCTGTGATCGGACTAGGTTTACTCGGCCTTTTGACCGTTGGAATCGCAAAGACTGCCGGCTGTCGGGTTTTTGGGGTGGACCTCGATGAAACCCGCGTGGTATTAGCACAACAAATGGGTGCGGTAGCTGTTGCGCGAGCCCAGGCAATTGGAAATGCCCAAGCCTTTACTCACGGTCAAGGATTCGATCATGTCCTAATCTGTGCAGATACTGCCTCATCTGACCCGGTTGAGCTGGCTGGAGAAATTGCGCGTGATCGTGGTCATGTGGTTGCCATTGGGGCAGTTGGGCTCACCCTTCCACGTAGGATTTATTATCAAAAAGAGCTGTCATTCATTAACTCCCGCTCGTATGGCCCAGGTCGCTATGACCCATCATACGAAGAAGGTGGACAGGATTATCCAGTTGGGTACGTCCGCTGGACTGAGGGGCGTAACCTGCAAGCATTTGTCGAACTCATGGCAGAACAACACCTTGAAATAAAACCTCTCATCACCCACCGGTTCCCCATTGAAAACGCCCCTGAAGCATATGAGTTGATTACCGGTAAGACGAACCAACCCTTTCTCGGTGTTTTACTGACCTATCCGGAAACCGCCACACCCTCCAGGAAATCATTTGCTGCGGATCAACAGGTTAACAAAACCAGACTTCCCACCGCTGGTGTAAATGCCGTACGATTAGGTGTGCTTGGTGCTGGCAATTTCGCCAATGCTGTCATGCTACCAGCCTTAAAAAAAATACCTTCGATAGAGCTGATCGCGATATCATCAGGTTCAGGGCTTCATGCTGAGTATGCTTCCAAGAAGTATGGTTTTAAATATGCTGCTGCCAATGAGAAAGAAATTCTTAATGACCCCCAGGTGAATACGATCTGCATACTCACCCGTCATCACCTTCATGCGGAACAAGTGATCCGGGCGCTACAGGCAGGCAAGCATGCATTCTGTGAAAAACCTTTAGCGACCAACCGCGAACAACTTTCCCAGATTAAACAACAGCTGCTCTCACTTGAGAATTCGCCACAATTGATGGTTGGATTCAACCGCCGGTTTGCCCCATTGGCGCTGAAATTATATGATTTTATTAAAGTATCTCAAGAACCATTGATAGCGTCCTATCGCATCAATGCCGGTAATATCCCTATCAGCCATTGGGTTCACGACCCGATTCAGGGAGGTGGCCGTATTATCGGTGAAGGCTGTCATTTTATCGATTTTCTAACCTTTTTAGTAGGAGCACCTCCCAAATCGGTTATGGTACAAGCCCTCCCCGATGACAATCGTTACCGTGAGGATAATGTCGTCATGCAATTTACCTTCCCGGATGGCTCACTTGGAACATTAAATTATCTGGCAAATGGAGATAAAGCCTTTCCAAAAGAACGGGTAGAGGTTTTCTCAGGAGGCAGGGTTGCCGTATTGGATGATTTCCGAACCCTTGAGATGGTTCATCAAGGCAGAAANCAGGTAATTCGCTCTACGCTTCGCCAAGATAAAGGTCATCGCGCAGAATGGGAAGCTTTTTCATCTGCAATCCAAACCGGTAGTCCACCACCTATTCCAGTTGAGCATCTATTTGGGGTCGCTGAGGCTGCTTTTGCAGCTGTGGATTCTTTACGAGAGAGAAAACTCTTATCGATCGGAACCTTGCCTTAGCCAGTGTGACCCGGTAACAATATCTGATGAGTCAGTACTCACGAATCAAGCTGGCAATTAAAGCTTTTCACCAGTTAGGTCCTAATTATACGGGTCTATACGCGCGTTATCAGCTTGGCCTGCGGACAGGACATTTCGAACGGATATTAAATTCATCATTAGAAAAGCTGGAAAACTTAAATCGTAGTGACCATTTAAAGTTCCAATTGTGCCTTTCTGGTTTACCCGATCGAAGCACTCTGATCGAACAAATCGGATCCCAGATCGATCAGCTTTACATAGAAGCAGATGAGATTGTCATGGGTAATTTTCGCTGCTTTGGTGGTTCGCCTATCCCATTGGAACTATCTCTGCCACAACCATTGGAAAATTGGACAAAGTATGAAAACAGAAATAAACTAAACCTGGACAAAGATATTAAATTCATCTGGGAACCTGGACGTTTTGGTTGGGCATGCAAGCTTGCCATGGCGTATCATATCTCGAAGGATGAAAGGTATGCTGCAACATTCTGGCGCTTTACTGNCCAATTTTTTCTCTCCAATCCACCATACCTGGGACCGCATTGGTCATCTGGTCAGGAAGTCTCGATCCGTTTGATTGCCTTGGTTTTTGCAATTCATCTTTTCACACAATCCAGTCACACGACCCCCGAACGGCTTGATAGTATCGCTAAAACCATTACAATCCATGCCGAAAGAATCCCTGCCACCCTTGTTTATGCGCGTTCGCAAAACAATAATCACTTAATTACTGAAGCATTGGGTCTCTATACTGCATCAGCGATACTATCCAAGCACCCATTGGCGTCCAAATGGCACAATCTGGGTTGGAAGTGGTTAAGCGATGCCTTCTGCAATCAAATTTCTTCGGATGGCATGTACACCCAACATAGCACGAATTATCACCGCCTGATGCTTCAAGCTGCAATTTGGGCTCGTTTAATCCATGATTCATCATTTAAAAATGAACCTATTCCATCGGAGATTGCCTCACGTTTGGAGGCTGCCACCCGTTGGTTGTGGAAACTGGTCGATCCCGGAACGGGACGCGTTCCCAACCTGGGTCACAATGATGGAGCTTATATACTTCCTTTAACTGTTTGCCACTATAACGACTTTCGTCCAATTACGCATACAGCTGCACGGTTATTCCTTCGAACACAATTGAAACCGAGTGGCTCTTGGGAAGATATGGCATCCTGGCTATGTCTCCCTTCGGATGAGTCAACAAATGAAGTTAGCTTAGATTTTTGGCACCTAAAACCACAACAAAATGAATTGAATACCCACACCCCATATATACTTATAAATCATCAGAATGATTCTTGGGCTTCCATCCAAGTGGCTGTATTTAATTCCCGCCCTGCCCATGCTGACCAACTCCATCTGGATTTATGGTGGCGGGGGTGTAACCTTGCTCAGGATGCTGGGACATACCTCTACAACTCACCACCAAGCTGGGAAAATTCTCTTACCAGCGCATTTGTCCACAATACAATAGTGGTAGATGGTCAGGAGTTCATGAACCGCGCGAGTCGCTTCCTCTACCTTGATTGGGCTCAAGCCAGGGTAACAGAATTCAAATCTTCTCCAGGTCGTGGTTTTGATAGCATCACCGCTGTTCACAACGGTTACCGGAAGATTGGTGTGATCCATTCCAGAAAAGTGTCCATCATGCCCGATGGTCACTGGGAAGTCATTGATCATCTGGACGGACCAGCAGGAAGCATGCACACTGCCCGTCTTCACTGGTTATTACCCGATTGGGATTATGAAATTTGCGATCTATCATCAACGAGTGATTGTCCAGGATATGAAATTCATCTTAAATCACTCTTTGGTTGGATTTGTTTAAAAATGGAAGCAACCACAAAACTTCAGGAGAATTCTCCCAAACAATCCTTAAATTTTCAGCTTGCCCGGGCTGGAAGGATTTTGGTCGGTCCAGGAATGGTGCTCCCCATCTCAGGCTGGACATCTCCAACCTATGGAGAAAAAATCCCAGCCCTGGCTTGTTGCATAGAACGATATCAGGCAGTGCCTATTGAATTCAAGAGTGAATGGTTTTTCCCTGGTGAAAGCTAGAGCAGCAGTTGTCATCATCGAGAATGATAAAATTGCCCTGATTGAACGATACCGTTCTGGTCAGCATTATTTTGTCTTTCCTGGTGGAAAAGTGAAATCCGGTGAATCACCCATTGGAGCAGCTGCCCGAGAAGCTGAAGAGGAGCTTGGATTGAAAGTAATGATTGGTGCTCTTGTTGCAGAAATTGGCTATCTTGGAGCTTCGCAATATTATTTCCTGGCAGATCCTATCAGCGGCCAGTTTGGTAATGGGGACGGCTCAGAGATGAAAAGTCTACCAGACTCTGAAAAAGGCAGCTACCATCCTCTTTGGATGGCAATGGATGAAATCCAAAATATACCGTTATTACCAAAAATAATGGCAGAATATATCGTGCAATCATACAAAGAAGGTTGGCGTGAAAACCCTCTCAAAGCATTTGATGATTCGCCTGATGATATAGTATCTGATTGATGCGATATCCAGTATTTATGATCCCACAAGAAAGAACCTTACCTTGCATATCTTATTGATCCACCAGGCATTTGCTGCCCTAGATGAACCTGGCGGGACACGCCACCACGAGCTTGCCCGTTATTTTTCCGAACTAGGTCACCTGGTGACAATTATTACCAGCCCGATCAACTACCTTACAGGAAAGGCACACAGTTCAAAAATCCCTTGGGCTGAAAAACAAAATGATGGCGAATCCATCACCATCCTACGAACCTATGTGTATCCATCCTTACATCGCAGCTTTGCTCACCGTTTGATAAATTTCTTTAGTTTTATGCTTTCATCTTTCCTGGTCGGCCTGGGGGTTAAACAAGTGGATTTGGTTTGGGGAACATCACCACCGATTTTTCAAGGACTGACAGCCTGGGCGTTGGCCAGGATTAAACATGTCCCCTTTCTATTCGAAGTTAGGGATTTGTGGCCTGCCTTTGCAATTTCAGTCGGAGTTTTACATCAGCCAATATTGATCAAGCTTTCTGAATGGTTGGAGGGTTTCTTGTACCACCATGCTGACATGGTCGTAGTTAATTCACCTGGCTATATCCAGCATGTACTGAATCGAGGGGCACACCAAGTGGAATTGGTAGCAAATGGNACAGATACCACCATGTTCAATCCATCCGTGGATGGCACAGCCTTTCGTTTAGCCCATGCCCTTGGGAATAAGTTTGTTGTCCTTTATGCAGGTGCACACGGCTTGTCGAACGACTTGGGTGTGGTGCTTGAGGCAGCTAAACGAATTCGCCAGCGTAATGATATCGTTATTGTTTTATTAGGTGATGGTAAAGATAAATCCGACTTACAATCCCAGGCTGCCCGGGATGGTTTGGAGAATGTTATCTTTTTGCCTCCCGTTCCAAAAGTTCAGATGCCTAATGCCCTGGCAGCTGCAGATGCTTGCGTTGCTATTCTAAAACCTGTGGATTTGTATAAAACAACCTACCCAAATAAGGTTTTCGATTATATGGCAGCTGGTAAGCCAATCTTATTAGCGATAGATGGAGTCATCAAGGAAGTGATCAAAAATGCTCGAGCAGGGATTGCAATTCCTCCAGGAAATCCTGAAGCCCTTGCGAATGCCATTCTTACCCTCGCTGATAACCCTGAATTAGCACTCCGGATGGGAAAACAAGCACGCCAATACGCTGAAACTCATTTTGATAGAGCAAAACTGGCTTCAAAATTCATGGGAATTATTAATCGATTGGTTTCATGAGTAATACAGATACAATTACACCAGAAATACAAAGAGAACAAGCGGTCCAGGAACGTAACAAGCGGTATGTTCAAATTGATGCCATTGGTGTGGGGACAGCTGGCGCCGCAGCCCCATTTTTACCAGTTTTTCTTACCCGTCTCGGTGCAACTGCAGTTCAAATCGGTCTTCTAACTTCAATGCCTGGTATTACAGGATTATTTTTGGCATTGTGGGTGGGACGATTCTTACAAAGGCAGCGAAAAATTGTCCCTTGGTTTAGTTTATCTCGCCTGATGGTCATATCTGCCTTTGCTCTCACCGGGATCGTTCCCTTCTTTGTACCGGATGATATCCTGATTTATGTCATTCTATTTATCTGGGCATTGGCAACCCTTCCTCAGACAATGGTTGCAGTGGGTTTCTCCGTGGTCATGAATGCAGTATCCGGACCAGAAGGTCGATATGATTTAATGAGCCGCCGCTGGTCAATATTAGGCATAACCACTGCAATAGCTACTGCGATTGCTGGACAGGTTTTAGATCGCGTCGGATTCCACCTCAATTACCAGATCGTTTTTGTTGGGCTTTCCCTCGGTGGCTTGATCAGTTATTATTTTTCTAGCCGTATCCAAATTCCAGATGTTGATCCAGTAGCTACATCCCCAAAGGGTTCGATCAAATCCACTGTGCGTGAGTATTATCACCTGGTCAATCAGCAACCAGCTTTCGTGTCCTTCACACTTAAACGATTTGTTTACTTCTTCGGGATCACTTTAGCCACACCTTTATTCCCTATATACTTTGTACGGGAATTGAATGCCTCAGATGCGTGGATTGGTTTTCTATACACTGCTCAAACTGTAATTCTTGTGATTGGATATTTTTTCTGGACGCGCCTATCACGTAAAAAAGGCACCCGATTTGTATTATTATCCACGACTTTTGCGATCTCCCTATATCCTGGTTTGGTCGCACTTACAAACAACCAGACGCTTATTTTTATTCTTGCGGGAGCAGCGGGTATTTTTCAAGCTGGTATCGACCTGGTTTTTTTCGATGAATTGATGAAAACTATTCCCCCACGATATAGTCCGACATTTGTATCCTTAGCCCAGAGCATAACATATTTTGCAGCAATTTTTGCACCATTGGTGGGTACATATTTATCAGTTCAAATTGGATTGTCAGGGGCACTCATTGTAAGCACCGTTATNCGGTTTATAGGTTTTTTTCTGTTCTATCGTCAGGATTCATCAAACAAGGGTCATCGTCCAAGTTCAATCAACACACCTTCCGGCGAAATGAATGAAGGCTAAACCGAGTATAATCTCCTCGTGCGTAAAGTAAAAAACCCCGAAGATTTATCCATCGATGAGCTTCGCCAATTATTGGTGGAAAAGAGACGCAAAGTCCGGATGGAACATCTGGAAAGGTTTCGTAATACCGGAAGNGCATTAACCNTGGCATCAGACCTTCAAAATCCGCCTGTCGAGGATCCTAATTCAGATTCCCAACCAGCCCAGGATATNATTGACCGCCCACAACCCAGGCATCAAAAAACGAAACTCGTNCTGGACCGCTTTTTACTTTTCATCGAAATATTGGCAGTTCTTGGATTGTTTTTTGTGATCTTTAATGGTATTCAAATTCTCAATGATTTAAACTCCCAATTCGCTCAATCCTTAACCCCTGCTACCCTTACTCCGACTCCCCTCATTATTCCGGTGATTTTACCCTCCGGACACACCCCCCCTAATTCCCCAGGTGGTGCTCAACCGAATGAAGCAGAAATTCCGGCTCATTTACTCCCTCTGTACCAATCCCTAGCACAAATTCCCATCCCAACACCAGGTCAAGAGCAAGCCATTCAAATCCAAATACCAACAATTGATGTTGATGCCCCCGTGGTTCAAGGAGATGGGTGGGAACAGTTAAAAAAAGGTGTAGGTCAGCAAATTGGTTCAGCCAATCCTGGTCAAGTTGGCAATTTAGTCATGTCAGCCCACAATGATGTCTTCGGTGAAATTTTTAGAAATCTGGATCAGCTTGAAAGAGGTGACCAGATAATTATTTATACACCTCAACATGCATACACCTATTTCATAACGAATGTACAGATTGTTGAGCCGACCGATATAGAAGTCATGTCAGATACATCTGATCCCACTGTCACATTGATTTCTTGTTACCCCTATTTAATTGATAATCAGCGTATAGTTGTTCAAGCTAGTTTACAAAGTGGAAACAAATAAGATTTATAATATAGGTAACAAATCCTGGGTGATATTTAATTATTAATACATTAACCTAATCTATATTGGAGTTTTAAATGCCAAAAAAATCAAAACGACCTGCCCGCAAGCAGGAAAATCTATCCAATGAAAATCAAGTTATTGATCCTTTATTAGCTAATCGTCAATCTTCTTTCAATCCAGATTACCACTTTGTCATCAAGGATCTCCGGCGTGTTGGATTATTGGCAGCATTGTTTGTTATGATATTGCTAGTTTTATCAATTCTGATTCATTAATTTCTATATAGCTTTACTTATGAATTTGATGTTAGCATGAGAGTGGTATTGTGGAACGCACAAGCTGGCCATATGCTACAAAATTACCCATTAGCCTGTTGTTATTAGGCATATTTATTTACTTATCATCACTCTTCAATGAAATTATTCCCCCGATTATTATTGCTGTCATTATTGCTTACATCCTTAATCAGATCGTTAATTACCTCCATCTACAGATTCACATTCCAAGGACTGTGATCATCCTGCTTATGTTTGTCATTGTTTTAGCGATCATTATCTCTTTTACGATCGTGATCATTCCCGTTTTTGCAAGCAGCTTACCCCCAACAGAGCTAAATATCCAACAGCATATTAAATCTCTTGAGGTTGCCCTATCTCAGCAATATCATATTTTGGGGATCACGTTCCTGCCTTCTGCAATTCTGGATCAGGTGATTGTGGCTTTGCGAGGTTTTATTCAACCTGTAATTGGACAAACAGTATCGATCGTGTCCAGCATCATCGCATCCATCATCTGGATCACTTTTATTATCCTGGTATCATTCTATCTGATCAAGACTGGAATCAGGCTTGAAGAATGGCTCACCTATCATTTACCTCCAGTATTCCTGCTAGAGTACCTATGGATGCATGATGAGATCAATCAAATCTGGAGTTCATTATTTCGCGGCCAACTTCTCTTAAGTTTTATCGTTTCGATCATATTTATCGTGGCAGGTTCATTATTAGGATTACCATTCGCTTTGCCGATGGGTATTCTCGCAGGCATCCTTGAATTCCTCCCCAGCATTGGTCTTGCTATTTGGATATTTATAACATCCCAGTTGGCTTTTTTCCGTTGTTCAACCTGGATCCCCATCAAAATTGGATGTTCATGCTGATAATTATTGCTCTGCATCTATTCTTCGGGCAATTCGACCTAAACTACTTGATCCCTCGCATTATTGGACGAAGCGTCCACCTGCCTGCTTTTGTTGTATTTTTTGGGATTGTTTCTGCTGCCTTATTTGCAGGAGTTTTGGCGATTCCATTAGCAACCCCAACCATAGCCTCAGCTCGGATCATAGGTAGATATTGTTTTGCAAATTTATTTGATATCGTATGGACACCCATCAGCGTCACCCAACCGCTACGCCCACCGAAGGCTTATTGGTGGCAACGTGATCAAAGAAAAGGACAAATGCTGTGAGTTTGGAAGAGTCACAACCAAAGTCTCCAAAATGGAGTTCAACTCTAAAAATGATTGTTGGACTCACATTTGCTGGTTTGGTTGTGGCAATGCTGATTTACTTTCGATCGATAATTGGACCATTACTTATCGCTTTTATCCTTGTCTATTTACTTCATCCATTAGCATCATTTCTCAATACTCACGCTAGGCTATCATGGCGGGCATCCACAAATATTATTTACATATTTCTGATAATTATCCTGGTTATTACCTCTACACTTTCAGGTCTGGCTGCTATTCAACAGATCCAGAGCTTGATCGTGGTAATTGAACGCTTCGTTAATGACCTGCCCAACCAAATCGATACCATATCCAGGCAAATAATCGTCATCGGTCCATATTCATTGGACTTAAGCGTATTAACAGATCTGGCCCAGTTTGGTGACCAAGTGATTAGCACTTTGCAAATACTGATTGGAAGAGCCGGCACGGTTGTTGGCACACTTGCCTCTGCAACTGCCAGCATGATCGGTTGGGGCTTATTTATATTAGTCATCTCATATTTTGTATTGGTTGACCTCGGGAAAGTACCCAATCCCCAATCATTCATCAATTTCCCTGGTTATTCGTATGACATTAATAGAATGAGTCAGTCTATCGGGAGGATCTGGAATGCATTTCTAAGGGGGCAGCTTTCAGTCGTCATTCTGGTCATCATCAGCTATACAATCCTTCTATCCATCCTGGGTGTGAGGTATGCTTTTGCTTTAGCCATATTGGCTGGCGTTGCCCGGTTTGTTCCTTATATAGGTCCATTGATCACATATATTGTCATGGGTTTGGTAACACTCTTCCAGGGTGGAAATTACTTCAATCTTCAACAATATATATACANGGCCATCGTTATCGGTCTTTCAATACTCATGGATCAAGTATATGATAACCTGGTAGTGCCCCGCGTGATGGGTAAAAGCCTGGGTGTTCATCCTGCTGCAGTGCTGGTGGTTGCTATTATTGCTGCCAATCTAATCGGCCTGATTGGATTGCTCTTAGCAGCACCAGTCTTGGCGACGGTCAATCTTGTCGGGCGATACACCATTCGCAAGATGTTTGATCGAGACCCATGGATGGATACCGAAGAACAATTAATACCATTAGGTTTTCCCAGGATCAGCAAATCAATTAACAAACTCAGCACTTGGTGGAATTCTAGAAAAAACAAACGAGATAGTTGATGAAAAAGAGCGTTGATAGTGAAGGCATTCCATCCACGCTCTATGCTTCGTAATCGGTGATTCTAATCACCGAACAATTGGTACAAGAAGTTTGGATTGTCCGTATAGATTCTCTCGAATTTCAATGACTTTATTTCGCAGCTTATCATCACGTTCGAGTAGATCTGATACTTTTTGGCAGGCATGCATTACGGTTGTATGATCCCGCCCACCCAGTGTTTCCCCAATTTTTGGTAACGAGCAATTTGCTTCCACTCTCAAGATGTACATTGCAATTTGTCTGGGCAAGACAACTTCTTGCCTTCTTTCAGGACCAACCATATTTTGAAAGGTTACACCAAAAGCATCAGCTACCATGCTTACAACCTCATCTGGTGCCAATGTGGTGCGCCTCGGCGATAAATCGGCAAGAGCTGTATCAACAAGTTTTGTGTTCATCGGTAGGTTACTCAAGTCTGCTAATGCGAGAACACGCGTTAAGCTGCCTTCAAGCTCGCGAATATTGGATTGGACCCGACGGGCAATCGTTTCAATAATCTCAGCAGGTATGATGCGGCCTATACGTTCCAATTTTATGCGCAAGATAGCCACGCGAGTCTCAAAATCTGGTGGTTGGATATCTGCTGCTAGACCGCATTCAAAACGTGATCGTAATCTTTCTTCCAGGGTTACCATTGCCTTAGGAGGCCGGTCAGAGGTGATTACAATTTGCTTTTCCTGACCGTGTAATGTATTAAATGTATGGAAAAACTCTTCCTGGGTGGATTCTTTACCAACAATGAATTGGATATCATCAATGAGTAATACATCGATTTGGCGATATTTTTCGCGAAACGCTTGGGTGGTATGTGAACGGATGGCATTGATTAAATCATTGGTGAATTCCTCTGATGTAACATAAAGTACATTCAGATTTCGGTTTATACAATAATTTCCAATGGCATGTAAGAGATGAGTCTTACCTAAACCAACGCCACCATATAAGAAAAGCGGATTATATGCCTGGGCCGGTCTCTCAGCAACTGCCAGAGACGCAGCATGAGCCAACCGGTTGGCAGACCCAACAATAAAGTTTTCAAATGTATAACGGCTGATCAGCGTTGATGATTTATATTGAATTAATGGCAGTTCAGCATCATCCACCTGGGATGGATCATCAGTGTTCAGTGGATCCGAACCTGCCTGCCATACAATAAATCGTATGCTTACAGTCCGATTGAGAATGCCACATAATAGTCGTTTAATCTTGCTCGATAATCGACTCTCCAGCCAATCGCGTGCATATGCATTTGTCACACCAACAATAAAAACATTATCCTCATAACTGACTATTTCAGTATTCCTTACCCAAGTATCAAACGAAGCTTTGGGCATATCCATTTGTAGCTGGCCTAATACAGCCTGCCATGCTTGCTCAGGTTTCATATTCAACCCTTCCTCCTCTGTCCAGGTTGAGTGCATAGCGTTATAGATAACCCCCACCTCAAATAAAGCTGGGGGAGTTTACCCTTTATTCGTCTGTTTCAGTTTTTTTTACGGAAAAGCCAGCCGATTTATTTTATATTTAGGCTGGCTAACCATAACACTAAATATCCATAAGCTATGATTACCAATGCATTCTAGCAGAAAAACTGCCTGCTGTGCAATACCTTTACCCTACGATTACTTTAAAATTCCCAATTATTTAAGGTTTGAAATGTTAAAGAATTATAAAAAGACTCCGAGGGCAATTTACCCAAATATTAGCAAATCCATTCATTAACTCACCCGATGATTGGGGAACACATGTTCTTACCCCTATATATGGCATAATATTGCCAAAATAACCCCGTTTGACTATATATGGCACTCATGGATACGGATGCGCCTGTCTTATTTATATTTTTTTAACAAATTTTATTCGCCAAATCTGGTGAATTAATTTGTCTTCTTTTCAAAATTTTTCATTCATTATTGAAAAGTTGAGTTATTTATTCCCCATTTTTATCCGGGTTAACCAATGTGCATAGCTAATATTTACGGGTACTCCACGCCTGGATCCAGGAATGTTTAATATCTCTCCAACAACTTGTTAATGCAATTCTTGTAAAACATGAGTATCCTTTGCTAACTGTAACTATTAAAACAGTGTGCCCATCAAAGATCAAAAGTGTGGGTATAAATATTGGAGATTAGCATATGTCAAAGATAATTGGAATTGACCTTGGAACAACAAATAGCGTGGTTGCTGTGATGGAAGGTGGAGATCCAACCGTTATTACCACTTCAGAAGGTTCACGTCTATTACCTTCAATTGTTGGATTTAACAAAAATGGTGAACGTTTAGTCGGTCATCCAGCCAAACGCCAGGCAGTGATCAATCCTGAGAATACGGTATATTCAATCAAACGCTTTATGGGAAGGCGCTTTGATGAAGTTGAGTCTGAACAAAAAATGGTGTCTTATCAAGTAGTTCAAGGAACGTCTAGTGATGCCCGCGTTAGAATTCCGATAACAAAAACTGAGTATACGCCTCAAGACATATCAGCGATGATCCTGGCGAAACTGAAACTAGATGCCGAAGCATACCTGGGTGAAACCATCAGACAGGCTGTTATTACTGTGCCTGCTTACTTCAATGATAGCCAGCGTCAGGCGACAAAGGATGCTGGTAAGATCGCGGGGTTGGATGTCTTACGAATCATTAATGAGCCCACTGCAGCTGCTCTGGCTTATGGACTGGATAAAAAAGAGAATGAGACTATTCTCGTATTCGATCTGGGCGGTGGCACTTTTGATGTGAGCGTCCTGGAAGTAGGAGATGGCTTGATCGAGGTCCGGTCAACTAACGGAGATACTCATCTCGGTGGTGATGATTGGGATGAGCGTATTGTCAATTGGGTGGCAGATCAATTCACTGTAGATACAGGTATCGATTTACGGGCAGATAAGCAAGCCTTGCAACGTTTACGCGAAGCCTCTGAAAAAGCAAAAATTGAACTCTCAAGTGTTTTAGAAACTGAGATCAACTTGCCCTACATTACCGCAGATATGAATGGTCCAAAACACTTGCAAACCAAGTTATCTCGCGCTCGCTTTGAGCAGCTGACAGAAGAATTGGTGGCTCGTTTGCGCCTACCCTTCCAGGCAGCCTTAAAAGATGCGAACCTCGAAGCTTCACAAGTCGAAGAAGTAGTTTTGGTTGGTGGTGCAACCCGCATGCCTATGGTTCAAGAATTAGTTCGTACCCTGACACATCGAGAACCACATAAAGGCGTCAATCCTGATGAAGTTGTTGCAGTTGGTGCAGCGATACAGGCTGGCGTACTGGGTGGAGAAGTAAAAGATGTCTTGCTCCTTGATGTGACACCGCTTTCATTAGGTGTTGAAACCATGGGAGGCGTGATGACCACTCTGATCGAACGGAATACAACCATTCCTGTGAAGAAATCTGAAATTTTTTCAACTGCTGAGGATAACCAAATAGCAGTTGATATCCATATCTTGCAAGGTGAACGCCCCATGGCAGCTTCCAATATGAGCTTAGGACGATTTCGTTTGGAAGGTATTCCTCCAACCCAACGTGGCTCCGCTCAAATCGAGGTCACATTTGATATTGATGCCAATGGGATCNTGAGTGTCAAGGCTCAAGATAAAGNAACCAACAGGGAACAGAAAGTAACCATTACTGCTTCAACCAANCTTAGCAAAGAAGAGATCGATCGAAAAATACGGGAAGGTCGCGAACATGAAGCTGAAGATAAACAACTACGCGAGTTGATCCAAGTGCGTAATTCTGCAGACAGTCTTCTCTATCAGACCGAAAAGGTGCTCCATGAATTGCAGGATCGATTAACCTCCTCAGACCGGTCAAACATAGAGACAAAGATTAATCAACTGCGTGAGGTGGTACAAGGAAATGATATCAATCAGATAAAAAACCTTACGATTGATTTACAGAATGCCTACCATGCTCTTAGCCAACAGCTCGATGCTACTCAATCCCCTGCTCAACCTGGAGATGAAAGCTATTCCGGATTTACCTCAAGTGGAAACGGTCATAAACCTGGAAATCCAGATAATGAAGGTGAAGTCCTGGAAGGTGAATTCAGGGAAATGTAAATTTTTTATCTTGGTTATAACAGGTGAGTGAATGAATCCTCGCCTGTTTTTATTTTAATTATCGCCTGTGATAGAATTATGTTTGTGAAATCCAACACCTCACCCCGTGTAGCAAATTTCCTACCTGCAGCTTTAATTCTCTTTATCATTGGTTGGGGGGGATTGATAGCTTTAACGATTACAACGATGCCAACTGTTGGACCGCGATGGTTATTCTTCTTTTTAACAGTTTTAGCAGTAACAGGAACAATGTTGCCTATCGTTGCATTCCTCAATCGTCGCTTTCCAAGCTCTCCACCACCAACTGGATTAGTTATTGTCAGGCAATCACTTTGGTTCGCAGTCTATGTTGCCACACTCCTCTGGCTCCAAATGGGTCGAGTTCTCAATCCAGCATTAGCCATTCTGCTTGCAATAGGCCTGGTCTTGATCGAGTTCTTATTACGACTCAGCGAGAAAAGCCAGTGGAAGCCGTAAAACCACTGGTGGAATTTTCCATATTGAAATTTTTTAACTTATGAGCAGTTTACGTAGCCTGCCTTCTGTAGATCAATTATTACAAAACCCCGCTGTAATTTCATGGACTAATAAATATGGCAGACCTTTGACCCTTGAGGCACTGAGACAGGCGATGGATGAAGCCCGCCGAGCATATCAAACTTCAAGGATTATTCCATCACCTGATATGCTGTTGGCTCAAGCACATGATATGCTTCTGCTCTGGTCAACGCCTTCACTTCAACCAGTGATTAATGCAACTGGTGTAATCCTCCATACCAATCTGGGTCGAGCTCCTTTGAGCCTTTCTACCTTAAAAGCTATTCAAAACATCTCGATGGGATATTCAAACCTGGAATATGATTTACATACTGGGAAGCGAGGTTCCCGCCTTGTGCACGCTGAAACCTTGCTTAATCACCTGACTCATTCGGAAGCTGCATTAGTGGTCAATAATAATGCCGCTGCTGTCCTGTTGATCCTATCTGCATTTGCCAGACGCCGATCCGTTATCATTGCCCGGTCCCAGTTGGTTGAAATTGGAGGAGGATTCCGCATCCCCGACGTGATGAAACAATCGGGTGCTCACCTCTTAGAAGTTGGTACCACCAATCGAGTGCACCTTTCTGATTACCAATCTGCAATTGAGGAAGGCTCACCAGCTTTGATTATGCATGCTCACCGCTCCAATTTTCGTATTAGCGGATTCACCAGTGAACCAACCCTTTCTGAGCTCGCTGGAATTGCAAATCAAGCTGGAATTCCGCTAATGGATGATTTGGGTTCTGGCACCTTATTGGACACAGCTAAATATGGCCTGGGACATGAGCCAACAGTGAGTGAATCCCTTTCCGCTGGGGTAGATATTCTCTGCTTCTCTGGAGATAAACTACTTGGTGGACCCCAGGCAGGCATAATTATTGGTAAAGCTGAATATATATCAAGGCTCAAAAAGCATCCATTGGCACGTGCTGTTCGGGCTGATAAGCTCTGCCTGGCAGCACTTTCTGCCACGCTTCTACACTACTTAAAGGATGAAGCCATACATGAGATACCTGTTTGGCGTATGATATCTATGACGACCGATATCATTCGCCAGAGGGCTAATCATTGGACAGAAATCCTGGGTTTTGGCACGGTGATCGAAAGCCTATCAACAGTGGGCGGTGGATCACTACCTGGGGAAACTTTACCCACCTATGTACTTTCTTTACCTGTACGTTCTCCAAACCGTGTCATGGAATTGTTGCGAGCGAATCAACCAGCTGTGATCGCAAGGTTAGATATGGATAAGGTCATTTTTGATCCCCGCACCGTCATGCCCGAGCAGGAGAATGAACTATTAGCTGCAATTCGTTCTGCTCTTACATAAAAAGCAAGTAAAAGGACCCTCATATTTATGAAAAACGAGCTTGATGCACTCATGCAAATGAATGACCTGGAGGCCATGATTGTTGTAGGTCCTGGTCAGCATAATCCAGCCATGGTTTATATGACCGGTGGCGGACACATAACCAATGCTGACCTGATTAAAAAACGTGGTGAATCTGCAGTGCTTTTTCACTATCCCATGGAAAGGGACGAAGCAGCAAAATCAGGATTGAGGACTAAAAACTTAATGGATTATAACTTTACCGAGTTATTAAATCGCTCCGGTGGTGATAACCTGAAAGCCATGGTCAAACGTTATCAATTAATGTTTGCAGAACTTGGCATCACATCTGGAAAGGTTGCCCTTTATGGCAGGTCTGAAATAGGAACGAATTTTGCGGTTTTCTCAGCGCTACAAAAAGAGATGCCAGGATTGAAGCTTATTGGTGAGATGGATAACTCAGTAATAATGCTTGCAAGGATGACTAAAGATCAAGAAGAAGTTGAGCGTATCCGAAAGATGGGTATGATCACCACCCAGGTTGTTGGCCTGGTGGCTGATTTCTTNACCTCCCATGCAGTAAAAAATGATACTCTGGTTACTAGCAAGGGAATGCCTCTAACAATTGGTGTTGTTAAAAACCGAATCAACATGTGGTTATCAGAACGTGGGGCGGATAATCCGGAAGGCGTAATATTCGCTATTGGTCATGACGCAGGTGTGCCTCATTCATCTGGGAATCCAACCGATTCTCTAAAACTTGGGCAAACGATTGTTTTTGATATCTTCCCGTGTGAAGCAGGTGGTGGATATTTTTATGATTTCACGCGTACCTGGTGCCTGGGTTTTGCGCCGGATGACGCCCTGGCACTCTACGAGGATGTATTCACTGCCTACACAAAGGTCACCCAGGCAATCCAGGTTGGTCAACCTTTCAAGGATTATCAGCAAATGGCCTGTGAGATTTTTTCTAACCAGGGTCACCCGACGATCATGGAGAATCCACAAACTCAACAGGGTTACGTTCATAGTCTGGGTCATGGCATTGGTTTGAATATACATGAACGTCCGTGGAGTGGCATAAGTAGTGACGAGAAAGATTGCCTGGTACAAGGGACGATTTTCACAGTTGAGCCAGGATTATATTACCCTGATAAAGGCATGGGGGTTCGCCTGGAAAACACTTTTTGGGCTCGCCCAGATGGTAAGATGGAAGTGTTGGCAGAATACCCCATGGATTTGGTCCTTCCAGTGAAAACAAGCTGATCAAGATCACAGGACATTTTTCGAAGGGAAATAAACATGCCTAAAACCCCCCGTAAAAATACAAAAATTGAAGCTCCTCCCATCCGGATTCTAGGTATTGAGACTTCCTGCGATGAAACAGCTGCCTCGGTCGTTGAGAATGGTCGTTTAATATTATCGAGCATTGTAGCCTCCCAGGTTGACCTACATGCACAATTCGGTGGTGTATTTCCCGAGGTAGCATCAAGGCAGCATATAAAAACCATTTATCCAGTCGTAGAGCAGGCTCTTCACCAGGCCCATATGACTCTTTCCGATCTCGATGCAATTGCAGTTACGCGTGGTCCTGGATTGCCAGGTTCACTTGTGGTTGGTATGAATACTGCCAAGGGATTGGCGCTTGCCAGGGGTTTGCCCATCATTGGTGTCAACCATCTGGAAGGACATCTCTACTCTGCCTGGTTGTATAAACCGGATACAAACCCGCCGCACGATCCAAAATTTCCTATCATCGCCTTGATCGTTTCGGGAGGCCATTCAGAGCTTGTCCTCATGAAATCACATTTGCAATATCAGCGTCTGGGAGCAACCCTTGATGATGCAGCAGGTGAAGCATTTGATAAGGTAGCCCGATTGTTAGGTCTGGAATATCCAGGAGGTCCTTCAATTCAGAATGCCTCGGCTGACGGAAATCCTCTCGCCTATAAATTTCCGCGTGCCTGGTTGGAAGATAGTTGGGATTTTTCTTTCAGCGGTTTAAAAACTGCAGTCATGCGTGAAGTCCAGCAGATTAATAACTCTAAATTGCCGCTTCCAGTCGCTGACCTTGCAGCGAGCTTCCAGGCCGCTGTTGTCGATGTATTGGTCACCAAGACGATCAAAGCTGTCAAACAGTTTTCAGCAAAAAATATTGTCGTCGCTGGTGGTGTTTCTGCAAATCGGGCACTGCGCCATTCAATCCAGATTCAGGCGATGTGCCCATTTCATATACCCCCGCTTTGGCTCTGTACCGATAATGCAGCGATGATTGCTGGAGCCGCCTTCTTTCGATTTACGCAAGGTCAACGTGACCAATTGGATATGGATGTACTCCCCAATTGGCCTCTTTCTGAAGTGCCTGCCCCAGCTTGAACAAGCTAAGTTTTAGTTATTTAATATCTACTTTATGACTGCAATACCTGGTTAAAATCAAATCGCCCATTGAGGTGGCTCTAATCTCATTGGGCGAATTTGAATGAGGAGAATGTATCTATCATTATACTCATTCAGATAAAATTTGTATGAATAAAGATTAATAGCATCGTGAGAATTATTGACGAGTTACAATAAAGCAGCTTCAATCGCCTCGAGGGTGATTGGTCCTTGGCGTAATATTGTCATACTAGCGGAAATACAGTCCAAAACCGTGGAAGGGACACCACCTGTCGTTTTGCCTCCATCCAGAATAAGGTGGACCCTTCCATTGAGTTGCCGAAGAACTTCAGCAGCAGTATTGGCATTTTCCTCACCTGAAATATTGGCAGATGTGACTGCCAATGGACCAATATTACGTAACAGTTCCAACGCGATTGGGTGGTCCGGCATGCGTATTCCAATCGTTCCATCCTGTGAAAGTGCATCGGGTAAGGATTCCAATTTTGGAACCACCAGTGTCAGTGGTCCTGGCCAAAAATACTTGGCTAAACGCATGGATTGACCATTAAACTGATCTACCACCTTGTTTAGATCAGAATAATCACCGATTAAAATCGCAATGGCGCGTGTATTACTTCTACCTTTTGCAGAGAATAATCTTTCAACATATTCTGCATTAAAAGGCAATGCTGCCAATCCGTAAACGGTATCCGTTGGGAAAGCAACCAGTCCGCCGTGTTGTAAGATATCTACTGAATGGGGAATTGCACAAGGGTGATCTGCTTTTATGACTTCTGTTTCCATATGTTACCTGAAATGGATTATACCCTTTCAAGACAGATTTGTATGCTTCAGCTGTAGTTATAGAGTATTTTCGAGACCCACGAAGAAATTTGGTATCAAGGACAGGCCTGCCCTTTTGTGGGATACAACCTTAAATTTAATCGCTCTCTAACATATCTTCGCTGGTAAATTCATTCCCAGGAAAAAAAGTAGTCCCCTGCAAGAACACTCTCACCCGTTGGTCTGATTCATTTCCCAAATGATCTGTAGTCCATCCAGGGTGAGCCAGGGAGCGACGATCTGGAACACATCGGTTTCGTTTGCCAGAACATCTGCCAACCCACCCGTTGCGATGACCTTCATTTTCTCGCCTAATTCCTGTTGGAAACGCTTCACCATCCCTTCAACTAGGCCAATATATCCATATAACAAGCCAGATTGCATCGAGTGAACAGTGTTTCTCCCAATTACAGATGGGGGTTTTTGTAGGTCAACCCTTGGAAGTTTCGCAGTGCGCTGAAATAGTGCATCCGCTGCAATTCCGATCCCTGGGGCAATTGCTCCTCCAAGATAATCTCCATTTTCCGCTATGGCATCGAATGTAGTGGCTGTTCCGAAGTCAACCACGCAGGCAGGTGTCCCATAAAGATGCACTACCGCAACAGCATCGACGATCCGGTCAGCCCCAACTGCGCGTGGGTCTTCATAACGCACTCGGATCCCAGTCTTAACCCCTGCATCAACGATCAAAGGTTCCATTTTAATGTATCGCTGACATGCATCTATGATCTTGCTTGTAATTGGTGGCACAACGGAGGCAATGCATATCCCTGTAACCACATCCGGTTTGTAACCGGCATGTTCCAGTAATCCCAGCAGTTGTAATCCATACTCATCCGGCATGTGATCGTATGTAGTTGCCAGACGCCAACGCGATCCAAGCTCTTTTCCCTTATATAATCCGAGAGTTATATTCGTGTTTCCAATATCAATGGTAAGTAACATAATCGCCTCTTTTCAAGAAATCTTGTTTTCAAACAATAGTTTTATCGATATTTTCAGAGCACAATATTATCAATCAATCGGGTATTTCCAATGTATACAGCCACTGAAAGCAGCCCCTGCTCAACCGTACCTTCCAGTTCCTGCAAGGTATCGGGGTGAGCACAGGATATATACTGGACCTTGATCAATGGTTCAGCGCCAATGGTTTCCGACACCACCTTCATCAAATGATTTACATCCCGCACTCCGGCTTGAAATGCTTCTTTTGCCTTGAATAACGCCTGAGATATTGCAACTGAAGCTTGTCTCTCATTAGGAGATAAATAGACATTCCTGCTCGACATTGCCAATCCATCCGGCTCTCTCAAGGTGGGGCAAACTACGATCTCTATTGGAAAGTTTAAATCCCGGCTCATCTGGCGAATGACTGCTGCCTGCTGCGCATCCTTTTGTCCAAAATATGCTTTTTGAGGCTGGATTACATTATATAGTTTTGCCACCACGGTTGCCACTCCTCGGAAATGCCCCGGTCGCATTGAACCTTCCAAAGGTTTGGCTATTTCTTCTACACTAACCCAGGTTTGGTAGCCAGGTGGATACATCACCTCTTCCGTGGGCGTCCACACCAGATTAACCTTTCCTGACTCTAGCAAAGTCAAATCACGACTCAGGTTGCGTGGGTATTTACCCAGATCCTCTTGGGGACCAAATTGAGTTGGGTTTACAAAAATACTAACTACTACACTGGCACATTCATTAATTGCATATTTGACTAATGATAAATGTCCATCATGTAAAGATCCCATTGTGGGCACCAGTCCAACTGGCTCAATTAATCTTCTGCGGGCAGCTCTTAATTCTTCCTGGGTCACAACAACTACCATATTTTTTCCTCGATCAATTTTGGTCAATACTCTTTATCAACTTCCAAAGCATCCGATTAATAGGAGTTGGCACACCAGTTTGTTCACCTGCCCGGACAATCGCTCCATTAATTGCCTCNATTTCTGTGGTAGTGCCTCTTAAAACATCCTGCAACATGGACGAATNGTTTCCAGCTGTGTTTCGAGCTACCTCTTCAACCGCCAATACCGGATCAGGATAAGGCAGGCTTACCCCCAGCATTGCTGCAACGGATGCTGCTTCTGACGCAGCTTCAGCAAGAAGTTCTCGGGCTGTTTGTCGTTCGAGCAGTTCCCCGTTGGTCACCCGTAAAAGTGTAGTCAATGGATTGATTGCCGCATTGATCACAAGTTTTCCCCATACCAACGTAGCTGGATCAGACACCAACTGCACCTGAAAACCAGCTTTTCCCAGTAGCCCTGCCAGGTCAGCTATATGGGGATGTGAGCCAAGGTGAATTATTCCATCTCCAGTAAATTGGACATATCCTGGTTCCAACATTCTAGCACCTACCGTCGTGACCCCCAAAGCCACCCTTTCCGGGTTGAGTATCGCCTTTAGGATCTCATCGTTACCCAAGCCATTTTGCATTGTCAAAACAATCCCATCGGCTGACAGGCAGTTCTTAAGCTGTTTAGCGACCCGTTTTGTCTGCCACGATTTCACCAGCACCAAAGATTGTAAGTAGCCTCCCTTGCATTCTTCACTATCCATCACTTTAACTGGGTAGCCATGAATGCTGCCATCCAGGTCAAGTATTCGGACGCCATACCTGCGCAGGGAGTCTAGTCCCTCTTTCCAGCTGCCCATCATGATAACTTCATTTCCTGACCGAATTAGCTTGGCAGCGAATAAACAAGCCAAAGCCCCTGTACCTGCTATTAACAAACTCATTGCCTTACCTAACTTTCTGACCTACCAAGGGTTCAATCCTGTTGGGTGAGTTTTCCTTCAAGTTTTTGCCATTCTTCATTGTTCATTATTACCGTATGCTCCTCACCGGGAAATTTTCTATCCTTGACCTCAGATTTAAAATCGCTAAATGCTCGCCTCATCTCACCAGACAGATTTGCATANTTTTTTACAAACTTCGGTGTGAAGCGNTCGAAAATGCCCAGTAAATCATGCGTCACCAGCACCTGCCCATCACACCCGCCTCCTGCCCCAATTCCAAGAGTTGGGATCTCCAAACGTTGTGATACCAGTTCGGCAAGTGTCCCGGGAATGGATTCAAGCACCAGGCTGAAACATCCTGCCTCCTGTAAAACCAGGGCATCCTCCAGCAACCGGTAAGCAGCCTCCGCATCCCTGCCTTGTGGTCGGTACCCGCCCAGTTGGTGAACGCTCTGTGGAGTTAATCCCAAATGTCCCATCACGGGGATGCCCGTATTCACGATTGCCCGGATTGTTTCTGCCCGTTCACCCCCGCCCTCCAATTTGACCGCGTTCATCCCACCTTCCTGAAGAAATCGCCCTGCATTTCGAATCGCTTCGGAAGTAGAAATTTGGTAGGACAGAAAAGGCATGTCTCCCACCAGCAGTGCGGATTTTGCCCCGCGCGCAACTGCTTTGCAGTGGTGGACCATCTCCTCCATGGTTACCTGTAAGGTGCTTTCATATCCTAAAACCACCATTCCCAGTGAATCACCCACCAGGATAATATCCAAACCCACCTGGTCCATCACCAACGCAGTTGGATAGTCGTATGCTGTGAGCATGCTGATCACCTCATGACGCGTCTTCATCGCCTGGATGTGGTGGATGGTCACTTTTTTCCGTTCTTCTATTGGAGCAGGAACTTGAGATGGAATTACTGACATGGTACCCTCCTTTCATTTTATGGTAGGGGCCAAACGTACCTAAGAATTATTGGATATTATTACATCCCGGTCATAACTGATCTGGGTGCAAAATTGATTATACTGCGATTTTTTTCAAAATCCCGGAAGCAATTGCCTCTTGGGACTATTCTACTGCCATAGATCAGGGTTATATGGAGGTAGCTCACATCGTAAGGAGGCATCTTCTCGCAGCCCCAGGGCGTATCCAGCCTGCAAGAGCTGATGGATCTCACTGGTGCCTTCGTAGATTATTGCCCCGCGTGAATTCCGTAAAAACCGCTCCACATCATACTCATCACTATATCCATATGCTCCATGGATTTGGATCGCCTCCGACGCCGCATTGAATGATTCATCGGTGGCAAACCACTTCGCCAGTGATGTCTCGCGTGTATTTCGTAAACCCTCGTTTTTCATCCAACCTGCCTTAAGATAAAGCAATCGTGCCATCTCATAGGACTGCACCATTTTGGCAATTTTCTGTTGAACAAGTTGAAACTTGGCAATCTCACGTCCAAAGGCTTTCCGATCTTTCGAATACTTTATACTTGCTTCAAGGCTGGCACGGATTAGGCCAGTCGCACCAGATGCAACCGTGTAGCGACCATTATCCAGGCAGGACATGGCGATCTTAAATCCTTCGCCCTCTTCACCGATCCTTTGGTCAGCAGGGATATGCACATCCTGGAAATTTATCCAACCAGTTGAGCCTGCCCGCATCCCCA
>Ga0031656_10000032_pt1 | contig 32399 bp, 41 predicted proteins | sample FrelakmetDIP11DI_FD_55080 | JGI IMG/M metagenome (GOLD analysis project Ga0031656, IMG submission 55080) | Freshwater lake sediment microbial communities from the University of Notre Dame, USA, for methane emissions studies - DIP11 DI | ecosystem: Environmental > Aquatic > Freshwater > Lake >... | reverse complement strand
AGCCGATTGCCATGGACGAAGGTCTGCGTTTCGCCATCCGCGAAGGCGGTCGTACCGTCGGTGCAGGCGTCGTCGCTAAAATCGAAGAGTAAGCACAACTATGACAAACCAGAAAATCCGCATTCGCCTGAAGGCGTTTGACTACAAACTGATCGATCAGTCCGCGCTCGAGATCGTTGAAACGGCAAAGCGTACCGGAGCCGTTGTCAAAGGTCCGGTTCCGCTGCCAACGTCGATCGAGCGATTTGATGTGTTGCGTTCTCCGCACGTGAACAAGACTTCACGCGACCAGTTTGAAATCCGTACCCATCGTCGCCTGATGGACATCATGGACCCGACAGACAAAACGGTCGACGCCCTGATGAAACTGGATCTACCTGCTGGTGTGGACGTCGAAATCAAGTTGTAAAAAGCGGACGGCGCAAGTATAATGCCGCCCCTTCAGTTGTAATAAAAGACGCCGGTCAATAGTAATCGGCACCTACAACCCTTGCCTGTGGCTTCTGCTGTTGGCTTGAGATAGGAAATACGAAAATGGGTATCGGGCTCGTTGGCCGCAAGGTCGGCATGACCCGCATTTTCACTGAGAACGGAGCATCCGTTCCTGTGACTGTGCTGGAAATGTCAAACAATCGTGTGACGCAGGTGCGCACGCCAGATAATGATGGTTATTCCGCTGTACAGGTTGCCTATGGCGCCCGCCGCAATAGCCGTGTAAGCAAACCGGAAGCCGGGCATTACGCCAAGGCGGGTGTGGACGCAGGCGAGTTGATGCGTGAGTTTCGCGTGTCGGCAGATGTTGCTTCACAATACCAGCCGGGTGTCGCTGTGTCGGTTGAGCTGTTCCAGGCTGGGCAGAAGGTCGATGTTACGGGCGTGACGCAGGGCAAAGGCTTTGCGGGGACCATCAAGCGTCACAACTTCAAGTCTCAGCGTGCCACGCACGGTAACTCCCGTTCGCATAACGTGCCGGGCTCAATCGGTATGGCGCAGGATCCGGGTCGTGTTTTTCCGGGCAAGCGTATGTCCGGCCACATGGGCGCAGTCACTTGTACCAAGCAGAATCTTGAGGTGGTGCGCGTCGATGCGGAGCGTGGCCTGGTTCTGCTGAAAGGTGCCGTGCCGGGTTCCAAGGGTGGTCATGTTGTGGTGCGCCCGGCAGTGAAAGGGGGTGCCTAATGGATTTGACCGTTATTGACGAACGTGGTCAGCAGGTGACCAGTGTCGCCGCGTCGGATGATACGTTTGGTCGCGACTACAACGAAGCGCTGGTGCATCAGGTTGTAACCGCTTTCCAGGCCAATGCGCGCAGTGGAAACCGTGCTCAGCAGACACGAGCCGAAGTGACTGCTTCCACGCATAAGCCGTGGCGCCAAAAGGGCACAGGTCGCGCGCGCGCGGGTCGGACTTCGAGCCCGATCTGGCGTGGGGGTGGTGTTGCGCACCCGAACAGGGCAGACGAGAACTTCGCCCACAAAGTGAACCGCAAGATGTATCGCGCAGGGCTGGCGACCATCCTGTCGCAACTTGCACGTGAAGGCAAGCTGAAGGTTGTGGAAAGCCTGGGTATCGATTCGCCCAAGACCAAGCTTCTCGCGGGCAAGTTGAAGTTAATGGGTTATGGCAAGGTCATGATCATTGCGGATAGCGTGGATGACAATCTGTGGTTGTCCTCCCGTAATTTGCCGAACGTCTATGTGGTAGAGCCGCATCAGGCCGACCCCTGGAGTTTGGTCAAGTTTGGAAACGTGCTGATCACCAAGGCGGCGGTCAAGCAGTTTGAGGAGATGGTGTGATGCGTGAGATTAGTCAGGAGCGTTTGCTCAAAGTCATACTCGCGCCCGTGATCTCGGAAAAGAGCACGCGTGTTGCCGACAAGTTGAATCAGGTTGTTTTTCGTGTGTTGCCCGATGCGACCAAGCAGGAAATTGGCGCAGCTGTTGCCAATCTGTTCAAGGTTGAGGTTATGGGTGTGCAGGTGCTGAACGTCAAGGGCAAGATCAAGCGCTCCGGTCGTGTCACGGGTCGCCGTGACAACTGGAAAAAGGCGTATGTCACCCTCAAGCCGGGTCAGGACATCGACTTCGCGTCCGGTCAGTAAGGGAGAAAACCATGGCACTGATAAAAGTCAAACCCACGTCTGCCGGTCGCCGTGCGGTCGTCAAGGTCGTAACACCTGGATTGCATAAAGGCAAGCCCGTGGCAGCATTGCTCGAGCCCAAAAAACGGGGATCGGGCCGCAACAACAATGGCCATATTACGGTTCGCCACAAGGGTGGCGGTCACAAGCAGCATTACCGCGTGGTGGATTTCCGTCGCATCAAGGATGGCGTGCCCGCCAAGGTTGAGCGTCTGGAGTATGACCCCAACCGCTCCGCGCATCTTGCCTTGCTGTGTTATGCCGATGGCGAGCGCCGCTACATCATTGCGCCGCGAGGAATTGAAGTCGGCGCGCAGCTGGTAAGTGGCATCGAGGCCCCCATCAAAGCTGGAAACTGCTTGCCGTTGCGTGGTATTCCGGTAGGCAGCACGGTGCACTGCATCGAGATGATGCCGGGCAAGGGCGCGCAGATCGCTCGTTCCGCCGGTACCTCCGCCCAATTGCTTGCGCGTGAAGGCAGCTATGCCCAGTTGCGTCTACGCTCGGGTGAGATCCGCAAGGTTCACGTTGATTGTCGCGCCACGCTGGGCGAAGCTGGTAACGAAGAGCACAGCCTTCGTTCAATCGGCAAGGCCGGTGCAAATCGCTGGCGCGGTATTCGCCCGACCGTTCGCGGTGTGGTGATGAACCCTTGCGATCACCCCCATGGTGGTGGTGAAGGTAAGACTGCAGCGGGCCGGCATCCTGTCAGCCCCTGGGGTACGCCTACCAAAGGCTATCGTACCCGCAGCAACAAGCGCACCTCCAACATGATCGTCCGCCGCCGTAACGCGCGCTGATTGAGGTAGAAAGATATGGCACGTTCAATTAAAAAAGGCCCATTCGTGGATGGGCATCTGCTGAAGAAGATTGAAGCCGTTCGCGGCTCCAATGACAAGCGCCCGGTCAAAACTTGGTCGCGTCGTTCAACCGTGTTGCCTGACTTTATCGGTCTTACAATTGCGGTTCACAACGGCCGTCAGCACGTGCCTGTGTTTGTGACTGAAAACATGGTTGGCCACAAACTGGGTGAGTTCTCCCTGACGCGCACCTTCAAGGGTCACGTTGCGGATAAAAAGGCGAAGAAATAAGGAGCGCATGATGGAAGTTTCTGCGATTTTGCGTGGTACGCGCCTGTCCGCACAGAAGGGCCGTTTGGTTGCTGACCAGGTCCGGGGTCTGCGCGTGGAAAAGGCATTGAATATTCTGGCATTCAGCCCCAAAAAGGGCGCAGGCATTATCAAGAAAGTGCTTGAGTCGGCGATTGCCAACGCCGAGCACAATGAAGGTGCTGATATTGACACCCTGAAAGTGAAGACGATCTACGTCGATCAGGGCGCGGTGCTGAAGCGCTTTACCGCCCGTGCCAAAGGCCGTGGCAACCGTATTAGCAAGCCGACCTGTCACATTACCGTGACGGTTGGGGATTAAGGAAGCGCCATGGGACAAAAAATACATCCGATCGGGTTCCGCCTTGGTGTTCAGCGTATCTGGACGGCAAAGTGGTATGGTTCGAACCGCAATTTTTCCAGCACTCTGCTCGAAGATATCAAGGTTCGAGACTTCCTGAAGAAAAAGCTTGCTCATGCTTCGGTTTCCAAGGTGCTGATCGAGCGTCCGGCTAAAAACGCACGCATCACCATTTTCAGCGGNCGTCCTGGTGTTGTCATTGGCAAGAAGGGTGAAGACATCGAGGTGTTGCGAAATGAGCTTTCGCGATTGATGACTGTGCCGGTTCACGTCAATATCGAAGAAGTCCGCAAACCGGAAACGGATGCCCAAATCATTGCCGACGGGATTGCGCAACAGCTTGAGAAGCGTGTGATGTTCCGGCGTGCCATGAAGCGCGCCATGCAGAATGCAATGCGCCTGGGTGCACAGGGAATCAAGATCATGAGTTCGGGCCGGTTGAACGGCGCGGAAATTGCACGTACCGAGTGGTATCGCGAGGGCCGTGTGCCCTTGCACACCCTACGTGCTGAAATCGATTACGGCTTTTCCGAGGCAAAAACCACCTATGGCATCATCGGCATCAAGGTGTGGGTATACAAGGGTGATGCGCTGAACCGTGGCGAACAGCCTGCAGCCGCAGAACAGGAAAAGCGCGGCAAGAAACCAGGAGTAAAACATGCTGCAGCCAGCTAGAAGAAAATTCCGCAAGGAGCAGAAAGGCCGCAACACGGGTTTGGCGACCCGTGGCGCCGATGTGAGTTTTGGCGATTTTGGTCTTAAGGCCGTCGGTCGTGGCCGATTGACTGCACGCCAGATTGAAGCGGCGCGTCGCGCGATGACCCGTCACATCAAGCGTGGTGGTCGTGTGTGGATCCGCATTTTTCCGGACAAGCCGATTTCGCGTAAGCCAGCCGAAGTGCGTATGGGTAACGGTAAAGGCGCTCCGGAATACTATGTGGCCGAGATACAACCTGGCAAGGTGTTATACGAGATGGATGGCGTGAACGAAGAGATTGCGCGTGAAGCATTCCGCTTGGCTGCGGCCAAGTTGCCGATCGCAACGACTTTCGTGACCCGCATGATCGGGAGTTAAATATGAATACGAAAGAAATGCGTGGCAAGAATGCCGCAGAGTTGAAACAGGAACTAGAGTCCCTGTTGCGTGCCCACTTCGCTCTGCGTATGCAGGTGGCCACCCAGCAGTCGAATAAAACTGCTGATCTGGGCAAGCTGCGCAGCGATATTGCCCGTGTCAAGACCATTATGCGCGAGAAGGCGGGTCAAGCATGACTGAAGTCAAGAAAGTGGTTCGCACGCTGACTGGGCGTGTNGTGAGTGACAAGATGAACAAGACGGTGACGGTGCTGGTAGAGCGTCGCGTTAAGCATCCGGTTATCGGCAAGGTGATTCGCCTGTCCAAGAAGTACCACGCGCACGATGAAAACAATGAGTTTCATGAAGGCGACATGGTTCAGATCGAGGAGTCGCGCAAGTTGTCGCGGACCAAAGCCTGGACGGTCAGCAAATTACTTGAGCGCGCACGCGTTTAAGGCTTGCATGATGCTCAGAAACTCAGTATANTNNTGGGTTTTCCGGTTGGTGAGCCGGTTGGATTAAGTCCGGTTCGCCGACTCAAGTAATCCCGCTTATGGCGGGATTTTCTCCCGAACGGGATCCAAAACTGGCCGCCGCGATGGTGGATAAAGTTGGAGGCAATTAAATGATTCAGATGCAGTCCGTATTGGACGTGGCAGACAACACTGGTGCGCGTTCGGTTATGTGCATCAAGGTGCTGGGTGGCAGTCATCGCCGCTATGCAAGTGTGGGCGACGTCATCAAGGTTACGATCAAGGATGCAGCGCCACGTGGCCGTGTGAAAAAGGGNGATGTATACAATGCNGTGGTGGTGCGTACCGCCAAAGGTGTTCGTCGTCCGGATGGCTCCCTGGTGCGCTTTGATGGCAATGCCGCCGTATTACTGAACAACAAATTAGAGCCGATCGGCACCCGTATCTTCGGGCCGGTCACCCGTGAGTTGCGTACCGAGAAGTTCATGAAGATCGTCTCGCTTGCGCCCGAGGTTCTGTGAGAGGGAATCATGGCACGTATTCATAAAAGCGATCAGGTGATCGTCCTGACGGGTAGAGACAAAGGCAAACGCGGTATTGTGCTGCGCGTGCTCGATGATGGTCATGTGGTTGTTGAGGGCGTGAACCGGGTCAAAAAGCACCAGAAGCCCAATCCCATGCGCAACATCCAGGGCGGAATAGTTGAAAAAGAAATGCCGATTCAGGCTTCCAATGTCGCATTGTTCAATGTCGGCACGCAGAAAGCGGATCGTGTGGGTTACAAGGTGCTGGAGGATGGGCGCAAGGTTCGCGTTTACAAGTCCAATGGCGAAATGGTTGACGCACAGGGGTGATCATGGCGCGTTTTCAAGAATTTTATCGTGAAACAGTGGTGCCAAAACTGGTTGAGCAGTTTGGCTACAAGTCCGTCATGGAAGTCCCGCGTATTAAGAAGATCACCCTGAACATGGGTGTTGGCGAAGCGGTGGCCGACAAAAAAGTGATGGATCATGCGGTGTCGGACATGCAGAAAATTGCAGGTCAGAAGCCTGTTGTCACTAAATCAAAGAAGTCGATCGCAGGCTTCAAGATTCGTGACAACTATCCGGTTGGATGCATGGTTACGTTGCGCCGCGCACAGATGTTCGAGTTTCTGGACCGTCTCGTTACCGTTGCGATGCCGCGTATTCGTGACTTCCGTGGTGTTTCCGGGAAATCCTTTGATGGTCGCGGCAACTACAACATGGGTGTCAAGGAACAGATCATTTTCCCTGAGATCGAGTACGACAAGATTGATGCGTTGCGTGGGATGAACATCACGATCACCACCACCGCAAAGACTGACGATGAAGCGCGGGCTCTGCTTGCCGCCTTCAGTTTTCCGTTCAAGAATTGAGGTAGGCATGGCCAAGGTATCCTTGATTAATCGTGAAGAAAAGCGTGCACGCATGGTGAAGAAATACGCTGCCAAGCGTGCTGAGCTCAAGGCTTTGATCGCCAACGTGAAAACCAGCGATGAAGATCGCATGGCCGCGTATAAGGCATTGCAGGAACTTCCGCGCGATTCAAGCCCGGTGCGGCAGCGCAATCGCTGTCAGTTGACCGGTCGGCCGCGTGGCGTGTTCAGCAAGTTTGGCTTGGCGCGTGGCAAGTTGCGTGAGTATGCGATGCGGGGCGAGATCCCGGGCATCGTCAAGGCAAGCTGGTAAGGGGTAGACGATATGAGTATGAGTGATCCCATCGCGGACATGCTGACCCGCATCCGCAATGCGCAATCGGTCGAAAAAGCAGCTGTCACGATGCCTTCTTCCAAGGTCAAGGTGGCAATTGCCAAAGTGCTGAAAGACGAGGGCTACATTGAAGACTTCGCTGTTCGCGGCGAGGCTGGCAAGCCTGAACTCGAATTGCAGCTCAAGTATTACGCTGGACGCCCTGTAATCGAGCGCATCGAGCGTGTAAGCAAGCCCGGTCTGCGCATCTACAAAGGTGCCGAGGATTTGCCGCGCGTGATGAACGGCTTGGGTGTCGCCATTGTGTCTACGTCGAGCGGTGTGATGACAGATCGCCATGCGCGTGCCAAGGGCGTGGGTGGCGAAGTCCTGTGCGTCGTTGCGTAAGGGGGAGCGGATATGTCACGTGTAGCCAATAATCCTATTACGTTGCCGAAAGGCGTCGAGGTATCGCTGGGAAGCGCAATTTCGGTCAAGGGACCGTTGGGCGCCTTGAATCAGGCAATGTCAAATGACGTTGCGGTTGCGCTGAACGACGGTGTCCTGACTTTTGTGCCTACCGGTGAAAGCGTTCGAGCGAATGCAATGGCGGGGACCATGCGTGCGCTGGTCAACAATATGGTGCAAGGTGTATCCAAGGGGTTCGAGAAGAAGCTTACGCTGGTCGGGGTGGGTTATCGTGCCCAGGCCCAAGGCGATGCGCTCAATCTGACGCTGGGATTCTCGCATCCGGTTGTTCACAAGATGCCTGCAGGCATCAAGGTCGAAACTCCGACCCAGACTGAAATTTTGATCAAGGGTGTCGATCGTCAGGCTGTTGGTCAGGTAGCCGCCGATGTGCGCGCGTATCGCCCGCCTGAGCCTTACAAAGGCAAGGGTGTGCGCTACAGCGATGAAGTGGTTATCAAGAAAGAAACCAAAAAGAAGTAAGGCTTAAGGACAGACAATGAACACCAAGCAATCACGGATTCGCAGAGCGCGCAAAACCCGCGCCAAAATCGCGGCCGTCAAGGCGATTCGCCTGGCCATCCACCGCACCAACAGCCATATCTATGCGCAGATCATTTCTGCGGATGGTGGCACTGTCATGGCTAGCGCCTCCTCGAATGACAAGGATATGCGCGACCAGTTGGCTAATGGTGGAAATGTTGACGCTGCCGTGGCAGTTGGCAAGCGCCTGGCTGAAAAGGCCAAGGGCTTGGGAATTGAAAAAGTGGCTTTCGATCGAGCAGGCTTCAGTTTTCATGGGCGTGTAAAGGCCCTGGCTGAAGCGGCCCGCGAAGGCGGTTTGGTATTTTAACGAGGCAGAATCAAGATGGCCCGTACAGCACCTACAAGTAACGAAGAGCGCGGCGACGGCTTGCGCGAGAAGATGATCTCGATCAACCGTGTCACCAAAGTGGTGAAGGGTGGCCGCATCATGGGTTTTGCAGCGCTGACCGTGGTTGGCGATGGCGATGGTGGCATCGGCATGGGCAAAGGCAAATCCCGAGAGGTCCCGGTCGCAGTCCAGAAAGCCATGGAAGAAGCGCGTCGCAGACTGGTCAAGATCAACCTGAAAAATGGAACCTTCCATCATACGGTGGTTGGCCAGCACGGCGCTTCTCGCGTGCTGATTCAGCCCGCATCAGAAGGTACCGGCATTATCGCAGGTGGCGCAATGCGTGCCGTATTTGAAGTCATGGGCGTGCAGAACGTTCTGGCCAAATGCTTGGGCTCGACCAATCCTTACAATGTCGTGCGAGCAACGATAGACGGACTGCTGAAAATGTCGACACCGTCCGATATTGCGGCCAAGCGCGGCAAGTCTGTCGAAGACATCACGGGGTAATCCATGAGCGAGCTGAAGAAAATCAAGGTGACGCTGGTCAAGAGTCTGATCGGCACCAAGGCGCCGCATCGTGCCTGTGTGCGTGGACTCGGTCTGCGTCGGATGCACCATACGGTAGAGGTACTAGATACATCGGCAAACCGCGGGATGATTACCAAGGTCGCCTATCTGGTGAAGTGCGAGGCTTAAATGGAACTTAACAACATCAAACCGGCAGACGGGGCCAAAAAAGACAAACGCCGTGTGGGTCGTGGAATCGGCTCTGGTCTGGGTAAGACGGCTGGTCGCGGTCACAAGGGCCAGAAGTCACGCGCAGGTGGCTTTCACAAGGTTGGATTTGAGGGTGGTCAGATGCCGATGCATCGTCGCCTGCCCAAGCGCGGATTCGTCTCCCTGACCAAGGCAGATACTGCTCGTGTCCGCCTGTATGAACTGGCTTCCGTGGGTGTGGATGAGATTGATCTCCTGGTGCTCAAGCAAGCCGGAATCGTCAGCTCTTCGGCGAAGGCAGCGCGTGTTTTTCTCGCAGGTGAAATCGCCAAGGCGGTCAAACTGCGCGGCCTTGCCGTGACAAAGGGTGCGCGTGCTGCGATTGAAGCAGCAGGCGGCACCGTCACCGAATAAATTTCGAGGATACGCGCTTTGGCTACGCCCAAAACCGGCTTGAACAAGTTTGGCGATCTCAAGCGGCGCCTGCTATTCCTTCTTGGCGCGTTGGTGGTATACCGGATCGGCACGTTTATCCCGGTTCCGGGTATCGATCCGCTCGTCCTTGATCAGTTATTCAAGTCGCAGACAGGCGGCATCCTGGGCATGTTCAACATGTTCTCAGGTGGGGCCTTGTCACGCTTTAGCGTGTTTGCATTGGGAATCATGCCGTACATTTCGGCATCGATCATCGTGCAACTCATGACGACCGTGTCGCCTCAGCTTGAAGCGCTGAAAAAAGAGGGGGAGTCAGGACGGCGCAAGATTACGCAGTACACGCGCTATGGAACATTGTTCCTGGCTGTCTTTCAGGCTTTGGGAATTGCAATTGCCCTTGAATCTCAAGCCGGGTTGGTGCTGGATCCGGGCATGGCATTCCGCTTGATCGCAGTGGTCACGCTGACTGCGGGAACGATATTTTTGATGTGGTTGGGCGAACAGATTACCGAGCGCGGTCTGGGTAACGGAATCTCGATCATTATTTTCGCTGGTATCGCAGCGGGGTTGCCGCATGCGATCGGTGGCACTCTGGAATTGACGCGTACTGGAGCGTTCTCGATACCGCTGGTATTGATGCTGTTTGTCGGGGTATTGCTAGTCACGGCTTTAGTGGTGTTTGTGGAGCGTGGCCAACGGAAGATACTGGTCAATTATGCAAAGCGCCAGGTCGGCAAGATGGTAGTCGGCGGCCAGAGTTCGCATCTGCCATTGAAACTGAATATGGCTGGTGTGATCCCGCCGATTTTCGCCTCCAGCATCATATTGTTCCCGGCCACCCTTGCTGGCTGGTTCGGGAGCAGTGAAAACATGGGCTGGCTGAAGGACATTGGATCGACACTGTCGCCTGGACAGCCTGTTTATGTGTTGTTGTATGCGTTGGCAATCATCTTCTTCTGTTTCTTTTATACGGCCTTGGTGTTCAACCCCAAGGAGACGGCTGATAACCTGAAGAAAAGCGGTGCATTTGTGCCTGGCATCCGCCCGGGTGAACAAACTGCACGTTACATCGACAAGATTTTGACCCGACTGACGCTGGTGGGCGCGATTTACATCACCCTGGTGTGTCTGTTGCCTGAGTTTTTGATTTTGAAATGGAACGTTCCCTTCTATTTCGGTGGAACGTCCTTGCTAATTATTGTGGTGGTGACCATGGACTTCATGGCGCAGGTTCAGGCGTACGTCATGTCTCACCAATACGAAGGCATGCTTAAAAAAGCCAATTTCAAGAGTGGTTTAATGGGTCGCTGATGTCTAAGGAAGATGTCATACAGATGCAGGGTGAGGTTCTAGAGAACCTTCCTAACGCCACTTTTCGTGTCAAGTTGGAAAATGGGCATGTGTTGTTGAGTCATATCTCCGGAAAGATGCGCATGCATTACATACGTATCCTGCCTGGGGACAAGGTGACGGTTGAACTCACCCCCTATGACTTGACAAAAGGCCGGATTGTTTTCCGGGCGAAGTGAATTTTAACCGGCTGAAAATTGCTGGTGAGTGATTGGAGAAAACCATGAGAGTGCAAGCCTCTGTCAAAAAAATGTGCCGTAAATGCAAGGTTGTACGCCGCAAAGGTGTCGTGCGCGTAATTTGTGCAGACCCTCGTCACAAGCAGCGNCAGGGTTAAGGTCGCGCGTTGCAAGTTTGAATTCGAGTCAACCCTAAGTTGGGTTGGCGTGTTATAATTTTTTGTTTTGCGTTCGGAGCTTTGCAAATGGCTCGTATTGCTGGGGTAAACATCCCTAATCATCAACATGCGGTTATAGCGTTGACCGCCATTTACGGTATCGGCAGGACCACGTCCAGCAAGATTTGCGAAGCGGTGGGAATTGCCCCGGCTTCCAAAATCAAGGATTTGTCCGAAGCTGAAATGGAGCGCCTACGCGAAGGTGTGGCTCAGTTCACGGTCGAAGGTGATCTTCGCCGCGAAATNACCATGAATATCAAGCGTTTGATGGATCTTGGCTGCTACCGCGGCTTCCGTCACCGCAAGGGTTTGCCGGTGCGTGGGCAGCGTACACGCACCAATGCGCGTACTCGCAAGGGTCCGCGCAAGGCCATCAGAAAATAAAGGTTAACCATGGCAACGAAAACAGCAACGCGCGTGCGCAAAAAGGTCAAGAAGAATGTGGCGGAAGGCATCGCCCATATTCATGCTTCATTCAACAATACCATCGTGACGATCACTGATCGTCAAGGTAATGCGCTGTCGTGGGCGACAGCTGGCGGCGCGGGTTTCAAGGGATCGCGGAAGTCAACTCCGTTTGCGGCCCAGGTCGCTGCTGAAAACGCAGGCAAGATGGCCCAGGAATACGGCGTCAAGAATCTTGAAGTACGAATCAAGGGCCCTGGCCCGGGTCGTGAATCTACCGTNCGTGCGCTGAATGCGCTGGGCTTCAAGATTGTTGCGATTTCGGATGTCACCCCGATCCCGCACAACGGTTGCCGCCCCTCCAAAAAGCGTCGTATCTAAATTCTAGGGAAAATCATGGCTCGTAATCTTGATCCCAAATGCCGTCAGTGCCGTCGTGAAGGCGAAAAGCTTTTCCTGAAAGGCGAGAAGTGCTTCACCGACAAATGTGCAATTGAGCGCCGTTCCTATGCTCCTGGCCAACATGGCCAAAAGAGCGGAGCTCGCCTGTCTGGCTATGGCGTGCAACTTCGTGAAAAGCAGAAAATCCGTCGTATCTATGGCGTTCTGGAAGGCCAGTTCCGCCTGACCTACAAACGTGCTGACAGTCGCAAGGGGGTGACTGGTGAAAACCTGCTCTCGATGCTGGAGTCGCGTCTGGATTCGGTCTGCTACCGCATGGGTTTCGGCGCGTCGCGTACCGAGGCGCGTCAAATACTTCGCCACAACGGTATTACCGTAAACGGTCGTCGGGTCAATATCCCGTCTTACCAGGTGCGTGCCGGCGATGTGGTCGAGGTGTCGGAAAAAGCCAAGGCACATTTGCGCGTCAAGGCTGCTGCTGAAGCAGCAGCTGCGCGTGGTTATCCAGAGTGGGTCGAGGTGGACGCCAAGGCGCTCAAAGGCACATACAAGGCCGCACCGCAACGCTCGGAATTGCCCTCGACTATCAACGAGTCGTTGGTAGTTGAACTGTACTCCAAATAAGCTGGGTCAGTCTTAAGGAAACGCACTCTATGCAAAGCGCTACGGAATTTCTCAAGCCACGTATTGTGGAGGTCGATCGTGCCTCCCCGCTGCATGCCAAGGTAATCATGGAGCCCTTCGAGCGTGGCTACGGTCACACGCTTGGCAATGCACTGCGTCGCATCCTACTTTCGTCCATGGTGGGCTATGCGCCCACCGAGGTGGCAATTAGCGGTGTCGTTCACGAGTACTCGACAATTGAGGGTGTGCAGGAAGATGTCGTTGACATCCTGCTCAACCTCAAAGGCATTGCTTTCAAGATGCACGGCAGATCAGAGGCTGTGTTGAAGGTGTCCAAGTCTGGTGATGGCGTAGTTACTGCAGGTGACATCGAGGTCGGACACGATATCGAAATATTGAATCCGGATCACGTGATTGCCCACCTTACCAAAGGCGGCAAGCTCGACATGGAAATCAAGATCGAAAGCGGTCGCGGCTATCAGCCTGCAACTGCGCGCAAGGTTTCAGAAGAGTCGCGTACAGTTGGCTCGATCCTTGTTGACGCCTCGTTCAGCCCNGTTCGCCGTGTAGCCTACTCTGTCGAAAGTGCACGCGTTGAGCAGCGGACTGATCTTGACCGTCTGGTGATCGACATTGAAACAAATGGCGTGGTAGAGCCGGAAGAAGCGGTTCGCACGGCTGCGCGCATTCTGGTCAATCAGTTGTCGGTGTTCGCCGACCTAGAAGGCACGCCGGCCGAATCCGAGTCACCGCGTTCACCGCAGGTTGATCCCCTGCTGCTACGCCCGGTTGACGACCTCGAACTGACCGTGCGATCGGCCAACTGCCTGAAAGCAGAAAACATTTATTTCATCGGCGACCTGATCCAGCGTTCCGAGACGGAATTGCTGCGCACCCCAAATCTGGGCCGCAAGTCGCTGAATGAAATCAAGGACGTGCTGGCCTCCAAAAGCCTGTCACTGGGAATGAAACTGGAGAACTGGCCGCCCGTCGGTCTCGAGCGTCCCTGAATCACTGTTAACAAAGACCAACTATAAAGTGCGGGTCGCCGTGGCTGGAGACCTTGCCCAAGAATACTGACTGAAAGGAATCGCCATGCGTCATCGTCAATCCAACCGCAAGCTTAATCGTACCACCAGCCATCGACTTGCCATGTTCCGCAACATGAGCGTGTCGCTGCTGAAGCATGAAGTCATCAAGACAACGTTGCCGAAAGCCAAGGAACTGCGCCGCTTTGTCGAACCGCTGATTACCCTGGGCAAGGAGCCCAGTTTGGCGAACCATCGCCTGGCCTTCGACCGCTTGCGTGACCGCGAGATCGTCGTCAAGCTTTTTGGTGAACTCGGGCCGCGCTACAAAACCCGTCCCGGGGGCTATCTGCGTATCCTGAAATATGGTTTCCGAAATGGCGACAATGCACCGATGGCACTAGTCGAACTGGTTGATCGTCCGGACAGCGATACTGCCGCAGTCGAGGTTGAGTAAGCCGCACGTTGATCACGNATAGAGAAGCCGGGTAGCCCCGGCTTTTTTTATGTTCGCAAATCATCCGGTAAGTTAATCAGGCAGTAAAAACGCTTCGTGCAGGCTTGCGACATCCGTGTNCTGTCAGGCATAGTAGCCTTTTGGGTGCACGCTGGAAAAAGGTGATCGTACTTTTCACGGATTTTGGCATGTGCGACCCTTATGTGGGACAGATCAAGGCGCGCCTCGCCGAAGTCGCGCCTGCGCAACTGGTGGTCGATCTGCTGCACGAGGTGCCGAATTTCAACCCCCATGCAGGCGCGCATCTGCTGGCCGCATTTGCACCCGGCTTTTCTCCCGGTAGTGTTTTTTTGGCGGTAGTGGATCCCGGCGTTGGCACCCCACGTGATGCAGTGGTCATTCTGTCAGGTGGCCGCTGGTTTGTCGGGCCGGACAACGGTCTACTTTCGATCGTCGCTGCGCGCAATGCCGACACGCAACTTTGGCGCATTACCTGGAACCCCGAGGTCATGTCGACTACCTTTCATGGCCGTGATCTGTTCGCGCTAATTGCAGCGGATGTCGCGCGTGGCGAGTTTCCCGCTGACAGGCTGACCCGGATTGACATGCTCAAAGTCGAGTTCGANTCGGGCGATCTTTCTCGCGTTATCTATGTCGATCACTTCGGCAACGCCTGGACCGGCGTCCGGGATGTGCCAAGGGATGCGCACGTCAGCGCTGCAGGCGAACGGTTCAGGCACAGCGAGAGCTTCGGCTTTGTCGGCAAGGGCGAGGGGTTCTGGTTCATCAACAGCGTCGGTTTGCTGGAGCTTGCGGTCAACAGGGGCAGCGCCGCGGCTACGTTCGGGCTGAAGGTGGGCGACCCNGTTCAGGTGCAGCGGCTCAATTAGTCGCGTTCAATCCAGACCGACCAGCAGCGCCCGGTAGTCGTTGACGTTGGTGCGAGTGGGACCGCTGACGACAAGGTCACCCAGGGCGGCGAAAAAACCGTGGCTGTCGTGCGCCGTCAAGCAATCGGTCGCGTTGATCCCGAGCTTGCTCGCACGAAGCAGCGTGTCCGGGCTGATCACCGCGCCCGCATTGTCCTCGCTGCCGTCGATGCCGTCGGTGTCGCAGGCGATCGCCCACGCAGGCGTGTCCGCCAGTTCAAGCGCCAGGGCCAGCAGGAATTCCGCGTTGCGGCCGCCGCGGCCATGCTGGGGCCTCAGGGTGACAGTCGTCTCGCCGCCTGTAATCAGCGCGATGGGACGCGACTTTAGGGCGCGCGCCAGCGCGGAGTGCTGTTTCGCCACCACCTGCGCATCGCCGCTGACGCTGTCCGACAGCACCACGGCGGGAATGCCATTTTCCTCGAAATACCGGGCCGCGGCCTGGAGGATGGACTGTGCGCTGGCGATGACGCGGTTTTCCGTNTTGGCGAAACAAGGGTGGCCGGGTTTNGGCGTGTCGTCCAGCGTGCCGGCGGCACAGGCTTCGAGGTGGTGGCGGACGCCGGCAGGCAGCGTGATGCGGAAGCGAGACAGTCGATCGAGCGCATCGGCGCAGGTGGTGGGATCGGGCGCGCAGGGGCCGGAGGCGATATGGGTGGGGTCATCACCGACGACGTCGGAAATGATGAGCGCCAGCGTGCGGGCGCCGTTCGCCGCCTGTGCCAGCCGCCCGCCCGACAGACGGGTGAGGTGCTTGCGCACGGTGTTGATGTCGTGGATGGTCGCGCCGGCACCGAGCAGGGCCCTGGTGACCTGGCGCAGTTCCTTCAGCGAGACGCCTTCGACCGGCGCGGCGAGCAGACTGGAGCCGCCGCCTGAAATCAGCGCCAGCAGCAGATCGTCCGGACCCAACTGTCCCGCCATTTCCAGCATACGCAAGGCGGCGTCCTCGCCGCGTCCGTCGGGCAGCGGATGGCTGGCCTCGACGACCTCGATGCGGCGCGTGGGCAGGCCGTGCAGGTAACGGGTGACCACCAGCCCGGACAAGGGGGTGTCAGCCGGCCAGTGGGCTTCCACCGCGGCCGCCATGCTGGCGGCCGCTTTGCCGCCCCCGACCACCAGGGTGCGGCCGCGCGGCGGTGCGGGCAGGTGGGGCGGCAGGATGACCGCGGGGTCGGCTGCAGCAACCGCGGCGCCGAAGGATTCCAGCAGCAAGCGTTGTGCGTGAGCTGGTGGGTTCTCCGCTGTTGCACTGCGGACTTTCAGCTTATGGGTGTGTCGATCCATCTCGTGAAACCGGAAAACAACATGCTGAATTGTAGTTGCCTGAGACCTGAAGCAGTGTCTCGCGCAGCGAAGGGTACTGCGAGCCGTAGGGTTTGCGGATAAACTCACCTGCGGGCAATGAATGCTGTATTAATCCGAAGCAGGCTGGCACGCGCGATTGGCGCAATCGGCCAGGTCATCCCACCAGCGTTACAAGATGAACATCAAGACTTGACTATGAAATTGTCCGTACCCTTCCTTTCTCCTGTATTCAAACGCCTGGCCCTGGTATTTGTCCTTGTGCTTGGCGCAGCCGCAATCTGGACGATGACCCAGTATTCGAAAGATGGCGAGGCGAGCAAGAACTCGATCGTTGCAGGCGCACCCAGTACAGCAGCGGGGGCCAAACCTGCGCTGACCGTCATGGCCATCACGCCGCAGCGTGTCGAGTGGCCCCGGATGCTGTCGGCCAATGGCAATATCGCCGCCTGGCAGGAAGCGGTGATCGGCGCCGAAATCAGCAATCTCCTGCTGACCGAGGTGCGGGTGAATGTGGGCGACAGGGTACAGAAAGGCCAGGTGCTGGCACGAATTTCCAGTGACAGCGTGGATGCCGCGTTGTCGGAGTCCAGGGCTTCGGTTGCCGAGGCAGAGGCGATGCTGGCCGAGGCCAGGGCCAACGGCGACCGTGCACGCCAGTTCCAGGCCACCGGTTTCCTCAGCGCGCAGAGTATCAACCAGTACCTGACGGCCGAGAAGACCGCTCTTGCCCGCTTGAACGCAGCACGCGCCAGACTGCAGGCAGAGCAACTGCGTCTGGCACAAACTGCCGTGCGCTCACCCGATGACGGGGTGATTTCTGCGCGCACCGCCACGGTCGGCTCGATGGCGCAACCCGGGCAGGAGCTGTTCCGGCTGATTCGTGGCAGCCGCCTGGAATGGCGCGCCGAAGTGAGCGCAGCGGACCTTGGCAAGCTGAAACCGGGCGTCACGGCCACGCTGACCGCGCCCAACGGCGCTCGCGTCCAGGGCCGCGTGCGCATGGTCGCGCCCACTGTCGACCCGCAGACGCTCAACGGTCTGGTTTATGTCGATCTGCCGGTTGCGGAGACCGGCAATGCCCTGCGAGCCGGCACCTTCGCCCGTGGCGAATTTGAACTGGGGCGCACGCTTACCAAGAGCTTGCCGCAGTCTGCCGTGCTGCTCCGCGACGGGTTCTCCTATGTATTCCGGCTTGATGATCTGAACACGGTTACGCAGACCAAAGTAGCCGTGGGGCAGCGGATGGGCGATCAAATCGAGATTGTCAGCGGCATCGCAGCGGATACGCGCGTGGTGGCGAGCGGCGCCGGTTTTTTGGCTGATGGCGACCGGGTGCGTGTGGTGGATGCACCGGCGACAGCAAGTCAGACGCCATAAAAGGGACCTCGGTCATGAACGTCTCATCCTGGTCCATCAAGAACCCGATTCCGGCAGTTCTGCTGTTCATCATGCTTACGCTGGCCGGCTTGATGGCATTCAAGACCATGAAAATCCAGCAATTTCCGGATATCGATCTGCCGACAGTGACGGTGACCGCCACGTTGCCCGGTGCGGCCCCCGCCCAGATGGAAACCGAAGTGGCGCGCAAGATCGAAAACGCAGTCGCCACGCTGCAAGGCATCAAGCATATCTACACCAAGGTGCAGGACGGCACCGCCACGGTCACCGTCGAGTTTCGCCTGGAGAAACCCACCCAGGAAGCGGTCGACGATGTACGCGATGCGGTGTCGCGCATTCGCGCCGATCTACCGGGCGATCTGCGCGATCCGGTGATTTCGAAGGCGAACCTGGCCGGTGCACCTATCCTGACCTACACCGTGTCCTCCAGCCGCATGGACAACGAGGCACTTTCCTGGTTCGTCGATAACACGGTGACCAAGCGCATGCTCAGCGTGCGCGGGGTGGGCGCGGTGGCGCGCGTGGGTGGAGTCAGCCGCGAGGTGCGGGTGGAACTCGACCCGGCGCGTCTGCTGGCGCTGAACGCCAGCGCTGCCGACATTTCACGCCAGTTGCGGCAGATCCAGCAGGAAGCCTCGGGCGGACGCGCCGACATGGGCGGCGCGGAACAGTCGGTGCGCACCATTGCCACGGTTGCTTCGGCCGACGAACTGGCGCGCATGGATATCGTGCTGTCGGATGGCCGCCGCGTGCGGCTCGATCAGGTTGCCAGCGTCACCGACGGCGTCGCCGAACAGCGCTCGGCGGCGCTGCTCAACGGCAAGCCGGTAGTAGGCTTCGAAATCGTGCGCAGCCGCGGCGCGGGCGAAGTCGAAGTAGCCGACGGCGTGCGTGTCGCGCTGGCGAAACTCAAGGCCGAGCACCCCGACATGACGATTACCGAGGCCTTCAATTTCGTCGATCCGGTGCAGGAGAACTTCGATGGTTCGATGGCGCTGCTGTTCGAAGGTGCCTTCCTGGCGGTGCTGGTGGTCTGGCTGTTTTTGCGCGACTGGCGCGCCACCCTGGTGGCCGCCACCGCGTTGCCGCTGTCGATGATTCCGGCCTTTGCTGTGATGCATCTGATGGGGTTCACGCTCAACGTGGTCACCCTGTTGTCGCTGTCGCTGGTGGTGGGGGTGCTGGTTGACGATGCCATCGTCGAGATCGAGAACATCATGCGCCATCTGCGCATGGGCAAAACGCCCTACCAGGCGGCGATGGAGGCGGCCGACGAAATCGGCATGGCGGTGATCGCCACCACTTTCACCCTGATCGCGGTGTTTTTGCCGACCGCCTTCATGAGTGGTGTACCCGGCAAGTTTTTTGTGCAGTTCGGCTGGAGCGCGGCGATTGCGGTGTTTTTCTCGCTGGTGGTGGCGCGCATGCTGACACCGATGATGGCAGCTTATTTGCTGAAGGCGCCGAAGCCGGGTGACAAGGGTGATCGCGAACCGTTCTGGATGGGGTTCTACCTGAAATGGGCGGCCTGGTGTTTGCGNCATCGCGTGATCACCCTGCTGGCGGCGGCAGGTTTCTTTTTCGGTTCCTTTGCCTTGGTTCCCCTGCTGCCGACCGGCTTCATCCCACCGGACGACCTGTCGCAAACCCAGGTCTATCTGTCGCTGCCGCCCGGCAGCACTTTCGCGGAAACGCTGGCGGTGGCCGAGCAGGCGCGCCTCATCGTGCAAAAGAATCCGCACGTGAAAATGGTTTACACCGCGATCGGCGGCGGCGCGGCGGGTTCCGACCCGTTCATGCCGCGCGGCGCGGCCGAAGTGCGCAAGGCCACGCTCACCATCAACATGACGCCGCGTGCGCAGCGCGGCGGGGTCAAGAAACAGACTGTCGAGCGCGAATTACGCGAGGCGTTGACCGCGCTGCCGGGGGCGCGCGTCAACGTGGGATTCGGCGGCTCCAGCGAAAAATACGTACTGGTGCTGGCCAGCGAAAACGGTCAGGCGCTGGCCGAGCATGCGAAAAAGGTCGAGCGCGAGCTGCGCACGATTCCCGGCATCGGCAATGTCACCACCAGCGCCAGCCTGGTGCGGCCAGAACTGGTGGTGCGGCCGGATTTCGCCAAAGCTGCTGCTCTTGGCGTGACCTCGGTAGCGATTGCCGACACCCTGCGCATCGCCACCGCGGGCGACTACGACCAGAGCCTGCCCAAACTCAACCTGGCGCAGCGGCAAGTGCCCATCGTCGTCAAGCTGCCGCCCGGCGCGCGGCAGGACATGGCGCTGCTGGAACGCATGACCGTACCCGGCACGCACGGCCCGGTGATGATCGGCAATATCGCTTCGCTCAGCCTCGACAGCGGGCCGGCTGAAATCGATCGTTACGACCGTCAGCGCAACATCAATTTCGAAATCGAACTCAACCAGCAGCCGCTGGGCCTGGTGGAAAGCCAGGCGATGGCGCTGCCCAGCATTCGCAACCTGCCGCCCGGCGTGACGCAAACTACCATCGGCGATGCCGAAGCGATGAACGAATTGTTCGCAAGTTTCGGTCTGGCCATGCTGACCGGCGTGCTGAGTATTTACGTTGTGCTGGTGCTGCTGTTCAAGGGGTTCGTGCAGCCGGTCACCATCCTGGCGGCGCTGGTGCTGTCGATTCCGGGCGCTTTTCTGGCGCTGTTCATTACCCAGACTGCGTTGTCGATGCCGTCGATGATCGGGCTGGTGATGTTGATGGGCATCGCCACCAAAAACTCCATCCTGTTGATCGACTACGTCATCCTGGCGCGCCGTGACCATGGCTTGAATCGCCTGGATGCCCTGCTGGACGCCTGTCGCAAGCGCGCCCGACCGATCGTGATGACCACCGTGGCGATGGGTGCAGGCATGCTGCCGATCGCCATTGGCATGGGCACCGACCCGAGCTTCCGCGCGCCGATGGCCATCGTCGTCATAGGCGGTCTGATCACTTCAACTTTCTTGAGCCTGCTTGTCATCCCGGTCGTGTATTCCTATGTGGATGACTTGATCGGCTGGGGCAGGCGGCTTTCCCCTCCCGCACCCCCGGTGTCGGCAACCTCAGCGAGTTCGAAGGGATCTGGAGAGGATTTTGGCCGACCTGCACCTACCCACAACCCCGGCTGAATCCGGGTAATCGATCAATGCTTCAGGTTCTCCGGGGTCAATAAAAAAACGGCCAGGACAACCTGGCCGTTTGCGCTGCCTGAAATGGAAACCGCCTTACTTGGCGGCGTCTTTGGCCTTATCGGCCACGCCCTGAGCTGCGTCGGCGGTGGCCTGAGCGGCCTTGGCAGCCGCATCTTTGGTTGCTTCAGCCGCTGCGGCAGCAGCGTCACCGGTGGCTTCTGCAGCGGCACCCGCTGCGTCAGCAGCAGAACCCGCGGCGTCGGCGGCGGAATCCGCAGCAGCGCCAGCAGCTTCCTGAGCTTGTTCCATGGCGGGGGCTGCCGCTTCTTCTGCCTTTTGGCAAGCGGTCAGTGCGAGGGCGGCGAACAGTGCGATGAGTAGCTTGGATTGCATATGAATATCTCCCTGATGTGGATAGGATGTAGTAAAGGACTACGAGTCTGGTAACCCGTAACGTTTGTTGATAGCGTCAAGCCCAGATAACAAGCCTGTACGGGTTTTATTGCAGTTACAGAGCTAGAAGCTTTCATCCGGTCGCAGGGCGCGCCACTGTCCCAGCGGCAGGTCACCCAGCCGTACATGGCCGATGCGTACGCGCTTCAGCCCCGCCACTTTCAGCCCAACCAGCTCGCACATGCGGCGAATCTGGCGCTTGCGGCCTTCCTTCAAAATGAAGCGCAACTGGTCGGCATTCTGCCAGCTGACCTTGGCTGGCCGCAGCTTTCGGCCGTCCAGCGAGAGGCCATGGTTGAGCAGCGCGAGGCCTTTTTCATCGAGCCGCCCTTCAACGCGCACCAGATATTCCTTCTCGATATCGGAGTNTTCTCCAATCAGCTGCTTGGCAATGCGCCCGTCCTGCGTCAACACCAACAGGCCTGTCGAATCGATATCGAGCCGGCCGGCAGGGGCCAAGCCCTTCAAGTGCATGGGATGGAGGGCCAGGCCGGCGCGCCCATCCTGCCATTGCGTATCGGCGCGGATGAGCACTACGGCGGGTTGGTAGCCCGGCTCCGGCTGGCCCGACACATAGCCGATGGGCTTGTTCAGCAGCAGGGTGACGCGTTGTTGCTGCTGCTGGCTGGCAGCATTGTCCAGCCGGATCACACAGTTCGGGTCGACCTTGGTGCCGAGTTCGCTCACCCGCGTGCCGTCGACAAACACCAGCCCGCGCTCGATGTAAGTGTCGGCCTCGCGGCGCGAGCAGAGCCCGCGCTCGGACATGAGTTTGGACAGGCGGGTAGGTTCGGCCATTATGAGTAGGCTCTAATGTCGCGCCAGCACTGGTTGCAGGTACTTGCCGGTATCGCTGGCCGGGTTGTCAGCCACCGCTTCGGGCGTGCCTTCGGCGATGATCAGCCCGCCGCCGGCGCCGCCTTCGGGGCCGAGGTCGATCAGCCAGTCGGCCGTCTTGATGACGTCAAGATTGTGTTCGATGACAACCACGCTATTGCCGGCTTCGGTCAGGCGCTGCAACACCTTCAGCAGCAGGTCGATGTCGGCGAAATGAAGCCCGGTGGTCGGTTCATCCAGGATGTAGAGCGTGCGGCCGGTGTCGCGCTTGGACAGTTCGAGCGACAGCTTGACGCGCTGCGCCTCGCCGCCCGACAGCGTGGTGGCGGACTGGCCTAGGCGGATGTAGCCGAGACCCACATCCGTCAGGGTTTGCAGTTTGCGCTTGACGACGGGGACGGCGTCGAAGAAATCGGCCGCTGCCTCGATGGTCATTTCCAGCACGTCGCGGATGGTCTTGCCCTTGTAATGCACTTCCAGTGTTTCGCGATTGTAGCGGGCGCTGTGGCAGACATCGCACGGCACGTAAATGTCCGGCAGAAAGTGCATCTCGACCTTGATCACGCCGTCGCCCTGGCAGGCTTCACAGCGGCCGCCCTTGACGTTGAAGCTGAAGCGGCCCGGCCCGTAGCCGCGGGTGCGCGCTTCGGGCACGCCGGCGAAGAGTTCGCGGATCGGGGTGAACAGACCGGTGTAGGTGGCCGGGTTGGAGCGTGGCGTGCGTCCAATCGGCGACTGGTCGACGTTGATCACCTTGTCGTAAAACTCCAGGCCTTGGATCTCGCCGTATGGTGCGGGTTCGGTGGACGAGCCATACAGATGGCGCGCGACCGCGGCGTACAATGTGTCGTTGATCAGGGTGGACTTNCCCGATCCCGAGACGCCGGTGACGCAAACGAACAGCCCGACCGGCAGATTCAGCGTCACGTTTTTCAGGTTGTTGCCGCTGGCGCCGGTCACCACCAGCTGGCGTTCGAGATCCGGTGCACGGCGCTTTTTGGGAATGGCAATCGAGCGCCGGCCGGACAGGTACTGTCCGGTAAGCGAGTCGGGGCTCATGCGGATTTCTTCCGGGGTACCTTCAGCCACTATTTCACCGCCGTGCACGCCCGCGCCCGGGCCCATGTCGACCACGTAATCGGCGGCGCGTATCGCGTCCTCGTCGTGCTCGACTACCAGCACCGAATTNCCGATGTCGCGCAGGTGCTTGAGGGTGGACAGCAGGCGGTCGTTGTCGCGCTGGTGCAGGCCGATCGACGGCTCATCGAGCACGTACATCACACCGGTGAGGCCGGAACCGATCTGTGAAGCGAGACGGATGCGCTGCGCTTCGCCGCCCGACAGCGTGTCGGCAGAGCGGTCGAGCGACAGATAATCCAGCCCGACGTTATTCAGAAAACCGACGCGAGCAACAATTTCATTGACGATCTTGTCGGCAATTTGCGCACGGTGGCCGTCGAGGGTCAGTGCCTTGAAAAAAGCCAGCACCTGCTTCAGCGGCATCGCGCTGACTTCGAAAATCGGCATGTCGCCGACCATCACATGGCGCGCTTCTTCACGCAGCCGGGTGCCCTTGCAGGCAGGGCAGGCCTTGTTGTTCTGGTACTTGGCAAGNTCTTCGCGCACCGCCATCGAGTCTGACTCGTGGTAGCGCCGCTGCATGTTGGCGAGCACGCCCTCGAACGGATAGCTCTTTGTGGTGAAGCCGCCGCGCGGCGCCAGCACCTGGAAGGCGATCGCTTCCTTGCCGCTGCCGTTGAGGATCGCATCCTGAACCCGCGGTGGCTGCGATTCCCATGGCGTGTCGAGGTCGAAGCCGTAGTGCATCGACAGGCTCTGCAGCAGCATGAAGAAGAACTGGTTGCGCTTGTCCCAGCCCTTGATCGCACCGGAAGCCAGCGACAGATGCGGAAAAGCGACCACGCGCGCCGGGTCGAAGAAGGTGATCTGNCCGAGACCGTCGCAGGTGTTGCACGCGCCCATCGGATTGTTGAACGAGAAAAGGCGCGGTTCCAGTTCGGGCAGCGCATAGCTGCATATCGGGCAGGCAAACTTGGCGGAAAACAGATGCTCCTTGTCAGTGTCNATTTCCACTGCCAGCGCGCGGCCGTCGGCGTGACGCAGCGCGGTCTCGAAGCTTTCTGCCAGGCGCTGCTTGGCGTCTGCGCGCACTTTCAGGCGGTCGACCACGACCTCGATGGTGTGCTTCTTGTTCTTGTCGAGCTTGGGCACGGCGTCTATCTCGTGCACCTTGCCGTCGACGCGTACCCGCACGAAACCCTGCGCGCGCAACTCNGCGAACAACTCGATGTTCTCGCCCTTGCGCCCCACCACCAGCGGCGCGAGGATCATCAGCTTGGTGTCCTCCGGTAGCGCCAGCACCGCGTCAACCATCTGCGATACCGTCTGCGCGGCGAGCGTTATGCCGTGCTCCGGGCACTGCGGATCGCCGACGCGGGCGTACAGAAGGCGCAGGTAGTCGTGGATTTCGGTGACCGTGCCGACAGTCGAGCGCGGGTTGTGGCTGGTCGCCTTCTGCTCGATCGAGATCGCCGGCGACAGGCCCTCGATCAGGTCGACGTCGGGTTTTTCCATCANCTGCAAAAACTGCCGCGCGTAGGCCGACAGCGATTCGACGTAGCGCCGCTGGCCCTCGGCGTACAGCGTGTCGAAGGCGAGCGAGGACTTGCCCGAGCCCGACAGCCCCGTGATCACCACCAGCTTGTTGCGCGGCAGGTCGAGGTTGATGTTCTTCAGGTTGTGGGTGCGGGCGCCACGGATGCGGATGAATTCCATTGTTTGACGGCCATCGATTAGGCGGCGAGTGTAATTCGCAACCTGCTAATATAACGGACTTCCCGACTCAGCCGAACCCGCAGTGACCCACATCGACCTGTCCGAAAGCATGACCCGCGCCGAAAAGCGTGCCGCATCGGGCCTTGCGGCGATCTTCGGCCTNCGCATGCTGGGCATGTTCCTCATCCTGCCGGTGTTCGCGCTGTACGCAGAAGACCTGCCGGGCGGCGATAACCACACCTTGGTCGGCCTCGCGTTAGGTATCTACGGCCTCACCCAGGCCATTCTGATGATCCCCTTCGGCATGGCGTCCGACCGCATCGGCCGCAAGAATGTCATCATCTTCGGTCTCGTCGTATTCGCACTCGGCAGCTTCGTCGCGGCGACGGCTACCGACATCTACTGGACGATTTTCGGCCGCGCGCTGCAGGGCGCGGGCGCGATTTCCGCCGCGGTCACCGCGATGCTGGCCGATCTCACCCGCGAAGAGCACCGCACCAAGGCGATGGCATTTATCGGCTCAACCATCGGCATTGCCTTCGCCGTGTCGCTGGTGGCGGGGCCGGCGCTCAACCGCGTCATTGGCGTGCCAGGCATTTTTGCCTTGACCGGCGTGCTCGCGCTGGCGGCGATCTGGGTGGTGAAAGTATGGGTGCCCGATCCCACCGAGAGCCACTATCACGCCGACGCCCAGGCCAACCCGGCCAAACTCGTCGACGTCCTGAAAAACGGCCAGCTCGCGCGTCTGGATTTCGGCATCTTCGCGTTGCACGCGGCGCAGATGGCGATGTTCGTGGTGGTGCCGGTGGCGCTGGTGAACAGTGGCCTGGCCGCCGACGACCACTGGGCTGTGTATCTGCCGGTGCTGCTCGGTTCCTTCGTGCTGATGGTGCCAGCCATTATTTATGGCGAAAAGCGCGGCCAGATGAAGCCAGTGTTCATCGGCGCGGTGGCGCTTATGCTGCTGGCGCAACTGGGACTCGCGTTCGGCATCGGCACTTTCTGGGGCATCGTCGGGGCGCTGTTCTTTTATTTTGTTGCCTTCAACCTGCTGGAAGCCAGCCTGCCCTCGCTGATTTCCAAGCTGGCCCCNGCGTCGGCCAAGGGCACCGCGATGGGCGTCTACAATACCTCGCAGGCGCTGGGTCTGTTCTTCGGTGGCGTGTTTGGCGGCTGGCTGGCACAGCACGTGGGGTTCCATGCCGTGTTCCTGTTCTGTGTGGTCCTGATGGCGGCATGGCTGCTGGTGAGCTTGTCGATGACGCCCCCACCCGCGATCAAGACACGCATGTTCCGCGTCGGCGTGATGCCTGCAGACCAGGCNGCNCTGCTGAAAACGCAACTGGCCGCGGTGGCGGGCGTGGTCGAAGCGGTGGTGCTGGGTGAAGAGGGCGTTGCCATGCTCAAGGTCAGTATCAAGGGCTGGGACGAATCCAGNGCGCGCAGCCTGCTGGAGGCCACTGCTGCCTGATTGCCCTGATAGAATCTGCAACACAGCAAGCTCAAAACAACTCAATTTCACTCGGGGGAAAACATGGCATCCATCAATAAAGTCATTCTGGTCGGCAACCTGGGGCGTGACCCCGAGATGCGCTACTTGCCGAGCGGAGAAGCCGTGGCCAACCTCGCCATCGCTACCACCGACAAATACAAGGACAAGTCAGGCCAGATGGTCGAGGCGACCGAATGGCATCGCGTCAGTTTCTTCGGCCGTACTGCCGAAGTGTGCGGTCAGTACCTGAAGAAGGGCAGTCAGGTCTATGTCGAGGGCAGCATCCGCACCCGCAAATACACCGACAAGGAAGGCGTCGAAAAATACGCCACCGAAATTCGCGGCGACCGCATGCAGATGCTGGGCGGACGCAGCGGCGGTGGCATGGCAGACATGGATGACGGCGGTCCTGCTCAATCGGCTCCGCGCAGCCAGCCGCGCAGCAGCCCCCAAACGACAGGCACAAGCGCCCCGGCTGCCGCACAACGCCCGGCCGGCAGCGGGTTCGACGACATGGATGACGATATACCCTTCTGACGCGAAGCCAGCGTGGCGGCTGCCGGGGATTTGAAGGGCGCCGCATTCTCCTCATGTAAGCTCAACCCGAAGCGGATTCGAGCCGATGCGTACGCCCGGCTCTTTGGGTATAATTGTGCAACTTATTGATTGTCGGAGAATTTTTATGCCGATTTATGCCTACAAATGTGCGTCCTGCGGCTTTTCCCAGGATGAAATGCAGAAAGTNTCCGATGCACAGCTCACTGTCTGCCCGTCGTGTGGAAAGGCCGATTACGCCAAGCAGGTGACGGCACCCGGCTTTGCGTTGAAGGGCACCGGCTGGTATGCCACCGACTTCAAGGGCGGCGCCAAGCCGGCCGAAGCCAAGCCCGAACCGGCGCCTTCGCCCGCCTGCGGCACGGGCGCCTGTCCGGCGTGTAACTGAACGGGGTCTGAACCAAACCGGGAAGCGGGCGGTGCAAGCCGTCCGCTTCTTTGTTTTTGACTGAATTGCGCCGCTTTTAATCCATTTCCGATGAGACGTTACTTCATTACGGGTCTGCTGATCTGGGTGCCGCTGGGGATCACCCTGTGGGTGCTTGACCTGTTGATCGGCACCATGGACCAGAGCCTCACNGTGCTGCCCGCCGAATGGCAGCCGGAGGCCTTCATCGGCGTGCGCATTCCCGGTCTCGGCGTGATCCTGACGCTGCTGGTCATCGTGCTCACTGGCGTGTTCGGCGCCAATTTCTTTGGCCAGAAAATTATCGAGTTATGGGAGCGCATGCTGAACCGCATCCCGGTCGTGAAAAGCATTTATGGCAGCGTCAAGCAGGTGTCCGACACATTGTTGTCGGGCAGCGGCCATGCGTTTCGCAAGGTACTGCTGGTGCGTTATCCGCATCCTCAAGCGTGGTCGCTGGCGTTCCAGACCAATGTGCCGGACGAGGTGAGGCGGATCCTGCCGGAGGACCATGTGGCGGTGTTCATTCCCACCACGCCGAGCCCGGTCAACGGCTTTTATTTTTACGTTAAAAAGAGCGAGGTCATCGAACTGAATCTGTCGGTCGACCGCGCATTGAAATACATCGTTTCGATGGGCGTCGCCTCAGGCGAATCGCGCTCCAGCATTAAATAGGAAAAAATCATGCGTACTCATTACTGCGGCGCCGTCACCGCCGCCGACATCGGCAACACCGTCACCCTGTGCGGCTGGGCCCATCGCCGGCGCGACCACGGCGGCGTCATCTTCATCGACCTGCGCGACCGCGAGGGCATGATGCAGGTGGTGATCGATCCCGACACCCCGGAGGCGTTCAGGCTGGCCGAAGAGGTCCGCTCGGAATTCGTGCTGAAGATCGAGGGGCTGGTGCGGCCGCGTCCCGCCGGCACCGAAAACCCCAATATGCCGACCGGCATGGTCGAGTTGCTGACCAAAAGCCTGGAGGTGCTGAATCCCTCGCTGACGCCGCCGTTCCAGATCGACGACGACAACATCAACGAGAACATCCGCCTGCAGTACCGCTACCTCGACCTGCGCCGCGAGCCGATGCAGAAGAACCTTCGCCTGCGTTACCGCGTGTCGAAACTGATGCGTGATTATCTCGATGGGCACGGCTTCATGGAAGTCGAAACGCCGATGCTGACGCGTTCTACCCCTGAAGGCGCGCGCGACTATCTGGTGCCGAGCCGCGTGCACGNCGGCATGTTCTACGCGCTGCCGCAGTCCCCGCAGTTATTCAAGCAATTGCTCATGGTGGCGGGCATCGACCGCTACTTCCAGATCACCAAGTGCTTCCGCGACGAAGACCTGCGCGCCGACCGCCAGCCCGAGTTCACTCAGGTTGACCTCGAAACCTCGTTCATGGGCGAAGAGGCAATCATGGGCCTGGTCGAAGGCATGATCCGTGACATGGTGAAGCGCGCGCAGGACATCGACCTGCCGGCCGCCTTCCAGCGCATGAGCTACGCCGAGGCGATGAACAAATATGGTTCAGACAAGCCCGACATGCGGGTGACGCTGGAAATCGTCGATGTCGGCGATGTGATGGAAGACGTTGCGTTCAAGGTGTTCTCCGGCCCGGCCAACGACCCGAAAGGCCGTGTCGCCGCCCTGCGCATCCCCGGCGGCGCTACCTTGAGCCGGAGCGAAATCGATGGCTACACCGAATTCGTCAAGATCTATGGCGCCAAGGGGCTGGCCTACATCAAGGTCAACGACGTCAGCCAACTCAACGAGAGTGGCCTGCAATCACCTATCGTAAAGAACCTCTCCGAAGCTGCATTGCGTGCGGTGATGGAACGTAGCGGTGCGCAGAACGGCGACCTGATTTTCTTCGGTGCGGACAAGGCCAAAGTGGTGAACGATGCCCTGGGTGCGTTGCGCCTCAAGATCGGCCACGAGAAGGGCCATGTGGATGGCCGCGCCTGGGCGCCACTGTGGGTGGTCGATTTCCCGATGTTCGAATACAACGAGGACGAGAACCGCTGGGACGCGCTGCACCACCCCTTCACCGCACCAAAGGATGGCCACGAAGACTGGCTGGCCACCGATCCCGGCAAGTGCCTGTCCAAGGCCTACGACATGGTGTTGAACGGCTGGGAAGTCGGGGGTGGCTCGGTGCGTATCCACCAACAGGACATACAGGAAAAAGTGTTCGCTGCACTGAATATCGGCGAGTCAGAGCGCCGCGAGAAATTTGGCTTTCTGCTCGACGCCCTGCAATATGGAGCCCCGCCGCACGGTGGCCTGGCGTTCGGCCTCGACCGCCTGGTGACGCTGATGACCGGCGCCGAATCGATCCGCGATGTCATCGCCTTCCCCAAGACCCAGCGCGCTTCCTGCCTGATGACCAACGCGCCCAACGTGGTCGACGACAAGCANNTGCGCGAGTTGCATATCCGGCTGCGCAACGAAGCGGCCACGGACAAGGCAGCTTGACATGATTGAACCGCAGAGAACGTGGAGTTCGCCAAGTCGGGGCTGAATTTCCTCCACGACCTCCGAGTCCTCTGCGGTTAATTTGGAATCTCCTTGAACTTTGCTGACATCCTGAAAACCCTGCCCGAGTTCGCGGGCGAGAAGGTGGTGCTGACCGACTCTGCCGGCGTCGAAGTCGCAGCGATTGCCAACGCACCGGGCACCTCCGGATCTTTCCGTGTGTATGCGTATCTCGCCCAGCAATACGGCGCGATCGACGCCGGGGCTGCAGCCGAAGGCCTGGCGATTTTCGCCGAACACACCGAGGATGCCAGCACGCACCCCGGCAAGCATCCAAATATCGACCGCCTGATCGCCATCCTGACGACAGGCAGTCCGCTCAACGCCCGCATCGTTTGATCACCCATAAAATCCCTGTTTCAGTGCTGGTCGTCATCCACTCGGCTGACGGCCAGGNGCTGCTGATGGAACGCGCCGATGTACCGGATTTCTGGCAGTCGGTTACCGGTTCGCAGGATGCGAACGAAACCCTGACGCAGACCGCGATACGTGAAGTACGCGAGGAAACCGGGCTCGATACGGCACGGTTCGAGTTGGTGCCGTGGAACATCGAAAACCGTTACGAGATTTATGAACGCTGGCGTCACCGCTACGCGCCGGGGGTGACGCACAATACAGAGCATGTATTCGGCCTGAGGCTGCCAGCGCCGCAGGACGTCACCCTGGCGCCAGGCGAGCATCTGCAAGCCATCTGGCTGCCGTGGGAGACGGCGGCGGAACGCTGTTTTTCCCCCAGCAATGCGGCCGCCATCCGTCAGTTGCCGGCACGCTTATAATTCATTCCATGATTTCTCCGCTTCATATCGCCAGCTACAACATCCACAAGGGCCTGTCACAATTCAACCGCCGACTGACGGTGCACGAATTGCGCGACCGTCTGGGCACGCTGGGAACCGACATCGTGTTCCTGCAGGAAGTGCAGGGTGGCCATGGCCTGCGTGCGAGCCGTTTTCAGCACTGGCCGGGCCGGCCGCAGCACGAGTTCCTGGCAGGCCAGGTCTACACCGACTTCGCCTATGGCAAGAACTGCGTCTACGACACCGGCCACCACGGCAACGCCATCCTGTCGCGCCACAAGATTCTCTCCTGGGAGAACGAGGATATTTCCGCCCATGCCTTCGAAAGCCGGGGCATGCTGCATTGCGAAATCGAAGTGCCCGGCATGACTTCGCCGGTGCACTGCATCAATGTCCATCTCGGGCTGACTGAAGGCGGGCGCAAGCGCCAGCTGGCGATGATCGTTGCGCGTGTGCGCAAGTTGGTGCCGGACGATGCACCGCTGATTCTGGCGGGTGACTTCAACGACTGGCAGGTGCGCGTCGGGCGTTATTTTGGTGACGAGCTCGGCTTGTCCGAAGTGTTCGAAACCCACCACGGCAAGGCGGCGCGCAGTTATCCATCTTTCCTGCCGNTGTTCCAGCTGGACCGCATCTACGTGCGGCGCTTCACCATCCAGGCCGCACAGGTCCACACCGGCAACGCATGGCACCGTATTTCCGATCACGCTGCGCTGACGGCNAAACTCAGTCCGGCCTGATGACCGAGCGCAGCCGCTGACCCCATGCGGAACGCAGGTTCTTCACCCGCAAGGAGTAGGCCGTCGCTGTATAACCGCCGAAGCGGCAACAGCCACGCCCTATAGGCTTAAGCCCATGAAAAATCGTTTGCGAAGATTTTTTTTTCGTGGTGTCGAACCGGTATCCGGCAATCGGCTGCGGCTGCTGCAAAATGGCGCTGAATATTTTCCGGCTCTCATTGCTGCGATCGATGCCGCGCAGTCCGAAGTCCTTCTCGAAACCTATATNTTCAATGCCGACGCGAGCGCCGGGGCGGTGCGGGATGCACTGATCCGCGCTGCACTACGCGGGGTGCGGGTGCGTCTGCTGGTCGATGGCGTGGGCTCGCGCGACTTGCCGGCCGACTGGCGTGCAACCCTTGTTGAAGGGGGTGTCAGCGTGCTGACCTATCGCCCGATAGTAAGCGGCTGGCTTTCCAATCCGCACAATCTGCGACGGCTGCATCGCAAACTGGCTGTGATTGATGCGCATACCGCTTTCGTCGGTGGCATGAACTTGATGGATGATTACGAGCCGGTGCGATTCGCCGCGCCGCGGCTTGATTTCAGCGTCGAAGTGAAGGGGCCGCTGCTAGACCCCATCTATCAAAGTGTCCGGCACCTGTGGCGCCTGGTGGCCTTGACGCAGCTGCACGCAGGCGAAAAAAGCACTCCGCTGATCAAGCCGTCCTGGCCGACCGACGGCCATGTGCGCGCTGCCTACGTCGTGCGCGACAACTTTGCCCATCGGCGTGACATCGAGCGGGTNTATCTCGCAGCCTTGGCACTGGCGCGCGAGGAAATTTTCATCGCCAATGCCTATTTCCTGCCNGGTCACCGTTTCCGNAANNTGCTCAAGCATGCTGCGGCGCGCGGCGTGCGGGTGCACCTGCTGGTGCAGGGCCACACCGACCATCCCTTTTTTCAAACGGCTGCGCGCGCCCTGTATCGCGATCTGCT
>Ga0031656_10000031_pt1 | contig 32515 bp, 32 predicted proteins | sample FrelakmetDIP11DI_FD_55080 | JGI IMG/M metagenome (GOLD analysis project Ga0031656, IMG submission 55080) | Freshwater lake sediment microbial communities from the University of Notre Dame, USA, for methane emissions studies - DIP11 DI | ecosystem: Environmental > Aquatic > Freshwater > Lake >... | reverse complement strand
ATACCTGCAGGCAACCAATATTGAATCCGTCCCTGTCGTAGCTACCCCCCAGGCAGCACCTCCAGTGACTACAGAACCCCCACCCGCCGGCGCAGCCACTGCCACTGCAGTTGATTATGTCAACCTCCGCTCTGGTCCTGGAACCAATTACCTGATCGTTGGAACAGTTGCCCCAGGTGCAACCGGCGAAGTGATTGGTAAGAGCCAGGATGGATTATGGTGGCAGGTTAAGGTTTCAACTAACTATTACTACGCAGGCAATGCCTGGGTATCTGTGGATTGGGTATACACTGCCAATACTGAAAACGTGCCCGTGGTTGCTGCCCCTCCACCTCCTGCAACCGAACTGCCGTCCACTCCTCCACCAGCCAACGCATGCACACTGGTTGGACAGGATCCGGCAGACTACACGATCTTCCCTCCCAGTAATGGCTTTGGGATGACCTGGACCTTGAAGAACACGGGAACCGTTCAATGGGATCAAGCTAAAACGGATCTTGTCTACCTGGGCGCAATCGATGGCCAGCGTCTGCATCAGAATGGGGATGTTTATGACATCACCGCAACCGTTCTCCCTGGTGAGACCTATACTGTACAAGGAAGTTTGATCACACCTGCCACTCCAGGCGAATACGGTGAAGCCTGGTCACTTCAGCAGGATGGTGTGCAAGTTTGCACCTTCTGGGTGATCGTTGACGTTCAATAATTAAATAACCATCGTGATAATCAAAGGACTGGCTGGTGTGAAAGCATACCAGCCGGTCCCTTGGTTTAAATGATCCTGAATGTCATACAAGCACTCCACCTTCCCCGCCTTTCCCATTCTGTTGATCGTGATGGATTAATAGGTACTGCTCATATTCGTAACCAGCACAATTTAGTATAATTTTGCAATCCATCATGGACATTGTTGGATCCTGGTGCAGTTATTTTAAGGATACATAATCATTATGTGGAGTTTACATCCCAATAAGAGCTATTGAACGAGCACATTTGCAAAAATAGCCGCCAAGCCGTGATAACGCAGAGGCGGGTCAAGGAATAAGGGTTATCGATATGGACAATCTTACGAACGAAAACAAACCTGTTTCAATCATTGTAACGCTTGCAACATCGCAATACACCATTATCACAGGGGCAAGCACAGAAATTGCTATCGTGCTTGCCAATCCAGGTTCAGTAGGTGATTATTTTAAAGTTAATCTGCTGGGTATTCCCCAAAACTGGATAGAATATTCCGCTCCACCTGCCACCTGGGTACCAGCAGGAGGGCAGGAAAAGGTAAGCCTCCACATCCACCCGCCTGCTTCTGCAGAAGGTACCAGCGGGACATACCTCGCTCGCTTGCATGCATTCAGTCAAAGTGACCCAGAGCAGGGCAAGGAGCTGGAGATCCAGCTGAATGTTGAGCCTGATGCAAAAACACCGGGGGCATTACAAATTCTCTCAGATTCTGGTGAATACAAAGCCATCCCGGGGAGCCCGGTAAAAATACCATTAACCATCCGTAATAACTCACAGCAATCTGAAGCTCTGGAAATTACTGTTCAGGGGGTACCGGCTACCTGGGTATCCCTGCCATCACCCATGATTAGCGTTTCGGGAGGCGAGCAGAAAAATGTTGAAATTATCCTGCAAGTCCCTCCAGCACCGGAAATCAGGTCCGGATACGTTCCGGTCAAATTGACTGCTGCCAGGTTGAATGATCCCTCAATTAGGTACGAGGTCGAGATAAAACTTCGCATTGCTGCATTTGAGTCACTCGGTCGGGTTGGCGTAATGGTGAGCTCAGTGCAGTTTTCTACTGCCCCTGGGGGCAGCCTGACCGTTCCAATCACGGTCCAGAATCGCGGTCTGGAAAGCGATGCATTTCGCTTGGGGGTTGAGGGAATTCCAGCGAGCTGGGTATCCACCACAACACCGCTCACACCATTAGAACCTGGTGAGTCAAAAGAGATTAGCTTGCTGATTCGCCCTCCCATATCATCCTCCAGCCAGGCAGGACGCAATAAATTCCTCATCCTCGTTGCCAGCCAGAAAATCCCCGATCAGATAGTCAAAGTGGATTGCCTGTTAACCATCGCAGCTTTTACACAGTTCAGCGCTGAATTGGAACCCAAGCAAGTAAATGCCGGTCAGCTGGTCAGTGTAAGCGTAACCAACCAGGGAAATACCCAGCAGGTCTTTCATCTCACCTGTGAAAGTCAGAACGACCAGCTGCTATTTGATTTACAACCACCGGTAAAACCCGGCAGCCTGGAAGCAAACACCCCGCAGAATCGAAATAGCACAACGGGTAACCTTCCAGGTGCCACCCAACAATCACACGCAGGGTTGGAAGGACAGGCAGGAGACCCTGCCACACTCTCGATTTCAGCAGGTGAATCAGCTNTATTCAGGTTTGCTGCCCGCCCACGCCAGCGCCCGTTTTTCGGAGGCGCAGTCACATATCCTTACCAGGTTTTGGTGAAATCCCAGCAACAGCAAGCTCCACCCCTGAATGGCCAGGTGATAAGCCGTGGAATGATTCCAATTTGGGTGCTTCCAATTGTGCTGATATTGTGTTTAACGGTGTTTATTACTGCCATCGTCGCCTTCCGCGATGGCACGCAAACTGGCACAGCCACCCAGACCTGGGTGGCAAATTCAACCCAGTTGGCAGGTGCAACCCAGACCGTGGCTGCCAACCAGACAGCCGCCGCCATTATCGGCCAGCTGGATACAGATGGGGATGGTTTGACAGATCAATATGAACTATCGATCAACACTGATCCATACAACCCGGATACGGATGGCGACAGAAGTTGGGATGGGGTTGAAGTCCAGGTTGGCAGCAATCCATTGATACCTGACACCGATTCAGACGGAGTGGTAGATGGCAGTGAAAGCCTACCCTGTCCTGATCCTTTAAACCCCGACTCAGACCAGGATGGCATTATCGATGGAAAAGATTTGAGTCCTTGTGACGCAAATAACCCAGCCTTGACTCAAACAGCGACCAGCTTGCTGCCCACAGCAACCTCAGTGCCTCCAACCGCAGTGCCATCCCAAACGCCCGTTGTAGTTACCCCTTCTCCTACAAGCGTTTCTTTACCGCGTTTTGGTGGCGTGATCCTATTCGTATCAGACCGCGATGGTAATCCGGAAATCTATAACACCAATGATGCTGGTCAAATAATCAGGATGACCAACAATCCCGGCATGGATATACAAGCGGTATGGGATCCTGCCTTGCAGCGGGTTGCATTCACAACCAACCGGGATGGACAGAATGAAATCTACCTTATGAACGCCGATGGAACGAACTTGCTCAACCTGACCAACAACCTGGCCGATGACCAGCAGCCTGCCTGGTCGGTGGATGGCCAATGGATTGCCTTTTCCAGTAACCGGGAAGGCAACTATGAGATTTATATTCTCAAGGTGAGTGATTCTGAATTGATCAACCTGACCAATAATCCGGGCAATGACACCCAGCCGAATTGGGTGCGCAGTACCACCTTCGATCCATTGGGCGAGTCCATTGTTTTCACCTCCGACCGGGACGGGAACCAGGAAATTTACCGCATGAAGACCGATGGTACGGAAATCACCAACCTGACCAATAACTCTGCCAGCGACCAATTGGCCAAAGGCTCACCTGATGGAGCGCTGGTGGTGTTTACGACCAACCGGGATGGCAACCAGGAAATATATACCATGCGGATCGACGGGGCAGCCCCATCCAACCAGACCAACCGCGCCTCCAACGATTTTGGGGCCAGCTGGTCATCCAATCAAGCCTGGATTGCCTTCACGACCGACCGGGATGGCAACCGCGAGGTTTACATTATGAAACCCGGCAACCTTGAGCTATATAACATCACCAACAATCCATATCAGGATCAGGTGTCAGATTGGCGATGACCATGTAACACAATGAAATCATGTTGCGCCAACCCCCTATCTATGATAGAATTTGCGCGCCTGTTTCAGGCTAAGCTGGGGAGGTGCCAGAGAGGCCGATTGGGCTCGCCTGCTAAGTGAGTGCGGGGGCTAAAACCTCCGCCGCGGGTTCGAATCCCGCCCTCCCCGCCATACTGTACCAATTCAGTCCGCCACTGGCACCGAACAACGCAAGCTTGAACTATTTTGTGCCACCCGCAATGCTTTCTTCCGAAAATCCAAAGGCGATCTCAACACCGCTCTCACAACAATCTAGGAGAGCTGCATATAGTTTAGTTGACCGCAGAACAGCAGATGGTCTACAAGCGATCAAATGAATCTAATGCAAGGAACAACCCAGTAGTTTTTCAAAATTCTCTTGAGTTAACAATGCAGACTCAGTCGATCTCTCAAGAAATGGTTTAACATCGCTGGCGCATTTCTTCCAATCGATCTTTCCCAATCGCTGACATACGATATCCCGCCAATTCTTATCATCCGGGACGAGTCCGTCCCAACCAGTCTGCAGTAAGGCATTTTGCAGGAGTATGAAGTTGGGATTTGGCCAATCCGGATCACTGAGATACCACATCAAGTCATAGAGGTCTCGCCCTTTCACATAACGGCGTTGGAAAAGGGCATGCAGCTTGCCAGTCAGGAGCGAGGACTTATCATGGTGCTGTAAGCGTAAAGTGACATAGCGCCGGATGACGGTAATCTCCAACCCTGCCCCAGACGGCGGATTGGTATCGACTTCGAGTTTCACTGCCAGAACCTCATCTCTTTGTGCAGAAAGACCAAATTCATAGAGAAGGTTGTTGAATCTCACGAAGGCAGCGTTCACCGTCCTTTTGTCGTTTAGCTTGATCCCGATCTGGTAACCTTCGTTTACAAATTCATCCTCAATTGTTCTCAAATAGGCTCGAAAATCATAGCTGTCATCTGGCTTTTCCAGGGCAAAGTCCAGGTCTTCAGAATAGCGAGGAATTGCATATAAGAAACGCAGTGCGGTGCCACCGTGAAAAGCCAATGGAACCATTGCCCCAGCACGCTGCAGGCTCTCCAATATCCTTGCCTGTAAGTATTCCCTAACCATGTTGCGACCAGTGATTGGATTGGCGACGTCTCTCAATAGCTGCTCGATATAAGCTTTCATAAGTTCTCAAATTCCTCTTCTATGCCAGCCACCTCCTGGATCGCTGCGATGGCGCGCAGGAGTTTGGGTTTCTCAATCCGCCCAGCCTGGTACTTGAGGATTTGCCAATCCAGCTGATTCAAGTTCCCCAACCTCAGCTCAGTGAGATAATCGAGAGTATCCCCTCCTGACTCCAGATAGATTAGGTCGAGCAGGGCTTTTTCCGGACTGGCTATGAAGGCTTGCTGTCCTTCACCCATATCTTCCAAACGATAGCCATTAAAAAAGTCTACCTGGATATGACGAAAGTTAAAAATACCCAATGGCGTCTCCCAGTGGTTTGGCCGCCTGGTGGTAACACTGGTCGTTACCGGCACGTACTCAGGGATCATGCCAAAATATGCCAGCGCCGACTGCAGGCTGACATAAGACGCCGGAAGCATGTGATTGGCGACCAGGAATGGATGTGGATTTACCTTTTGAAAAGGTGGCGCTAAGCTGTAAAGACCGCGGCGGAGTTGATAGATTTTGCCAGTTTGCCTCCAACGAGAGAGCTGACGGCGTATATCACGCCGGTGGGCATTTCCGGCCATCAGCAATCCGGTTTCAAATACCGGTTCTTCTCCTACGATTTTGAGTAATTCGGCAAATTCCATGCTAATAAGATACCACAAATGGCATCTTAATGCAATGAAATATACAGGTTACAAACCGGCCTTCTTCAGCTCATCCAGTAAAGCGGGTAGATTTCGATTCTCCTGCCGTAGGCTTGCAATCAAGGAGTACCAATCCTCTTGCCTTCCAAGCCGTTTATACAGCCCTCGCACCACTTTCAAGTAATTAGGCGCNTCGGCGTAATTATCACGCCCGCGCCGATCAATCAAACTCTTTATTCGATCCAGATACAATTGGATGGCTTGTTCAGGGCGACTTTCTTCGGCTGCTTTGGCTACCGTTATCTCTAGTGAATAGGGATATTCCCACCGATGACGGGCGGTCATTCGGGCCTTTTCAAGGGCATCCAATGCCAGGTCAATTTCACTTTCTTCAAGGTATATTTCGACAAGCACACCGAATTGTTGGTGATTAGTTAGCCAGTTAATCATCTCGATTTTATTGTCGGGCCACCGATTGATTAGAATAGCCAGTTTCTTTATCTCTAAATATTCAGCTGTAGATGGTCTTGATAGAAACAGCCGCTTAGCCCACTCCAACGCTTTTGGAAAATCGCCCTGCAGGCTGGCATAATCCTTCAACCAGACAGATAAGCGAAAATCGCGGCTGGTCTCTGCTCGAGCATGAACCATCCGTTCAGCCAGAGAGCCATGACCACGCTCGACGAATATGTCAGCCAGGGTCAACAGGTTGTAGTCATCAGCCTTCTCGGTTTCACAGATTGCCTCTTCCAGGCGACCAAGCTGAAGCAAGTGATTGACCAAGTCGTTCAATCTACCAGATTGGCGACAGATCTCGAGGAAAGATTCATCATCCAACTTTTCAGCCTGCAGATCAAGCAACAATCCTCCCGAAGCTTCCCGGCCCCAATCACTCATAGCCGGTAGCTCTGATTGTATCCAGCCAGCCAGTAATTCCTTCTCCTGTGTTGTCGCGTTTTCCAATAGGATTTCGGGGACATTATCTCCGATGCCAAAACCTCCCATTTTGATGTCCCACAGGAACACTTTAAATATAGCCTGCAGGATATCCCTCCGTGTGTTTGAATCCTGGAGGAACTGCAGACAAAGCCCTAACCCTTCGACGCAGTCGTCAATCAGCTCTCCAAGCCTGTCAGATTCATCACCCGTGACTAAATCTTCATACCGCAGAATTTCCTCGGCAACCACCCGATAAATCATAGCGGCATTGGTACGGTCTGCCTGTTCTAAATATTGCCCTGCCAGGTTCAATAATTCATCCAGATCACGGGCGGCCTCAAATAAATCACGTTCACTCCATTCATAGTAACTCCCGCCGAATGCATGCGACACCTGGCGGCGGATAACTGCGGGATTGATGGCAGTCTGGTCTGTACTTTTTATTGGCAATGGCAGTTGTAGCAGGTATTCAAGGTCAGGATAGCGTTGCAGCATCTGGCGGACGAGGGCGATTAACTCCGGCTTGCTGCGTTGTTCCAAAGCAGTTTGTGTATCGGCTATTTGAGCGAAGCTCTCAGGATTGTCCAGCCAAGCTAGCAATAACGCTGCCACATGTTTGCAGTGTCCACCATTCCCGACAGGACATGAGCACTCTGCATCAGCAATACCGTCCTCATCCAAGGTGGCTTGCACCCGATATGAGAGCGCCGATGAGCCAAGACAGCTAGCTNTAAGCGTGATCCCCTGGCGGCGAGGTTCCATGATCGCGCCCTGGTGAAAATAAGATTCGCCCTTCCGGTAAGANGCCTGGCCAACCCAGTCCTGAATATCTTTCACAGAGAGATCGGGATAGGATTCTTTCATTTTCTAATCCGGGCTTGCCATGGGTATCAAAAATATATCGTTGAAACCTCTACGAGAGTCGGTAATCGGGCAATCACCGACTATTCGCGGGACTGTTATTCGGTCATCAACTTTCCCGCTCTAGCGCTCCATGGATCGCTTCTAGCAGTCCTTTGCCGAAAGGTGTGATCTGGAAACAAGATAACTGCTGGAATTCCTCACCGAGAATCTCGTGCGGAACATATTCTTTTTGCAATACGCCAAAATCCGCTAATGGACCGACCAGAGTTCGCTCAATAATACTGTGTAAGGTGCGCCTGGCGTTGTCTTTATTGGGAGAATCCCATTGCATGCCTGATTTTTTAATCATTTGATCAGCGAAGCGTTTAAACGTTATAAGTTTTCCTACGGATAGTTCCAGCAGCTGATCAAGGGCAAGGCTTGAATAGTCGTATGGCAAGTCCTCGTCATCGAGATATGGAACGGCAATCGCCCAATTAGCCTTCATCCACCAGGTCGTCACCAGCAGCCATACCTGTAGTAGAGCTGGTTCAGTCAAGAAGCTTTCACCGCGTGGCGTCGGCTTCCATCTCCGGCTTATACCGCCGCTGGCTAATTGACCCCATGACACCAGGATATGCCTGAAATGCAGAGGCCATATATCGGTTTCGCTGCGCGCCCGATAAATGTGCTCTCCAATGCAAATTTCCAACACTGGTGGGTTGACAAACTGGGCGCAAATTTCATTCACTGCCTTTAATGGCAGGTTGCCGGTGGATGAGGTGCCGGTGACCTTATGCTCGCACAGGTAGGTGAGCAGGGCGATCACATCCAGGCGTAGTGGCAACTCTTCAACCACCCGCAGCTGGTCATCAGGCAGGCTGTGCGACCAAATGGGATCCAAATCAAATTCCTTCTCAGTAAATTCGCTCTCATTCACAGACCATGGATCCAAGGATTCTGTGCTCCATCCCCGTCCCATGTGGTGTAATTGGTCATTGACTGCATTCAGGTCAAAAGCCTCGGGATCGAACTCTTCCCCGATCCAGTTCAGATAATCCTCATGTTCATCGTGCTCTGGGTCTTGGATCGCTTTCAGGAAGTTTTCATAACCCCACACACCGCCCACGTCTTCAGGTGGACAGGCGCGTTTGCCCTTCAAGCAAATTGGGGACTGGAGGCCTTCTTGAGCAGACGAAATCTTCTCAACCACCAAGGCATGGTCCCAGCTGTCGCCGAAGTCGTATATGTAGTGTAATCGTTCGCCCTCGTGATGGATTATCTTATTTAGCTTATATTTGGCTTCATCTAACATACCCATTACGCCTGTTTCGTCCTCCTCTGGATTCTCGTAGTCCAATCCCCTGACCTTGAACAGGTGCAGGTGAGCATTATCCCAGCCCATCACGATTTGGAGGATGTCATGCAATTTTAGCAGGGTGGTACTACCGGGCACAAGAATCCGCCGCCAGATGGGCGGGTGGGTGCCACTCAATGTGACTTTGATTAGATAGGATCGGAAAGGATTCTTTGCCATAGTTATCCATTAACATTTCTGATCATTGTTGAGTGGTTATGCCATGCTCCTCCAGCCACTCCAGCATCCGCTGCTGCAGACAGGCTTGCTTGAACTGGAACCAGCGCTCGCGCTCACTGGGATAATCCAATAGCACATCCTTAAAATTCCGAAACGGACCGTGCCGGTCGATCGCCCGTTCCAGGCACTCTTTCAGATGTGGATTACGCACGGTTTCGATAAAAGCTTCCATATCATCGTAACCCTCTAATGAGCTTTCAGATGGGATGGTAATAATCGTAACGCCCAGACCCACTTCCACCCGGTCTGCGTCTTGGATTAGTTCGCGCTGCCAATCGGGAACGCGCTCGTTTTCGAATGCACCTTCCCAATCCACAACCCGAGTCTGCTCATCATAATAAGACCCGTAGATGGTATCCAATACATTGCACTCTTCCTCGCTGACAGCAATTACTTCGCCGGTATCGAGATCCAGGTAATACGAGATCATCTCGAACCCACCTTCAAAGGCCAATTCCAGTTCAGACATATCTATATTAAGATGGCGCATGACTGGCTCTACTTTGTTGTTCTGATAATACATTATAGCTGCACCCCACAGGGTGAAGCAAGTTATTCAAAGGCATTTATTCAACATAGATTTTACATTTATTTACATTACATCATCATCCGCAAGCCAACCTTATCGGGATGGGGTTCCTGTTCTTTTAGTCTCCTGTGGATGCGGACAGGCACGAAGGTCGTCATTGATTAAACTTCTTGGATTGCAATGAAAGTACTTGAGACGAATCAAAATCAGCCCTGGACAAGATTGTCAACCGTGAACAAACCGATCGCATCCCGTGCTGCCTTTTCTTTCAGCGCATCCGTAAAACCTCTGCGGGAGAATTGGGCATAATGGATGTTCCCGATATTGTTTTCCTTATCCATTTTGGCCGCGTGGCTCTTTAAAGCCTCCAGGATAATTATCCCCAAAGGGTTAACCGACCATTTGTATTCCCCGACAAATGCTGCACGCCATGATGAATTGATCGTCAGGACATTCAGCTCAAACCTACGACTCCACTAGACCCCGACCTTTTCAAACAGAAAGGGTAATTTACCATCTTGCTTTATTTACTCAAAGTTACAATGCAAAAGTCATGGGTCTTTTAACTCAAAAGGCATACTGTAATTCAGTGCTACCGACATAACCCCGGCGGTATAAAATATACAAGCCCGCTTATTCCGATGAATATAGTACAGTCAGCAGATTAAGCTCAGTTTTTAGATCGAGGAACATACATCCTCCGAATTAGAAATCGTAATTATTAAATCACGATTTGTATTATTAGCATTTACCACCATTGTTACACAGTGACATGTTTACCGCATTGAAAATGTGACTGGTGTTAACAAGTCTAAATCTAGATTAGCCTAGTACATTGGATATGATATTCCATACTTAGCAGCAAAATCATTTTTATCTGAGAAATATAACAGTTCACTCGAATCAAAGCAAACAATATGTTGCGTTATTAAAACCCCCACATATGGGGTTTAATGAGCGCGGAGTGGCTCGAACGCGAGAACCTTTGGCTTAAAAGGACAATACCGAAAAAACGCTTCTTCCACAGAATGTCATCCTATTTTTTCCCCAGTTCACTCGACATAATACAGACACTACATTAGATGTGCTTCATAAGGCGATGTCCAGAATTTAAAGTCCTAGATTTAGCTCACACTGATCAGCGCGAGATATCCATTATGCTATTATTGTACAACTCTACTTCTATAGGCAAATTGGAAATGGTAATAATAATTCTATCGCCTACTATTCCACCCTAACTAATAGTCTGGCTTCTATAACACATTCCCTCGTTGAGGTCGTTTATGCTTTTGACCTGTTCTAAGAAGAAAGTAGACTTTGTTCTATATTTGAATGGGATCTTTGTCCCCATCAACACGGGACATATGCCCATCGACTTTCTTTAAATGATGAAATACAATCACTATAAACGAGTAAAGATAGAAACATTAATAAAAAGCCCCCTCCAATTGGAGAGGGACTAGTTAGTTTTACCCAACTGCGGGTTCGAATCCCGCCCTCCCCGCCATACCACACGATTTCTTCTGCCGCTGGCACCGGATAACGCGAGCGTTGCACAGGGGATGTACTATCCCGCAAGGGGAATAAAATCATACACCTAGCACAACTATTCCATTACATAAACTAATTCTGGATCCATCACTATTCTCATCTAGCCTAATAAGCCGGCAAGCTCCATTGACAGCATGATTGAAGAGTGGTTAATAAGGATACACACTGAATAGTTATCAGGTGCAGCGCACTCATCAAGTACTCTGCACCTGGAGAAATAATTATCCCATAACAGTTAGATATCCCGGTTTACTTTAAGGTTTTACCTCAAATGCCCCAGCATTACCGATGGGCAGCTCGAAAGGATAAGCCCAGCACACCAGGTAAATGGGCTCTTCTATGATATTCAGCCTATAAGTCTCTTTTTGACCAGGGTTAAGCTCTTTCAGTAAAATTGTATCGGACCATTCGGGTGGTCCAGCTCGAATTGATGAAGCCATCAAATCAACCATATCCTTGCCATCATTTAATGTAAACAGCGAGATAGCATACTTCTCTTGCGCAGTATCTTCGACAATAGCATTCACTGTCAGCTCGCCAGCCTTCAGCATCATGGGACCAGGCGTGGTGCATGTGCCGTCGGTAAATGTGACAGTCAGCTCAGAAACCGGGTCATCAGTCAGAGGCTTGGTTGGTTCTGGGGGCATCACCGCTAGCAAGGCTGGTTTGAATTCTGCCAGCGATTCTTCAGTCATCACTGAAGCATAATTAGTAATCTTGCCATCCTCCACCAGGAAGTAATCAACGAAATCATTCGGTGCCACCCCCAGCCCCTCGGTGAAACCAAGGTAGGTATGGGTATTGGCTTTCACAATATTGTCCTCTACCGATTCGATCTCCACTTCCCAGCGGAAGTTATCGCTGATGCAATATTCCCATGTCGGGCGCAACCTCTCCGCGCCTCGATACACCTCTATCCCCGTGGGTGGCATCCCGATGAAGTAGGACATAGCATTCTCTGCAAAATTTGCCAGGGAGCCATCCACATCCCCAGCATTTAGCTTGTCTACCATGTCCAATACGACCTTTGCTTGCAGAGATTCAGCTGGGTCTTGGGTGGTGGTAAGGTTTGGCTTGGCGGTTGATATAAGCGTAGGTGCCTGGGCTGTCGGTGTAGCACAGCTGCTGATACCGATTGTAATTATTAAGGTCAACAGGAACATATAAAACAAGTTGGTTTTCATGGNAATTCTCCTTCCAATGTTTGATATGCATTCAATATAACAACGAGCATGCTGCGGAAATTGACAAAATTTGACAAAATTCCCCAATTGAGTCGTTTTGGTCTATACTATTATTGTGGTTTGTGAGATGATTGCTTTCCCACACCAAAATGGAGGGGTTTACCATGGCAATAGTAAGTACTTCCATCGCTTTGGATCGCTTCAGCACCTTTGGTGACCTGTTAAAGTACCTTCGCCGTCGGGCTGGTTACACCCAACGGCAACTCTCAATCCAGGTGGGCTATTCAGATACCCAAATCTCCCGTCTGGAACAGAACGAGCGTTTACCTGATCTAGCAACCATTACAGCACGCTTCATCCCTGTGCTAGATCTGGAAAATGAGCCAGAAGTTGCCTCTCGCTTGTTGGAGCTGGCGGCAGCAGTGCGTCGTGAAGATGCACCCGCCTCCGGGCTACCACCTTACAAAGGCCTTCTGTACTTTGATGAAAGTGACGCCGAATGGTTCTATGGCCGCGAGACGCTCACTGCCCAATTGGTGAAGCATCTGCATACCCAGATCCGGTCGGGACAGCGATTCCTGGCAATTGTTGGAGCCTCGGGGAGCGGAAAATCTTCGGTGGCACGCGCCGGGTTGGTGCCCACACTACGCTGGCAACAACCTTCGGCTGCCTGGCCGGTAACGGTGATAACACCGACTACCCACCCACTGGAAGCCCTGGCAACCAGCATGAGTGCTGAGACTCGGGCTGGAACTGCGGAGCGGAGACTGGCAGCTGAGCTAGGGCGTGATCCACAAACACTGGGAAAAGCCTTTGGACACAGCTCACAGACCGCTGGCACAGCCCATGCGTTGCTCATCGTAGACCAATTTGAGGAAATTTTCACCCTATGCAATAACGAAGCTGAACGGACTGCATTCATTGATAATTTGATTTCAGCAGCCTTTCAACCCAATGGGGTGGGGGTGATCGTGATCGTTCTGCGGGCTGATTTTTATGCCCATTGTGCCCGTTTCGAAAAACTGCGCCAAGCGCTTGCGCAGCACCAAGAATACATTGGACCAATGACAAATGAGGATCTTCGTCGCGCCATTGAAGAACCAGCCCACCGGGGACATTGGGAATTTGAAACAGGTTTGGTGGACCTACTGTTGCATGATGTAGGTGCAGAACCAGGCCGTATCGCAGAACCAGGTGCACTTCCTCTCCTCGAGCATGCTTTGCTTACCACTTGGCAACGCCGTCGCGGTCGTATGCTAACCCTGAGCGGCTACACAGCGTCAGGCGGTGTAGGTGGCGCTATCGCCGAAACTGCTGAAGCTGTATTCTATGACCAACTGGAACCCGCCCAACGTACGATTGCCCGGCAGATATTCCTGCGTCTAACCGAGCTTGGCGGTGACACTGTCAATGCTGGTACCCGCCGACGAGTCAGCTTCGAGGAGCTGGTCTCCAGGCCTGAAGACCGTGAAATAGTTCAGGAGGTACTGCTAACGTTAGCGGACTCGCGTCTGATCACCACTGACCAGGAGACAGCCGAGGTAGCACATGAGGCACTTATCCGTGAGTGGCCTACTTTACGCGGCTGGTTGGAGGAAGACCGTGAGCGTCTGCGTTTACACCGGCGCTTGGTAGATGCGGCACAGGAATGGGAACTAATGGGTAGAGACCCAGACGGATTGTACCGGGGTGCCAGGCTGGCACAAGCGTTGGAATGGTCTACGACTCATTCAACAGAAATGAATGCACTCGAGCGCACTTTCCTGAATGCTTCAGCAGCATTAGCTGAGAATGAAGCTGTTGAGCGTGAGGCTCAGCGTGCGCGAGAATTAGAAGCAGCGCATCAGCTGGCCGAGACAGAACGTATGCATGCTGAAGCGCAAGCACACTCAAATAAACGCCTGCGGCTGCGGGCGATTTTTCTGGCATTGGCACTGACTGTAGCCGGAAGCCTGGCGCTTGCAGCCATTTTCTTTGGACAACGTGCAGTGCATGCCGGGCAGCTGACTGCATCACGCGAGCTGGCTGCTGCTGCAATCAATAATATAAGCATCGACCCCGAACGCGCTGTGCTCCTTGCTATGGAAGCACTCAAAAAGTCGGATACCCTCGAAGCACGCAATGCATTACATCAGTCGCTGCCAGAACTTCACCTATTGCATAGCCTGCCAGCCCATGTGAACGGCGCAGTGGATGTAACCTTCAGCCCGGATGGAAGTCGTATCGCCAGTATAGGAGAAGACCAGACAGCGAAAATATGGGACGCACACAGTGGAGAATTATTGCTCACACTGGAGAGTGCTGCCGGAGAATTCAGCTCCAATATAGCATTCTCCCCAGATGGTAAGCTATTGGCAACTGCCTGGGTAACACAGGTAGAGCTTTGGGATTTGGCTTCANGCAAGGTGATCATGAACCTGGGGGGNGAGTCTGTGGGTACAAACAAGGGGTACAACCTAAACGTTGGACAGATTGCCTTCAGCGTGGATGGGAAACACCTGGCAATAGCCAACATGGATGGGATTTCAAAAGTCTGGGATCTAGGAACACAGAAAGTCCTACTCACCTTGGGTGTTACAGGGCTGCCTGTTAAAGCGCTGGTCTACTGCCTGGATGGGACACGGCTGGCAACTGCTGGAGATGAGGGATCTGTTACGGTCTGGGATACCAGAAACGGCGATCCAATCTTCACTGTTGAGCTGGGAGGCATTATCCACAGCCTATCTGCCAGTACGGAAGGGAAGCGCCTGGCAGCTGGTAGTGAGTCTGGAGCAGCTAAAGTATGGGACTGTGAGACAGGCGAGGAACTGGTCAGCTTGCCTCGCTCAGCCGGTATGTATGATTTGGCTTTCATGGCGGATGGAAGCCTGGCCACCGCTGGTCAGGATGGCGTGACACGCATTTGGGACACGATCAATGGGCAATTATTGCTCAGCCTGCCGGGACATGCCAGTACGGTGATCGGGGTGGCGGGCAGCCCTGACGGCACACAAATTGCCACTTCTGGGTATGATAACACGGTGCGCATCTGGGATGCCAGCCCTGGAAAAGAAGTCCAAAACATCCCAGCGCATCAAGGGATTATCTGGGATGCCGAATTCAGCCCCGACGGTAGGCTGATTGCATCAGCCAGTGTGGATGGAACGGTGAAATTATGGGATGCACAGACCATTGTGCTACTCAGCACCTTAGCCCCGATCACGGATACTATGGTTGGGTTCACCAGCTTGGTCTTCAGCCCAGATAGTGCTCTCCTAGCGGCAGGGGGTTTTAACGGCGATATCCAACTCTGGGATACCCAGGGTTGGGAGACAATGGGGGTATTGAAAGGTCATACCAACATGGTGGTGGACATGGCTTTCAGCCCAGATGGCAAACGATTAGCTAGCGCAGCCTGGGATGAGACTGCAAAAACCTGGGATATGCAGTCTTTTCATGAGATCATGACCTTCAAAGGGCATATCCCGCCGGTTATGATCTGCGGTATTACCTTTAGTGCCGATGGGCGGTTCGTGTTTTCGGGTGCGGATGATAATTTTGTTCGCATGTGGGATGCAGTAACTGGTGAAGAAATTCGCACTTTTTCGGGTCGCGATAAGGATGTATATGCGGTAGCAGTACACCCAAATGGTGATCTGCTGGCGATGAGTGACCAGGATGGCAGCATCACCCTGTGGGATATCGCGAGTGGTAAAATAATCCGCCAATTCTCCGGGCATGCCGGATTGGTCTTTCGAATGGTATTCAACCAGGATGGGACACGCCTGGCGACAGCCAGCTTTGATCGTTTGGCAAAGGTTTGGGATGTCGCCACCGGGAAAGAACTATTCACCCTATACGGTAACACGGCTAATGTATTTGGCGTGGATTTTAGCACAGATGATAGTACCCTGCTTACCGCAGGGGCAGATGGTAGTCTACGTACCTACCTCACGGATATGCAATCCTTGGAGGAACTGGCACTTTCTCGTGTGACCCGCAGCCTGACCTTGGAGGAATGCCAGAAATTCCTGCATTTAAAGCGTTGCCCATAATTCACACTCCTCTATCTTCAGAACGCAACAAGCAAATGTAAAATTTGGATGACCAAANATAGGTATTCAAGGGTTAAATTTTACCTTGGTCAGCTTTGCTATGAATATCACAAATCTAAAGTAAGATTCTTCACAACCACGCGCGCACCATGAGGTACTTATCATGGGGTAAAATGTGTTCACAAAACAAGCTTTGAATATGCTATCAACCCGGGTTTCATTTTATTGATATTGGAGATACCGATAGCAAAACTTAAAAACAAATGAGCCTACTTTTAGCGAATATAGTGTTAAATATTCTTATTTTTTTATCTCGGTATAGAAGAATGTCCAAAATACAGATTGGTCGGGAATAGGGGAAAGAAACGGTGACGTTACTTCCTCGCGCAACACTTCTTAACACCGAAACCCGAAGNAGTTTTCCTTCCTCGATCATGGGAGTCAATTATCAGGTTTCTACCTGGTTGCCTCCCAATTACCCTGAAGCCAATCGAAAATATCCAGTCATCTACCTGTTGGACGGCGAATTGTTCTTTGGATTGGTGTCCGGGATCGTTTCTGGCCTTGTTTGGGGTCAGGTCATTCCCGAGTGCCTGATCGTTGGAGTGGGACATGATATTCATACAATCGAAGAATGGTGGCAAGCGCGCGCTCCGGATTTTAATCCTCCGGAAAACCTCACAGTAACCTATCCTAATTGGATGAAGTCTTTTGAAAATAGAAGGGCGCCAGACTTTCTTTGTTTCCTTAAAAATGAGTTGATCCCATTTATCGAATCAACCTATCGTGCTGATCCAACTGACCGGTGCCTTGTTGGTTATTCATGGGGAGGGCAATTTGCGATCTATTCCCTCTTCCACGAGCCCGAACTGTTTCAGAAATATTTCATTGGTAGCGGTTTCTGGGAACATATGCTCCCGGATTACCTGGCCTACCAAGAGCAGCTATCCCTGCAGCGAAAATCTCTGCCAGTTCGCGCTTTTTTCTCGGTTGGGTCATTAGAGGATGACCAGGCACCCAATTTTCCCAAGTTTATCGAAGCTCTAAAGAACCGTAACTACGAGGACTTTTACATGGAATCGCTGGTTTTAGAAGGCGAAAATCATGCAAGCGGTATGGCGGTCGCTTATATTCAAGGCTTACGAGCATTGTATTCGGCAAAATTAAAAAGGCTTGATACAGTAAAGTTGTAGGTCAGGTGTCTTGGTAAAAGTATTGTTGTAAAATTCAGAATTACTTATTACATGGATGGAGAATCATATGGCGAAATTAAAAACCAAACTCACCGATGCTTCGGTAACCGATTACCTTAATGCAATTGAGAATGAACAGGTCCGACAAGATTGCTTTGTCATCATGGAAATCATGCAGGATGCAACAAAAGCCAAGCCCCAGATGTGGGGCGACAGTATTATTGGATTTGGTACCTATCATTATGTTTATGATAGCGGCTGGGAGGGTGATTGGCCGATAATCAGCTTTTCTCCCCGCAAGCAGAACATCACCCTCTATATCATGGCAGGTTTTGAGCAATACGAAGAATTATTAGCTGGGCTTGGTAAACACACCCATGCCAAGTCTTGCCTATACATCAAGCGCTTATCGGATATTCATCTACCAACCCTGGTGGAGTTGATTCAAGCTTCTGTAGAATATATGACTGCTGCATATAAACCGACCCAAAGCTAAAAATATCTCAATGAAATCGGTGTGTATAAAGTTTACCAGCTTTTTGCTTGCCTTACCTTTTATCACCCTTATTCTGTTATTTATATTGGGTATAGAGCCATATCTTGGACCCCTCGATCCCTACCTTGATCCAGCAAATAGCCATCTTGGTTCTTTCATCGTATTCAGCGCTTTGTTACTCTCACTGGCAGGATTTGCCATATGTGTCATACCCATCATGGGAAGCATAAAAACCGGAAACGGTATTCCAGCGAATCCGATAAGTTTATTATTCTCCAGCATCATCTTATTTTTCATCCTTGCATTTATCGGCTTGATCTTTGTTGACCAATATCCATGTTGGATTGGTGTTCCGAACTGTGATTAATCTTTTATAGTACAACAATGGTCTGCTACTTTAGCATTTATAATCAAAGGGAACGATTCTTAGAATATTCAGGAGCAAAGTATGACTTATTTACCATCCCCCACCCGCTACGATAGCATGCGTTATAACCGCTGTGGTCGCAGTGGCATAAATCTACCAGCCATATCACTGGGATTGTGGCATAACTTCGGTGGCGTGGATACCCTCGAAAATTGCCGGGCTATGCTGCGCCGTGCATTTGACCTGGGTATCACCCACTTTGACCTGGCCAACAACTATGGCCCACCTCCCGGCTCAGCTGAAGAGACCTTTGGGCACTTATTCCGTAAGGATTTTGAACCTTACCGGGATGAGCTGATCATTTCATCCAAGGCAGGTTGGGACATGTGGCCTGGCCCATATGGGGATTTTGGCTCACGCAAATACCTGGTTGCCAGCCTGGACCAGAGCCTTAAACGTATGGGGCTGGAATATGTAGACATCTTCTACCACCATCGCCCCGACCCCGATACACCCCTGGAAGAGACCATGGGGGCATTGGACTATATCGTGCGCAGCGGGCGGGCTCTCTATGCTGGCATCTCCATGTACCCTGCTGACCTCACCCACCAGGCAACGAAGATCCTGCGCCAGATGGGCACCCCCTGCCTGATCCACCAGCCCAACTACAGCCTGTTCGACCGTTGGGTGGAAGGTGGGCTCTTGGATATGCTCTCCAAGGAAGGTATTGGTTGTATCGTCTTTTCTCCTCTTGACCAGGGTGTGCTGACCAACCGATATTTAAAGGGTATCCCCAAGGATTCACGCGCCGGTAAACCAGATACGTTCCTGGAGCGTGCGGATATCACCAAAGAAAAACTCGCCAAGGTCCGTCTCCTGAATGAGATCGCCCAAAAACGCGGTCAGAGCATGGCCCAACTGGCACTGGCATGGGTGCTCAGGCAGCCTGTGGTCACCTCCGCCTTGATCGGTGCCAGCCGGGTATCGCAGGTGGAGGAGAGCGTGGCGACCCTCAACCGGTTGGACTTCACCGAGGAAGAGTTGAGCGCCATCGAAAAAATACTGGCAGGATGATAACACACTTCAAAAACACACTCTCTAGGGGTGTGTTTTTTTATCCGTTCAAACTTAATGTGGGATTGAACCGCTATGCTATACTTTAACCTGTGAAACGACTGCGTTGGTTTGATTTCCTGTCTATAAACCTGTTCTGGCTGGGGATGAACTTCCGCAATACCGCAGTAGGAACCTTTTTCATGCCCTACCTGGTGGATANTTATGCGCCGGCAGATTGGAGGAACACCGCATTAAGCATGATGCGCACTGCTGGCTTGATCATTGCCATGCTGGTTCAGCCGGCAGCAGGATTGATCAGCGACCGCTCCACCTCCCGCTTTGGACGTAGAAGACCCTTCATCCTTATAGGAACCTTACTAGACCTGGTATTCCTGGTTGCCATCGGGCTCTCGTCGAGTTACTGGTCGCTCCTGGTAGCAGTGCTGCTGATTCAATTTTCATCAAATATTTCTCATGGTCCACTGCAAGCCTTAATTCCAGACCTGGTACCGGAAGATCAACGTGGCCGGGCATCTGGAGTCAAAGCGATCTTCGAGCTATTACCAATAGTATTGGTTGGCGTAATGGTTGTCCCAATGATTGCGGCAGGACAGCTGAATTGGGCGATCGTTGTCACCGGGGCTGTATTATTCATCACAGCCCTGCTAACCATGCTGCTGGTGAAGGAACAACCGCTTAAAGAAAAGCCGGATGTCCCCTTTTGGCCACCCATGGTGCGTGTGCTGGGAATGCTGGCAGGTATCGGGGTGGGTGCACTGGCAGGCCTGGTTGGGGCAGCCTTGGTTGGTGGCCTCGCCGGTCTGGTCACCTGGCTTTTTGCCGGGAAGGACATTGCATTGACAGTGGCAGTCATTTTAGGAGGCGCCATTGCTATGATTATTGCTGTGGTGGTGGGAGTATGGGCAGGCTCAATGTTAACCATTGGAAAAGAGGCAAAAAACCATTCATCCTTCATTTGGTGGATTGTCAACCGCCTGTTCTTTCTGGCAGCCATTACCTCCTTACAAGGTTTTTTATTGTTTTTCATGATGTATGCGTTTAGCGTCACCAGTGAACAAGCTGCCAGCCTGACCAAAAATTTACTGTATATGGTAGGTATATTCACCTTGCTCTCCGCATTGCCTTCCGGTTGGTTGGCGGACCGGATAGGACACAAGCGCCTGGTAGGCCTGAGCGGGATCATGGCAGCTGCCGGTTGTACCTTACTCCTGGGTACCATCTGGATGCCAAACCTCAGCCTGATCTATGTCGCTGGCCTCATCCTGGGCGTGAGTACCGGGTTATTCATGACCACAAACTGGGCTATGGGCACCAACCTGGTACCGCCGGAGGAAGCTGGGCGCTACCTGGGAATCTCCAATCTGGCAGGGGCTGGAGCAGGCATGATTGGCGCCGGAATTGGGGGACCGGTAGCCGATTATCTCAATTTTGGCACCCCAGGGCTTGGATACTTTGCCATTTTTGCTGCATATGCAGTTCTTTTTGCCCTAAGCACGGTCAGTTTACGGTTTGTTCATGTAAAGAAATAACAAATTTATTATGGGATTACCGATTATTCACCCATGATCGCTGTTCTCTGGCTCCTGGTCATCTTCATCCTGCTCATCCTCCTTCTCAGCTTAGGTCTCTCGTTTTACTTCACGCGCAGGGGTCAGCTGGGAGAGACACATACCCCCACTGAGTACGGTCTGCAGTACGATGCGGTTGAATTCAACGCCACCGATGGGTTGAGGCTGCGTGGGGTGTGGATCCCGGCTTCAGGCTCTGATAAAGCCGTGATCATCCTGCATGGACATGGAGGCAGCTATGATTTCGACTTGTACCGCACTCCCGCCCTGCATATAGCCGGATTCAATGTGCTCTTGTTTGACTTTCGGGCTCATGGACGCAGCGAAGGCAACCATATGACTTTTGGGTACGAGGAGCGCTGGGATGTGCTGGGGGCGATCGAATTCCTCCATCGGCAAGCTATACAGCATATTGGTCTGCTCGGATTTTCATATGGTGGGATTGCTTCGATGTTGGTTACCCCAGACAGCCCGGATGTTGAGGCGGTCATCACTGATGGTGGTCCTGCCCGGATGCGTACGGCGATCGCTGTGCGGGGTGTGGAGATGGGCTTCCCCTTGTGGCTGACCAAGCCAATTGCCTGGTTGATCATCAGCATCACATCCTTGCGGTTGGGGGTAAACTTGTTCCAATTTGAGCCCATCCGCTGGGTGGACAAAATCACCCCGCGGCCAATCCTTTTCATCCATGGCGACCTCGATCAATACCTGCCTGATTTTGATGCTCTTTACGAGGCTGCCCAGCCTCCCAAAGAGCTTTGGCGGCTCTCCGATGCTGGTCACACCACCGCCAGCCAGCTCTATCCGGAAGATCACGCCCGGCGGGTAGTCGAATTCTTCAACCGCTACCTCTAGTTCTCCGGCTGTTTCCTCCCGTGCACAATAACTCTAAACCTGAACTTTCCAGATGATGGTTGGGAAAAGATCGCCCATAACTGGTCTGCCTGGTGGGTAGGTGAGCTTGGGAGAGCTCTGGTAGTGCTTGAGTGTGTCGAACCACAGCACGAATCAACCCCGCATTATGCAAGTACCTTTTTGGGTAATTTCGGGTTGGACAAGCCCGTGGATGAGCTGCTGGATTTATTTGTCCCAAGGCTTCAAGCGATCCATTATTTGGGAGANGCCTTCCCGCGTTTCTGGCCTAATTTTGNCCCGGGTATCGTGGCAGCCCGCGCCGGCGCGCAATTGCACGCCGTGCAAGATACCACCTGGTTTTCCCCAAGCTTCGAAGGGGAAGTCGCCCATCTAACCGTGGGCACGGATGAACAAAATGCCTGGTGGCAGAGAGTCATATCCATAACCCTGGCAGCCGTTGAGCTCTGGGGAACTCAGCTGAGTATCGGCTTTACCGACCTGGGTGGCAACCTGGATATCCTCGCCCACCTTCTCGGTACCCAGCAGCTCCTGCTGGATTTGATCGACGCTCCAGGGCAGGTCGACCGATTGGTGAGTGAGACCCATCGGTTGTGGTTCGAGAGCTATGAGCAGCTGTATCAATACACACAACATAGCCGAGGGATCACCTGTTGGGGCCCATGCTGGTCTCCAGGTTCAGGCTACCTGCTGCAATCCGATTTCTCCTATATGATCTCACCACAAATGTTTGAGCGCTATGTCCTCCCCGACATTACAGCTTGTTGCCAGAACCTGGACTACGCCTTTTACCACCTGGATGGGAAAGGTCAGTTCCCGCACCTTGATATGTTACTTTCATTGAATCGGTTACGGGGTATTCAATGGGTTCCTGGGGATGGGCAGCCCCAGGCAGAATACTGGCTACCATTGATCGATCGTATCAGGCAAGGTGGTAAGCTCTGCCAGGTATCTGTCAGTGCTCAAGGGGCTCTCACCATCCTGCGCGAGCTGGGTGGATGTGGATTATTATTGGTGGTGAATGAAGCGCTAACCCCACGACAAGGGGAAGAATTATTAGCTGAGGTTTACCGGGTGGAAAAGACGAATAATCGTGCGCATATCTTTTAGAGCCGAATATATTCCTTGATATTCAATACAAAAATGGCCGCTTTGTGAGTTCCGACCCCCTCCGGGCTGGTGCTGCTAGCCTTGATGATCTCCGTTGCCCGTTCGATCTTATCCTCCTCCAGGCCGATCAATAGTGTGCTGCTTCCACGACGGAACAAGCCCCCAGTGGAGGCAATGCAAGTCACCCGGTACTCCTCATCGGTTAATTTACGGGCAATCTTGTCAACGTCATCGTTATTCACTATCGCAATCATGAGTTTCATTGCAGCACCTCCAGGTATTGGTCAATTTCAAGGATGAAAATTGTCGCACCGCCCACTGTGATGGGGATTGGGCTTGGAATTGGAAGCGGTTGACCTTCGATGGGCATGGAAACATATTCAATGCGCTGGCGGCAATTATGTTTTAACTCGGATAGAACCAGCTCTACGTTGGCTGTTTGGACCGGGATGAGTAATGTGACGTTTTTTCTACCGAGGAAGGCTCCCGTGCTGGATAGCTCAAAACCGGCAAAGCCGTATTTTTTTAATGCCCCCGTGACGATTTCCGCATCCTGGGCTTGTAATACGACCAGGAGAATAACCATCTCAGATTGATCTTGGACTTCCATATCTCCCTTCCTTTTAGATGAACTTATCTACTAATATGGGTAATTCTAGATCAGGGGGCTCCTATAACGCCTTCCTTTACATAATGGATCAGCTCATCTGTGCTCAGATTGTTTATTCCCAGCTTTTCAATCGTACGACCGCGACGCCAATAATCTGTATGATGAATTATACTGGCTAATTTAATAATTCCATCGATTCCAGTCACAGATACCCCATAGCGTTGCCCCAGTGAGCCAATGGGAACCAGGCTCATGGGGACATCTTCGAAGATATAGCGATGGTTCAGCGTTGGCGGGGCAGTAATCCCATAATAGCCGGGTTGATTATGAATGGCTTCATTCAGATCTTCGCCAACCGCGTCATAAGAAAGTTTCAGCCATTCCATGCCTGTACGGGCACGGATGCCTATCGAAGCTGCCACCGTCACCCGCTCACGGTCGAGCGCTTCCAGCACACGTGCCACGGAACGCGTTACACCATCAATATAAAACTGGAAGTCACCATGCGTGGATTCGATCCACCCGGAATTAAGAATGGTCAGGGCAGGGTGAAATATGGCTCCCATATTATTCAGCCCAGTTTGTAATACATTACCTCCATCAATGAATTGTGGGAACACCTCGTGGATATGGTCCAAAACATGCTGGTTTCGCTTTGAAGGCAGGGCAGCTAAAGGGACGGCCTCCTTGATCCTGAAGATACGCGCCTGGGCAGGACCATCCGAACGCGAGGCGTAAATAAATGTTTCCGCCTCAGAGATGGTCACATCGGAAGTACAGCCATTATCGCGGATGACTTTACTGAATTCAATTGCCCCACAGGTACGCCCGGGATGCAAGATGACAATTTGCCCATCAGTCAAATAGGGTGCGCAGTTTTTGGCGACATCCGCATGGGCTGAAGACGGGATGACCACCATAACCAGCTCGGCTTTTTCCAGCGCTTCCGCCATGTTGGATGTAACCTTTACCAATTTTCCAAAGCCACGCGGACCTGCTTCATAACTTTCCAGGTAGATTCCACCCAGCTCTTTGATCGCGGCAACGTTGTCAGGAGTACGGTTATATAACGTCACCGGGAACTCCATCAACGCCAGGTGGGCTGCCATGGCTTTGCCACCATGCCCAGCACCGATCACCGTGATTTTAATTTTTCCAGCCATTTTTTCTCCTATCCTATTTTAATAGATTTTCCAGGCGTTTTTCTTCACCAAGATGCAAACCTTCAAGATTGACGGCTACACATGAACCATTTTGCATGTGTGTTCTAATCTTACCTGAGGCAAAGGGATTATTTCTCAGCTGCGGCGCATCCAAAATTCCCAGTTTGACCGATTGTGCCAGGATTTTTGAATCTGTCCAGGCATCGCTGCCGTCATTTCCTGTCAGGTCTCGGATAGCCTGCAAGGTAACCTGGGCTTCCGAGACCAGGTGCTCCACTTGCGTATGGATCAGGGGGTCTGAAAGCATATCCGGGGCTCCTGCCAGCGAGTTATCGATCGCTTTTCGGGCAATCCAGCTCGCTTCAATAACGTCATCTGCCGTGGCGGCATGGTGAGCTTCAGTGTGCCCTACCACGTGAATGATATGTGGCTTAAGTGCCATTTGCAGGTAAATGCTGGTTGCCAGGTGGGCGCGGGCTGCATTAACCTCCAGGGGGTAGCTCAGCAGCCCTGTGCGAGTCTGCGTCCAGATGTGAAAATTAGGACCATCCAAGGGTTCGAGCATTTTATGCACAGCCAACATCTTTGCCAGGTCCATCGCGCCGGATGTTCCGGGAGGGCTATTAAACATCAGCTGGGCTATGTAATCCTTCACACCAAAAGCACGCGCATTGCATGCAGACAGGAACGCCGTTACCACGAATATCACATCAGGCGCATCCCGCATACCCCATTGGTGCGGTTCGTTCAGTTCCACCGGGATGCCTCGTTCACCATACCATGCCATCACAACCTGGTGTTGGCGGATGGAAGCTTCCAGGTCCCAAGGACCCCTGCCGTCCATCTGGTTGAACCAGAATAGCGGGATGGCACACCACGCATTATGNATGGTTTCAAGATACATCTCCGCCAGGCGGATAAAATCATCTGTCCCGGAATAGGTGCGCATGAGGGGGTAATTCCCCTGGCGGCTGGCACTGAACAACCTCCGGTAGTCGTCGGCAGAGCGGACTGGCACCCCACCTGCTCCTTTTCGCTGTACATCCTGCCGTTCAGGATGGAAGAAGTTTTCCTGGGCATCTTGGTCGATCCCCAGCGATATGACGTCCAATACTTTGGCTTTGGATATCTTTTCAATCCCACGCAGGCTGTCATCCAGCGTGGGTAATCCAAAATGGTGCCTCAACAGCGGATAGGGAGATTTCCAACCAATGCGTTCTATAGTGGATTGTGGGTAATCCACTTCAACTGGCAGAACGGAAATCTGCCCTTTCAGGTATGCCAGCACCTCTTCGGGAGGTTCACTCCCGTCAAAAATACGCTCGAAGAAACCTATTTTGCCTGCCTTTTCCGCCACAGGGGGAGTTCCCCCAAAAGCAAAGCGCACCCCTGTTGTGCGCAGCTCATCCGCTGCTTCAGCAAGTTTACCCAGCAAGCGTTCTCCAGTCTCTGGGGTCAGTCGGTAGGAGACACCCACCAGGTCGGCATTTTCAGCACGTGCCGCGCCTAATACTTCCTCGATGGGAACTGCCGGGCCAAGGAAAATGGTCCGCCAACCGGCAGATTCCGCCAGACGTAAGAAGTTCAACACCCCTGCCACATGGACACATTCCCCCAAGGCTGCAGCAATCACCGTCTTTTGCATGGTTTCTCCAAAGATTTTAGTGCCGGTTATTTAAGCCGTTCGTTTTTACCATTGAAGTAGGATACTTGATGCTAACTGGCTCACTCTATCGCTCTTTATTAAATGACATTATTGATGATCCAAAATACCAGAATGGAAATCTATATTATCCTGAAACATTTTCGGTGTCAACGACATGGAGGAATTGATTCTTCAGGCTGATATACTTGTGTCATGATCGAAATTACACCATCGTTTGGAATCAATGAGAAGGAAATCGAGGTTGCTTTCGTTCGCTCACCCGGTCCAGGTGGCCAGAATGTCAACAAGGTATCCTCTGCCGTTCAATTACACTTTAATGTCCAGGAGTCTCCTTCCCTGCCAGAGGAAGTAAAAAAACGGTTGGTCAGGTTAGCTGGCAAGCGCATGACCACCAACGGGGTCCTGATCATCGAAGCAAGGCAATATCGCTCGCAGGAGCAAAATCGCCAGGCAGCCCTGGAACGTTTAAAGCGCCTCATCAGGCAAGCCTTGGAGCCACCCAAACCGCGCCACAAGACCAGGCCTACCCGTGCATCGGTAACTCGCAGGCTTGAATCCAAGCGCAAGCGAGGCGAGACAAAACGTCTTCGCCGGGATGCGGAGATTGTTGGATAAACGTTGGGTGAACGTATGTAATGCGTCAAGCACCCAATCCAGAACTTTGATATGATTATTCCACAAGCAGTACATTTCTTCTCCTCCTTTTAGAGAGCCGGGCATATTCCCCGGCTCTCGTGATTCTGAGGGTGTTGTATCGAACAAGGATTTGTACTATACTCCAGCCAGAAACTTTGTGGAGAACACCAATGTCAGACGAACCCAAACCTGACCGAAATGACCTGATTGAAGCCGTGTTAGCTGAGCCAGTCCTGGCGCGCCTGGCCACCACCAATTCGAAAACTTTACAGCCGCACGTGGTGCCAGTCTGGTTTGCCTGGGACGGTAAGCATGTATGGATCAGTAGTTTTGTGAGTACGCGCAAGATCCGGGATCTAAAGATTAACCCGCGCGGTGCCGTATTGATCGAATCCAAGCAGGAGGGTGGCAAGCTCCAGGCTGTGCTCCTGGAGGGTGCAGTAGAATTGGTGACTCAGCCCCGCCAGCTGGTTCGCGAGACAGCCAGCCAGATTTATATCCGCTATCTTGGACCGCAAGGGATCAAGGACGCTGAACCGCAATCCTGGCTGGATGATCCGGAAAACCTGCTCATCAAGCTCACCCCCGAGCGTATCATGTCTTGGTGATGGAGATGTTCGCCATATTCCTTTGTTTACCGGCTGACAGGTCTGAGCGTGGATGATCATAATTGGGAATTATTACAACGCCTGGTCGATCGCTTGGAACGGCTCTCGGCAGATTCGACCTATGCCCACCGGGCTAGTGGATTGCGTGGTACCTTCCTGCACTATATAGAAAATATCCAAGCGGGCTCACAGGTAAACGATGCTGAGTTGGAACGGCTGGTAGAATATGGATTTGAGATCCTCGGGCTGGCCGCCAAAGAAATCGGAGCACAAGATGAGTGAAAAAGCATTTCAGGATTACTACCCAGATAATGTAAGTTATTGTTATGGCTGCGGACGTTTGAACGAGCATGGCCTGCAGATAAAAAGCTTCTGGGACGGGGACGAAACTGTTTGCACCTATACTCCCAGGGACTACCATATTGCCATACCAGGTTACGTATATGGCGGGATGATCGCTTCACTGATTGACTGCCACTGCACCGGAACCGCTGCAGCAGCAGCTTATAAAGCAGAAGGTCGTTCCATGGATACCCAGCCTCCCTTCCGATATGTGACCGCCTCGCTCAAAGTGGATTACCTGAAACCCACCCCGCTAGGTGTGCCGCTGGAGGTGCGCGCCAGGGTGAAAGAGATAAAGACGCGCAAGGTGGTCATGGAAGCCTGGTTATCTGCCGAAGGGCAGGTGTGCGCCCGAGGTGAAGTGGTTGCCATCCAGGCACCCCCGCATCTGTTTGGTGAATGATTAACAGGTGTGCCATGCCACAATACTATGTTGAAGGATTATTTGTCAATAAACAGGGCGTAAAAAAGAAGCTCAAAACGGGTGCATTTCCGGTAAATTCCAATGAGCCATACGCAAAATCCATCTGGGCAAACAGTCCCAAAGAAGCCATCCAGATTGCTACCGCTGAACTGCAAGGTGGTGAATGGAGCGAGGGTCCTCGCGTCAGCCAGGTCACCGAGGAGCAGCGCATGCGTTCCCTGGGTGCCCCTGAATTTCCTGGCCTATCGACTCGCCCGTCCAAAGGGGTCAAGAAATAGGAAAGCCATTGGAGATCCCATGCCTGAAAAATCGATTGCCCAAAAAATGTTCATCAAGCCTGACAGCAAGCTCCTGCTGGTCAGCCCGCCGGATGGTTACCTGGCACAGCTCGGAGAGCTTCCCCAGGGGACTATCCTGCTGGATGATGCGAGCAGCCCTGTGGGAATCATCCAGGTATTTGTTTCAAACCGGGCAGAATTGGAGCAGCAGCTTCCCAGGCTAAAGGAGCTGATGGCACCCGAGGGCATGCTGTGGGTGACCTACTATAAAGGCACCTCGAAAGTGAAGACCGATATCCACCGTGACACGATCAACACCTACGCCCATTCAATTGGCCTGCAGGGTGTGGCAATAATTTCAATCGACGAAGATTGGTCTGCATTACGTATGAAGTTGATTTAGTCCCACCCGTTACCGAGGTTGTATGATGAGAGCAACGTTCACCTTCATCAGCGAACTGAACGACTTCCTGCCTCATTACCGGAAGAACGTTACCTTCAGCCTTGAGTTTGAAGACCACCAGAGCCTCAAGCATCTGATTGAATCACTTGGCGTACCACACACCGAGTTTGGCCAGGTGCTGGTCAACGGGCAGATTGGTAATCCGGCTGACCGCATGCAGGAGGCAGACGAGGTGACGGTATTCCCCGCTGAAGCTTCTCTCGAAATTGAACCGTCCTTCGTCCTGGATAACCACCTGGGGCAATTGGCGACCTACCTGCGCATGCTGGGATTCGACTGCCTGTACCGTAACGATTACCAGGATGATGAGTTGGCCCAGGTCTCAAGTCAGGCAGAGCGAATACTGCTGACACGTGACCGGCGCTTGTTGATGCGCAAGGCAATCAGGCACGGATACTGCATCCACCAGACTGATCCACCTCAGCAGGTGGTGGAGGTGATCAGGCGCTTTAAGCTATCCGGTCAGGTGAAGCCTTTCCAGCGCTGCCTGCGCTGTAACAGCCCACTCCACGCCGTAAACAAGCAGGATATCATCGAGCGCCTGGAGCCGTTGACCAAGCAGTATTATGACGACTTCCGCATTTGCCCAGCCTGTGACCAAATTTATTGGAAAGGCTCGCATTACGGGCATATGCTGGAAATGATTGCCGAGTTGGAAGCTTGCACGTAGTTTTTAAACGGAGGTAGGCATGAAGAATGAGCGGTTTCCCCCATGGGTATTTTTTACTGGAGCGATCCTGGCTTTCGTCCTGGTGCTCCTGGCATCTGTCCAGCTTACCAGGGTACTGGCATCATCGCCAGTTATACGAATAGATAAAAAGGTCCATATCGCTGAGGATGCCCTTTTAAATTTCCTTCCGATATTGAACAAAGGTAATCCTGCCTCAGCCCTCCTCATTGACCACAACAACCGTGATGTAACCCTTATTCCTCCCCTGTGGATTGAGGCGGCCAAACAGAATGTCATCTGGTCTTATGGTTCGACCTCCCATGGCACCCAGGTCTGGGCAGGCGCTGATTACCTGAGCGGTTATGTCGACCCACCCACTTATAACTTTCTCAAGCAACCAAACGTGCCACCCAACCAGGGGGATCCTGCTTACCTGCGCATGGGCTATAACAGCGGCTTCAGCTGGAACTCGTCCGCTTTCCTCAACTCCGTTCGCAGCATGCTGAATTCGGCTCCTCAGGCGAATGCCTTCATGTGGTCATGGTGCGGGGAGATGTCGTGGATGGATACCAGCGATGTCCAGGGGTACCTGGATATGATGAGCCAGCTCGAAACTGAATATCCGGGTGTGCGTTTCGTTTATATGACCGGTCACACCGACGGTACAGCCGGCGATTCGATACTGAACCGCAACAACCAGATGGTGCGCGATTATGTTTTGGCCAATGATAAGATCCTGTACGACTTCGCCGATATCGAGAGCTGGCTGCCGGATGGAACCGAATACCCCAACCCAAGTGATTCCTGCCCGTGGTGCCAGTCATGGTGTGACTCTCATCCTGGTTACTGCCCCGTGCCAGAGATCAGCTGTGCCCATTCCCACTCGCTTAACTGCTACTTGAAAGGACAGGCTCTTTGGTGGCTATCAGCCCGCCTGGCGGGTTGGGATGGGGAGCAGACTCCCTAGGGATGATTTTTCTCCAGCAGCCCGCTTGTGAATTTCCCGTGCATTTTTCCCATAAAGGTCATGGGGGCCAACCAGGATGATTTTGAGCGCCTGGTGATCGAGATCATCCAAAAGCACGCTTCGATTTCACCGGATCAAACGGTAACCACCCGCCTGAGCCGCAATGGCCGGTTCCTGTCTGTCACGGTGCATGTCAGCGCTGAAAGTCAGGAACAGTTGGACGCCATTTACCGGGAGTTATCCGCCCACGAAAAGGTGCTGATGATGCTGTGAGCCTAGCCTAAGGAAAATAATGTGTTGAACTATGATTTGAATGATTATTGGATGGACTATAATTATTACTACAAGAAAATCACAATGATTATATTCCTATAAATCATAGTTCTGACCTGTGTGTAGATTGAGCTTGATTTCTTAGGGGGGTCATCACCCGTTTGTATTGCAGGCTGCGCGCTCCAAAATTGAGTAATAACCCAACTTCCAAACCATAAGCTTCGCGATAATTAATCGCTTGAGCAAGATGTACATCTTCCAACGTAATCAAGGCTTTAATTTCCACCATTACTTTATTTTCAACCAAAAATCGACCCTGCGTGTGCCAATATCGACACCTTTATAATAAATTTTCATCTCGTGTTCACGGGTGAAATCTAATCTCTGGGCCATCATTTCAATCTCTAATGCCCGCTGATAAATGACCTCCTGAAAACCATTGCCGAGTATGCCATGCACCTCCATGGCACAACCAATGATCTTAGCGGTGATTTCCGAATGAGGGTACTGTGGGTTGACGTAATTGTTCAAAGTGATAATTCCTGTATAGATCAGTGATAAAAAAGATTATATGATCGACAGTAGTTTAGCACGTTCCCAAATCATAGTAATCTGTCAATCATATAAATCATAGTTCAGACGACAAATGGCATCAGGATTTCCTTTGTCTCGACCACCTCTGCATGAACTTTACCGTTGGTTAATTCACTTAAAGATGATTGAAAACCGGGCAATTTCTCGACCCTCAAGCGGGCGGTCAGGGTTACCTCCGCCGTGAATTCCTCATCCAATACCTCGCCTTCCTGGGTAACCACCAGGATGCGTACTCGCTCCAGGTAGGTATAGGGGAAAGCCAGCATGACGGTATGGGTCCGAACCTTCTCTGCGCGTGGCACAGCCTCAACCACCAGCCGCACTGCCTCCGAGTAGGCTCTCACCAGCCCACCCGTTCCCAGCTTGGTACCGCCGAAGTAGCGCGTGACCACCACCGCCACATCCCCCAATCCACTGCCGCGCAGCACCGCCAGGGCAGGCCTTCCTGCTGTGCCGGAGGGTTCACCGGCATCGGAGCAATGGGCGGTCTCAGAATCACCATGCCCGACCAGGTAGACGGGTACGTTGTGGGAGGCATCCGGAAATTCAGCCTTGATGCAGGCGACGAACATCTTGGCTTCATCAACGGTGAAGACCGGTGCAAGGGAGGAGATGAAGCGTGAGTTGGATACGATCAGTTCACGGCGAAGCTCGTGAGCTGGGACGGGGTAGGGGTTCATGGCAAGATTATAGCTGATAAAGAATAGCTAACCACAAAAGTGCGCAAAATAAACGCTCTCCGACA
>Ga0031656_10000030_pt1 | contig 32610 bp, 32 predicted proteins | sample FrelakmetDIP11DI_FD_55080 | JGI IMG/M metagenome (GOLD analysis project Ga0031656, IMG submission 55080) | Freshwater lake sediment microbial communities from the University of Notre Dame, USA, for methane emissions studies - DIP11 DI | ecosystem: Environmental > Aquatic > Freshwater > Lake >... | reverse complement strand
GTCATCGGCGGAAGATTAAAGGCAACGGGAAGCAACGCGCGGCTTGGCCAGGGAGATTTCCTTGTTGCCGAGGCAGATGAAAGCGATGGCTCATTCCTCAANCTTTCTCCNACGATTGCTGTTGTCACGAANATCGACAGNGAGCATATGGATTTTTTTAAAACCATGGATATACTGAAAGACGCATTTCTTTCATTCATCAATAAGGTGCCTTTTTACGGAGCATCAATAATCTGTATCGAGAATGAACATATTCGGGAGCTTTTGCCCTCTGTTCACCGGCGGTATATCACCTACGGACTTTCACCCGAAGCACAGCTCTATGCAGATCATATCAGGAAAGGGTTCATGTCCGTAACCTTTGAAGTTGTATATAAAGGGAGGATGATCGGTGTTTTCGATATCCCGGTGCCTGGTATCCATAATGTCCTGAACAGTCTGGCTGCGATCGGGGTGGCATTAATTCTCAAAGTAGATGCAGCCGTCATCCGGGATGCGCTGAGAGGGTTCAGCGGTATCCAGAGAAGGTTAGAGTTCAAAGGCGAAGCCGAGGGGGTAAGGATTTTTGATGACTACGGACACCATCCATCGGAGATACGGGCAACCCTGAGGGCAATAAAGGAAGGGCATGAGGCGGGCGGTCAAAGAGCCGGCAGGTTAGTTGTTCTCTTCCAGCCTCACCGCTACACCCGGACAAGAGATCTGATCAAGGAATTTTCAGTTTCCTTTACCGATGCAGATATGCTCATCGTCCTTGATATTTATCCGGCAGGAGAGCACCCCATTGAAGGTGTCCACTCATCAATCCTGACCGGGAAGATCAGAGAAGCTGGATACTCCAATATCATCTATATGGAAGACAGGGGAAAAGCAGTTGATCATATTATTGAACAGGTCAGGACGGGAGATATTGTGCTCACGCTCGGTGCAGGGAATGTCTGGAAAGCCGGGGAAGAGATACTGAACAGATTGCAGACGAAGAGCGAAAGGTACGCATGACAGGCCAACAGGTAAGAGATATCGTTACTGACTGTCTGTTTGAAGGTGATATGAAATTCATGGAACCCATGAGCAGACATACTTCCCTTAAGATAGGCGGTCCTTCGGATATTTTTGCTATACCGGGGAATTTTGCGTCACTGGAGCGTCTGCATGATTATTTACAAAAGAATGACATCGCCATATTCCCGCTCGGAGGCGGTACCAACATCCTGGTTAAGGACGGTGGTATCCAGGGTGCTGTCATATGCTTCAGTTCATTCAGGAAGATCGAACCTGCGGGAGAGGATGGCGAGTATGCATATCTGTCTGTCGACTCAGGGACAGTGCTCCAGAGGCTTGTGATGCATTCGAGAGAGCAGGGGTATGCGGGGGTCGAGGGACTTGCCGGCATCCCGGGAACTGTCGGTGGAGCAATTTGGGGGAACGCGGGCTCATTCGGCTATGAGATAAAGGATGTTCTTGTTTCAGTTGATATGATGGGTGCTGAAGGGCGGATTCAGAAAGTTCGTGCAGAAGACATTGGCTTCGGATACAGGAAGTCGGGTATTTTGCCGACTGATCTGCTCCTGCGCGCAGAGATAAAACTCAGGAAGGACAAAAGGGACGAGGTATCAGCGCGGGTTGAGAATTTCCTGAAGGCGAAGCGTGAAAAACAGCCTATTTGGGAGTCTTCGGCGGGTTGTGTATTCAAGAATCCCGAAGGGCTGTCCGCGGGGAAGCTCATTGACGAGGCAGGGTGCAAAGGGATGAGCATCGGTGATGTTGCGGTAAGCACCATTCATGCAAATTTTTTTATCAATAGAGGGAAAGGGTGCGCCGCTGATTTCATCAGACTTATGCACGAGGTGGCCGGAAGGGTCAGCAGTNCATTCGGGATTACCCTTGAACCGGAAATCAAAATAGTGGGAAGAGATAATGGTAACGGATAAGAGAATCGGTGTCCTGTTAGGTGGAACGTCCGCTGAGAGAGAAGTTTCCCTCAGGAGCGGACATGCNATTTACCAGGCCCTGAAAGGTTTGGGCTATAACGTTGTCGCTGTCGATGTCGGGCAGGATATCTGTACTTTATTAACTGCGGAGGGAATACAGATAGCATTCCTTGCACTGCACGGAGGATATGGTGAGAATGGTTCTNTCCAGGGCATGCTTGAGGTCCTGGGGATTTCCTATACAGGGTCCNGAGTGCTTGCATCAGCTGTTGCAATGGATAAAGAGGCTTCAAAAAAGGTGTTTCTCTATCATGATATCCCCGTCCCTNCCTATGTGGTAATTGATNGGAAGACAGCTGAAGACAGGCTCCCGACTATTGACTTTTCACTGCCGTGGGTTGTCAAGCCTGCTTCGGAAGGATCAAGCATCGGAGTGAGCATAGTGAGGCAAGAACATGATTTCAGGAAAGCCATAGAGCAGGCTTATGTTTACGGGTCAAGAATAATTGTTGAACAGTATATCGACGGCAAAGAGGTTCAGATCGGTGTCCTGAACGGAAAAGCCATCGGTGGAGTCGAGGTGAGGCCGTCTCTGGAATTTTATAGTTATGAAGCAAAATATACCTCAGGACTCACCGAATATATCCTTCCTCCGGAAGTTGACGATGCGGTTTATGAACGTGCCGGCACGACAGCCCTCAAGGCTCATCAATCCCTTGGATGTAAAGGCGCTACAAGGATTGATCTGCGGATTGACAGGCAAGGCAATCCCTATGTGCTTGAGATCAATACAATTCCCGGCATGACTGAAACAAGCTTGCTGCCTAAAATTGCGCGTCTCGCAGGATATGATTTCCCCGGCTTGATTGAAGAAATACTCAGAGGTGCAATCCATGAAAGCGAATAAACTGAAAAAGGGGGGAAAGAGCATCCTCCTATTCAGTAAGCTGAACATCGCTCTTGTCGCAAGTGTCGTCATAAGTGCACTNTTCATATATTTTTATCATCACGCACATCATATGAGACCCCTCTATCCCATTCAGAAAGTTGTTTTTATTGATAATAAACATCTGACAGATGAAGAACTGAAGGAATTTACCGGAGTCCAGGTGAACAAAAGTCTGCTGACGGTTTCGTGCAGGGAGGTCAGCCGGNACATGCTGAAGTCGCCGTGGATCAAGTCTGCGAATGTGCGGAGGGAATTCCCGGGAAGACTCTCAATAACCATAAAAGAAACAGAACCGTTTGCACTGCTCGATATGAATGAACATCTCTTCCTCGTTGATGAAAAGGGAAAAATCCTCGAAGAGCTGAAGGATGATGCAGTCCCTTTTCTGCCCATCATCGTTAGTGATCCATACAAGGAAAAGGATGGCTTTTCTGCGGCCCTGCACCTTGTGCGGTTGCTGAACGACAAGGGATTAACCTCAGAAAAAGGCCATATCGAAGTTATTGCGCATAAACCGCATGAATTACGCATAGAAATGGACGAGACCATTGTCAAAATAGGAGCAGGGGGGTATGACGAAAAGCTCGAACGGCTTATTCAACTGGAGGAGGATCTCAAGGACAGGGACATCCCTGTTGATTATATAGATTTGCGTTTTGGCGATAAAGCAATTGTTAAACCGATTACCGCCAGGAGGATTGAGGAATGATCCGACGGGGCCACCCTGAAAATATCATTGTCGGCCTTGATGTGGGAACAACGAAGATATGTACCGTTGNNGGAGAGGTTGTGAGCGGTAGTTTAGCATTTCGCGGCATGCATATANCTTCCTCGAAGGGCATGAGAAAAGGTGCCGTTGTCAACATGGAGGAGACGGTCCAGGCAGTCAGGAATGCGCTGAAGGAAGCGGAGTCCTCTTTTGGCGTTGAAATCAATTCTGTGTATGTCAGTATCTCGGGAGCGCATGTGAAGGGTTCACATAATTATGGCGCTGCCGGTATCGGGGGCAGGGACGTAACCTATGCTGATGTTGATCGTGTGCTTGATTCTGCAAAAGCTGTTTATGTGCCGCTGGACAGGGAGGTGCTTCACGTTGTACCGGCAGGATATACCATCGATGGCCAGAACGGAATAAAGGATCCTGTCGGAATGACAGGGGAAAGGCTTGAGGCAAAGGTTTATACCGTTACCGGGGCAGTCACCTCCATGCAGAATATTCTGAAATGCTGCGAGAAGGCAGGGGTTGAGGTTGCAGATATGGTCTTCGGGCCGCTCGCATCGGCAGAAGCCATACTCACAGATGATGAACGGGAACTGGGAGTTGCTGTTGTTGATATCGGCGGCGGCACTACAGACATTATTTTTTATAAAGACGGATGGCCGAGTCATGCATGTGTACTTGCGGTCGGGGGAAATCACTTTACCAATGATATTGCTGTTGGTCTGAAAATTCCTGTGGCCGAGGCTGAACGCATCAAGAAATGTTTTGGAGCGGCAGCAATGCATATGGTCAGCGTCTCAGAGCAGATAGCAATTGTTCACGGCGGTCAGGAAAGAATGGTTCTGCGCCGGCATTTGGCAGAGATAATCCAGGCAAGGACGGATGAATTCCTTGATTTAATACGCAGAGAATTCCTCTCATGCTCCGGCCATGATATTGCATCGACAGGAGTTGTCTTAACAGGAGGGGGAGCATTGCTTGAAGGCCTTAGCAGCATGGCAGAAGCAGCATGGGGGCTGCCTGTCCGGTTGGGGGGTCCCATGAACATACACGGCGTTCAGGATATGCTCAACAATCCTATCTGTTCAGCCGGAGTAGGGCTTGTTCTTCACGGCTTTGAGGCCTCATCGGAGCGGATTTACTCCGACGACGCTGTAAGCGGGGTATTCGGCAAGATAAAAGATTGGGCAAAGGAGATATTAAAAACAAAAAAAGGAGGGATAGAATATGTTCGAAATTGAAGAGGTACGGGGACAGACTGCGAAAATTAAGGTTGTCGGTGTCGGAGGGGCCGGAGGGAATGCTCTGAACACGATGATAGCTTCTAATCTGCACGGTGTTGAATTTATTGCGGTAAACACTGATATGCAGGCACTCGAGACCTCTCTGGCGTCTTCCAAGATCCAGATCGGATCAAATCTCACAAGGGGACTTGGTGCCGGCTCAGACCCGCAGATCGGGAGAGAGGCTGCCCTCGAAGACGGTTCCCTGATTGCTGAGTATCTGGAGGGGGCTGATATGGTCTTTATAACTGCAGGTATGGGCGGTGGTACAGGAACCGGTGCAAGCCCTGTGATTGCCGGTATTGCAAAAGAACTTGGTGCTATCACCATTGCAGTTATCACAAAGCCGTTTTTCTACGAAGGAAAGATACGGTATGCGAATGCTGAAGAAGGGATCAAAGAGCTGAGAAATAATGTTGACACGCTCATAGTAATACCCAATGACAAAATAGGGCTTGTTGTTGAGAAAGGAACTCCTCTTCTCAAGTCTTTTGCGATAGCGAATGATGTTTTAAAACAGGCGGTTCAGGGAATATCCGATATTATCCTCATCCCCGGGCTTATCAACGTTGACTTTGCTGATGTCAAGACAATCATNCAGGATAAAGGCAGAGGAGTCATGGGCTCCGGCCTTGGGAAGGGAGAGGGAGGAGCTCTTGAGGCAGCCAGAATGGCGATATCGAATCCCCTCCTGGAAGATTCATCGATTGAAGGTTCTAAGGGTATCCTCGTCAATATTACCGGAGGACTTGAGCTTTCGCTTGATGGCGTCAAGGAAGCTGTTTCATTCATCTATGACTCTGCCCATGAGGACGTGCACGTTATAATCGGCGCAGTGATAGATCCTGATATCAGTGACGAAGTGAGGGTAACCGTTATAGCGACAGGATTCAGCGATCAGAAGGAGAAGGTTGACCTCCCGCAGATTAAAAAATTTACACCTCTCAGGCATTCTGTACACTTGAAAGGTTCAGAGAGGGTTCTGTCCAAAAATCTCAGCCAGCATTTAGGAACGGATATGATAACNACAGATATCATGGCCTATGAGGAGCCTATTGATATGCCGACATTCCTCAGAAAGTCTCCCCAGCTCCAAAAGGAGCTTTAAGTTTCCCTCCCACGAGGGGTCTCCTCCCCCGGAGGCCCCTCCCCCCCCTTTTAACCTGCATTTTTCATAGAGAACTCTGTCCCAATGGTTGTCATTCCCGCTTGGCGGGAATCCTTCCGGTTCGGCTTTGGTAAAAGGGGATAACCCGAAAACTGCAATTGAAAAATTATCCGGCAGGCATATAACCATAAAAACCTTGATAATGCAGAATTTGGGTATATTTTCTAACCACAGCGAGCGCATGAAAACATTCAGTCCCATACTGATATCTTTGCGCCTAAAAAGGTGCTGCTATCAAGCTTTTTCTGGCCATATGCCTGCCATGATTTACGCTCAAATGCATTTTTCGGGTCAATCTGTTCGTATTTTGTCTATTTTTGTACTATGGTATAAGATACACTGCGATGAAAAACCAGATGAGATATATCCAGAAATTGTTTTTTGACATCCTGAATGATTACGGACAGGCCTATATCGTCGTAAGGCATTCAGAAAACACGGTTATCGGCACACGGGGATTCAGCGCCGAAGAGAAGAAAAAAGGGATAACCCTGGTATTCAACCAGAGGAATTACAAAAATCTTGTATGGTCAGAAGACGGAAGTATACGAGCTACTCTGGGCTTTGGAGTGGGCAATAAATCTGAAAAATGTTTCCTTCATTCAGATGATATTATGTCGGTATTTTCCCCTGACGCAAAAATTAAAATTGACCGTTGGGACGTATGGGAACANAAGGATTCTGTCATGAAATCCAATAGCGTATCAAAATCCGGCAANACAGAGAGCCTGGACGAGAAAGTAGTATTTCTTGACAGATTNAGAAAATCAAAGAATTGACAGATAACCGATTGATACTTTATAGAATGTTCATGACGGATCTTGCTGTTTTTGCACGCTTTCCGTCTGATACGGTAGTGTACAAGATACAATAGCCTTTCGGCATATCTTCAGGCATTGTGAACTGAATTGAAGACAGATATGTTCCCTGTGTTCTCGTAATATCTCTCGTATCCAGTTCCCGGGTGCTATATGCGGTCCAGAGTTTCCTTGTTTCTGTAATCTTGACGTTCTCTGTCCCCTCGGGGGCAAGCAATGTATACTGGATATTAGCCTTAACTGTTGACCCAGTTCTCACGGTGTGGGTTGCAACAGATGATTCTTCTATAAAAAGGCTTACCCGTTTTTCTTCCCATTTTTTCTTTTCAGCCTTTTGCTCCTGGTCTTTTCTGTCCTCGGCCTTTTGCTCCTGGTCTTTTCTGTCCTCGGCCTTTTGCTCCTGGTCTTTTCTGTCCTCGGCCTTTTTATCCTGGTCTTTTCCGTCTTCGGCCTTTTTGTCCTGATCTTTTCTGTCCTCGGCTTTTTTGTCCTGATCTTTTTTGTCCTCGGCTTTTTTGTCCTGGTCTTTGTATCTTTTTGCGGCCTGGTCGCCGTTTTCCAGTTGTTTATCTTCGTATTTAATTGTCGCCACACTAACGACATCCACGACTAAAGCGCCTACGATGGCTCCACCGATATTCCCTGCAAACAATACTCCTGCAACTCCTCCGGCTAAAGTCCGAAGCGCCTGTTTCTGGTCAGGTTCACGCGTGCCATACTTGGTCGTGCAACCATTGAGATGAAAGCCTAAGAAAGAAAGTATGAATAAAATAAGCAGAATATTCTTGATCTGGATACCGAAGGTGCGGAAAGCGTCCTGCTGTTCAGAACATACGATTGCTCTGAAGGGAGCCCGGCCTGCGAGTTTTTTTTTGCTGCTCCTCCACTTCCACCAATACGTCAGATTCATTTGGCAGACTATCCCCCCGTACTCGTGCAATGTAACTATTTTACTCTATTTCAACTGCATAAAGAAGATAAAAAATTATCGAGAGCTATCAGCTCCTCACATGAATATTCCTCACACCGGAGGGCTTCCATGCAGGTGAAATGACCCGTGGAGGTTCCATTTGTTGAAGATACGAGGCCCAGATAATCTTGAAATCGCCGAATCTGTCATTGACTGCATCAACTGCCCGAAGAAGAGCCTTCTCTCTGCGTTTCTCCTCAAAGAGGAGCATCTGATCACGATCCCTGACAAGGCATGAGAGGCAGACACCAATCAACCGAACGCTGTCTTTTAATGAACTCTTGTTCAAAATGGATATGGCATGTTCAAAAATCTCGTGGGTCTGGTTGGTATACTCTTGGAGGGTTGCCTGTTTTATAAAGGTCTCAAAGTTCCGATACCTGACGGTAAGCGAGACCTTTCTTCCGATGAAACTGCACCGTCGTGCCCTCCTCCCCACCATCTCACTCAGTTTCAATATCTCTGCCTCTATCTCTCTCCTTGCAGATAAATCCCTGGGGAATGTCATACTGTGCCCGATGGATTTTGGGTCTTCCTCCCGGATGTGGAGAGGGCGGTTGCAGATCCCCATGCCCATGTTTTTGAGATGTTCTCCGATGATCCCGAACCGGTATCTTAAAAGGCTCGCCGGCGCCCTTCCGAGTTCACCGCAGGATCTTATGCCNAAGGCCTCAAGCCTTTTTGTCAGCTTCGAACCGATGCCCCAGAGGTCTTTCACGGAAAGCTCTTCGAGTATGGATCCCGCGTCTTCAGGCTTGATCCACTTGAGGCCGTCCGGTTTTGCGATATCGCTGGCAAGTTTTGCAAGAAGGATATTGGGAGCGATCCCAACAGTACAGGTGATGCCGAACTGATTCTTTATCTTTTCCCTGATAGAGGTGCCGATAGCCTCGGGCCCGCCAAAGAGATGGTGGGTCGTGGTGATATCAAGAAAGGCTTCATCAATCGAATACACTTCCACATCAGGGGTGAATTGATGACAAATTTTCTGGAGCTCTGNACAGGTATGGGTATATTTCTCATTGTTCCCTACTACGAAAACNAGGTGCGGGCATAATTTCTTTGCCTCGTACACATTCATCCCTGTCTTGACGCCGTATTGCCTCGCTTCATAGGAACGGGTTGTGATGACCGTTCTGGCGCCCGAGCCGATGACGGCAACCGGCTTGCCTCTGAGCTTCGGATTGCTCTGCTGCTCCACCGAGGCAAAAAAAGCATCCATATCTATGCAGAGGATGATATTTGACATGCTTCAAGAAGGTCAGCCCTTTACGTCTCCTCCCCACTCCCGGAGATGACTGATAATGAAATCGATAACCTGCTTGTATTCATCTTTGCCGGTTCCCTGAATTGAAAAGGGCTGGCCGAAAACCATATGGATGGGTTTGCTGCGGTTTATGGCTCCTAAATCTTTCAGGTATTTGCCATTCCCCCAGAAATCCGTCTTAACCGCCACAGGCATAACCTGCATACCGGCAGCCTTGGCCAGTTTGATGCCCAGAGAATTAAATTCTTCTGGTATAAATTCCGCAGACCGGGTACTCTGGGGAAAAATAATGATGGAAGTCCCTCCGGCCAACAGCTCCTTCCCCCTGGCCATGACGGTTTGAAAATCCTCACGCGGATTTTCTCTTTTCACAACTATGGGATCCCGGGCGCGCATTATGGGGCCGAATAAGGGGTGCCTGACCAAGCTTTCCTTGACTATGAAAGTAACCTTCATAAAAGGGGCGATTATACAGGGGAATGTCATGGTCTCCAGGGTGCTCATATGATTGCTGATAAAGACAACGGGTCCCTGACAGTAATGCAGGTTGTCCAGCCCCCTCAGGTGGAAACGTCCGCCGCAGTCTTCTATTAGTTCTAAAACTCTGTACGAAGACTCTGCCCAGGCTTTTCTGTCGTAAAGCCCCCTTAGGGCCTGAGACCGAGACCTGAAAATCTCTGCCACGTACCTCCCGAAAAAATACCAGCGGGTGTTCAGAGATAGACGGTCAACGATCGACCGGTGTTTGTCATCCGGTGTGTCGTACGAATTGCCGGTGAAAAAAGGTTGCAGAGCCGCATGTCGGCTGACGGTTTTCATAGGTGTTTCTTTATTTTTTTTAAGATATTTTCTGCCATCCCAATTTTCTTATTATACGTTTATTATTACTCTCTGTTACCCTCCCCCTCCTCCCTTTGCAAAGGGGTATGCCTAAACCTCAAGTTTTTCTATTCTCCATAAAAGTGAAGTGGTATCGAAACTTAATTCATATAAGGTCTTTCCGTCCGAGACGGAAAAGTGGTAAAACTTTGTCTGCCCTTCCTTTGTCTGCCATATGTACGTGATATCCTTCACCTCAAACAGTTTCCCTGACCACTTGAACCTTAATGGCCGTATTTTATAAGGCAGGCCGAATGATGCGATAACGCTTATGGTTTCTCCAATATCCATGACAGAAAATTATTTGCAAGCCTATTTCCAGTTATATCTTCCTTATCACTCCTACAACCTTGCCGATGATGGTTACTTCATCGGGATTATGGGCAGAAGGTTTCATATCCTTGTTTTCAGGCTTCAGGATGACTTTTCTTTTTTCACGGTAAACCCTCTTTACCGTCGCCTCATCCTCTATGAGGACGACGCCGATCTCGCCGTTATCAATTGTCTTCTGCGGCCTTACTAACACAAAATCCCCGTCAAGAATTCCTGCTTCAATCATGCTGTCGCCGGTTACCCTTAAGGAAAATGCATCGGTATGCGGGAACAATGCTGTATCAATCAATATGTGTGCATCCACATCCTCTCTGGCCAGGAGCGGACTGCCTGCACGTATCTTCCCTGCGACTGGGACCACGACGCCGCCTGATGAGATCAAGCCCGGAATTTCTATCCCCCTCGATTTTGAAGGACTTACTTTAATAAACCCCTTATGTTCGAGCGCCTGAAGGTGTCTCCGTGCAGCAGCCCAGAGGAATTTGAAGTGCTCCCCGATCTCCCGGATGGTTGGGGGATAGCCGTGATTTTTTGTGTATTCCCTGAGGAATATAAGAATTCTCTCCTGTTTGTCTGTCAGTCCTTTCATAGAAAACCTTACTCCCGCTAAGAAAGTGGAGGAAAATATATATATACAAATGTATACTATAAATGAAACATTTGTCAACCCAAAAAATGCAATTCTGCCATTTGCAAATTAAAAGTGAGCACCTGTACGCATGTAATAAAATACGTTACACTAATCCTGTCATTCTGGCTTGGCCAGAATCTTTCTTATCTTCTTTCTACATTATTCCTTTCTGAAGAAGGATTCCCGCCAAGCGGGAATGACAAATTATGAGGGACCTCATAATGGCTTTATAGTTTAAGCAGCGGGTCACTTATAAAAAATTCCTGATAGTGGTTATTTGCATGCGTCATCGAATTAACCCAGGTTATTGGTAAACTCTGCGGGGAGAGATATTGGTCAGCCTCGCTGCATTTTTATTTCATGACATTGATGTGCCAGGGCGACCAGTTCGTCAAGCTTCCATGTCCCCCGGTCAGTGAGGTGGCCTGTCAGACGAGACGGCAGGGCACTGATTCCCAGATAAGCTCCGCTGATTGCCCCTGCCATAGCTGCTGTTGTATCTGTATCGCCACCCGCTGCAATGGCGGTACAAACGGTTTCCCAGTAATCGTCCGGTGTTCTGAGAAACGCATACAGACTCCACAGGACACTGCTGATAACAAATGCAGGCATGCCTTTCCATTCATCGTCATCAATGTAGTCAGCATCAATGCCGGTATCGGCAATCAACGGGGATGCTTCTTCAGGCGGCATGGACAAACAGTGCATAACTGTTTCCAGTCCATCAGCAAATCCCTGATCGAAGGGCTTAGTCCATTCTGCAAGCGTTGACACAAAGCGATCCGGATGTAATTCCTTATCCTGAAGCACCAGCGCTACCGCGCCGCTGATTGCGACAGCACCTGCTGAACATCGCGGGTCTCTATGGGTAATCCTGCCCTGATCATGTGCCGCCTGAATGAGCTTCTGCGGATTATCAAAAAAGAACAGACCGACAGGTGCTGCCCGCATGGCACTTCCGTTGCCTGCAGCCGGAGGCGGAGCACCTGATTCTTCCCATGAAATCCCGAGAGCTAATCTTTTTGCAGCCTCTTTTGTCGAATACCCGAAGCCGACAATCCGCTTCTCAGAAAAAATACGCTTTATTCTTTCTGCATAATCAGCAGGATTAAAGTTTTTTTGTGCCACATAGCTCTGTATCAGTTCGCGCGCAAGCTGAGAATCATCTGAATACTGTCCAAACTGCAAAGGAAACCTTCCGAATTCCCCTGCTTTTTCGGTTTTCAGATAATCTTCCACATACCTTGTGGATGCTTCGGGTGAGAATCCCTCTACGACAAAACCGGTTGCATCGCCAAGACACTGGCCGACAAGACAACCACTGAACTGATCTTTGTGGGGTTGCATGCTTTTTTGATTATCTGACAATACTACCCGATGGGACTTGTCTATCGGGATGCAAAAGGATCGGTTTNCCATCGGCATCCGCTGCGAGTATCATCCCCTGACTCTCGACTCCCCTGATATTCCTAAATTCCAGATTCAGGAGCACCGGAATCTCTTTCCCAATAAGGTGATCCGGTTGATAGGTTTCGGCGATGCCTGCGACGATCTGCCTTTTCTCGGTGCCGAAGGCGATCTCTAATTTGAGNAATTTATCCGTTCCATGGACGCTTTCAGCAGATACAATAGTGCCGATCCTGATATCCAATTTCTTGAAATCATCATAGGTAATCATTGATATATTATCGGCAGGGGAATAAATTTTTTCAAGAAAATCCTTGCGCATGCCTGGAAAAATCAGAGTTTACATAGTTCTTGCCGTATGATAGAATTTTTCATGAAGAACGTTGTGCTGGCAGGGCTCGTTTGTGTGCTTCTTCTCAGCATTTTTTTCCTGTTCAAGACGGGGAAGGAATTACCTGTAGATTTACGGGTAACAGGTAGTTCTTTTCTTGAGGATATCAGGATTCTGCAAAAGAAGAAGGGCGTAACTGTCTGGACACTGACAGCAGAGAANGCAGACTTCCTTGAGGGAGAGGATAAAGCCGAGTTGCATACCATTAGTCTGGCAATACCGGNAAATAACCTCATGCTCAGCGCTGATAAAGGAATGTATAATTTTTCAGAAAAAAGTTTTACNACAGATACTATTGTTGAAGCNANGGCAGAGAATTACCGCATAACAGCGGATTCACTCGACCTCGATGTCTCTTCAGCCAATATTCAGACAGAAGGCAGGGTGCGTCTCGATGGGAAGGGGTTTTCTGTGGAAGGGCAGGGTATGCAGGCTGGGAAAGAACAAAAGGTGAGGATATTCAACAATGTCAAAGCGATTTTTCGTAACTGATTTTTGCCGTTTGTGTTGCTTCCTATCAGTTTTTTTGTTGCTCGCTACCAATATCCTTGCTGAAAATGCAACGAAGAAGATAAAGGGGCCGATCACCATAACCTCTGAGATGCTGACAGCAGATAATCAGGCCCGCACAGCGCTTTTCGAACAGTCTGTTATTGCCCGGACAACTGACATGACCATGTATGCCGACAGGATGCTTGTCCATTATGACAAAGAAACCGGCAATGTTACCAGCATTGATGCAAGCGGTACAGTTAAGGTCGTCACAGGGGACCGCGTTATTACTTCTCAGGAGGCTGTGTATTCTGCAGTCGGGGAAAAGATTATCTTTACCGGAGAGCCGAAGGCCGTTGAGGGTGGAAATGTTGTCACCGGCAAAAAAATGACATACCTGATGAATGAAGATCGTTTTCTTGTAGAAGGCAGCAAAGTCTTCCTTACCAATAAGAAAGAGCAATAGGGCATGTATCATGCACCTTCTTGAAGCAAAAAATCTGGTAAAAAACTACGGGAAAAGGCAGGTCGTCGCCGGTTTGAATCTTTACGTCAGCACCGGTGAGATCGTGGGTCTCCTGGGACCGAATGGTGCAGGCAAGACAACCACCTTCTANATGATGGTTGGACTGATCAGGCCGGACNGCGGTCAGATTTTTCTCGATCATGAAGATTTAACCACCCTGCCCATGTATCGGCGGTCTCTCATGGGCATAAGCTATTTNCCCCAGGAACCATCAATATTCAGNAAACTTACCGTTGAAGAGAATATCAAAGCAGTGCTTGAGATCAGAGGATTGAAACGGGATGAGATTGATGCTGAAGGGGAACGATTATTAAAAGAGTTTCATCTTGTGCACCTCTCCAAAAAGGAGGGGTATAAGCTCTCGGGCGGTGAGAGGAGAAAGACGGAAATTGCCAGAGCTATAGCGATAAAACCGAGATTCATCTTGTTTGATGAGCCGTTTGCCGGCATCGATCCTCTGGCGATCATAGAACTGAAGAAGATGCTCAGTTATCTGAAGGGCAGGGGTATCGGGGTGCTGATAACGGATCACAATGTCCGGGATACGCTTTCTATTACCGACAGGGCATATATTATCAGCAACGGACAGATACTCGAGGAAGGAAGTCCTGACAAGATTGCATCGGATCCCAGGGTTAAAGAGGCTTTCCTTGGCGAGGAGTTTACCCTGTAATGGCTCTTGAGAACAGGCTTGAACTCAGATTATCTCAAAAATTAATCCTGACTCCCCAACTGCAGCAGGCAATCAAACTGCTCCAGATGCCGTATCTTGAACTGTCGCAGTTTCTCAGCCAGGAACTTATAGAAAATCCCTTCCTTGAGGAGACTGCTGATGAAGTATCCGCAGATGAACTCACTCCGGAAGAGAAAGACTCTATCGAGGTTGAGGAACCAGACGAGGATGCGGGGGCTCCACTCGAAAAGCTCNTGAACTTCTCGGTNGACGAATATTTCGAAGACCGGATTTCCGATGGGAGAGATGTGGGGTATTTCAATCCCGGGACTATCACCCCTCCATCCTTTGAGCAATTTCTTTCACGAAAACCTGATCTGTACGACCACCTTTTATGGCAANTGAGACTCTCGCATGTATCCGAAAATATCAAGAGAGCCGGGGAAGTCATCATAGGGAATATTGATGAAAACGGATACCTTACCGCCTCTCTCGAAGAAATCCGTGATGCAGGGGGGACCCGGCCCGAGGAGGTTGAGAAAGCCCTCGAGGTGATACAGAGTTTTGATCCCTCCGGNGTAGGTGCCCGGGATATNACGGAGTGCCTTCTTTTGCAGATCAGGGCATTAAAGCTCCAGGGCACAATCGTTGAAAANATTATCAGGAACAATATGCATGAACTGGAGAAGAAAAAATATTCAGTGATAGCGCAGCAGCATGAGCTTCCCCTNAATGATATCCTTGCAGCGGTGAAGGTCATCGAGGGGCTTGAACCGAAACCGGGCAGAAATTATTCGAGTGCNAACCCAAATTATATCGCCCCTGATGTATATCTGATCAAAACAGCGGAAGGGTACCAGATTATTCTGAATGATGAGGGAGTTCCGAAATTGAGGGTAAGCAGCTTCTATAAAAATCTNATGCAACAAAACAATGCATTTCCCAAAGAAGACAAGCAGTTCCTCATNGAGAAGATGCGCTCTGCAGTGGGACTGCTGAAGAGTCTTGATCAGAGGAACAGAACCATATATCGTGTTACCGAGACGCTTCTNGATCTCCAGAAAGATTTTTTCAGCAATGGCGTGGAACAACTCAAGCCGTTAACGCTGAAAGAAGTCGCTTCAGTACTGAATCTGCATGAGAGCACGGTAAGCAGAGTTACCTCAAACAAATATTTATCCTGCGAACACGGTGTCTTTGGGTTCCGTTACCTCTTCAGCAGTTCACTGAGCAGCGGGATGGGGAGTGTTTCATCAACATCGGTAAAAAACACCATCAGGAAAATCGTATCTGAAGAAGGCAACCGGACGCCCCTGAGCGATCAAAATATCGCTGCAATGCTGGAAAGAGACGGAATTACGATAGCACGGAGAACTGTTGCGAAATACCGGGAGGAACTCGGGATACCATCACAAATACAGNGAAGAAAATCGGCTCACTAAAAGGAGGATATATGAATATCATTATTACAGGAAGACACCTTGAAATTACACCTGCCCTGAGAACCTATGGGGAGAAGAAGATTAAACGATTTGACCGTTACTTGTCGAATATTGCAGAAGCGATTGTTACGATCAGCGTGGAAAAGTACCGGCATAAAGTAGAAGTCCTGATGAAAGTGAACGGTGTCCTCATCCAGGCAGAAGGAATAACNGGTGATGTGTATTCATCAATAGATGAAGTAGCAGAAAAACTCGAAAGACAGATCAAGAAGTATAAGGAAAAACTTGTTTCACACAGAAAATCAGAAGGAAAAGCAGACGCTATGGCAGCAGAGACAGTTGCGCCGGAAATCGGCAGGATTATAAAAAATAAACGATTCGAACTGAAGCCGATGAGCCCTGATGAAGCGGCAATGCAAATGGAACTTCTCGACAAGGATTTCTTCGTCTTCACAAACGACAAGAGTGGTGATATCAATGTTATCTATCGCAGAAGAGACGGCAATTTCGGTCTCATAGAACCGGTGAAATGAAGAAAGAGGATACAATATCTGCCGTCCCGATTAGGAATAATTGCGGCTAAAAGGTTGAAACCCATCATTGTCATTCTTACCGGCCTCTCCGGCTCCGGCAAAACGGTTGCTTTAAGAGCCCTCGAGGATTCCGGGTTTTTTTGTGTGGATAATCTTCCTATCGCACTCATTGACTCTTTCGCATCGATCATATCCAGGAACAGGGAGATCAGAAAAATCGGAATAGGTATTGATATTCGGGAAAAGGGTTCTCTGTCTGAAATCAAAGATGTTCTCAAAACCCTGAGAAAAAAATACCAGATGCAGGTTCTCTTTCTCGAGGCAGAGAAAGATGTCCTCATGAGAAGATTCCGGGAAACACGCAGACCTCATCCGCTCGGAGGAAATATTGACGAGGTAATGAACATAGAAAAGGAGCGGCTTGCTCCTCTGAAAGACGTTGCAGACCGCGTTGTTGATACATCATCATTTACTCCGCACCAACTGAGGCAGCTTATTACGTCTTTCTACGGGCTTCAGACCGGCAGGAAAACAATGACTGTCGTACTCATTTCTTTTGGGTTCAAGTTCGGTGCCCCCCAGAATATCGACCTTCTCTTTGACGTGAGATTTTTACCCAATCCAAACTTTGTCCCTGAATTAAAGCCGCTGAGGGGAACAGACAGGCAGGTTGCAGATTATGTTCTGAAGAATACCACTGCAAAAGCATATGTCAAAAAGATACAGGAACTTATAGATTTTCTCATCCCCCAGTACATCAAAGAAGGAAGATCGTATCTCACTATTGGTGTCGGGTGCACCGGCGGGAATCACCGGTCTCCTGCTATTGCAGAGAAATTACAGAGCCATCTGAGAAGGCATCCGATTGACCTGAGCGTTGTCCATCGGGATTTGAGCTGAGTGCATTTTTGAAATGTGCTTTTCTCTGCAGAGCTGATCAAGAGCCTCTCCCATACTGTTCAATCACCGGATTTGCGCGCCGGCATTCACCGTCCGCTTATTTACAAAGTTCAATTCAAGCTGTTACTATAATGAGTTTCGTGTTTATACAAATTATTCCCTGTTCACTATCTACCGGTTCCTGTTTTTGGGAGAGGTGGCCGAGTTGGTCGAAGGCAGCCGCCTGCTAAGCGGTTGTGGGGGTAACACCTCACCCAGGGTTCGAATCCCTGCCTCTCCGCCATAAAGTATTGTGAACAGGAAAAAGTGAACAGGAAAAAATAACACGTGAAGGGAAGTTTATTACAAGGAGGATACATGAGACGAGAGATTATTTTAGTGATACTTTGTTTTGTATTAACCCTGTCATTTGGTGCATGCAAGAAAAAGGAATCTGAACCACCTGCTCCCCAGGCTCCGGCTCCGATGATGCCTCAAGGACAGATGCCCCAAGGACAGATGCCCCAGGGACAGATGCCTCCAGGTCAGATGCCTCCAGGTCAGATGCCCCCAGGCCAGATGCCCCCAGGCCAAATGCCCCCAGGTCAGATGCCCCCAGGTCAGATGCCCCCAGGTCAGATGCCCCCAGGCCAAATGCCCCCAGGCCAAATGCCCCCAGGCCAAATGCCCCAGGGACAGATGCCCGCGCGTCAGATGCCCCCGGCTGGACAGCAATTTGCGCGGCCCGGCATGACAACCATGGGAAAAACACAGGTCATTATCCCCGAATCTGTTAAGGGAAAATGGAGTGGGGTAAAGATAATTTTTGAGGATAAGGTCTCGAAGACAAAGCAGGAATACGTAGTAAAACTCAATGGTGATTTCCAGATTCCAAACTCAAATATCAAAATTCATGTTGGTGAGTTTCTCCCTGATTTCAGGATGGATGGGCTGAATCTTACTTCGGGATCAAATGATCCAAGGAACCCGGCCCTCGGTATCAGGGTTTTTGAAAATAATAAGCAGATTTTTCCTGCACCCGGTAAACAGTGGGGCTGGTTATTTTCTAAAGTGCCTTCTATACATCCCTTTGAGCATCCGAAATATGGCATTACCCTCAAGGAAGGCGTAAAGAAAGGATAGAGAAGTACATTCGTGCGCCCATAGCTCAGCTGGATAGAGCGTCGGACTACGAATCCGCAGGTCGGGGGTTCGAATCCCTCTGGGCGCGCCATAATGAATAGTATTATAAATCTTGACAAGCCTGCGCATATAACTTCACAGCAAGCCGTAGTAAAGGTAAAGCGGTTATTGAGTGCAAAAAAGGCGGGGCATGCAGGAACTCTTGATCCAATCGCAACCGGTGTTTTAATCGTCTGTCTGAACGAGGCAACGAAGATAACACGATTCTTATCAGACCTCGAGAAGGAATACATTGCTCAGTTGAAACTCGGGGAAAGAACCGATACCTATGATTCTACCGGCAAAATCGTTGAGAAAAAGGATCCCGGGGTTCTTTATGCAGAAGATATTCATGAGGTCCTGAGCAGATTTAAAGGATGCATTCAACAGATTCCCCCAATGTACTCAGCAGTGAAAATCGGCGGTGAACCTCTCTACAAGCTGGCGAGAAAAGGGATTTCCATCGAGCGATCCGAGAGAAGCGTTCATATTTATCAGTTGGAACTCTTATCATTTCATCACCCTTACGTAAATGTAAGCGTGACATGTTCAAAGGGAACATATATAAGGACACTCTGCGAAGACATCGGCAATGCCCTCGGGACAGGTGCACATATGACGGCGCTCAAGCGGACCAGGGTGGGTAATTTCAGAATTGAAGATGCGGTTTCTATCGCGGAACTACCCGATAAAAAAAATATCTTTTGTTCGATGGATAAAGCCATCTCCCATCTGAAAGAGATAATACTTGATCATGACTCGTGGCTTAAAGCCAAAAATGGGATGCCGGTCGATATTCACCGGAATGTTACGGGAAATCCTTTCGATGAAACCAATAAAGACATATGCGATACTCCTCTGAGAGATAGTGAATTTGTACGCATGAAAAATCCTGCCCGTGTCCTCTTCGGAATCGGAATTCTTGGAAACAATTCTCTTAAGGTTGATAGGCTTTTTAACACATCCTGAGAGATAAAAAATTACCTGTCTGCAACCAAATTGCCCCTTCTGTGACCTTAATCACAAACTTCAACTAATTTATTAATATTTGGCCAAATCCTCTTATTTATATTAAAAAAATACTTGACAAGATATTTTTTTTCTGGTATTCATATGCTATGTTCTTTGGTGGAAAGGGCACTATTGGTTTAGATATAGGTTCCGGGTATCTTAAGCTTGTCCAATTAAAAGATACGAAGGAGGCTATGAACTTGAACTGTTCGATATGCTTCCTCTCCCGCCGGAATTAATTGTTGATGGTTCCATAATAGATTCTCTCCGCCTGGTCGATTCGCTCAAAGAACTTGCACGAAAGGCAAGAATCAAGACAAAAGATGTTACGATCAGCATAGCAGGTCATTCCTCTGTCATCGTTAAGCGGGTCTCTCTGCCGGATATGTCGGAAGACGAACTGTACGAATCAATCAAATTCGAAGCCGAACAATATATACCCTTTGACATTGACGACGTAAATCTGGACTTTCAGATCCTTGGACCCAAGGAAGAGCCTGGACAGATGGATGTTATTCTTGTGGCTGTTAAGAAGGATATTATCAATGAATACCTGTCGGTGGTTAAAGAGGCCGGATTCAACTGTCAAATTGTAGACGTCAATTCATTTGCCCTTGAAAATATTTATGAGATCAATTATGAAATCGAACCTGAAAAAAACGTTGCGCTCGTGAATATTGGAGCAAGCACAATGAACATGAATATCTTAAAGGGTGGTATCTCTGTATTTACCAGAGATAGCGCTGTNGGAAGCAATCTCCATACTGAGGTTCTTCAGAGGGAGTTTAATCTTACCTATGAAATGGCTGAAAGACTGAAAAGAGGAGAACCTGTCGAGAATGTTTCGCCGCAGGATGCATTTTCGGTCATGGAATTGGCATCTGAGGAAATCATCGGCGAGGTGAATCGTTCATTGGAATATTTTCATGAAGATATTCATGAGATTGTTTTNAGCGGAGGGTGTGCCCTCATAAAAGATTTTCCGAATCTCCTTGCTGAAAAAATAAGGGTTGAAACCAAGCTCATGCAACCATTTAAAAACATTAAAATAGCGAAACATTTCGATCTTTCATTAATTGAGGAAATGGCTCCCATGGCTGCCGTCGCTGCAGGGTTAGCCCTCAGGAGGCCCGGCGACAGATGATTAAGGTAAATCTTTTACCGATAAAAAGGAAAAAGAAGCCNAAACCTCTCCCTTCTTTCCTCGTTGTAACAATTCTCATCACGGTAGGTATATGCATTATNATGGCGTATCTGACCTTCTTTTTTAACTCACGGNTATCTGCTAAGAAAACCCAGTTTGCTGCCAATGAAAAGAAAATCGCGGAACTCAAAGAAATGATAAAGGCAGTCGAAGACTTCGAAAAGAGGAACAAGACCTTTAAAGAGAGAAANGACATTATTGAGCAATTGAGTAAAAACAAGAGCCTGCCGGTAAAACTTCTTAATGAACTCAGTACGCTCCTTCCTAACGGTGTATGGCTTCAGACAATGTCGGTATCAGGCGGGNCTGTNAATTTAGAGGGGTATGGCTTTACCAATAACGACATTGTCTCGTATGTTGATAACATAAAAAATTCCCCNATGTTTACCGAAGTGTATTTACAGGAATCAAAAAGTGTAGAAGCGGAAAAGGTAGCTATATATATGTTTAAATTAACATGCAAGCTGAAGGTCTGATATGGCTCTGAAGATGAATGTTTCTTTTAAGAACGTGCCTTCCTATGTGAAGGTTATTTTATCTATTATCCCTGCGCTTATTATCACTCTTGTTGTGGTTTTTCTGTTTATTCTCCCAAAGCATAAAGAGATTAAGCAGCTTGAACAGAAAATATCTGCGCAGGAAAATGAGATAGCGAAAAATCAAGCGAAGGCCGCAAAACTTCCTGAACTGACCCTGGAGAACGAAAAACTCAGGATGAGGCTGAACGAATTAAAACTGCAATTACCGGAGGAAAAAGAAGTTTCTACGTTATTAAAACAGGTTTCAGAACTCTGTATCGGGTCAGGTCTGAAAATAGCACTCTGGAAGCCGGAACAAAGGAAGACACANGCAAGCGGCATTGTATATGAAATACCGGTGAAAGTCGATCTTGCAGGCAGTTATCACAGCCTTGGGTATTTCTTCAGCAGTCTCACAAAGCTGAATAGAATTGTGAATATTGCTGATATTAAAGTCAGTGACCCTAAACCGGAAAAAGAAAATGCTCTTGTCAAAATATCGTTTACGGCAACAACATTTTCTGTCGTTCCAGAAGACGAGATTGAGAAGAAACAGGCCAATCAACAATGAAAAAAACAACATACATTTTCCTTATTTTTCTGTTAATATTCTTTGCAGGTTGTAAAAAGGAACAAACTGCTGTGAAGAAGCCGACAACTGAAAAAGTCCTGCCTGCCCAGACAACGGAAGAAAAGAAAGTGTCTCAAGAAGTAAAGGGTGAAACCGAACCCTATCAATACAANGCTAAGGGAACGAGGGATCCATTCCTATCTCTTGTAGCTATAGCAAAGCTGAAACCGGCAAAAAAGAAGGGAGCAAGTCCTTTCGAAAGTCATGAGATCGATGAAATGGAATTACTGGCAATAGCATGGGACAAAAATAAGTACTATGCTCTTATCATGTTGCCGGATAGAAAAAACTATACGATAACAGAGGGAATGACATTGGGACTGCAGGGAGGAAAGGTTCAGAAGATAACAAAAGATGCTGTCCATATCAGGGAATTCGTTAAGGATTATAGAGGAGATATTAAGCCAAGGGATGCAATATTGAAACTCCATAAGGGGGAAGAGTGATGAGTCATAGAGTGCAAGACAAAAATAAAGAAACAGGGAACAGAGCATATGATACATGGCTTTCATTCATTTCACGCGGATTTTGCCTGTTTTTCCTCTGCTGTTTAATTTTTTCCTTTGCAGGATGTGCAACCACAACGTTGAATAGCAAAGAGCCTCCGAAACCTGTCATAACGAACATTGACATACAGGACAATAGCGTGATGATTTCTGCTGATCAGCCTTTTGTGTATACCATGTATAAACCTGGAGACCCCTATAAACTAATCGTTGACATCCCGGATACATCAATCGGCGCTTTCAATAAAAAAATCGTATCGTATAAACGGGGCGTTACAGAAGTTATCCCTTCTCAAGTTGAGTCCCCCTCTCTCCTCGCGCGGCTCGAAATACTGCTTGATACACCGTCGGCAGTCGAACAGGAATATAAGAACAATATACTGACAGTCAAAATGAAGGAAGAGTTGTCATTAAAACAGGATCCGCCGAAAGAGCTGAAGATTCCTGATTCAGCGAAGGAAGAAAAAGCGGTATTTGCCAGAAAGGCGAATAGCAATCCGAATCCTCCTCCGCAATCTCAACTCCCCAAGGCTACTGAGATAACGAATATATCATTTGATACATCTGCGGGCGCTGTGAAAGTATTGATTCAAGGTAACGGCTCAATGACACCCAACGTCTTTCCATTAGAAAACCGTTTAGTCATAGATATTGCCGATGTTGCATTGAATACCTCCATTCCTGCCGGGGTTGTTTCACCGATACGGGGGATACGTTCAGGCAAGCATGATGACACAACACGGATTGTCATTGACCTGAAAGAGATGACAAAATTTGACGTTGCGGCAATTGGTGACTCGATTGTTGTAACCGTAAAGAGGGACANAGAACCTATAGCCCCTTCCTCTGCTTTCATAGCGAAAGAAAAAGCTGATGCCCCTGTGGAATCAGTGCCGGAGATGAAAGAGCCTGCTGTCATGCCGGAGAATAAATGCAAGGCATACCTTGACGGACAGGAGAATATTAATTTTGATTTTCAGGATCAGGATATCGTGCCAATCTTCAGGCTGTTTGCCGATATCAGCGGATGTAACCTGTTTATCCATCCAGATGTTAAAGGCAGAGCTACTATGAAATTTATCGATGTTTCATGGAGTCAGGCCCTCGAGACTATCCTGAGCACCTTCAGCCTTGGCAAGTCTGTTGAAGGAAATATTATAACGATTGCACCGCATACTATTTTTACCAGGGAGAGCGAGGATAAAGCGAAAGCACAGGAAGCGTTATCAAGGGTTGAACCTCTTGAAACAAAAATATTCAACGTCAGTTATGCAAAGGTTAAGGATGTTGAGGCCGCTATAAAGAACGCCAAACTCCTTACGGCACGAGGGAGTACAAGTGCGGACGAGAGGACAAGCACAATACTTGTCCAGGATACAGCTGATGTATTCCCCAAGGTCGAGCAACTCCTCACAACCCTCGACAAGCCAACACCGCAGGTACTCATTGAAGCCAGGATTGTTGAAGTCAATACCGCTTCNCTGCGGGATCTTGGCATTCAGTGGGGAATGTNTTTTAAAGGATCAAATACACTTTCTTCTCTCGGAGGGTTATCAGGNGTTCCTTTCCTTTCCCCNGGAGCTTTTACGGGGAACAACTATCTGGTCGACTTTCCNGCAAAAAATGTTGGTCCTTTATCCGGCTCAGGATTTACCTTTGGACTTATCAGCCCTGATCGTACTTTTGGCTTAGACCTTCAACTCTCAGCGCTGGAAACGATCGGACAGGGCAAAGTCATTTCTAATCCCAAAATCATGACTGTAGACAANGGGAAAGCAAAAATTTTACAAGGAAAGAGCATCCCTGTTAGAAAACTAACATCAGAGGGAACTGTTTCAACAGAGTTCAAGGATGTGACCTTGGAATTGATCGTAGTTCCCCATATTACGCCTGACGGGTCTGTTGCTATGGCTATCGAGATTAAGAAGGAAGAACTCGATCCAACAGTTCCTTCTATTGAGGGTGTCCCGGGGACTGACAAAAAAGAAGCGCTCACAAACGTCATCATCAAAGATGCCGAGACAGTTGTTATCGGAGGAATGTATAAAATACAGACAGTTGATTCGGATAGCGGTGTCCCGGGATTAATGCACATACCAGTACTCGGATGGTTGTTCAAAAGTAATAACAAAATATCAAGAACCGATGAACTCCTGATTTTTATAACCCCAAGGATTGTAGAGAAACCATAATGATAATAAATATCCAACTCTATGAATATCATAGGATATAAAAATAGTGTCTGCGAATAAATTACAAAAAAGCCTCGGAAGACTGTCATTCCCGCAAGCGAAGCGCGTCGGGAATCCTTCTGATAAACCATCAGAAAGATTCCGGCCAAGCCGGAATGACAAACTAACAGAAAAATTTTTTATTTATGGACAGACTCTAAATATAACGTGGAGGCAAGATGAGGAAAAATAAATTTTTACTGTTTACTGTTTACTGTTTACTGTCTACTGTTCTTTTGTGGGGTTGTGGCGGCGGAGCAGGCTCGCCAGGCAGTAAGGGTACCGAGGATACGGGTGTCGAAATAGATGCAACGATAACGCCACTATATTTAGGTGATAATACCTATTCTGTAGACACATTTCAGGTTGTCTGTGATCCGGGACCACCTCCAGTCGGTGAGGATTTTACCGATCACAGTGCTACGTTAACAATGACAGCCCGGCTTATCAATCCGAACACAACCTTTCAGGTAGGCACCCTCTATGTTGAAAAATATACTGTTCAGTTCAGGCGTTCATCAGATTCAATAGGTGCACCCCCAATCCAATCTGACACGCGGTATGACACCATTGTTATTCCTGCTCCTGCCGGTACCGGTGTAACCACCGTAGAGGATACAGTTATCCTCGTTGACCTTATCAGAAAAGACCAGTATCGTTCTAATGTAACATCCGGTCAGTATAACTCCGGTCTGGCCTATCTGAACAACTATACCGCTCTCTACACCTTTGAGGGAAAGAACGAGTACGGGGAAAAATTTTCTTTCAAGGCACAGACTGACTTTCAAATTGGAAACTTTAATTATTGTGATTAATATTTATGGAGGATAGGATGAAAAAAATCTTCATATTATTTATATTACTGGCCTTATCCCTCTTTGCGTTCAATTGTGGAGGAGGATCCGGTTCTTCAAGTTCCCCGAAAGGTGAAAATCCCGGGGAACCATCTATTGTTCAGTTGCTTCCTGCACAATTTATAGCACAGACCAATTCCATAATCACACTGCACGCAAAGGTCCTCGATGGCAATGGAGCACCAGTGAAGAATATGCCTGTCAGCTTTACCAATCTATCACCAATAGGTGTTTTAAGTGCTTTAAGCGCAAAGACAAATAGTACCGGTATTGCCACAGTTACCCTCAAATCAACCACTACCGGTTTTTCAACAGTTCAGGCAGAAATCAATAAGGGAGTTTCCCAGGTCAGGGACAGGAAAACCGTATTTTTCTCATCTTTTAGTACATCGCAATCAATACCAAGCTTGGACCTTACTGCCGATAATTATGAACTTTTCCAAACCACCACTGATAATGAGGCAATTATAACAGCTACGGTCTTTGACGGGTTCGGACAGCGTGTAATTGGTATGGATGTCCTTTTCGGGTCTGACAGTGAAGAAGCAACATTTCCCCTTGGAAGCATAGCAATGACTGATACGAATGGACAGGCATCAGTTCTCATTAGGGTTATTCCATCAACACTGAGGGCTCTTCCAACTGTAATAAATATAACAGCCTTAGCTGACAATGGTGCTTTCAATATCGTGTCATTAACCTTAAGCCCGGTGTCCATACAAAAGGTCGAAGTCTTTGCAAATCCCCTGACTGTTGCTTCCGATAGGACTTCCGCAATCACAGCACAAGTAACGACAACAGCAGGAACGCCGGCGCCTGATGGGACATCGGTGAATTTTACAGCGAATATCGGCGGAATCGAACCTTTCAGCCAAACAACAGACGGCATAGCAACGACGGAATTTACGGCACCCGCGGTGACATCAGATGATACTGCAAGAATAACAGCTAAGGTTGGTACCAAATCAGGTTTTGTTGATGTGGAGATCACGGCATCTGTAACACCGCCGACACCTACACCTTTATCAGTGACTCCTCCTACCATAAATATATGTGAAACCTCTACTTCATGTGCTGGTAGCACTGTTAATCAAGCAACATTTACAATATCAGGTGGAACAGGTCCATATACTGTTACTTCCAGTGATACATCAGTAATTTTGAATCCAGGGGCACTGCCTACAGGAACAACCACTTTTCAAGTAAATCCTATTGATGGCTCTGTCACTGACAATGTTGATGTAACATTAACAGTGACTGATTCAGCTGCAACGCCTGCGACAGATACTGCAGTTGTGACGGTGATCAATGAATAAGATAAAAAGGTCACAGGGAATAATAGGTACAAGATCTTTTAAATGATGAAGGACTTGAGGAATTGTTGACAGTTAATATACACAGCGTCATAAATCAACTATAACGTTGTTGCCGACTCGATCGGGGAATCCAGAGAAAAGAACTGGATTATCCGGTCAAGCCGGATAATGACAACCATTTGGACAAGATCGCCATTGAATGGCATAACGCTTTTAAAAAGAGGTAAAACCATGAAGAAATTCTTATATCTTTTGATGTCTTTGGTCCTTGTGGCTGCATGTGGTAGTGATAAGACAGCGAATATCTCATCAGATACTTCAGGGGTGATAGGGAGTGTAAAAATCAGTGCCCAGGCCATTCTCTCACAGGCAGCAAAAGGTAATTATAAAGAAGGGGAACTCCTTGTTAAATTTAAGGCCGATGTTGTAACTGCTTCATCTCAGAAAGTCCACAAAGCAGTGGGCTCCTCTGTAGTTAAGACGTATAAACTTGTGCCAAACCTTGAACTTGTTACATTGCCAAAGGGTGTATCTGTACAAGAGGCAATACAGAATTATATGACAGATCCGAATGTGGAATATGCTGAGCCGAACTATGCTTTATGTGCATCTAAAGTTCCCAATGACAATTATTTTCGAAATCAATGGGCCCTCAATAACGATGGGACTTATGCTAACGGGACTGCTGATGCTGATATCGATGCACCGGAAGCATGGGATATTGCTACGGGTAGCTCCAGCATTGTCATTGCTGTGCTTGATACAGGGATAGATTATACCCATGAAGATTTAGCGAACAATATCTGGCGGAATCCTGGCGAGACCGATTGTTTCAATGGGCTTGATGATGATGGGAACGGCTATATAGATGACTGTAAGGGATGGAATTTCGTTAACGATAATAATGACCCCATGGATGATGAAGGACACGGCACTCATGTCGCCGGAATTATAGGTGCAGTGGGGAATAATCTCAACGGGATTTCCGGATTAATGTGGAATGTAAAATTGATGCCACTCAAGATATTTGCTGTCAATCGACTGGAAACCGGCGGATGTGTAGGCGGTTATGTGTCTGACGAGATTGCTGCAATTCAATATGTTGTGAATGCTGTCGGGAGAGGAGTCAACGTTAAGGTCATAAACGCAAGTTATCGCCAGTATGCATTTTGCAATGCAGAATTGGAAGCTATATATCTGGCAAATGGTGCGGGGGTGATGTTTGTTGCTGCAGCAGGCAATGAAACGATAAACAATGACGTAACGCCAGCATACCCTGCAAGTTATAATGTGTCGAACATTATTTCTGTCGCTGCTACGGACCAGGATGACAGGAGAGTGCCTTTTAGCAATTATGGTATAAACACCGTTCATGTGGCAGCACCGGGTGTATATACGTTCAGTACAGTTCCATATGCATTCGATCAGTCAGGATATGGGATCCTGGAATACATGGCAGGCACTTCAATGGCAGCTCCGCATGTTTCAGGTCTTGCAGGATTGCTCTTCAGTTATTACGACGGCATACATAATACTTTTTTCAACTATTTACAGGTGCGTAATACGATACTGCGTTATGTCGATACTAAGCCAACACTGGAAGGGTGGATATCTACCGGTGGAAGGATTAATGCATNCAAGGCTCTGTCTGCTCTCTTGGCGCCAACAAATCTAACTGCAAAAGCCCAGTCATCAAAAGTTTCTCTTTCCTGGGAAGATAATGCAACAGGTGAAGCAGGATATAAGGTAGAGAGAAGCAGTATCGGGGGAGCTTTTACTGAAATAGCAACATTGCCCGCGGGTACCTCATCTTATGACGATTCTGCCGTAACAGTTGGTACTTCATACACTTACAGGGTGAAGGCATTCAACGATTTTGCCGAGTCTTTTCCTTCAAAGGAGGAATCTGTTACAGTTCTTCAGAAAAGAGGCGGTGGTGGCGGAGGTGGATGTTCAATTGGTGCCGGACAGAATACGGTAACAGCACTCGCAGACCTGACCGTTATGCTCATACCCGTAATATTAATAGCAGTGATGAGACGGAGGAGATAGTTTAGCAGCTGAAGACTCCGGGGTGGAAGTTGAACATGAGGGGACGGATGAGAGTTCGTCCCCTTTTTTTATCTTTGGTGACATGGTGAATGTAAGTTGTGGAATTACTAATAAGGTCATAAGTATGAAGGCATTTATTGTAAAATCCCTCCTAACCTCCCTTTACCAAAGGGAGGGAATGTACCCCTCTTTGGCAAAGAGGGGTAAGGGGAGATTTTTTAGTAATGATGTCTTACTTTTTCAATTCTTAATAACGCAGGCTGAAGCCTGCGGCTACAAAAATCCGCCTCTTGAGGATATTCGTTGAAATTAAACCTCATTACGCAAAGGAACGTTTTTTATCTCAATATTTTGCTTGGTATTGTTATGATTATTTCAACATTTTTTGTTGTACGGGATGTTATTTCTCACTATTTTGAACAAAAGAAAAATGTGCAGAGGGGCGCATATAGTGCAAAAGTTACGACTGCGGAGCCGGAGGTGCAGATTTCAGAATATGCAGTAATACTGGCCAATAATCCTTTTGGGTTCTCCGGAGGAGAAATCAAGACCTTAACGGGTTCGACAAGCCATAAGACACAGCAGGGTGACATTATGCTGATCGGTACGGTTGTGGGTCCCAAAGAACTCAGTTATGGGATTTTCAGGGATTCTGCGGGGATACAGGAGGTCTTTAAGATTGGTGATCCTGTATTTGATATCGGCAAGCTGCACAGAGTTGAGCAGGCCAAAGTTGTTATCAGGAAGGGAGAGAAGACTGTTGAGATTCTCCTTGAAGATGTGAAAGTGAAAGAGGTGAAAAAACAGGCATCTGCTGCGAGCCCTTCTCCATCTTCATTTGCCCAGAAAATCGGAAGGTCAACCTACATGGTTGATCAGGCGCGTCTCCAGCAGGCAATTGCAAACCCCGGCCAGATGATGACAGATGCCAGACTNAAGCCCAATATAGTCAATGGCAAAGAAGANGGCTTTGTATTGAGTGAAGTGAAACAGGGAGGAGTTTATCAGAGTTTGGGATTGCAGGACGGAGATGNTCTTNTGAGAATTAATGAATATGATATATCAAANCCGGAGAGGGCACTCCAGGCATTTACCGCCCTCAAAGGTATGGAGCGGGTTCAGGTCGATCTCATCAGGTCCGGATCACGGATGACAATGACGTACCAGATCAAATAAAGCTCAAAAGTATGAGGGATGAAGTATGAAGGATGAAAAAAGAAATAGAAACCGAAGAACACGGATGAATTATGAAGGATGAGGGATGAAACAAGAACGGAAGAATACGGATGAAATATGAAGGATGAAAATAGAATCTCAGGTAATTTAAGGGATAGGACAAAACAATTTGCTTTAAAAATAATCCATTTCTACGCTTTACTCCCTCCTAAAAATCACGAAGCTCAAATAATTGGTAGACAATTGTTACGCTCTGGAACATCTGCCGGTGCCAATTACCGTGAAGCATGGCGTGCCCGTTCTGATTCAGAATTTATTTCTAAAATCGGGATCATTATTCAGGAGTTAGATGAAACTGCATACTGGCTTGAATTGTTATTTGATGCTAAAATAAACAGTAGTTTAGAATTGGAAACCTTAATGTCCGAGGCAGATGAGTTGATAGCAATTTTTACATCTATTGTTAAAAAGGTTAGAAAGAAATAAATGCGGAGTAAACTTTCATCCTTCATCCTTCATCCTTCCTCCTTTAGCCGTTATCCCTCATCTTTCATAATTTTGATAATAATTCTTTCATCCCTCATCTTTCATAATTCATCCTTCTTTAAAAATACTGCTTGTGCTGAGACTCAGGAAAGTCAGGGGAAAGAAAAAAAGGTCACCTTTAATTTTGTCGATGTTGATATTTCGGTAGTTGTCAAATTTATCAGTGACATTACCCGNAAGAATTTCGTATTNGATGACNGGGTGAAAGGCAGTATTACCATTATTGCCCCCTCAAANCTTTCTGTGGATGATGCCTTTAGTCTGTTCACTTCAGTTTTGGAGTTAAAAGGATTCACGATTATCCCTGCAGGAAAAGTATACAAAATAGTCCCGATCTCGCAGGCCAAACAGTCGGGGACTGAAATCCTGAGAGCGGGCATGCAACCGGTCAGCGATGCCTATATTATGAGGCTCATACCTCTTCAGTCAATCTCAGCCTCCAAGGCGTTGAATTTTTTACAGCCCTTGGTCTCACGGGACGGCCATATCTCGTCTTTCGGCCCCGGTAATATGCTTATGATTGTTGATTCTGCCACGAACATTGAGAAGATCCTCACGATTATCGAATCGATTGACAGATCGGGGATAGAGGAACCCGAGCTTATACTTCTCAAGCATGCCAATGCCGAAGATATCGTAAAAATTATCGGTGAAACGCTGACTTTGGGCAGCAAAACACCGTCTCAGGGATATCGGCCTTCAAAGTCGGGTGAACCGGCAGCGGCAGGTTCTTATGATGAGGCAAAGTCCAGTGTTTTCGCTGATACCAGACTGAACGCAGTGATATTGATTGCCGACAAGCAGGAAAAAGAATCCATGAAGAGGATGATTGCCCTTCTTGATGTGCCACTCCCTGAAGCTACAAGCAAGATTAATGTCTACTTCCTCGAATATGCCGATGCGACTGAACTCTCAAAAGTTCTGGAAGGCATGATAACAGGAATCTCCTCACAGGCGAGGACGGGNCTGTCTGCACANCCGGGTCAGCCTGCNAAGAGTCCGTTTGAACCGGGAGGAAGAGTTATTATATCGCCTGATAAANCAACAAATTCTCTCGTTATTGTTGCTTCNCCGGCAGACTACCGGAACCTCGTGCAGGTTGTAAAACAACTTGACCGGAAGAGGAAACAGGTTTACGTCGAAGCCATGATTATAGAGGCATCTATTGACCGGTTGCAGGAGATTGGTTCCAAATGGAGGATTACGGCCGAGAAAGACGGTGAACCTGTCTTCGTGAGCGGTTTTGGTCAGATAGATACCTCCGCGATCCAGGGGATTCTCACTGGCCTGACGGGGTTTACAACAGGTGGTTTGGGGAATTTTCTTGATATTCCTGTCTCAACGACNGATGCCGCAGGAAAAATAACAACAACAACACTCACCGTGCCGGGATTTGCCGCCCTCTTCAACCTGAATGAATTCAAGGGCGCAATCAATGTCCTCTCAACACCTCAGATCCTCACATCTGACAATAAGGAAGCCGAGATCGTTGTGGGTGAGAATGTCCCGTTTATCTCGCAGAAGGAATCTGACCCTGCAAGAGCCCAATCTGTGTTTACCAGCATCGAGAGAAAAGATGTCGGTATAACCCTGAGACTGACTCCACAGATTGCAGAAGGTGATTATGTGAAACTCGACATCTTTCAGGAGATATCAGCATTGAAACAGGAGTCAACAGTGGTTATATTGACGGTTGGTCCGACAACAACAAAACGTTCGACTAAAACCTCTGTGGTGGTGAAGGATAATCAGACTGTCGTGATCGGGGGCCTCATGCAGGAGCGGGAGGAAGAAAATATCAATAAAATGCCTATCCTGGGAGATATTCCGCTCATTGGCTGGCTCTTTAAGAATAAATCGGTAGATAAGACAAAAACAAACCTCCTCGTATTCCTTACACCTCACATAGTAAAGGACGCAGAGCAACTCTCNAAGCTGACTGACACAAAACAAACCGGTTACGCAAGAGCTGAGAATATGTATGTACANGGAGAATTGCTTGTTCAATTCATCGACGGGACGAGTGAGGCAAGAATAACAGAGATACTCTCTGCTGAAGGCGCATCCATAATATCTTTTTTGAAACCAAA